>Ga0209542_10003818_pt1 | contig 31756 bp, 35 predicted proteins | sample RifCSPhighO2_01_FD_184028 | JGI IMG/M metagenome (GOLD analysis project Ga0209542, IMG submission 184028) | Soil microbial communities from Rifle, Colorado - Rifle CSP2_plank highO2_0.1 (SPAdes) (version 2) | ecosystem: Environmental > Terrestrial > Deep subsurface > Rock core/Sediment ... | reverse complement strand
GAATTGATTGGAGGTGCAGTGGGATATACTTGATGTAAGCATTCCATGAAGAAGGCGTGTAAATGCCTGTTTGAGAAGCAACAAAAGCAGCAGAATATCTTGGTAGAGGTGTCTTATAATTTATTAATGACCAAATAATATATGGGCTAATAATAATTAGTATTATGACTAGTGTAATCCAAATGTTTCTATTTTTCAAAAATTTCAGTTTGTCAGTTAATAACATAAAGATAATTAGTATTAAGACTAAGAAAAGTAAGGAATAATGCATTAGAAATCCAAAACCTATTGAGATACCTGAGAGATATAAATATTTGTTGTTTTTTTCTTTAACATAACCTCTCCAAAAGAGGTATATTGAAAGAAGCCAAAAAACAGTTGCTGGGATGTCTATTAACATACGATATGTAAAGAAAATGTTCTGGTTGTAGATTGCCATTAAGAAAGCAGCAATTAATCCTATTTTTTTATTGAATAATTCTTTACCTACTAAATATGTGAGATAAATAGCTAATAGAGAAATGATATAACTTGAAATTCTTATTACTAATTCTGTAGCTCCAAATTTATATAAAAATGCCCAAAATAAAGACATTAGTAATTCTCTAAGAGGATTCCAGCCTTCATCGGAGGTACCAGATGCAAAATGCTTGGCTTTCATTAAATATTCAGCTTCGTCCCACCACACAGTTTGATCTTTGGTATCTATGAAAAAACCTAATCTTACCAAAAATGAGAACATTAGGATTGCAATTATTAAGTATGTTGGCCAGTAGCTCTTCTTAGAGATTCCTTGTGTATTTTGGATATTAGAATCTTCTTTTTTAATTTCGTTAGTGTTTTCCATTATTATTTATCCTATTAATTATTTTTGACGTTGAATATTCTTCAAATTTAGGGATTGTTATTAGATTACAATTCAGTTTTTTAATTATTTCTTTTTCTTTTATAGGCATATTATTTAAGTTTGATGTGCTACCTTTAGTACAAATTTGAGGTTTGATAGATTCTATTAATTTTGAGGAATCTATGTCGTTAAAAATTGTTATGTAATCAATGAATTCTAGAGAAGATAGAACCTCTGCTCTTTCATTTTCAGGTATTAATGGTCTATTATTGCCCTTTAATCTTTTCACTGAAGAATCACTGTTTACAGCTACAATTAGTAAATCTCCTTGTTTCTTTGACTCTCTTAGAAATTTTGTATGCCCTGGATGGATTATGTCAAAGCAGCCATTAGTGAATACAATTTTTTTATTTAATTTTCTGGCTTCTTTAGATATTTCAATTAGGTCTTGTAAATTTTTTACTTTTTTATTTTCTGAAGAAATTAAATTGATTAATTCCCTTTGAGATGCCAGGGCAGTTCCAAATTTAGCGACAACTATACTTGCCGCATGATTGGCTAATATGGCTGCTTGATTTAAAGTAGTTTTTGAAGCCAATGCTAAAGCTATCGTAGAAATAACTGTGTCTCCTGCCCCCGTAATATCATTAACTTCTTTAGCCTCTGTCGGCATTTCTGTGATAGATCCATCTTTCTTAAATAAAGACATACCTTCTTGACCCCTAGTGATTAAGACATTCGAGTTTAGTTCTTTAATAAGTGTAGAACCAATTTCTTTTAAGTCTATTTTATTAGACATTTCTTTAGCTTCTTTAAGATTAGGTGTTACTAAAGTAAAGTCTTTAAACAAGTCTTTATTTACTGGTTTAGGGTCTACTATAATAGGGATATTTCTTTTATTGAATTTTTTAATAGAATCCATTAATTCTTTATCAATTATCCCTTTTGCATAATCTGAAATTAGTATTGAGTCTACCTTGTTTATTTTATTCTTTATTTTTGATATAAATTCTTGTTTATTTAATCTCTTGAAATCTTCTATATTTTCAAAGTCAATTCTTAGAAGTTGTTGATTATTGCTCACAATTCTTTCTTTGACAATTGTTTTTACTTTCTCAGTTTTTATAATTCCGGATGTGTCTACTTTCCTTTTTTTAAGAATTTCTAGTAATTTATCTCCATTTTCATCATTACCTATAATACTACAAAGAATAGGGGTCCCCCCTAAAGAGGAAATGTTGCTTGCACAATTTGCTGCGCCACCTGCAGTAAAGTCTCTTCTTTTTGCATTTAGTATTTGGATAGGGGCTTCTGGAGATATTCTAGAAACTTCTCCATGTAGATATCTATCTAGCATGACATCTCCAATAATTAAGACTTTTTTATTAGTAAAAGACTTTATAATATCAGTAATGTTTGTCATTGTTAAACAATTCTTTTTCTACTAAATCACAGATAATATGAAGTATCAAAATATGGGATTCTTGTATCCTTTGAGTGTCTATTGATGGGACTTTTATAGAATAGTCTACTAAATTTCCTATTTCAATGCCTTTTATACTTAATAGACCTATGACTATTGCTTCTTTTTCTTTTGCAGCTAAAATCCCTCTGTAAATATTTGTTGAATGTGCATGCTTTTCTTTTGAAATATCACTTGTGGTTATTGCTATTACAATGTCATCTTTATTACAATGAGCTTCTATTTGTTTTTGGAAAATTTCATCAAAACTTGAGTCATTTCCTATTGAAGTTAATATTGAAGTATCTGTTGTCAAAGCTAATGCAGGAAGTGGTTTTCTATGAATTTTAAATTTATTTACTAATTCTGCAACAAAATGCTGGGAATCGGCTGCGCTTCCACCATTTCCAAAAATTAACACTTTTTTATTATTTTTATAAGCTTGAATTATTAAATTTGATACTAACTCAATGTTTTGTGTTTCTGTTTCTAAAAGTAGCTGTTTAGCTTTTATTGACTCAAGTATTTGTGATTTAATATCTTCTGATTTTTCCATTTTAATATGCAAATGAAAAGCTATTAAATATTTTGCTTTTCTGAAATCTTTTTAATATTGTCAAAAATTTCTTCTATTGAAATGCTGTTGATTAATTCTTGAATATGCTCATTAGAGAATAAGTATTTTTCCAGCAATGGGCTTGATATTTTTATTAAATTTTCATTAGAGTCAATTTCCCAAGGTGGAGTGCAATAAAATAAAGCAATCACTTTTTTCTTTATAGCTATTCCTATATGCATACTCATTGTATCCCCTGTAACTATTAGTTCACATAAATTAATTATTGAAATAAATTCATCTAATGTATTGTCTGAGTCATTTATGTAAAATTGTATGTTTTCTTTATTAAGCTCTTTTATAATTTGTTTGTCTTTTCCTAATTTTTTTTCTAGTGGTCCTACTAAAATTAATGGCCTAAATGAAGTTTTTGAATCTATTTCTTTAACTAATTTTACTATGTTTTTTATATCAAGCATTTTAGAAGGCCATCTTTCAGCACTTCCAATGTTAATACCAATAATCTTTTCATCTTCTTTAATCCCTCTATTATATTTAAAATTTTCAATGTATTTTTCTGTTTTTGGATTAACGTTCAACATATAGGATTTGTCTTCGATCTCTAAACAACTTGTTTCAAAGAACATTTCTACTACAGATTTTCTATTTTCTCTTTTTTGTTTGTTTGAAAGTGCGCAATTTAAGTAATATTCCGCTTCCTTATTGAAACAGGAAGTGTGTCCATATTTGTCTGCGAAATAACCTAGCTTTTCAAATGCTTTAATTTGACCTGCTAAAGATGTACTTGGCTGGCTTATATCTAAGTTAATTAGTATATCAAATTCTTCACTCCTTAATCTTAAAACGGAAGTAAGGTCATAAACTAGAACTCTATCTACTAAAGTATTATTTGTTAAAATTGGCTTACTGATTTCTTCAACTAACCATGTAATTTGAGGATTTTTGTATTTTTTATGAAGATCTTTTAAAATTGCAGTTGTTCTAATTACGTCTCCAATTTGGTTTAACTTTATTATTAAAATTCTTTTGGTATAAGGGTTATAAAAATTACATTCTGAACAACTTTTATAGTCATTTGCTGCTAGAACATCACAAGGGTAGTCACTATTGAATTCCTTGCAATCTCTTTTCCAAATTATCTCTTCAGACATATATTCTTATAAGAAGTAAAAGTTTTAAAATCTTTAGTTATTGCAAAAGATAGGTTTAAATTATTTATTATGTGTTTAGTTTAGGTGATAGGGGTTAAAAAATGACAAGCGAAAACTTTAAAAGATTCCAAGGCGAAATGGTAGAAGTTACTTACAAAGATGGAAGAAGGATGTTGTGTTATGTTGATTGGGTAGATGACAACTATTTTACATACAAAACACAAACAAGAGGTAGAGATGCTTTAGACCATTTTTCTGGATTTCATGTAGACTTACCACAAGTTAGATTTGATGAAGTTGAAAGCATTGACAAATTAGTTGTGGAGGAATAAAATGAGTAAAGATGATAATACGGGACTTTGGTCTGAAGCGGAAGAGGGTAGACAACTTGCTATAAGTGATCCTTCAGTCGTTAGCGGAAGTTATACTGCTGACAAAAATATTTTTTATGCAGTTAATACTTTCCTAACGCGTGATTTACATGGACATTTAATTAATGCAGAAGACATGCCGCATAATTCTAGATTTATTTACCATATTGGAGATTGTACAACCATTTTAGCTTATGAATCGTATAATAAATCTTTATTGTCAAGATCTGAGGAATTGGAGTTGCATGTAGTTGGAAGGCAACCTGCTGGAAATAAATTGTTTGGAGTACTAGAAAGAAAAATACAAGAAGTTGGGGGTAAACCAATAGCGAGACTACCCGGGGTTTAAAAGATACGCTCAAAAATGGAACAGTTAACAGAAGAACAACAACGATATTTAAGTGAAAGAGGTTTTAAAGTGTTTTATGGGAAGCCTAAAAGTGATGAACCTTTTCCATTTATCACATTAAGAGCACCTCAAAGATTTTTTGAACAGTCAGAGATTACATATTATCAGAACCAGTTTGCTTGCACAGGTACTAGCGGAATTTGTCATCCTAGTAATAGGCCTATTGATATGCTAGTACAAAAGATTGAGGAAATAGCAAGTAGGAATATGAGTTTAGATGGTAAAGTATTTGATACAAAACCAGGGCAGCCAATACCTATTTTTGTTATGGACCAAGCTTGGAAAGAGGTTGCAGATATATTAGCTAAAAAATATTATATAGGAAAGGAGGAATAAAGATGAGAAGAGAGATTTCTAATTGGATACGAGGAAGAAGAAGAGTCTCTGGGCAAGTAGATACATTATCAGGGACTCATAATTTACTTACTCTATTAGGCAAGGAAGAAGGTCACTTCACTTTAAGATTTGGTCCTAATACATTAATAGATCAAAGATATTCATTAGCAACTGCTTCTAGGGTACTAGAATCTTGGTTTAATCAGTCAGATAATGTAATAGCAGTTCATCATGAGATATTTAGAGGTAAACAAGATACAAGGCATTATGTTGATGTCAGAGAATATAGACAGCCGAGTCAAGAATTTAATAATGGTAAGCCATATTTACTTAGATATGCTACAATAGATTTCACAGTTCGATAAAGAATCATAAAATAGATTTGGAGGATTATAAAATGGTTGAAGATGAAGGTACAAATTTAGAAGAGTTTACAATTGGCCACGGTGAACCAACAGTAGTTTTACCAAAGCCATTAGAGTTATTAGCTCAAATGAACGTTATTCTTGATGTTTCTGATGAAGGTCCTGGGGTTTTAAGGGTAGCATCATCCTTAGACAAAGAAATATCTCATGTTGGACCTTCGAAGTGTAATCGTCTTTCTTTAGAATATCATAGAGTAGATAGGGATATAGGAATTGAGTATGATGGTAATGTCTTGAGCTTTAAACTATTTACCCATAGACTCATTTCTGTTCATTGTACTCCTAGTTCAATGCCCGGTGTCCGTTATCAAGAAATAAAATTATCAGATTACAATAGAAGATTGAATGAATTAAGAGAAAGTAGAACAGGTGGCGCAGGATCAGAAGTTTAAAATAATTGGAGGAATAAAAATGGAAGCGATACCAAGAACCAAATGGTATGAAAAGATGTTTGATGAAAAAAGAAAACAAATTTTCTTCAGTGGTCGTTACACTGCTATAGTACGGACAGCGGCTTTATCACAAAATAACTTACTATCAGATTATCTAGCAAGACCTGTAGAATGGGACCAACAATCAGGTCTTTGGTTGGCATACTCTTCAAATTTAGAAGATGTTGCTTCTAGAATAGTTGAATTTCATAAAAATATACCAGCAAATCTAGCTGCTGTTGAATTTGATAGATATACCTTAGGTTTCAATTATAATATTCCTATGACCGAAAGCAGTGAAGTAGTTGCTGATGATGTTAGCTATTCAAATTATGTTTTAACTGAATTAAGTAAAGACGAAAGAATTAAGCTGCAGAATTTAGTGGTAAGCGAATTCTCCGCTAGACGCCAGAAATATTGGACAAATACAACAAATGTTAGATTCTAATCTAGTAAAACCAAGTCCTTTTAGTCCTATGAAAGGTATAGATTAGTAAAGTCATCGAAGGAGGAATAAAAAATGTCTGATGGAGATGAACCAAATTGGTATGATGATAGAGGAAGAAGTGAATTAGTTAGTATTACCCCAAATAGAAAAAACGAAGTAGGAAAATCAGAAGCAAAAGGATTCGCAGAATTATTTTACAATGTTACTTTAGGGCATCCGGCTCAGAAGGTTGCAGTAGGAGCTGTAACTTTAATAGGAAGTTATTTGTCTTATAAATTGTATGGAGCTACAGGGTTAGCATATGGTATTCCATTAAGCGGGTTAGTTGGCATACTTGCTTCAGTAATTGGTAAGGAATACGTTGAATCTTTAGAAGCTGAAATAAATGATGATCACTTTTTTTAATAATTTTGGAGGAACAATAAAATGGAAGAAGGTGTAACAATGGATACAAAGAGATTATATTGGGGTCAACGTCTTGAGTTTCTAAGGAATGCTCAATATTTATTCTCAAGCTTGGAAAGTATAGCGGGTAGTAGTGATGATGGGACAGCTGTAATTGCACCAAATGATACGATACCTATGCTTAGGGCTGCCTTTGCTGTTGCGAAACTTGAGAGTTTGGGAAAAGAGCAACTTTTAGCTCTTGAGCATATAACTTCCACGGTATCCAGTGACTCTTTGAACTCAGCATTGAGAACAATTGAGCAATTTTTCTTGGATGGGGTTACCAGATTTTCAGGGGATCAATACAAGCAGTTAGCGAATGTGTGTTTATCTGCAAGACATCTGTATGAGAAATGTTATTTATAAGTTACGACCCTAAGCGTAACTTAATGTGTGGCTTGGCGTTTAAGTTAACCGAAAACATAATAAATTATATTATTAAGTTATTTTTATGATATATATTGCAGGCCCTTTTTTTAATGAAGCTCAAAGAGAGTTCTTAGATAAAATTCAAAGTATGTGTAAAGAATTAAAATTAAAGACCTATTTACCCTATAAAGATGGTGGGGTAAAAAATAAGAATAACTCTAATGAAATATTTCAAAAAAATATTGAAAATTTAGATAAATCAAATTTAGTTATTGCTTATTTAACAATGCCAGAAATGGATACAGGAACAGCTTTTGAATTAGGATATGCTTATTCTAAAAATATTAAAATTATGGCAATTTTGGATGACATAAGATTTTTTAATAAAGAGCAGTTAAACTTAATGATTGAAAAATCAGTAAAAATAGTAAAAAGTTTAGATGAGTTAAAGGAAGCATTAGAAAAATATGTTGATTGAAAAACCAAAAAAAGGAAAATATGTAACTTTTGAAGGTATTAATGGGGCTGGAAAGACTTTTTATCTGTCTAAGTTTAAAGAGAAATTTAAAAATAAAGCTTTTTTCATTATTGATGATAAACTAAGCGGGGTTTCTTTAAGAATTTTTGAGGCTATGTTAAATAAAGATCCTTTCTTTAGAAGCGGTTTTCCTGTAGAAGAGGCTCTTTGTTGGTATGCTATCGACTTGATTGAATTTGAGAAAAAAGGAATAAGTAATTTAAATAAAAACAAAATTGTTATTCAAGATAGAGGCATGGATACAACTGCCTTATATGCAGCAATTTCTTTAAATGGACAAAACACTAAAATTAGTGTGATTGATTTCTATAAAAAAATAATTAAAATTAGAGAAGAAATTGGAGTAATTCCAGATTTAACCGTATTATTTACTGATGATTTTGAATTATGTATAAAAAGGGTAGAAGAAAGAGATAATAGAAAACACAGTAAAGAAGAGATAAACTTCTTAAAAAAAGCTTATGAAGGATTTGAGAAAATAGCGAAAATTGATCCAAAAAGAATCAAAATTATTAATAAAAAGAATAAGAGTGATGATGAAATTCTAGATGAAATTAAAAAACTAATCTAAGGTTCTAGTTGATTTTATTTCTGTTTCTCTCCATCCATCTTCATACTTTTTCTTAGATAATTTAATTTCATAATAAGCGGAAATCCATGATATCCATCTTGCAATATAGAATTGAATTGTCCAAAAACATTCTTCTAGATTTTTAGGATATGTTAAAGAGAAAATAACACCTCGTTTAATTTCATTTGCTAGTGTTTTTGTTTGTGGAACCTTTATATTTTTTAAAGCTTTCTTGATGTTTGAGTGTCCTTTTATGTTTCTTTTTCTTTGATTAAGCCAGTCTTTCCAATTTGAAGGATTTTTAACGTAAACTTTTGCATTTTCTAAATATTTGATTTTATAGCCTTTTTCGTAGAATAAAAATGGGATAATTGAGTCTTCTGAGGAATCCTCTGGAAATCCTTTAATAATTCCGTTTCTTATGGCAAATAAGTAGCCAGAAGCCTCAAAAAAGCCTTTTTTTGAGAGTTTTTTCCTTATTTGGTTTATGGCATCAAATTGAAGATTGGCCCAAAAACCGTATTTATTGTCTTTTTTGTCTACTGGGATAGGATGACCTGAAATTACACCTATATTTTCATCTTTGAAAGCATCTAGAATTTCATTAATCACATTATTTTCTACAAAGACATCTCCATCAGTTAAAATTATTATATCATTTTTATTAGAAGAGTAGATTTTTCTAAATAAGGAATTTAAGACATACCCTTTCCCTAGGCCTTCATCTAAGAAAAATTCTACTTCTGTATTATTTTTGAATTTTTTTTCAATGAAACTCTTGACTTCTTTAAAAGGATCTGCTACTATTACTTTAAAAGGCTTAGGAATGTTTTGGCTAAGAAAAGCATTTATTGCTTTTTCTGTTGACAAAGGCTCATTATAACTAGTTATTATTATATTTATCATACTTCTAATTTACCACTTCAAATTCATCTGTGGCAAGAACTATTAAAACTCCTTTTTCTTGAGTTTTTTCATTAATCGTATCTAGTCTTACTTTAGATTTTCCGTGTTTTGCTATTGCAGAGTGTTCTGTTTTTTCAACTATAAGAAGGCCATCATATACTTTTATTCTATCATTTACTTTAAGGTCTTTGGCTAGTTTTTTTATCATATTATTAATACAGTAAAATAATTTAAAAAGGTTTTTATTAGTTCAATATAATGGCCATTGTCTTAGTTTCTGGTGGTTTAGATAGTGTAGTTACTTTATACTATTTAAGGAAAGTTAAAAAGTTAAAGAATTTGGAAATTATATTTTTTGATTATATTCAACGAGGTTTAAAAGGAGAAAAATTTTGTGTTGAAGAAATCTCTAAGTTATTAAAAATTCCTGTAGCACATGTTGATTTTAGATTTTTGAATAGATTTAGTACAAGCTTAATTAACAAAAATAAGACAATCCCTAAAAATATCAGTAAAGATTTAAAAAATATCAAAAAAGGAAGAAATGATATATTAAATTGGTGGGTTCCTGCAAGAAATTCTTTATTCTTGTTAACTGCATTAGCTTTTGCAGAGTCTAATTATATTAAAAAAGGAGTCAAAGAAGATATTTATTTAGGCATCAAAAATGAAGGAAGAGTTCCAATGAAAGATACGACTAAAGAATTCATTAAGAAAATAAATGAACTAGTTTATTTTTCTGTGAATTCTGGGGATTTTAAATTTAAAGCACCTTTAATTAGTTATGATAAGGATGAAATTGTGAAATTAGGGAATAAATTAAAAGTGCCTTTTGAGTATACTTTTAGTTGTTATATCTCAAGTGGATTTAAAAAAGTTAATGGCAAAAAACTTCCTATTCATTGTGGATATTGTGAAAGTTGCATGCAAAGAAAAAAAGCATTTTACTGGGCCAATATTAAAGATCCAAGTATATATTCAAAGTAATTTCTTATATAGACTCTCTAGGTCCTTGGCTATATTTTCCCATATAAATCTTTTAGCTTTGTCATAGCCTTTATTCGAAAGTTCTTCTCTATATTTTTTATCATTTATGAGAATATTTAATTTAAACTTTAGATCTTTTAATGAACCAGTTTTAAATAATAAACCTGCGTTTTCAATTACCCATGGAATTCCACCAGCGTTTGAAGCTATAACTGCATTTTTTTGAGAATATGCTTCTAAAATTGAAATCCCAAAAGCATCATAGTAACTTGGATGAACAAAAATATCAGAAGATCTTAGGAAGTCAAGTTTATCTTTTTCTTCTAAGTTTTCTATTAAAATCACATTTTTTAAACTATTCTTAGAAATTAAGTCTTTTAAAGTTTGTTCATAGCCTGCTTTTGATCCTGCTATTATGAATTGTACTTCTGGAAAGTCTTTTGCTGCGTTTATTAGTAAGTCTAGACCTTTACTTTTATGAAGTCTTGCTAGGGAAGAAACTACTACCTTATTTTCATTTATTTTCAATTTTTTTCTAAAAGTATTTTTGTTTCTTAATTTTAAGTATTCTTTTGGAATCCCATTTGGGGTTATTTTTATTTTTATTTTGTTTATATTGAATTTTTTGTACCAATCAACTTCTAATTTATTTACTGCACAAATAATGTTGAATTTATTTAGTATTAATTTTCCGAGAAAAGTGTCAAATAAAGAGGCTGTTGCGCTTAAAATACTACCTCTTATTTCTTTGGGATACTCTGGCCAGTGAGTTGTAATTACTTTAGGTTTTTTAGTGAAAAAAATAATAAAATTATGCGGATGTCTATAACCATGAATGTGTAAAATATCAAAATCTATTTTCTTAAATTCTGTAAAAACAGAAGGAAAAAATGATACAAAATTACCAATTTTAAAATATGTTTTAAGTCTTTTTATTTTAATTCCATCTATGACTTCATATTTCTTTGGAATTTTTGCATTTCTGTCTAAATCTGATGTTAGAACTGTAATGTCATGTCCTTTTTTTACTAACTCTTTTGCTAAGTAATAAACATGGTTTTCCGCTCCGCCTTTCACAGGATAAAAATATGGGACTACATATAATATTTTCATTTTTTTACTTCTAATTCTACGTAAATATCATCTGCTGGGAAAATATTGGCAATGTTATAGTCATAAAAACCCTTAAATTTATTTGCAAACCATCTCATAAAGAATCTTCTACTTGGGAAAGTAATTTTTAATTTTCTAAGTTTAAAATGTTCTTTTAAATAATTTTGTTCGAAGGCGAATGTGTTAAAGGCTTGCTTATGTTGAATATTGCCCCAAGCATTTCCCCCACTGAAATGAGGGACAATTATTTTTATTATTGCATCATTTTTGCAGATTCTGTGTAACTCTAATAAAACTTTATATGGGTCCAGTAAATGTTCTAAAACATTATAAGCCAGAATTTCCTCAAAAGTATTTTCTTTAAATGGATATGGAAGTTTGTCTAGATCATGAATAACATCAGCCTTTTTATTGTAAAAATCTAGATTTTTATATCCTGGTTTTAAATCATCCCCGCATCCTAAGTTAAGTTTCATTTTTTAAAATTTTATCTATGGAATTTATTACATTTTCTATTGATATATTTTCAGTTGACTTTCCTTTATGGAGTACTATTCTCCTTTCAGTATAAGGATACCAAACATTTGAGTTACTGCCACCAAATATAACTATAATTGGTTTATTAAATGCTGCTGCCACATGTGAAGCGCTTGTATCAACGGATAAAACTAGGTCTGAATTCTTGATTACTGCAAAGAATTCTTTAATTGTGGTTTTTGCTGCTAAATTCAATATGTTAATTTTTGTCTGGCTACATATGTAATTTGAAAGTTCTTCATCTTTCTTGGATCCAGTAATAATTATACTTGCATTATAGTTTTTTGATAAATATTCAATAATTTCTTTATATCGCTCATTAGGCCATTCATGACTTTTATAATTTGCTCCCGGATGGATTACTACCTTGAATTTGGCTAATTTATTCTCTTTAAATAACTCTTTTACCTTGGAATCTAATTTTGAGTCAATTACTAACCCTAGAGTTTTATCAGTTGTGTCTACGTTAATAGACCTTACAACATCTAGGTTATCTTCAATCTTATGTTGCTCTTTTAAATTAGGCCTTATTTTTTTGTTTAAGAAATGTCCTTTTGGGCTTAAAAGACCCACTTTTGTGCATCCGATTCTATATTTGGCTTTTTTAAGTAATACCTTACTAGTTTCAAGTGATCCTTTATGTAAAATGACTCCTAGGTCATAATTTTCTAGGCTTTCTTTATCAGAAATTACTTTATTTGCATATGGCAAAGATTGCGCTACTTCATTCATAGTTGGATTCACTAAAATGTCTATTTGTGCATTGAATTTATTTTTTAAAGCTCTTAGTGTTGGCAATGTAACTATTAGATCTCCAATTAATAGCTCTTCTACAACTAATATTTTATTTATTTTGTCAGGAAATTTTTTGAATTTAAAAGGGCTAAATACTAGATAACTAATGTAGTCTAACCAAAGTGCCATTCCTTGAAGAATTTTTTTCATAAAACTAATAAAAAGTAAAAATTTAAAAGTGTTAGTAATCAGTTAAATTTGAATTCCTTTATTTTATTACTAATGTATCCTATTTGTTCTACAGTTAGTTCGGGGTACATTGGAAGGGATAATACTTTTTTTGCGAAATCTTCAGTTAATGGGAAACTTCCAATATTATAACCTAGGTGTTTATAAGACTCTTGTAAGTGAGTAGGAATTGGATAATGGATGGCAGTAGAAATTTCATTTTCATTTAGATATTTCATTAGCTCCTCTCTTTTATTGGTCTTTATTGAGTAAACATGATACACGTGTTTTACATGATCTTTTTCTGTTGGAGTAGAAACTTTAGTATCTTCAAGTAAAGTATTGTACAGTTTAGCATTATTCCTTCTCTGTTCATTCCATTTATCTAAGTATTTTAGTTTTACGGCTAATATTGCACCTTGAATCCCCTCTAATCTGTAGTTATATCCAATGAATTTATGCAAATATTTTTCTTGTTGCCCTTGGTCTCTATAAATTCTTACTTTTTCTTTGTACTCTTCATTGTTTGTAACTACTAAGCCTCCTTCTCCATAAGCACCAAGATTCTTAGAAGGATAAAAACTAAAACATGAAATATCTCCAAAACTACCTACTTTTCTTCCTTTATACTCTGCTCCATGAGCTTGAGCACAATCTTCTATAATTGGGATGTTATGTTTTTCTGATATCTCTTTTATTTTATCCATTTCACAAGGATGACCATATAAGTGAACTGGCATAATTGCTTTAGTTTTTGTGGTAATTGCAGATTCAATCTTATTTACATCTATATTATATGTTTCTTTGTCAATATCAAGTAAAACTGGTGTTGCTCCCGCATGAGAAATAGAAGCTAAAGTTGCAATGAATGTATTCGCACTTGTTATTACTTCATCTCCTTGTTTAACTCCAATAGCTAGTAAAGCTAAATGTAAGGCAGACGTTCCTGAGTTTGTTCCCAATGCGTATTTAACCTTACAATAAGTTGCAAAATCTTTTTCTAGCTTTTCTACACTTGGTCCAAGAATAAAACTGGAATTATTTAGAGTATTTTGAATTGCTTCGTCTATTTCTTGTTTTATAGATAAGTACTGCGACTTTAAGTCTACCATTGGTATTTTATTCATTTTTTAGACTCCTTATTACTCTTGTAGGAACTCCAGCAACTACAGTGTTTGCGGGCACGTCTTTTGTAACTACAGATCCTGCTCCAACAATAGCATTTTCTCCTATTGTGATCCCACATAAAATTGTTGAGCTTGTTCCTATTGAAGCACCTTTCTTTACTGTTGTTGGAACAACTTTCCAATCTGCTTCAGTTTGCAATTGACCGCTTGATGTGGCTCTTGGGTATTTATCATTTATAAATGAGACATTATGCCCAACAAATACATCATCTTCTATAGCAACGCCTTCACAAATGAATGTGTGACTTGAAATTTTGCAGTTATTTCCTATTCTCGCATTTTTCTGAATTTCTACAAATGCACCCACTTTTGTGTTTGATCCTATTTCGCATCCATATAAGTTAACTAGCTCTGGTTGAAATATTTTTACATTTTCTCCGAGTTTTACATCTTTAGTTATCATAAAAATATCTCCTTGCCATTTTTTCTAATTGACTTTTGAGCTGCTTCTAAAATTCTTACTACTTCTAATCCATGTTTCCCATTAGTTATAGGTTCTTTATTATTAAGAATACAATCTATAAAATGCTCGCATTCTGCTTTAAGTGCTTCTTTCTTTTCAGTTTCTATATGTATAGGTAATCCATCATTATAAACAACATCTCTAACAGTTTCAAGAGGATATTTTTTTACTTCTATAAATTTATTGTACATTTGTAACTCTTTATCATGAGTCATATCATAAGAAAGCATTTTTTTTGAACCTACAATGAACATGTCCCTTGCTTTTATTGGAGATAGCCAATTATTATGTATATGGACTATTGTATTATCTTTGAACTTTAAGAACACATAAGCGTTGTCTTCTACACCTTTAAATATATGGGGGTAACCAATACTTTGAACACTAATTACCGGTTTATTAATTAAATATAGTGATATTGCGATGTCATGGGGGGATAAGTCCCAAACTACATTTGTTGAACCAGGTTGAAATAATCCAAAATTAAGTCTCCTGGAATTTATGAAATGAATATCCCCAAGTTCACCACTAGAAATAATCTCTTTAATTTTGTTTATGGCGCTAGTATAAAGAAAGGTACTATCTGTTAAGATTACTTTATTTTTTTCTTCAGCCAGTTTGATTAGTTTTTCTGCATCACTAGCTTTTGTTGTTATTGGTTTAGAGATTAGAATATGTTTATCTTTCTCAAGTGCTTTTTTGGCTAATTTAAAATGAGTTATGGGCGGGGTAGTAATTACTATCGCATCTAAATCTTTATCATTAATAAGCTTATTAAAATTTGAAGTAGTTTTAATGTTAGGATAATCTTTTTTAGCCAACTCTAGCCTTTCTTTGGATTTATCGCAAATATAAATAAGTTCTGCATTCTCAATAGAACTAAGATTTCTTACTAAATTCGGACCCCAGTATCCATAGCCCACTACACCTATTTTAACCATGATATTTGTTGCCATAATATATTTTAAATAAGTTTCGATATTGTAATAATATTTATTATTTATAGGTATGAAAATTCAAATTTTAACTGCTGCAAGAGAAAAAATTCCAAATCCCCCGATTCATGATTTTGAGCGCCTCCCAATTATATTTAGGCAATTTGGGCATGAAGTGGACTATGTTGTAAAAAGTGAATGGTCTAAATATTACTGGAAATATCTTAAATTTAAACCGGATGTAATAATCGCTGTTGGGCCAATAGCTGCGTTGCCTGCTTTTCTTAAAAAAATTGGGCTTATTAGGAAAGCTTTACTTGTTAATGATTGGACAGATTATTGGACTGAAACTATGGGAGAAAAACACGGAATTGCTAAAATTGCGTTTTTAGAATTTTATGGAATTGAAAAAGCAGACCTAGTTGTTACATCCACTATTTTTAATTATCAAAGGGCATTACTTTTGGGTAAAAAAGCTTATTACAGACAGCATGGGGTTGATATAGACTTGGAAAATGCAAAAGAATTAAAATTAGAGGGCAAGTTTAAGATTCTTTATTGTGGAAGCCAAGACAATAAAATGAAAAGAATTGAAAAGTTAATAGAAGCTGTTAAAGGCTTAGACTGTGATTTATATTTAATAGGTAAACCAAATTCTGATTTGCAGAAAATTGCAAGTAAAAATGTTCATTTTTTAGGATTTATCCCCCCAAAGGAGATTGCTTCTTATTATAAAGCTGCTGACATAATAACAATGACCATGGATTCTGATGGAAGTTTAAAATTATTCGAGGCATTTAAAGTTGGAAAACCTTTATTAGCTTTAAATGGGAGAATTAGCAATATCTTAACACATAGGGAAAATGCTTATTTAACTCCAAATTTAAGGGAAGGAATTATTGAATTAATGAAAGATAATAAATTAAGGGAATATTTAGCTTCAAATATTAAAAAAATAAAAACGATGACTTGGGAAGAAGTAGCAAAATATTATATAGAAATTTTAGACAAAGAATTGAAGTTAAGAAAATCTTAATTTTTTATAGTTTCTTTGATTGCTTTTACAAATTTTTCTCTAAATGTGTAAATGCTTAATCTTTCTACTGCATTTTCTCTGGCTTTTTTACTCATTTTATTCATTAATTTATCATTATCAATAATACCTTTAGTTTTATCAAAAATTTCTTCAAATTTTTCTACCACAAAACCAGATTCGTTATTAATTATTATATCTCCTGCCCCCCTATCCCCTCCTGGGGCAATTACTATACAACCAGCACTTTGTGCTTCTGCCATAATAAATCCATAATGTGTCCAAACTGGATACCAAAATATTTTTGATTCTCCATAGTATCTTTTTAAATCATCAAATGGGATTTCTGAATGAATTTTTATACTTGTATTATTTTTATATTTGTTAACTAACTTGTTAAAGTATTCTTCATTGTCTTTTTGTCCTGTAATAACTAGTTCATAATTGGTTTTATTTAAAGAAATAAAATTATCTATCATTTCTTCAATTCTATGAATCTCATTAAAAACTAGAACCGAGAGTATTAAATTTCTTTTTTTTAGTGGAACTATTAAGTCTGTGTTTACGGGAGGGAAAATAGACTCTGTGTCTATTCCCCATACATCTCTTACAAGTCTTTTTGTAAATGAACACATGCTTATTATTTTATTTACTTTGTGTATTATTGATAATTCTATATGCCTACAAAATCTTGAATATACTCTGTTTAATAGTCCTACTTTGTAGATGTTTATGCTTGAATAACAGCTAGCTGGAAAAAGAACGTAGTGAATTGTTGGAATTTTAAGTTTTATTGGGACTTTTAGAGGAGCTATTACGCCACCTATTTCAATAACAATATCTGGCTTAAACTCTAAACACATTTTTTTAACAGAAGGATTTAGGTTCCAATGTGAGCTTATATTTGCTATTTTTTTGGCTAGAAATGGCCTTTTTGGCTTAAATACTTCGAAATTGTAGGTTTCACCGAACTTATTTTCAAGAGACTTTAAATCTTCATACACTGCGGAAAAGGCAACTTCAAAACCTGCTCTTTGTAACTCTTGACCAAGCATAATGGCTAACCTAGTGCCACCCCTCATAATACTAAGATCATATGTTATTATGCCCACTTTCATTATTTTTACATACTTAGAAATTTTTATAATGCTTTCTTCTAGGTAATAAATATGGTAAAATCCAAGGTTATTATTTTTGCATTATTCTTCATAATTATAAGTCTGGCTTTTTACTGGAAAATATTTTTGAAACCAACCGACATAGTTGCTGGTGGCGATAATATTTATTCTAGTTCTGCATTTTATTATTTAAATCATGAGAGTTTTAAAGATAATAGAGAATTAATTTTGTGGAATCCTTATGGTTATTCTGGATACCCTTTTACTACTAGTATAATTGGGGGTAGATTTTTTCCAACAAACTTATTTTTATTGTTTTCTTATAAAGATTTTTATTTGAATTATTTTTATCCAATTTTTCTTTTTGTTGCCGGGTTTTTTACATTCTTATTCCTTAGAAAACTTAAGCTTGGATATTTTGGTTCTTTTATTGGTGGCTTGATTTTTATGCTGAACGGTAATTTGGTTCAAAGATCTTTAGCTGGAGATCCCGCTCATGTAATAGCCCATTCATTAATACCTGTTATTTTTTATCTAACTGAAATTTTTTTTGAGAGAAAAAATATTTTTAGTGCATCGTTAGTTACATTAGCTTTAGCTGCGCAATTTTTATCAGGGCAAGTTCAATTTTTCTTTTATACTTGTTTATTTTTATTAAGTTATTATTTATTTAGAACATTTAGTGATAGAAAGAACTTAAAGAAATATTTTGGTTATGGTATTTTTATTCTTATATTTGTTTTACTAATTAGTGCAATACAACTCTTACCATTATTAGAATTTGGCAAATATATAACCAATAGGGGTTTAGATTCAAATTTTAATTATATCACTCAAGGTTCTTTACCCCCTTATCATTTAATAAATGTTATTATGCCCCATTTTTTCGGGGTAAGATTATTAGGAACTTACTGGGGTTTTCCACATGCCGAGTTTTATTTTTATCTCGGGATTGGTGCTTTAATTCTAAGTTTTATCGCTATAATATCAACCAAAAATGGTAAAGTAAGATTTTTTTGGATTACTGGGGTAATAACTTTGATTTTGGCCATGGGCAGGTATACTCCTTTATTTAAGGTTATTAATTTTATTTTTCCAGTTTTAGGCTTCTTTCAAGTTCCATCAAGATTTTTAATTATTTTTACTTTTTGTATTGCTGTTTTAGCTGGTTTTGGAGCAGACTTTATTTCTAAAGGAAAAATTTCTGTTAGTAAATATAAATTTATTAATATTTTACTTCTAATTGTTTCAATATTATCATTAGTGGTCTTAGTAGGAACTATTTTTGGGGAATCTTTAATTAAAAATAAAGGGGAAGAAATCTTAAAAGACTATTATTATGGGCTGTACAAAGATACAGCTACAGTAATGGCTAATAGTTTTGATTATTTCTTAGGGAAATTAAATAGTGCTTATAGTGGCATAGTTTTTAGTCTGGCTAGCTTTTTTATTTTAACTAGCGCTTTTTTAATATTAATTTATTTATTTGTTAAAGGAAAGATTAGGAAAGAAATATTTTACATATTTTTAATAATGTTTATTGCTATAGAGTTATTTTCTTTTAATAGTGTAGTTGCAGACAGAGAAGTAATGGAAAATAAATTCTTCCCGGATGAGCATAAAAGAGAAAATTTATTTGATGAAACAGAAGTGATTAGATTTTTGAAAAATGATGATGATTTATTTAGAGTTCATCAAGGAGATGAATGGATAGTTCCTTATTATTTGGCAGTTAGACATAATATTTATATAACTACTGGATATGATACACTTAACTTAAATTATTATAATGATTTTTATAAGAATGCAAATAATTATAGTGAAAATTCTAGCTCTAAATTACTTGGGGTTTTAAATGTAAAGTATATTTTGAGCAGTACTGAAATAAATAATAGTGGTTTTATTTTTGAAAAGAAAATTAATGGCACGTATATTTATAAGAATAGGAAATTCTTACCTAGGTTTTACTTTGTTTATAATTACAAACTTGTTAATTCTAATGTAATTGAATATATGAAAACAACTGAGTTTAATCCAAAAAATGAAGTAATATTAATTGATAAAGTTAATTTTTCTAATGGGCAAAATTCTAGTTATAAAATTGAAGTTTTAGAAGATTCTCCTAATAGGATTAAATTAAGTGTAAATACTGGAAATTCAGGTTTTCTAGTGTTTAGTGATAGTTGGTACCCTGGATGGAGGGCTTTTGATGATGGTAAAAAAACTGAGGTGTATAGGGCAAATTATATCCAAAAAGTAGTATTCTTAGAAAGTGGAGGACATGAAGTAGAATTTATTTTTAAGCCAAAATTGTTTGACGTTGGAAAGTACTTAAGTTTGATAGGATTAATTTTAATAATTATGATTATTATAATTAGTATTAGAAAAAGAGCCTAACTTTGGTGAACATCATAAACTTTATTAATAGACATCGATTCTTAAAGATAGTTATTTAAATTTTTCTTATCTAAAATTTAATCTGAATTTTTATAAAAATGGGCCTAGTAGTGAATTTGGATCATCTCTTACCTCTATTGGAAAGAGAGCGTAAAAAAGGAAAGAAGGTAGTTACAACTAATGGGGTTTTTGATGTTTTTCACTCGGGGCATGTTGAAGGTTTAGAAGAATCTAAGAAATTTGGAGACATTTTAGTTGTGGGTGTAAATAGTGATGCTTGTGTTAAAAGACTAAAAGGGGAAAATAGACCTATTGTTTCTGAGAAAGATAGACTACGGGTTGTGGCCTCTATCAATGTAGTAAATTATGCATTTATTTTTGATGAAGATACACCTATTCAATTCCTTGAAAAAATTAAACCAAATTTTCATGTAAAAGGAAGCGAATATGGGAATCCTAAAGATTTACCTGAATACCGAGTAGTAACCAAGTATGGAGGGCAACTAAAAATTATGGAAAGGCCAAAGACACAAGAAGTTTCTACCAGTGCTATGCTCAGAAAAGTTATTGAAAGATCTAGAAGAGGATTAAATGTTGCTGCAACAAGAAGATATGTTGTAAGAAATTATATAAAAAATAGACTTATTTTATCTGTCGTAACTTCTTTAGGAAGTCTTTTAATAAATTTAAATAAACCCATTAATCACAAAAATATCAAAAAAATCCTTTTAATAAAGGCAGGAGGTGCTTCTTTAGGGGATACAATTTATTCACTACCTATTATACCTTTAATAAGAAAAAAATATCCTAAAGTGCATATAACTTACTATACAAGAAAACAACTTATAGATTTAGTGAAGCATAACCCTAATGTCGATAAGATTTCAATTTATGATAAAGAGGATGAAATTTTAAATCCTTTTTTGAGGCAATTTGTTCCATTAAAGTTAATCTCAAAAATCAAAAGGGAAAAATATGATTTAGTTATTCATGTGGATCCTAATTTAAGATTTTATTTACTAACTTATTTAGCAGGGATTCCCAATAGTGTTGGATTTGATATGCTTAAAAGGGGATTTTTATTAACTCAAAAAGTTCCATTGCCAATTTCACTTGAAAGAGATAAACACGAGGCCTTATGTTATTTAGATTTAGTTAAAAAATTAGATCTAGATTTTAAACCAACTCAAGAATTAATGAAAGTTTACAATACAAAAGAGGATGATAAATATGCTGAAGAATTTTATAAAAAAAATAAAATTAAGAAAAGCGATTTTATTGTTGGAATGCAACCTGGAGCAATGGCAGCACAAAGAAGTTGGACTATTAATGGGTATGCACAAATTATAGATTTACTTATAGAACAGAAAAAAGCTAAAGTTGTAATTCTTGGGGGGGATAATGATATCCCTAGAATAAAAGAAATTGAAAAGTTAGCTAGAAATAAGCCTGTTGTAAATACTGATGCAAATAAATTACAGTTAGTTGGATTAATGAAATGGATGAAACTATTTATTGGAAGTGATAGTGGATTAAGTGCTTTAGCTGGATCTACAGATGTCCCTACAATAGTTACTTATGGGCCTGGAGATCCTATGAAATGGAATCCTCATCCATTTGGAGATAATAGAAGCATATCTGTTAGAAAGGAATTATGGTGTAGTCCTTGTCATGAATTAGGATATGCAGATCCTAAACTAAAAGCAGCTGGAAAATGTATAAGAGGAAATCCAATATGTATGACGTCAATAACTGTAAAGGATGTTTATTATGCTATTAATGAGATGATTGATAGATTAAATGGAAATAAAATAATTTAGTTAATTTTCATTCTCCAATAATTTAGAAGATCATTTAATGTTTGATCTATTTGTATTTTTGGTTTCCATCCTGTTAGATTTCTTGCCTTTGTTGAATCACAAATTTGAACAGGAATATCTATAGGTCTATAAGTAGCTGGATCATCGTAAGCTGGTTCTTTAGTTACTTCCCCTTCAATTTTTGAGAAACTTAGTAATTTATCTAAAATTGAACCCATTGTATAGACTTGATCTCCACCAATATTATATGCTTCACCAGGCTTAAATTTATTCATTAGTAAATAATAAGCATTTACACAATCTCTAACGTCAATGATTGCTCTTTTTGCGTCTAATTTTCCATGTCTAACTAATGGCTTTTTCATTCCTTTTTCTATTGTTACTATTTCAAAGGCTCTATCGGATATTGAGAAAATTCTTCCTCTTCTAGGGCCTGTATGAGAAAATGCTCTTGTTACAAAAAAAGGCAAGTTTTCTGCTTTAGCTATATTTCTAATGTAAAGATCTGCTGCTGCTTTACTTACTCCGTATGGATTTATTGGAGAGATTGGAAAATCTTCTGTAATGGGCCCTTTTTCTTCTAATGGAGCTCCGTAAACTTCTGATGTTGAACAGAACATTAATTTAGTATTTGGACTATTATCTTTTATTGCTTGTGCTAAATTCATTGTTCCAATTGTATTTGTGTCAAATGTTCCTATTGGATCAAGAAAACTTGTAGGAGGATGACTTTGAGCAGCTAAATGAAATGCTCCATCAATTTCATTTTTCTTGAAGATATTTGCTAGAGTTTCATATCTTGATAGATCTCCAAAGACAAATTTTATTTTTGAGAAGTTTTTTTCTGGGACAACATCTAGAATATCTGATTCTTGGCCTGTAACCGCTCTTAATAGAGCAACTACTTCATGACCATCCTCAATTATTTTATTTGCTAAATGGGGCCCCGCAAATCCCCTAATCCCCGTTATTAAATATTTCATTTTCTTCTTTAACTTTTTCTCTCCAATAATTTAGTAAATCTTCTAAAGTTTTTTCAAAAGGAATTTGATAATTCCAATTGATTGTAGATTGTAATTTTGATGTATCTGGAATTTGTGCCTTTACGTCTAATCTTCTTAGTAAATTTGGGTCTGTTACTTTTGTAACTTGGTCTTTTACAGCACTTAAGGAAATTAGTTTATCAATTATTTCTCCCATTGTTAAAGTATTTTGGCCTGCTAAATTGTAAATTTCTCCAGGTTTTGATTTTTCCATTAAAAGAACGCATGCTTCTGCTGAATCTCTAACATCCCCAACAGTTCTTACAACAGAAAGGTCTCCTACCTTTAATATAAAATCGTTTTTAAGACCTTGTTCCATTTGGGCTAGTTGGTAAGCGCTATCTGCAATTGAAAATTGTTTTCCCCTTCTAGGACCTGTATGAGAAAATGCTCTTACAATAAAAATATGCATCCCTAATGAAGCTGCTCTTTCTTTACAAATCATTTCTCCTGCCACTTTACTTATTCCATAAGGGTTTTCTGGATTTGGAAGTAAATCTTCTACTAATTTTCCATTTTCAGATGAAACATTTCCGTAAGATTCCCCTGTTGATGCGAAGAGAAATTTGACCTTTGGCGAGTGATTTTGGAGCGTTGTTATTAATTTTAAGGTTCCTAGGGAATTTGACTCAAAAGTTTCAATTGGTTTTTCCCAACTTAAAGGAATTTCACTTTGAGCAGCCATATGGAATACTTGGTCTATTGGAGAATGTTTCTTGATAATTTTGTCAAGAATATTAAAGTCTCTAAGATCTGACTCTTCTATAATCAAATTAGAACTATTGGGATTGTTTTGTAATTCTTTAATATTATCTAATTTAGAACCAGCTCTTTGTAAGCCTATGAATATGTGACCTCTGTTTAACAGATTTTCAGCAATATGGCTTCCAATAAATCCACTAATTCCAGTTACTAAGCACTTCATCTTAGGTTTAATAAGGCAAAGTAAATTATTTATAACTTTTCATTAGACTTGACTATTTTTTATAAATACTCTATTTATAATATATTTACTACTAGACTATAGAATAAAAAAGTATTTAAAGAATATTTCTGTAGTAATAAAGATAAAATACTTATTTATTTTAGGTAGGATATGATTTAAATGGCTAAAAAACGAGTTGTTGTGATATACCCGGGAAAGTACCCCAGCAGTAAGGAAATTGGGCAAACTTTACCTATGGGGCCTCTAGCTGTTTTAACTTATTTGAAGGATAAAGGGATTAACGTAGAGTTTTTTGATGCTAGGCATAACGATATAAATGAATTAAGTTTAGATAATGTTATTCTTGTTGGTTTAAATGCTTTTACAGGAGGTCAAATTACTCAAGCTGTAGATATTGCTAAAACTGTAAGAGATAAAAATCCTTCAATACCCTTAGTTTGGGGGGGAATACATTCTTCTTTATATCCAAAGCAAACGATTCAAAGTAAATATGTTGATATGATTGTTGTTGGTGAAGGAGAAGAGACTATTTATGAGTTGGTTAAAGCTCTAGAAAATAAAACTCCCTTAAACGATGTAAAAGGACTACTTTGGAAAGAAAAAAACGGAGATATTCACATAAATGAATCAAGACCATTGCTAGATATTGAAAATTTACCATTTACTGATTTTAGCTTACTTGGAGACTTAGGGAAATATAACCTAGACTGGGTGTCTATTGGAAGCAGTAGAGGATGCCCACATAGATGTACTTTTTGTTTTGAAGTAGCTTTTTATAAATTTAAATGGAGAAGTAAAAGCGCTATAAAAACTGTTGATGAGATTCAAGATACAATTAAGAAAGTACATCCTAAGAATATTTTCTTTAATGATGATTTATTCTTTGTTAATAAGAAAAGAGTAGAAGATATTTGTCAAGAGATAATAAAGAGAGGATTAAACAAAGAGTGCTGTTTTGGTGGTAATTGTAGATTAGACTATTTAGCTAGATATGAGGATGAATTTTTGCAGTTATTAAAAGATGCTAATTTTAAATATTTAAATTTTGGTGGTGAGTCAGGCTCACAGAAAATATTAGACTATGTCAAAAAAGATTTAAAGATTGAAGAAACTCTAAAAGCAGCTGAAAAATTAAAGAAATTTGATTTTATCCCTACAATAAGTTTTGTTATTGGAACTCCTTTAGAAAAAAGAGAAGATTTAATGGAGACTGTAAAATTAGTAGACAGTTTAATGAAAATTGATCCAAGAGCTAATTTGATTTTGTTTATTTTTAACCCATATCCAGGAACGCCAATGTATGAGGAAGCTATTAAAAGTGGGTTTAAAGAGCCAGATAGTTTTGAAGGTTGGGGTCAATATGCAATGTTTAATGATGCGTTTAAATTACCTTGGCTTGGGAAGGACGACCAAGAAGTGGTTCAGTGTGTTTCTAATTGCATGGAATTAATCTCTACACATTCAAGACCTAAATGGGAGTGGGACCCTAAATTTATTTTAAGGTATGTTGCAAAGTCTTTTTTAATATCCTCTGCTAAAATTAGATGGAAATATAAGTTCTTTGAGTATCCGTTAGAAATACTAACAGTAGAACGCTTATACAATAGAAAGTTATACAGATGATGGATGAAGCAGAAAAAATACAGGATACTATTTATAAAGAAGGACTAGAATTAAAGAGGGAAGATTATCTTTTAGCTAGAAAACAAATTGAATTAATCGGAACTAATAATTATGTCTTAGACATTGGTTGCAATGATGGTTCTTTGATGAAAGAATATGCTTATAAAAACAAAGTTATTGGTTTAGAATTAAGTAAAGAATCTACTCTTAAGGCAAGGAAAAATGGTTTTGATGTTAAAATTGGTAATGTTTATGAAATGCCTTTTAAGGATAAGAGTTTTGATGTTGTACATATGAGTGAGATAATAGAACATGTTTTAGACACTGATAAGGCATTAAGTGAAGTACACAGAGTTTTAAAGGAAAGTGGAAGATTAATTATTACAACTCCAAATTGCGCATCTTTTAGAGATAGAATTTTGGTTTCAACTGGGCATTTGCAAGGATATATGCAACATACTGAACATGTAAGGTTTTTTAACAAAGAAAGATTAGTAAGACATCTAAAAAAAAATAAATTTAAAGTTGAAAAAGTTTTTGGTAGTGGTTTTTCCATCCCTTATTTTCCAGGAAAGGCAATTACTTTCTTTTTTTTAGATAGTATCATACCCGCAACATTATTGCAAAGATTGATTGTTGTTGCACGAAAATAATTAGTTCTTCTTTAGAATTATCCTTTTCATGAAATAGTAATCTTCTTTATCTATAATTTTAAATAATTTTAAGAAAATTAAGTATATTAAGAAAAATATTATTAGATAAATGATAATTAAGTAAATTTTGAATGTATTTGAAAAGTACTTTATTAATAAAAGTGGGGTTACAGCAAATATTATAGATATTATAATTTTTATATAATTTAATTCTAAGAAATTTGCTTTTATTAAGAAATAGACTTCTATGAATTGTAGTATCCCTAGTATGGAATATGTAATGGCTAAAGCTGTTGCAGCTCCAACTATGCCTAATTTTGGAATTAAAATGATATTTAGAATTATGTTAAGAAGTGCTACAATTATCGCATTAAGCATCAACAATCTAGTTTTTCCAAGCATATATAAGATATAATGTGAGCCAAGAGTTTGATAATAGATAAAATAGCCTATTGCTATAATTACTAAGGCTTGACTTGCTTGGATATATAAAGGTCCAAAAAATATATTTAAAACTGCGTCAGAAAAAAATATTAACATTAAAACCAATGCAATATTTACAATGAAAATCCACTTCGAAACTTTTTTGTAAAGTTCTTTAATTTTGTCTATATTATTCTTGGCATATAATTCGGTAATTACTGGCATGAATATCGCTGTTAATGCTACTGGAATTATCTGTGACAATGATGCTAATGGAAGTGCGGCATTATAAAGTCCAACCTTTTCTAAATTTAAGAAGTAACCTATAGAAAGAATATCAAGTTTTTCAATTATTATGTTCATAACAGATAAAAGTAAAAGTGGCATTGAGTAATTAATTAGTTCTTTATAATTTTCAAATGATTTAATTTTTCTATTTAAAACTGGGTATACTTTTTTTTGTAGTATTATAAAAAGTAGAATTGTGCTTGAAGTAAGAGCTATAAAATAACCTATGGCCGCACCCATTATTTTTAGTCCTAATAAAAGAAGAACTAGAGTTAAAATTGTTTGTATAGAACTTTCACTAAAATTTCTAATTATAGTTGTGTATTTTACCTTCTGAAATCCTTCAATTGACGCCTGGAAGATGTTTCCAAGCGAAATTACTGGAACTAAAAAAGCAAACAATTTTAGCAAGGGAATTAGTTTATCAGTATGAAAAATATTTATTGAAATATAATTTGCACCCAGGAAAAGAATAATGCCAATGGCAACACTAGTTATTATATTAAGTTTTAAACCAGCAGTAATTGTTCCTTTAATTTTTTGTTCTTCATTTTTACCTTTATAAAATGATACATACCTAACAATTGATGAAGGGTGAGCTACAAGAGCAACTGATAAAAGAACAAATAAAATTGTTAAAGATAAATTTAATGTACCATATTCTTCTGGGCCTAAATATCTTGCAACTATAAGCCTATAAATATAAGTGAGTATCTTTGATACAATCATGCCCAAAAAGACTATAAGAGCACTTATAGCTATTTTATCAGATATACCTTTTTCCATATTTAAATGACCTTTAGAGGGATATTTAAATATTAAGATCAATATAATCTTAGATCTTAAAATTAAATCTAATAGGGCTTTTATGGAAAAGTTTATAAAATATAGTAGGCTTATTTATAAATGAAAAAAGATGAAAACAACTAAGAGAATTTTATTTATTCAACCTGGAGAAAAGCATGCTATGGGGTATAGATATCCACCTATTTCATTTATGTTTGTTGCTTCTTATTTACAAAAAAATGGATATAAAGTTGAAATATTTGATGCTAGACATAAAAATATAAATGAATTAAACTTGAATAATGTTTTATTTGTTGGAATTTCTATAGTTACTGGTAGCAGGATCATTAATGCTTTAGAAATAGCTAAGTATATCAGAAGAAAAAATCCAAGTATAGCTTTAGTTTGGGCAGGAATTCATGCTACTTTATTACCTGAAGAAACTGCTAGAAATGAATATGTGGACATTGTTGTTAAAAATGAAGGGGAAGAAACTATTTTAGAGTTAGCAGATAGATTTAGTAATAATGAACCTTTTGAAGATGTGCAAGGAATTGTGTATAAGGATAAAAATGGAGATATAATTAATAATCCAAATAGGCCTTATATGGATTTAAGCAAACTTGAATATCCCTCTTTTGACTTACTTGATATGAAGGAATATGAAAAAACTATAATTCATTTAAATTCAAGTAGGGGTTGTCCTTTTCCATGTACTTTTTGTTATCTTCAAAATTTTAATAAACTAAGCTGGAGAGCAATTCCAGCTGATTTAGTAGTTAATTGGATTGATAAGGCAGTTAACACATATGGAATGAAGGAAGTTGGTTTTAGTGATGATAATTTCTTTGTTGATAAAAAAAGAGTAGAAGCTTTTTGTAATGGGTTAATTGATAAGGGGTTAAATAAAAAAATAAAATGGGGTGCGATAGGGAGATTTGATACTTTTGCTAGATATGATGATAACATTATGAGCTTATTAAAAGAGAGTAATTTTTGGAGTTTAGCTGGTGGAGCCGAGTCTGGAAGCCCAAGGATGCTTAAAGTCATGAAGAAAATGGAAACTAAAGAATTAGTTGAACAAGGAATTTCTAATTGTGCCAATTATGGGTTTAGAGCCATTCCAAGCTTTGTCATAGGATTTCCTCAAGAAAAAAGAGAAGATGTAGAAATGACATTAGATTATATTGATGAGCTAATGAAATATCCTAATTTTTCAACTAATGGAATATTTTTATTTACTCCTTATCCAGGAACTCCTGATTATGACGATGCAGTTAAATTAGGATATAAACCGCCTAAGAATTTAGAAGAATGGGGGAAGTTTTATTTTTGTGATATAAATAATTTGACATGGTTTGATGAAGACTATAAAAAATATTTATTGGCAATAAATAAAGTTGGAGACTTATTATTTGCTCAATATAGTCCTTATTTTGAATTTAAGCCAGATTACTTTTTAAAAAGTGCTGCCAAGTTTACGTTGATGAAAATGGCTTGGACTAGGTGGAGGTTAAAGTTTTTCAAAGTTCCTTATGAATTAATTGCCTTTGATAGGTATACAACTCCATTAAAGTAATTACTTAAAGTCAAATTTTCCTACTTTCTTAAACCCTTTCTTATTAAAGTAGTATTCCATAAGACTTTTTAGTATATTAAAGCCATATTCAAATATCTTCACATGTGATTTTTCCCCCCCATAATAAGTTGGGATAGGTACTTCTCTTATTTTTAAGTTCTTAATTTTAAATTGGATTAATATATCTGTATCAAAAAGATATCCATCAGAACATAAATGAAATGGAATTGTTTTTAATTTATGCAAGTTATAAACTCTAAAACCAGAGTGATATTCTGATAAATTCATGTTTAAGGCTTTATTTTCAATGAATGTCAATAATTTGTTACCCAGAAATTTATGCAAAGGCATTCCTCCCTTTAATGGGTCTCCTTTCATTCTTGAGCCAAAAACTAAGGCTGTTTCAGAGTCATCTTTGAAAGGCTCAAGTAATGCAGGTATTTTTTCGGGAGCATACTGCGCATCTCCATGTAGCATTACAACTAAGTCAAAATTATTATCTATGGAATATTGGTAAGCATATTTCTGATTACCCCCGTAACCTTTGTTTTTTTCATTCTTATAGACCTTTAAGTTCGAGAGACCGGTGGTAGTTTTATATCCAATTCCGATTAAATGAGTATTGTCTTGAGAGGCATCATCTACTACAAATATTTCTTGAACTTCTTTTTTTATTTGTTCAGGAATTCTATCTAGTAAAATTGGCAATGTTTTTGCAGCATTATATGTTGGAATAAATATTGCGATTTTTTGCATAATAATAGCTAAATAGGAGAATATTTATAGCTTTTTATAAACTAAAAAAAAAGAAAATTATCTTCTTTTGGAAGATTTATTATTACTTGAGCTGTTTTTGTTATACCTAGTATTTCTGTTATTAAAGTACATTAAACCTGCTACTAATATAACCCCAAGAATTAACCATCCAAAAATGCTATCGTCAGATGATGTCCTTCTTACAGCATCTCCAGTTGATTTTCCCTTAAATATGTCAAAAATTTTCCATAAGAAAAATCTACTTTTTAAGCCTTCATTGTTGTATGGAGTTGTTGTAGCAACTTTCATAAATGAAGGAGAGCTACTGCATCTACCGAATTCACATGACCTAAATCCTTGTGAAGGGCAATGCACTTGTTCAAATAAAACACTATCCCAATTGCCGCAGTAGTATTCTTTTAATATTGTAGTGCTTTGACATAAATCTTGACCACTTTGGGTTCCATTTGTAGTAAATCCTCTATTAGGATAATCTCTACCATTATCTGTTTCTGTACAACCAACTTTAGGAATCCCCCACCTCGTAGGTGTTTGATTTACATTAGTAAAACAAGAAGTTTGGCCACCTTGCGCACTGGCTCTGTGAATTGTGGGTATTTGAATTTCTGGATAATAGCAGAGTCTTGAAGCTGCTCCTGAAACAAGACTAATTTTGACGCCAGGATCGTTTTGATTGCATTTAATTAAAGCATCTTTAATTTCTGGAGGAATATTATAAAAATTTGCTCTTAATTTACTGTAAAATGCACCAATTCCTGAGTTAGGATCTGCTGTTAAAATACAGTATTGCGTATTATTATTTTGTTTGAATTGTTCTGATGTAGGCGGGCTTCTAAACATTTTAGCTCCACTACTTATGGAATTATTGGTGTTGTTAGTACTAGTACCTATGCATGCCCCTAGGTAGCATGAACTATAGCCTAGTCTACAATCTATTACTCTATGATCTACCTGCGGTCCAACACAGTAATATTCTGTTAAGTATCTTGTGTTCCAGCAGTTGTCTGGAAATTTAAAGGTTCCATTTAATCCATTTACATATACTGTTCCTCTGATTGGTGGGTTTACACCACCGTCTGTATCATAACATGTAGCATTTGTATGGTTATTTGCATATACAAAAGCAACTTTATCATTTGCAGCAAAGAAAACAACTAAGAATAAACTAATTATTAAAGAACTAAGAATTATTTTTGATTTGTCCACAATCTCACCTCTTGTTTTTTTAGTTATAATCTATAGCTATTTATAAAGCTTTCTATTGTTATTTAAAATTCCTAATTGACCAAGCAAATAATGAAATAGTTCTTGTATCATATAGTTTTCTTTTATTCATATCATAAATATCGAATAGTTCATGATAAAGCATTCCTGCTAATAGGAATAATACTGGTTTTATTGTTAAACCAATAATTAACAACAAAAACCAAATTTCAATTGTATGAAAAACCATTAATTCATCATAGGGATAATGTTCATCTTTCCAATAATAATATGACTTTTTTAATGACCAATTTTTTTCTTTGAAAACAAATGCCATATAATGATCAGTGTCAATAAAAACTGATGCAAAAAAGAAAATTAAAGCATTAATAGATCCAGATATAAAATAAACAGCTATTGATGCTAATAATCCAAAGTAAACATGATATTTTGGTAACATATTTATATTTGTTAATAGAAAAATATTAAAGGCTTTTTGCCGAAGTCGCCTAATCTGGTAGGGCAGCAGTCTCGAATTTCTAACAGATAACTGCGTCCTTACGGACCTCCAGGTTCAAATCCTGGCTTCGGCGC
>Ga0209542_10003814_pt1 | contig 31781 bp, 29 predicted proteins | sample RifCSPhighO2_01_FD_184028 | JGI IMG/M metagenome (GOLD analysis project Ga0209542, IMG submission 184028) | Soil microbial communities from Rifle, Colorado - Rifle CSP2_plank highO2_0.1 (SPAdes) (version 2) | ecosystem: Environmental > Terrestrial > Deep subsurface > Rock core/Sediment ... | reverse complement strand
AAAAAGAAGATTTCTTTTGGAGTTACGTTTGTAAGCGCTGTTAGCCGGTATATCCCTGTACTCTACACGAGTGTATTGTCGGCTCTTGTTGTAACTATTTCTCTTATTCCTGCACTCGCACTGAACTATTGGTACATGATGTTTGCGCAAGCAGGGGCTCCTCTGGATTTGGGTGGAATTGCTGCTGTTGATGCTATTGTACTCATTGCAGTTGTTGCACTCTTGATACCTGCAGTGATTGTTGCAACGTGGGTGATGTATGCTCCACTTGTAGTTGCGCTAAAAGCGGCTCCTGCAGGATTTACTGCAATCATGTTTGCAAAGGAAGCTGTTCACCACCATGTATGGCAAATTGTGTGGAGAATGGTTGGAAGTATGGCGCTGTATCAAATTGTTTCTGCAAGTGTTGCAAATCTTCCGTATGCGTCGTATCTTGTGCCATTTGCGCTTTCTATAATAATTATTGCATTCTTTGTTGAGATGTATAAAGAATTGCAAGGAGGTGCTTCGTATGGCAAATAAAAGTTTACAATTATGGGCAGCAGTATTGTTGCTAGTTGGTGGATTAGTTCATTTAATTCCAGCGCTGTATAGCAGTCTTGCAGATTTAACTGGCGGGCAACCATGGATTCAAATTATTGTGGGGATACTATCGATTATTGTTGCATTGGTAATTTTTGCAGGGGATAAATCGGAAGCGTAGCAGCTCCCCTCTCCCCATATGGGGGAGAGGGTTAGGGTGAGGGCCGTATTGCGTCGTTGGTTGCCCTCATCCGCCCCGCCCGCTGGCGGAGGCACCTTCTCCCCAATTGGGGAGAAGGGATCAACTTTTTATATCAATTATATGTGGAATCCTTTCCGTCCATCGCTTGTAAAAAAGCATGCAAAAGAAATTACGGGAGATGTATGGTTGAATATCACTTCTCTTTCGAATGCAGCGCGAAAAGCGGCGACTGATCGTACACCGCTTCGTTTTGATGGAGAGCTTTCGGGTATTGTGACTCTTATCCATTTTTGGGATTATTCTTCTGTTGATAGTATTGAAGATCTTCCATATCTTCATAAATGGTGGGAAATGTATGAATGTCCAGAATTTGTCATTATAGGCATACATACTCCCCAGTTTGCGTTTGCGAAAGATGCAGATAAAGTAGAAGCTGCAGTTCTTCGGTTTCATTTGGATTACCCCATTGTAAGTGACAGTGAATATACGACGTGGAAACGATACGGGACTACTAAGTGGCCGCGGAAAATATTGGTGGATGCACAAGGCATTATCTGTCTTGACCACAATGGTAAAGGTGGTCACGAAGATATTGAAACAAAAATCCATGAACTACTTGAACAAGTAAAAGGTGGAAGTGAGTTTATTCATCCGGGTAATGTGGTAACTCCGTCTATTTCGCTGAGTCGCGAGTCGCTCGGTATGAGAGGTGTTGCCTTGTCTCCTCTCAACGAGAGTGCAGAATATCACATCCCAAATAAGATTCCGTTACACAGTATTGCACTTTCTGGCTGGTGGATTACGGGTGAAAAGGCGCTCGCTAGCGGAGCTCTGAGCGATACTCAGGCATGTATCATACATTTTTATGGGTCAGCTTGTATGGGGCACATACGATCTGCCGGTACAGAAAGTGCCACTGTTCAGATTTATATTAATAATAAGAAAATAGGGGAAGATGTGGTAATCGCCACAGAGAGTGAATATACGTTCGTTTCTGGGCTACCTGCTGCGTCTCACCAGCTTACGATTATTCCTATAAAGGGCAATATAGCTATTTCCTCTGTTTCTTTTTCGTAATACTTAGGCTACGATAGTTGGCTATGCCAAAACTATCGATTACCTCAAAACCAGTACAAGATGCAGTGGGCGATATAATTGTTATTCCTGTAGATACTACGCTTGATATTGCTTCTGAAATTTTAGTCCTCGCAAAGAAAGTACAATTTGCAGGGCAATGGGGAAGAGCAGAAATATTTGTATCTCCAAAAGGTTTTTCCACACCTTTTGTTGCCGTTGTTGGAATGGGGAGTCCAGAAGTTTCAGATGCGAAGCGTAATGAAGGTATTCGCCGAGGGGTAGCGAGTATAATTCTCGATGGCAGAGCTCATATGCTACGCAATATATCTATTGCAATTCCTCGCATAGATATCCTTGATGCAGTGGTAGAGTCAGTACTGTTAACTGATTACTGGTTTACGCAGCATAGTGTGCTTATGAAGCAGGAACAAAAGTCTCGATCTCTTGAGTCCGTTACGTTACACGTTGCTAGTAAACAAGATATTGCTGTTGCAAAACGTATTGTACAGCGCACAGAGAAGGCTATGGCTGCAGTTACGCTTACTCGCAATTTAGTGAACCAGCCGGCATCCCATATGTCGCCGAGGGTTTTGGTAACAGAAGCGAAGAAGATAGAAAAAAAGTCTCCAAGTATTTCTCTGACCACGATGAATCGCAAACAGGCGGAGAAGAAGAACCTTTCTGCATTTCTTGCAGTTGCGAGAGGCTCTACGGAAGAGCCGTACGCCATTCATTTGAAATATACTCCGAAGAAAAAAGCTAAGAAAAAAATCGTACTGGTTGGAAAGGCTATTACGTTTGATTCGGGAGGGCTTTCGCTCAAGCCTGCGAATTCTATGGAAAATATGAAAATAGATATGGCAGGGGCAGCTACTGTGCTTGGATTATTTTCGCTGCTTCCCGAGCTTGATTTGGACATTGAAGTGCATGGTATTATTCTCGCGTGTGAAAATATGCCGTCAGGCGATGCGTATCGTCCTGGGGATGTGATTCCTACGATGAGCGGGAAAACAATTGAAGTGTTAAATACGGATGCAGAGGGTCGAGTTGTTTTAGCAGATGCATTAACATATGGACTAACGCTCAAACCTGATGCGATGATTGACCTCGCCACGCTTACGGGTGCTATGGTTGTTGCACTGGGCGATACGTATGCAGGACTGTTTGGAAACAATAAAGAACTAAATGCAGCACTCATGCAGTCCGCAGAAATTGCAGGGGAAGGATTAGTGGAATTTCCGTTGCCAGAAGAATATCGTCCTACTATTCAAAGTCGTGTGGGGGACGTTCGTAATACCTCGATGATGAAAATGGGCGGTGCTATTACGGCCGCATTATTTTTACAAGAGTTTGTCGGGCCTTCGACAGGCTCAGGGCAGGCTGTTGCCTGGGCACATATAGACATTGCAGGGCCAGTGTATGCAGAACAGCCGCTTATACCGTATTGGCAATTTGGGGCGACGGGGTACGGAGTGCGAACGCTGGTGAGGTTTGTTGAAGGGTACGGAAAGTAATTGTCATTCCGGGCTTGACCCGGAATCCACGTCGATTGTCTGGATCCCGGCTCGGAGGCCGGGATGACACGTTCCTCTACTTCGCTTTCTTCCGTAGCGCTGCAATTGCATCTCGGAATTGCACTGCTTTTTCGAATTCCATATTAGAAGCTGCAAGTTGCATTTTTTCTGTTAATCGTTTTATTGTGCGCGCAGCTTCTTCTTTGCTGAGTTTCTCGGGAAGTTCTATTTCTTCCACTTGGCGAGATAATGTTGATGCTTTTATCTCCTTAATAATAGACGCAGGTGTAATGCCGTGTTCTTTGTTGTACGCAACTTGAATTTTTCTTCTCCTACTGGTTTCATCCATTGCTCGCTGCATAGATCCGGTCACTCTGTCGGCGTACATAATCACATGCCCTTCTACGTGACGAGCTGCACGTCCCATCGTTTGCACTAACGCTGTTTCGCTTCTGAGGAATCCTTCTTTGTCTGCGTCCATAATGGCAACTAAAGAAACTTCTGGTAAGTCTAATCCTTCGCGAAGCAAGTTAATGCCCACTAAAATATCGTACGCACCTGAACGCAAGTTTCGCAATATATCGATTCTCTCTAGTGTATCTATATCTGAATGTAAATATGCCGCTTTCATTCCAGATTCTGTTAAGTATGTTGCCAACTCTTCCGCCATGCGCTTGGTCAACGTCGTAACTAATACTCGCCCGCCAGCTCGGCGGGCGGTTGCCGTGCTGGCAACCGTTTTTCTAATTTCTTCCATCACGTCGTCTATTTGGTGAGTTGTTGGCCGTATTTCTATTTCCGGGTCAACAAGCCCAGTTGGACGGACGATTTGCTCAACTGTTGCTTCGCTTGTATTTTTTTCGTAGGGTCCGGGTGTTGCCGAAATGTATATGGTTTGACTAATTCTTTCTTCAAATTCAAAAAACTTGAGTGGCCGGTTATCTTTGGCGCTTGGTAAGCGAAACCCGTACTCGATGAGGTTTTGTTTTCGAGCTGCGTCTCCTGCATACATTGCGCCTACTTGAGGAATGGTCATGTGGGATTCGTCTATGAATGTTAAAAATCCTTTTTCTCCATATGCAAATTTGAAATAATCTATGAGGGTAGATGGCGGGTCGCCCGGCATTCTGCCGTCTAAATGGCGAGAATAGTTTTCAACTCCTGAAACGTACCCAATATGCTCGAGCATTTCGAGATCGTAATTTGTGCGTTCTATGATACGCTCTGCTTCTGCAAATTTTTTTTGTTTCGTAAACAGCTCTCCTTGTATTTTTGCCTCTTCGCGAATTGCTTCAATCGAAGCTTTTTTCTTTGCCTCATTTGTCATAAAGAACGTTGCAGGGAATATTGCGGCAGAGTCTCGTACTTCTCGTTCGTATCCTGTTATAGGATCTATTTTTGATATTTTTTCAACATGAGGACCAAAAAACTCTATGCGAATTACCACGTCTTCGCCGGAAGGGAAAATATCCACGGTATCTCCGCGTACGCGAAATTTTCCGCGCTCTAAATCTAAATCATTTCGTTCATATTGAAGGTTACTGAGGCTGCGCAAGAAATCTTGCCTTGCAAGCTGGTCCCCCGTTTTTACGAATACGCGTGCGTTTAAATAGTCATCTGGTGACCCTAATCCGTAAATACAAGAAACGGACGCAACAACAATCACGTCTTGTCTTGATAGTATTGCTTCCATTGCGCTATGGCGAAGACGATCAATTTCTTGGTTGATTGCGGCGTCTTTTGCGATATATGTTCCGGTACGTGGAATGTATGCTTCGGGTTGGTAGTAATCGTAATACGAAACAAAGTATTCAACTGCGGCATCGGGAAAAAATAGTCGAAATTCTTCAGCCAGTTGCGCCGCAAGCGTTTTATTATGACTAATAACGAGGGCGGGCATGCCAGTTTCGGCAATTACAGAAGCTGCGGTCATGGTTTTTCCGGAACCCGTGACGCCAAGAAGTGTCTGCCGCTGCAAATTATTGCGTACGCCCGCAACCAATCCTTCAATAGCCTTCGGCTGATCCCCAGCGGGTTTAAACGGGGCTTTCATGGTAAATGGAGATTTCACGTAAGAAAGCATACAGGAAACGGCTTAGGATAGCTATCGCGCGTAGTTCCCCTCTCCCGTTCTGGGAGAGGGTTAGGGTGAGGGGAAAACGACGCAGTATCCGCTATGCTTTCTATTGACTTTTGGTAGTGGTTGGAATATAGTGGGCATATCACCACGAAAAGAACCCTTGTTGGACTTCTGCCAGCCGGGGGTCTTTTTATTTTAAGCGAAGTATTTTTCGCTGATCATCCAGATATGCAATTTTTGCACCCGTACGTTTTAGCAATATTGAACATTTTTTTGCCAGGGCTGGTGAAATAATCGTTTCAAATTTTTCTTTTTCCATCAAAAATTTTACGAGACCTGCGTAATCACCGTCGCTAGAAACTAAAACAGCTTTATTAAACATGTTTTCATATGCGTCTTGTGTTGCTTTTAACACGAGGTCGGCATCGCAATTTCCCTTTACTCTTCCTTCTCCGTCGTACGTAACTTCCTTAAATATGAGTTTAAAGCCTGCTTCCTGGAACGAATTATATAGGTCTTTATATTTCGGAACTAGCCCGATAAAAATGTATGCATGTTGGACATTGTATTTATGCTCGAGCCAAGCTCGGAATCTTTTGTAATCCATTTTCCATCCTAATTTTTCAGTGCCTTTGTGTAGATTAGCAGCATCTATATAAGCATTGTTGTTCAATCTCGGTTTCATTTCACGAGTATACCACTTTTCTTGCCAAAAGTGGTGAAAACGACGTACTTTATATATATGATTGCTCGTATCCACGGCATTGTTATTGAGCGCGAAGAAAAGGCGCTTATTATAGATGTTCAGGGTATTGGGTACCGCGTGTTTGTTATATCTGCGCTGCGTGAAAAGACTCCGCTTGGCTCTGAAGTCACGTTTATTATTTACGATCATCGCACGGATTCTGACCAAGTGCTCTTCGGATTTGAATCCTCTACCGACCGAGAATATTTTGAATTGCTACTCCGTGTGCCGTCTATTGGCCCAAAAACTGCTTTGGGTGTTTTAGATGCAGCGCCTATTGCCGTGTTGTCGCAAGCAGTGCTTACTCAAGACATGCAATTATTAACGAGTCTATCGGGAATTGGGAAGCGCACAGCAGAACGCATCGTAGTTGAACTGAAGGGTAAATTAGGAGAACTTCCTGGCGCCACTTCATTTACTATGCACCATGGCGTGCATCAGGAAACGGCAGATGCGCTCATTGCAATTGGGTTTACGGTGGCTCAAGCGAGGCAAGCAGTGAGTAAATTACCAGAAGATATTACAACAGTAGAAGCTGGAGTGAAGGCAGCATTAAAACAAACTGTTTCATGAACTATGTACGCACTACAATACCCCTCACCCCATCCCTCTCCCCGTCTAGGGAGAGGGCGATAATATGAAGGTCAGCGAAGCAGTATACACAGAAAAAGCTCGGTGGGATGTGTTTATAGCGCAATCTCCTGCTCGGTCTTTTTTGCAAACGTGGGCGTGGGGCGAGTTGCAAGCAAAAATGAATATTCCCCACTTTCGCCTTGTTGTTGAAGATAACGGAAAGATTGTAGCAACTGCGCTGGTGATTGAACGTTCTCTTTCTATGGGATACTCGTGGCTATATATTCCGCGTGGGCCAATATTTTTAGAAGGAGTTTCGGATTCAGACAAAGAATCTGCATGGCGTGTGTTAGAAGAAAAATTGAAACAGTTAGGTGAAGAGCCCGCCAGTACAGCGGGCAAGCATCATGCTTTTTTTGTGCGCGTAGATCCGTTGCAAGAAAACTTTACTCGCAGTAATTGGCGTAAATCTCCCCGCGAAGTACAGCCTCAGCACAGTCTTATTCTTAGCCTTAAGGGTTCAGAGGAAGAATTGCTCGCAGCTATGCATTCCAAGACGAGGTACAACATCCGCGTTGCGGAGCGCAAGGGAGTAGATGTGAGATTTTCGCGGAGTGCTCCGGACGTAGATACATTCCTCGCAGCTTCTCGATCTGTTACCGGTCGTACTGGATTTTCGTATCATCCTGATGAGTATTATCGTTCCATTATGGAAGTGCTTGGAAAAAGCGAATCAGCAGAGCTTGCGATTGCGGAAGTAGATGGGCAAGTAGCCGCTGTGCACCTCATGATATATGCAGATGGTATTGCCACGTACGCTCACGGTGCAAGTAAAAATGAATTTCGCTCTGCTATGGCACCCGCGCTTTTATACTGGAAAACGATTTTACGAGCAAAAGAAAAAGGTATGCAAGAATACGACTTTTTTGGCGTGGCTCCAGAAAACGCGCCAGAAGATCACCCCTGGAATGGCATTACGCGCATGAAAATAGGCTTTGGAGGTAAGCGAGTATCCTACTGCGGAGCGTATGACTTAGTCTTGAACGAAGCGCTATACACTATGTTTAATCTCACGAGAAAAGCAAAGCAGATTATAAAAAATGGCTTAGTATAATAGATATGGTTTCTTTGTATCAACAATTAAAAAATATCGGACATTTTTTTGAGGCGCATATGTGGCGATTGTTTAATGGTGTGCCGGATAGAAAGATGCACGTCTACGGCGTAACCGGAACAAACGGGAAAACTACGACGAGCTATTTGCTCGCAAGTATATTGGAACAAGCATACGGTAGAGAAAACGTAGGAATGCTTACAACTGTTTCATTTCGTATTGGGGGATTAGAAGAAATGAATGAAACAAAAATGACAACGCTTCCAAGCAGGAAGATTTTTGCGTATTTATCTCGAATGAAAAAAGCTGGCGTTACGTATGTGGTTTTAGAAGCAACATCGCACGCATTGGACCAGTATCGGATGGCCGGAATTCAAATGGATGGCGTAATATTGCTAAATATTTCTCGTGAGCATCTGGATTATCATGAAACTATTGAAAAGTATGCTACTGCAAAAGAAAGAATAGTATCTTTCTTAAAAGACGGCGCGCCGCTTATTGGGAAGCAGGATGACGAACATGTGCAGGTGATATTGGATCGTGCAGAAAAACATGGGGTGCGTGTTGTGCGTATGACGCAAGAAAATATTTCTCAAACAAACACTCCTCTTGCGGGAAGTATTAATAAAGAAAATGCAGCAGCTGCGAGTTTGCTTGCGCGGGCAGTTGGTATTGCTGATGAAAAAATAAAAGCTGGAATTGATGCCGTAAAAAAAGTTCCCGGAAGAATGGAAAAAATAGAAGCACCGCAAGGTTTCTCTATTATTATCGACTACGCGGTAACGCCGGATGCACTCGAGCTATTATATTCGGACATTAAAAAAAACGTGAATACAAAAAGAATACTCGCAACGCTGAGTGCGGCCGGGCTTCGAGATCGTGGCAAGCGGCCGGACATGGCGCGCGCTGTTGCGAAGTATGCGGATCGAATTGTAGTAACTCGCGAAGACCCATGGACGGAATCAGAGGAGCAAATCTATAGTGATTTAGAGAAGGGTTTAGAAGGTACAAGTGTTCCGTGGGAGCGAATTCCCGATCGCAAAGAAGCATTGAAAAACTTGCTACAAGACGCAAAGCCCGGCGACGTGGTAGTCGTAACCGGCAAAGGCGCTGAGCGTGGTATGGGAATTGGCAAAGATGTTATTCCTTGGAATGAACGGGAGATAATCGAGGAAATTTTGCGAGATTTGTAAGTGTACGAAAAAATCGTACAGTTGAATTTGACTCGTTTTTCTTTATGCCCTAGTATGAACATTAATATGAATTGTATATCCATTATTTCCGTGAAGCGCACCATGTCCACTAATCTGTGGCATGCATTTTACGCGTGCGCTAATTCCGGAAGTTAATGGTAGTATCTTTTCTTACATAATCAAAAGATTTTCCCATGAGCTCCCGGAACAAACCGTGAGCTCAAATGTTTAATGTTCTTTACAACACAATACAAAACAGGGAGCCAGTAATGGGTACAACGAACAATGGATCTGGGTTTGCACAAGAAATCCAAGTCTTTTTTCGCACCGCACAGGATCTTGGTCGTCTTTGGTATCAAGGTGATCGCATTCAGTTTGGACAGACGCTCCAAGCAATTGGAATGAATGCAGCTGAAGCGGAGGGATACTTTGACTTGATTGCTAACATGAGTGCTGGAGAGCGTGAGAAAGAGAGTGCTGGAGATTGGGCGCCTATGGACTATTCCGACGCCTGCACTGTCAAAAGTAATTACTCACTTGCCCGAGGGTTGGGTATTCTCCTGAAGAACGAAGCAGGGCAGCCTCCAAGAAATTGGTTGCTCTACCAAGTCTTCGAGCACTTCTTTCCGAACATGCTTCAAGCGAAGTATTTCGGGAACAGTCATTTACGTGCAAAGGAAACGAGAGGAGGAAACCCTCAGCATCGAGCAATTCGATTCTCTACTCTTCCGGTTGAGCCCTCTGGAGTATGCAATAGGGAGGGTAACCCGATGCCGCTCTACCGAGCAGTCCAAGGAAGAGAGCCAGCAAAGTTCCAAGCAGAAGCTATCCGAATGGCTTCTCATTTACGAGCGGCGCTTGGCGAATCTCTGGGAATGCAATTGGCAGACTTGCTCCTTCGATTGCAAATGCTCATTCCATCCGAATCAATTTCACGTGCACTTGTGCCCGTGTTTGAATCTGGTGCAAGAGGCGAGGAAATAACGTTTGCAGGAGCATTTTGCCCGGACTATGCGTATGAAGAAACGGGCAATACCCAAGTTCCATATCGTTATACTTTTGATGGTCTTGGAACTGGCGTTGGATTGGTTGCTCGGCAATTTGCGAGGATTATTCCAGAGCTCTCCCGTTTCTTTACGGGACTTGGTATTCCTCATCGATTTGTCATTAGTATCGGAGACTTTGAAGCGGATGCTGAATCTGTTTTGCAGAGGGTGGGGGTGGATCGAGTAGAGTTTATTCGGCGATGCCAATGTTCACTCGATGCATTTCAGGCGTTGATGCCAGAAGACGTACCTATTGAGCTCGAGCTCTTTGATGCAAAACGTGGAAACGGGAAGTTTCGCACGTACGCGTTGGAATGCACGAATCGAATGATTAATGGAGATTTTGGCATGATGCCGATTCTGCACCCCGATCTTCAGGAAGTGATAGGGCGCATTCCAGGGCAATATCGTACTTTCTACCAGCGATGGTATGGAGTGGAGATGGACGATGAGACTGTGCGCAATATCGTGTACTCCCAAGGGGGCGAATATGCGGCGGTTGCTCGCATATACTACGAGGATCTCGGTAAGAATATCGTGTTTCTTGCAGGGGATCGGCCGGAGATGAATCGATTCGACGCATTTTCTGCTCCTGTCCCAGTATTGTGCGCAAAGAGGGCCTATTAGTAGGCAAAACCTGAATCGAGATGCAATGAATGCGTCTCGGTTCAGGATCTTTTATCTTGTATTATTACGTATTATGAACAGCGCTTTTGTATTAGTAGATTCGAAGGGGCCAGAAATGCTTTATCGAACAGATATCTCTGCCTCAGATCCTTTTATCTATATTGCTCCAACTGGCAAAACGCCAATCGTATTTTTTGATGCGCGAGAATATGATGTTCAGCTCCAGAAAATTCAATCGCTTGGGAATACTATATCTGTTGAGCGTCTGGAGCCTTACGCAAAGTCATCGCTAGCGGAGACTCTTGTGAATATTTTGCAGAAATATAACATCGATGAGGCAAAAGTGTCTCCCAATATGCCGCATGTACTTGCATGTGCGATTCAAGATGTGGGAATTCAAGTTTCAATATATGACTTTGCGTCAGAGCGCGATAAAAAAACAGAAGATGAAATACAGAAGATGATTATAGCGCAACGTGTCAACGAATCTGCATTGCTTCTTGTATGGAATATACTCGCTGAAAGTAGTATCCAAGATAGTTTAATTCTGTACCAAGGACAGGTGTTGACGAGTGAATATATGAAGTCGCGGCTAAAAATCCATTTATTGGAACAGGGATATGATTGCCCCGAAGGGATTATCGTTGCATCAGGCGAACAAACTGCGCGTCCCCACGATGAAGGCAGTGGGCCACTTCTCCCCCATGAGTGTATTATAGTTGATATTTTTCCGCGTTCGGAAAAAACAGGATTCTTCGCGGATATGACCCGAACATTTGTAAAAGGAAAAGCAAAGAAAGAATTACAGAACTTATTTCAAGTCGTGCAAGATGTTCAAAAAGAAATTGCAGATAGTATTTCAGTAGGTGAATTATGTTCTACTGTTCACAAGCGAACAGTAGAGGCATTTAAAAAACGCGGGCATTCAGCGTCTCCAGAGAAAGGCTTTATGCACGGTACTGGGCACAGTCTTGGGCTCTCTATTCACGAAGGTCCTCGTTTAAACTCTTCTTGTGATCGTATAATCGAGCCAGGTATGACACTCACGGTAGAACCCGGGCTGTATTATCCCGGTATCGGCGGAGTTCGGATTGAAGATGTTATTGTATTTCACCCAGATGGAACAAAAGAAAATATTACTCAATTTAATAAACCACTTTATATTTTATGAACGACTATCTTTTTACGAAAAACCAAGCAAAGAAATATAATATCCCCGGGGGAGTGTGTTACTTGTATCCAGATTCCCCGACAGGTAGATTATCTTCCGCATATGTAGAGCAAGATGGAAGATATCCACTAGAAGGACGTAAACAAAATGAATACTGTACTGAGGGGATGTTTATTATTGACGGTGAGTTTATTGCGGACGTGAATGGAGTGATACATGAATTGCATGCGGGTGATGTATTATATGTGCAACCAAAAACCCCATATTCGATTGAAGGCAAAGGAAAAACATTTGTATTTATTGAACCAAAGTGGAATCCAGAGCAGAATACACAAGTATGAGCCATCTTATTCTCATCACCGACACCGCCCATCCAACTGCTCGGGTTATTGTTGCTGATGAAAAACAAATTCTTGGTTCGCGGGAATTTACGAACACGCCGAAAGTGGGGACAGATTTACTTATATATATTGATGAGCTGTTGCAAGAATTAAAACTAGATAAAACGAGTTTGACTCGAATTGGCGTGCATGCGGGGCCGGGAAGTTATGGATTAGTGAGAACGGGGATTGTTACGGCGACTATATTAGCACAGGCGGTGGGAGCGGAGCTGGTGGAAGTAGAAGGGGAAACGGCGGAGGAGCTTGTAGAAAGCGGGCGAAATGGAGAGGTGGTAAAGGCGGTGGAGGCGAGATATCGAGGCTACTAATTTTTGTTTAATAGTAGTAAAATGAGAGTCATGAATTTGGTGCCAACGAAGAATCTTGTGGTAGATTCTAAACCCAAACAGTTTTTTAAAAACAAGTTATTTTTTTTAATGGTGGTTTTAGGGCTATTTTTTATCGGATCACTTTTTGTTGGTCCATTTGGTTTTCTAGGAGCTATGCTTTATGGGCGCGAGGGTATTACCGCGATTGCTTCCAAGCTCAATATTCCGTCTGTATGTCTGTTTGCGCCACCCTCTGATACATGTGATGGTTGGCCTTGTATAAGAAGTTATTTTTGTTATAACAGTGTGGCGAGGGAAAATAAAAACCCTAAAGTGTGCTCGTTGATGCAAGGAGCCTATGACTGGAATTTGCGTAATGAATGTTATGTTGCAAGTGGCGCTACTTCTCAGCAATATATCAAAGGTTGTACGGGATTTAGAAAAGGTGATTTTAATAGCGAAGGCGATTGTTTTGGTTATTTTGCCGGTATGACTCAGGATGATGCGTTTTGCCGTAATGCTTCAAGTGTCAAGGCAACGGATCAATGCTATTTCAGGGCTGCATATATAAGAAAACAACCTAGTGTTTGCGAGAATATCCTAAATCCTCCGATGGCAAGCTATTGTCGAGGTGAGGTTACTAAGCTTGGAAACTAAGAATTTGCAGTCGCTGTCCTGCGTCTATGGTAAATAATTCTGAAAACAAATTCGCAATCAAGTTTTCGTTCGGGGTATTTATACGGACACTATTTCTTGTATTGGTTTGTTATGCTTTGTATTATCTAGTGTTATTATTGCCGTCCGTTCAGTTTCTTTTTTCCTTTCTTCTTCCCTCGCAATTATTACCATTGAGTCTCGGTGTTCTTATTCTTTTGGGTGGGTTTTTACTATTGCCTTGGTTCGTTCGTATTGTCGGAAATCGATTAGTAGGTCGATTTGCTATTAAGGATAGTAATGCTGTAATTAAAAGCACTACAATCTTTTTTTGTTTAATGGGTGGACTAACCTTACTATTTTTAACTTGGGAAAACGTCTCTAATTTTATATCTGCCATTTTTTCGATTCGTACACTTGGAACAGTGCTAGCCGCAAGATTTATTACCTATATTGGCATCTCTATTCTTTTCCCTTTTGTTATTTATGTTCTTTTATCTTATAGATTCTCAAAGCTTGCAAAGGTATTTATTGTAAGTAACAGTGGTTTATTGGCTGCTCCCCTGGCGGTTAATATTGCGCAGCGGCAAGGCAGTGTAAAGGAGAAAATATTTGGTGTTTGTGTCGCAATTCTGCTTTTACCGGTCGCGCTGCTACTTTCTGCATTTATTGAAACATCTGTTGAGGGTGAATTTTTACCAAACCAGGTAAATATCTTATTTTTGAGTACTCAGCTTATTATTCTTGGGGTTGCTTCTGTTATATTTCATAAAAAACATCCTTTTTTTGTAAGAACATTGTTGATGTTTACGGCAATTTTATTTATTGTGGAGCTTTTTCTAGTTTTTTTGACGACTTGGTCAAGTAGGTAGGGAATCCTACCAATTGGGGAGAAGGTGCCATGAGCGAGCGAAGCGAGTCGAATGGCGGATGAGGGCAACCCGCAACGCTTTCGACAGCCCTCACCCCTGCCTGCCGTGCCCTTCGACTCGCTCACTCTTCGACAAGCTCAGAGTCTCGCTTCGCTCGGGGTGCGTTCTCGTATAGGATGTTTACAGTGAGGGAAGCCCCGCTGAAGGCGGGGCGGACTCGAACTGTGGATAACTCGCCTTGATTTTTATCAAATGGGCTGAAAACTGCTTGACAGGGTTTTGCACACCCCATATACTCTATTCTATCGTCTTTGACGAGCGAGAACTGTGTGCATCAATCAACTTTTGAATTAATAGTATTTTAAGCAGATGCGTTCTGTTGCATTCTGTTTTTTTATACGGTAGTCGTTTTTATAATTTTTTAAGGCTTATATAATCCCCTATTATTATGCCCGAATCACTCAGCAGTGTTACTCACCCAGAACCAATCCGGAAACGGAAAACGTTTTCAAAGTTTACGGATCTTGTCGCGGGAGTTCCGAATCTTCTTCAGATACAACTTGATTCGAATGCATGGTTTTTTGAAGAAGGGCTTGCAGAACTGTTTCGAGAGATATCTCCGATTGAAGATCATGCGGGGAATTTGGAATTACATTTTGTAGATCATTATTTAGACGCGCCGAAGCATACGGAAGAAACTGCTCGGGATCGCAATGCTACATATGAAGCGCCGCTTCGTTGTGCTGTTCGCTTGGTCAATAAAAAAACTGGGGAAGTAAAAGAACAAGAAGTATACTTAGGAGAATTTCCTGTCATGACTCCGCGCGGCACATTTATTATTAATGGTGTTGAACGTGTTATTGTATCTCAATTGATCCGTTCTCCGGGTGTATTTTTCTCCGCAACAAATAGTAAGGGCAGAAATTGGTACGGCGGGAAAATTATTCCAAACCGAGGAGCATGGCTTGAATTAGAAACAGCAACAGACGGCGCTATCTATGTAAAAATAGACCGAAAGCGTAAAGTTGCGGTTACTGCTTTAATGCGCGCAATGGGAGTAGAAACAAACGAAGCGATTATGAAGCATTTTGAAGATGTTGATGTTGATAAAGATAAACAATACATCAAGGCAACGTTTGCAAAAGACATTTCAAAAAACCAAGCAGAAGGTTTGAAAGAAATATATAAACGTCTTCGCCCGGGAGACCTTGCCACGGTGGATAACGCGCGGCAGATGATCCACGACATGTTTTTCAAATTCGATCGATATGATTTTGGTAAAGTAGGACGACACCGCATTAACCAACGACTTGGTCTTGATGTACCTGAAACTCCAGAACATCGTATGTTTCGTATTGAGGATCTTGTTGCGGTTGTTCGTGAAGTTATCCGTTTAAACAATTCACAAGAAGCAGCAGACGATATTGACCATTTAGGAAATCGTCGCGTGCGAGCCGTGGGAGAACTCATCCAAAATAAATTCCGAGTTGGGCTTGTTCGTATGGAGCGCATTGCGAAAGACCGCATGAGTACGTTGGAATTAGAAAAGATGACGCCTTCTCAGCTCATTAACGCGCGTCCTATTATTGCTGCTATTAAAGAGTTTTACACAAGCTCTCAGTTATCTCAGTTTATGGATCAAACAAATCCGTTGTCTGAAGTGGAGCACAAGCGTCGTGTAAGCGCGATGGGCCCAGGAGGATTAGATAGAAATCGCGCAGGATTTGAAGTTCGAGACGTGCATCGAAGCCATTATGGTCGTATTTGCCCGGTGCAAACTCCAGAAGGACCAAATATCGGTCTTGTGGGGCATATGGCACTGTTTGCGCGAATTAATGCATATGGATTTTTAGAAACTCCCTACCGAAAAGTGGTCAACGGAAAAGCTACAAATGAAGTGATCTATTTGGATGCATACGAAGAAGACAAAGGTATTATTGCACAGGCTACGGAACCACTTGGAAAAGACGGATCGTTTAAAAATGAGCTTATTGAAACACGCGCACAGCAAGGGCAGTTTATGGAAGTAACTTCTGACAAAATTGAGTATATGGACGTTGCTCCACAGCAATCGCTTTCATTGGGAGCGGGTATGGTTCCGTTTATTGAACATGATGATGCGCAGCGTTCCTTAATGGGATCGAACATGCAACGTCAGGCAGTTCCATCCGTGAAGCCTCAGGCTCCACGAGTTGGTACGGGATTTGAATTCATCGGTGCATACCATTCTGGGCAAGTTATTTTGTCTGATGTGAACGGAGAAGTTACGGAATTAGATGCATTACATATTACGATAACAGGAGACGATGGCGCAAAGAGAGTATATCGTTTACAAAACTTCCGAAGAAGTAACCAATCTACTGCAATGACCCAGCATCCGCTGGTTGAGCTTGGGGATACCGTGAAAAAGGGCCAATTACTTGCAGACGGCGCTGCTACAGATAAAGGAGAACTTTCATTGGGTCAAAATCTGTTGGTTGCGTTTGTGCCATGGTATGGAAACAACTTTGAAGATGCTATTGTTATTTCCCAGCGTGTGGTAAAAGATGACCGCTTCAGCTCTATTCATATTGAAGATTTTACGATTGATGTGCGCGATACAAAGCTTGGGCCTGAAGTGGTGACTCGAGATATTCCAAATGTAAGTGAAGAAAAATTGCGTAATTTAGACGAAGAAGGAATTGTACGTATTGGAGCAGAAGTTAGAAGCGGAGATATTCTTGTTGGGAAAGTAACAAATAAAGGAGAAACGGACTTGACTCCTGAAGAGCGACTTTTGCGTGCAATTTTCGGAGAAAAAGCAAAAGATGTCAAAGATACATCGCTCTATTTGCAGCACGGAGAGCGTGGAAAAGTTGTTGATATTAAAGTATTTTCTCGCGACGATGCGGACAAGCTTCCGTCTGGTGTTATAAAGCAAATCCAGATCAGTATTGCACAGTTTAGAAAGCTCCAGGTAGGAGACAAATTAGCAGGCCGCCATGGAAACAAAGGTGTTATTGCGAAAATTGTTGCAGAAGAAGATATGCCGTATTTGGCAGATGGAAAGCCGGTAGACGTGGTATTAAATCCACTGGGTGTAGCATCTCGTATGAACATTGGGCAGATTTTGGAAACACATCTTGGATGGGCGGCAGAAAAGCTCGACTTCCACGCCGCATCCCCTTCTTTCTCTGGGGTTACCGAAGAAGAAATTCGTCAGCAACTTCGCGATGCAGGGTTACCTGATGATGGGAAAGTAGACCTATACGACGGTCTTTCTGGAGAAAAATTTGATCGCAAGGTTACCGTCGGGGTGATGTATGTGCTCAAGTTGCATCATTTAGTGGAGGATAAGATTCATATGCGTTCCACCGGTCCATACTCTTTAGTTACCCAGCAGCCGCTCGGAGGAAAAGCACAGTTTGGCGGACAGCGTTTTGGAGAAATGGAAGTGTGGGCTCTGGAAGCATATGGAGCTGCGCACACGTTGCAAGAAATTTTGACGGTGAAATCCGACGATGTGGCTGGTAGAAGCAAAACGTACGAAACAATTGTAAAGGGTGGGCAAATCCAACCTCCTCACACCCCCGCTGCGTTTGACGTATTGGTGAATGAATTAAAAGGACTAGCACTCGATGTAGAGCTGGTTGGTAGAGTAAAACCATCAGACGACGCTCCTACGGAGCGTACAGGATATAGCCGTTAGTTTTAAACATATACACCAATCCTATGGAATACGATCAACCAAAAGCAGACTTTACATCAATTAAGCTAAAATTAGCATCTCCGGAAGCTATTTTAGACTGGTCGCATGGAGAAATTACGAAACCAGAAACAATAAACTACCGAACGCAGAAACCGGAAAAAGATGGATTGTTTGATGAGCGTATTTTTGGCCCAACAAAAGATTGGGAATGTTATTGCGGAAAATATCGAAGAATTCGATATAAGGGAATTGTATGCGACAAGTGTGGAGTAGAAGTTACTCGCTCTATTGTTCGACGTGAGCGCATGGCGCACATCAGTCTTGCAACTCCGGTGTCTCATATTTGGTTTCTTCGTGGAGTTCCATCCAAGATGGGGCTTTTGTTAAATATTAATATTGGAAAACTGGAAAAAGTTATTTACTTTGCGTCATATATTATTATTTCTGTTGACGAGAATAAGAAAAAAGAAATTATTGAACGCTTAAAGCGTGAAGGAGAATCCAAGCGAGATGCAGTTAAAAATGGGTACAAGCAACTTCGCTCGAGCCTTCCAAAAGATGTAAAAGATAGGGACACAAAGAAGGAAGCGTTGAATAAAGAAGAAGAAACGGAATTAGAAAAGTTAGATGACGCAGTTGAAGCTGCAACAGAGCTTATTACCGCCCTTGTTCCGCATGCGATTATTTCGGAAGTTGAATATCGTGACCTTTCTTTGAAATATGGACATATCTTTATGGCAGGTATTGGCGCAGAAGCAATTCGTTCCATCTTTGAGAAAATGGATTTGAAAAAAGAAATTGATCTCATGAATGAAGAGTTAGTGGAAGCATCTGCCGCAAAACAAAAACGCATCATGCGAAGGCTCGCGCTTGTTCGTGGGATGATTGATGCAAATATCCGCCCAGAGTGGATGTTCTTAACGCAATTCCCTGTTATCCCTCCAGATATCCGCCCAATGGTACAGCTTGATGGAGGAAGATTTGCTGCATCTGATTTAAATGATTTATATCGTCGTGTTATTAATCGCAACAACCGTCTAAAGCGGTTATTGGAACTGGGTGCACCGGAGATTATCACAAGAAACGAAAAGCGTATGTTGCAAGAAGCTGTTGATTCTTTGATTGACAATTCTGCACGTCGAGGATCTACAACAGTAAATACAACAGGGCAAAGACGTCAGCTCAAATCGCTCGCAGATATGTTAAAAGGAAAACAAGGCCGATTCCGTCAGAACCTTCTCGGAAAACGCGTAGATTATTCTGGTCGTTCCGTTATCGTTGTTGGTCCTGAATTGCAATTACACCAATGTGGATTGCCGAAACTCATGGCACTGGAACTCTTTAAGCCATTCGTTATTCATGAATTAATTGAACGAGAACTCGCGCACAATATCCGTTCTGCGAGCCGTTTAATTGAACAAGGAATTCCAGAAGTATGGGACTCTCTGGAACAGGTAACCCGCACACATAAAGTACTCCTAAACCGTGCTCCTACACTCCATCGTCTTGGTATCCAGGCATTTCAACCAGTATTAATTGAAGGTAAGGCTATTCAAATTCATCCGATGGTTACCACTCCGTTCAACGCCGATTTCGATGGAGATCAAATGGCCGTACACGTACCACTTTCTTCACAGGCTCGCGAAGAAGCAGATGAAATTTTGCTCGCATCCCATAATTTGCTGAAGCCAGCAGATGGGCAGCCTGCAACTTCCGCAACACAGGATATTGTTCTTGGACTCTACTATGTGACGAATGCAGATAGCGATGCAAAGGGAAGTGGCCATGCCTATTCTTCTACAAACGAAGCAATTATGGCATACCAACTAGGAGAAGTTGGCATTAATGCAAAAATTACGACAAGAAATCCGGTAACAAAAGATGAGCTTATCGAAACAACAGTAGGCCGCTTAATGTTCTTCGAAATTTGTCCAGATCAAGCGTTATTCCATAACGAAGCACTTGATAAAAGCAAACTCAAGAAGATTGTAAGTTCTGTGCTCTTTACTTTTGGGCAAGAGCGTACCGCAAGATTCTTGGATGACATGAAGCAACTTGGGTTTACGCATGCAACAAAGTCTGGACTTTCGTGGGGTATGATGGATTTAACGACACCTCCTGCAAAAGAAGAAATTGTTGGCAGAGGCGAAAAGAAAGTTACGGAAATCCGAGGTCAGTTTGATGAAGGATTATTAACTGAAGAAGAACGATATCGCATGGTGGTAAACGTTTGGGAGCAGGTTCGAGAAGAAATGGCATCTGCCGCAAAGAATTCCTTTGATCCAAAGGGAAGTGTATTTACCATGGTAAATTCTGGTGCCAGAGGGTCATGGGGTCAGACGCTCCAGATGGTTGGTATGAAAGGTACGGTTGCGGGCCCAACTGGGCGAGCAGTAGAACTTCCTATTAAGAGCAGTTTTAAAGAAGGGTTTAATGCACTAGAATACTTCCTTTCAACCCACGGAACTCGTAAAGGTATGGCCGATACCGCACTTCGTACGGCAACTGCTGGATATTTGACACGCCGACTGGTAAACGTTGCGCAAGATATTGTGGTGCATGAGGAAGATTGCGGAGATACAGAAGGTGGCATTATGACAAAAGCAGATAGCGAAGAAGTTGGCACAACACTCGGGAAGCGATCTGTTGGACGAGTGCTTGCGGAAGGATTAAAAGAACCAAAGACAGGTAAGCTTCTCTATAAGAGAGGAACGATGATTGACCGCGAAAAAGCAGCACAAATTGATAAACTGGAAGTCCCTGAGGTGATTATTAGGTCTCTTGTGTCTTGTAAGACAGTTCGTGGAGTATGCCAGGTATGTTACGGATGGGATCTTGGAAAAAACAAAGTGGTTGACTTTGGAGAGGCTGTTGGTGTGATCGCAGCCCAGGCTATTGGAGAACCAGGAACTCAGCTTACAATGAGAACCTTCCATAGTGGTGGTGCGTCCGGAGACGATATTACCCAGGGGTTACCTCGAGTAGAAGAACTCTTTGAAGCGAGAATTCCAAAAGGTGAAGCTATTATGGCCGATATGGACGGGGAAATTACGGTAAAAAAGCAACAAGATGAAGTGCTTATTACCCTTACTGGCAAGAAAGACTTGAAAGACTACACCGTGCCTTCAAACATTACGCTCAACGTGAAGACAGGAGACACTGTTATCGCAGGGCAACAGCTTACGGAAGGGCACATGAATGTACAAAGCTTGTACGAAGCTGCAGGAGTGCGCGCAGTACAGCGATATATTTTGAAAGAAGTACAACAAGTATACGCAATTCAGGGGGAAACAATTAACGATAAGCACTTGGAAATCATTGTTCGACAAATGCTCTCTCGTGTTCGTATTGAAGATCCAGGAGAAACAAGCTTGCTCCCAGGTAGGGTAGTAGAATGGTCTGAAATGAAAGAAGCAAATAATCAAGCAGAAAAAGAAGGCAAGAAGAAAGCCACAGGGCAACGCCTCTTGTTTGGAATCACAAAAGTATCGCTTTCAACAGAAAGCTTCTTGGCAGCAGCTTCGTTTATGGAAACAGCGCGAGTGCTTATCGACGCAGCAGTTGCGGGCAGAGAAGATCATTTAGTTGGACTCAAAGAAAACGTTATTATCGGACGATTAATCCCCGCTGGTATGGGGTACCGAAAGCCGTTCAATAGGCATCTACCAGTAGAAGCGCCTATTGTTGCGGAAGCTGCAAGTGAAGCAACACCAGTAGATATAGCGCCGACAGGAGAGTAAGAATGTCATCCCGGCCTCCGAGCCGGGATCCACGGAAAAAGAATGCGTTTGACCAACACATTCTTTTTTTGAGCTCAAATTATTTATAGTTTTTTTAGTATTTCAAAATATTGTTTTTGGCTTAAACCCAATGTCCGCAAGTTATTCTTAATAATCATGACAGGGAGTAGTTTATACGTCGGTACAACAATTGGTCGTGGCAATCCTGCTTTGCTGTATATCTTGTGGCTTCCCTTTTGCCGTTCGTACGTACAACCAATATATAGCAAAAACTTTTCAAATTTCTTGTACGGAAGCGGCGTTAACCGAGCCATACAATTACACTGCTCGTACTTTGAATTCTTCGATCGTATGTTCAACTTCTACGGGCGGTTCCCAGGAGCTTTGTATTTTTTGCCAACCCATTGATTCTAATACTTCATCGGTCGTACCTTTTTTTTCAAGTTCTTCAAAGAAGATTTCTACTAGCTCAATAAATCGATCTTTTACTTCCTTGATACTATCCGCACAGGTAGAAATGTCTAAAGCTGATGTGTGAGCTACAAACGTGTGGCCTTCTTTCACAATGGAAATTGGCAGGGAGAATTGTAGGTTTTTGATACTCATATTCGTATAGCATGAGAGTATCACGCTATTTACCTAATTACAAGAGTAGGTTGTTTTGCATTCCAACACCAGGTGTTAGAATATGGCTTAGTATAGATATTTCTAAAAGTAGTTTATTCCAACGCGAGGCGTTGGAATAGCGTTTCCTGGCGCCGTGGATTCCGGATCAAGTCCGGAATGACGCGGTATAACGCCCCTCACCCCCTTGTTCCGCCATTGCGGAACAAGTACCCTCTCCCAGAACGGGAGAGGGGAACGTTCTTCTTTTCGCCCTATTTGCCAATTCACGCTATACTACACTCTATGCGCCTCAACCCGTTTCGTTCTTCGCGTAAAAAAGCTTCTCCTTGGTTGAAACCCGCGGTGAGGCGAGCTGTAATTGGCGTTATTCTTATTGTTTTTTCGATTATTGCTGTATTAAGCTTTTTTTCAGCTGCAGGACCTTCTGGAAATGTTATTCTCTTTTCCCTACTCAGGCTATTTGGCAGGCTCGGATACCTTGTTCCATTTGGACTTAGTATACTCGGCTGGAAGCTGCTTCGTTCTGGCGACGAAAGGATGCCGCGAAGTAGGGTAGTTGGAATATTTCTCTTGCTTGTAGGGCTTCTTGGAATATTTCACGTAGTTGGGATTCCGTTAGAAGATGCATACCAGAGCGCACTAGATGGAAAGGGTGGAGGTTTAGTTGGCTTCTTTCTTTCGTTCCCAATGAGCCGATTGTTTTCCAGTATTGCGTCTACTCTTATTTTTATTGCCGCGTTTGTTGTTGGCGTATTTCTTTCTTTTAATCTTTCTCCGATCGATGCAAAAGATTGGATGCTTTCTCTGTGGCCAAAGAAAGGCGAAGTTGAGGAAGGGCAAGAGGCTTTGGAAGAGGATGGTGATGTGCAGGATACTGCAACCGGGACGCTTCCCCTGTTTCGCATTAGCCGAAAAGTTTCTTCCACTGCGCCCGCAGATCCCAATCAATTAAAGTTGGAGGCGGCGCAGAGAGAAAAAGAAGAAGAGCAGAAGGAGCGTATGCGTGCGCAAGTAAAGGCAGCGAACAAAAAATATATACCGCCTTCACTCGATATTCTACATTCGTCTATCAGTAAGCCAGATAGCGGAAACATTGAAGTAAATAAGCTCTTAATTAAAACAACACTCGAGAAATTCGGAATTAACGTCACAATGGGCAAAGTAAGTGTTGGTCCTACGGTGGCTCAGTACACACTTCGTCCAGATGAAGGGGTGAAAATTGTACGCATTACGGCGTTGCAAAACGACCTTTCTCTTGCATTAGCTGCTCATCCCATTCGTATTGAAGCGCCGATTCCAAATACGAATTTAGTTGGTATTGAAATACCGAACAAAGACGTTTCACTCGTGCGTTTGAAAGACTTGTTAGCGTCTAAGGAATTCCAAAAAGCTCCTTCACCTCTTACTATCGTTCTTGGAAAAGATGTTGCGGGAAAATCCCAGGTGGGAACGATTGAATCTATGCCACATTTGCTCATTGCAGGAGCAACGGGTTCTGGAAAATCTATTTTTATTAATACGTTGATACTTTCGCTTTTGTATAGAAATTCTCCTGCACTGGTGCGGATGATTCTAGTTGACCCAAAGCGTGTAGAGTTATCTCTCTATAACGGAATTCCGCATTTACTCACGCCGGTTATTATGGAGCCGGATAAAACTATTAATGCATTAAAGTGGGCGGTAAAAGAAATGGATCGCAGGTACCGACTACTCGCAGAATCCGGATCAAGAAATTTGCCGTCGTTCAACGCGAATAACCCCGATGAAGCTATGCCGTTAATTGTTATTGTGATTGATGAATTGGCAGACTTGATGGCCACACATTCTAGGGATGTTGAGGGTATGATTGTGCGGCTTGCTCAAATGGCTCGCGCTATCGGTATTCACTTGGTGCTTGCTACTCAGCGCCCTTCCGTAAATGTTATTACTGGCTTAATTAAGGCGAACGTACCTGCTCGCATCGCGTTTAACGTGGCTTCTCAAATTGATTCTCGTACTATTTTGGATGGTGGTGGTGCAGAGAAGCTGCTTGGAAGTGGAGATATGTTGTATTTGCCAGGAGATAGGGCAAAGCCTGTTCGGTTACAAGGAGGCTTTATTTCGGAAGAAGAAGTGCGGCAAGTTGTACAAGACATACAAAATAAAAATCAAATAGAAACAGAGTTTGATGCTGCAATTACTTCCCCTAGCTCTGGTTCCGGGAGAGGAGAGGCAGGAGAGGCGGGCGACGACGTACTATTTGAAGAAGCAAAGAAGATTGTTATAGATTCAGGGAAGGCAAGCGCATCGTTGCTCCAGAGGCGTCTTCGCGTTGGGTATTCAAGGGCTGCCAGATTGCTTGATATGCTCGAAGAATACGGTGTTATAAGCCCACAAGAAGGCAACAAGCCAAGGGAGATTTTTAGGCAATCGGCTGATCAAGACGGCTTTGGTGGAGTTGTTCCTAATTTTCATGAACCTTCATTAGAGGAAGAAGCAGAGCCTCGTATATCAAAATCTCAAGAAGAAGACCCATGGTAGGGGTTCGCCCAGGAAAGGGGGAGCATCATGAGGGGATTGGAGATCGCTTGCGCCGTGAACGGCTGGTAAAACACTTATCACTTGAGGAAGTGTCTTCACAGTTGCATATTCCTCTCAATCAACTACTTGCTCTTGAAAGCGATGATTATTCCATCTTTTCAGCAGAGCTCTATGCGAGGGGGGCATATAGCGCGTATGAAAAATTTCTCGGCATTGATACAAATACGTCTTCTCATGCGTTTCTTCGTTCGCTTTCGAGCGTTCGACAGCATATTCCACTGACCCTTCACACCCCAGCGTCGTGGCTTGAACGTCTTATTCACCCAACTGTTATTTTAACAGCGGTTGGTTTATTTTTAGCTCTTCTGGTTGGTGGATATATTGCCTGGCAATTAGAGTCTTTCTGGAGACTGCCCGATGTAATAGTTTCAGAACCCATAGACTCTGTTATTACTGGCGATCATGTAATGATAAGCGGAACAACTGAAGACAAGGCTCAAGTTACAATTAATGAAGAGAACATCTTGCTTCGTACAGACTCCAGTTTTTCCGTGCCTCTTATACTGCATACAGGTATTAACACCGTTCGTATTGAGGCAAAAAACTCTGCAGGGAGAGTGCGAACCAAACAGCTGTTCTTGCTTCGATCCTAGGAAGTAGAGTACGCTTATTGTATGCCTCAAGATACAATAAAAACAAAAGAGAAACGCTCAGTAGAAGACGATAGGCAAATTGCTGTTGGCTCTGCCGTTGACATGATAAAAGAAAAATTTGGCGATGGTGCAATTATGCGCTTGGGGGAAGTAAAAAAAGTAAACATCGATGCTATTCCTACGGGGTCAGTATCTCTCGATATTGCGCTTGGTATAGGGGGTGTTCCGAGGGGTAGGATTATAGAAATTTATGGTCCGGAATCTTCTGGTAAATCTACGCTTGCTCTGCATATTACGGCAAAGTGCCAAGAAAAAGGAGGCACGGTGGCGTACATAGACGCAGAGCATGCACTTGATCCGCAATATGCAAAACGTATCGGTGTTGATATTGGGAATCTTTTAATTAGCCAACCTGATAACGGAGAGCAGGCATTAGACATCGTAGAGACGCTTGTGAAATCCGGAGCGGTTGATTTAATTGTAGTAGATTCGGTGGCTGCACTTACTCCTCGTGCGGAAATTGAGGGTGAAATGGGAGACTCACATATGGGACTACAAGCAAGACTGATGAGCCAGGCGCTTCGGAAGTTGACTGGTATTGTAGCAAAAACGAATACCACGGTTATTTTTATTAACCAGATTCGTATGAAAATCGGCGTAGTATTTGGAAACCCAGAAGAAACCACGGGGGGTAAAGCGCTCAAGTTTTATGCATCTGTTCGGCTGGAAATACGCAAGCGTGCGCAGATTAAAATGGGAGAAAAGATTATCGGAAGCCGCGCGTATGTAAAAGTGGTAAAAAACAAAGTAGCTCCTCCGTTTCGGGTTGCCGAGTTTGATATTATGTACAACGAAGGAATTAGCTATGAAGGAGACTTAGTGGATAAAGGGATTGAGTACAAGTTAGTACAAAAGGCAGGGAGTTGGCTTTCAATGGGAGAAGAAAAAATTGGTCAAGGTAGGGAGTCCGCGAAGCAGCATCTCCGAGACAATCCGAAAGTTGCGAAGCAACTTGAAAAAGCAATTTGGGATGCGGTAGAAATAGAAGATACGGCCACGTCGGAGGGACGGTAGCGGTTCCCCTCTCCCCAATTGGGGAGAGGGCTCCTCGCCCGAAGGCGGGAGGGTGAGGGCAGGTTAGGCGGCATGCTGTATGGGCTGCCCTCCAGCCGTCGCTAAAGCTATGGCCGGCAAAGCATCCGCCCAATTGCCTTGCCCACTGAAGCTCTTTGAGCGAAAGTGGGGGGAGAAGGGAGCGCGACGATCCATTATGTTATTATTAATTTCCTATGACCAAAAATATATTCACCTATATAATTTTATTTTTATTCGCAATCGGCGCACTTTATTATTTTTCAAGTAAAAAACCTATGACACCAGAACCAACGTCTACACCAATACCAAGCCCGACACCCAGTAGTTCTCCTGTTCCTATTTCAACTGAAAAAACGGTTACCTTTAAAACAACCAAAGGCGATATTACGCTTGAATTGTTTACTGACAAGATGCCTGTAACTTCTGGTAATTTTATTAAACTCGTAAAAGAAGGATATTACACAAGCACAAAGTTTCATAGAGTTATTGCAAACTTTATGATCCAAGGCGGAGATTCTAACACAAAGGGAGATGATACAGGTACGTATGGCATGGGCGGGCCTGGATACAACATTCAAGATGAATTTGTAGCAGGGCTTTCTAATATTCGCGGAACTATTTCCATGGCAAATACGGGCGCTCCAAACTCTGGTGGAAGTCAGTTTTTTATAAACCTTGTTGATAATACAGGGCTTGATTTCGATAAGCCGCCGATGACAAGTAGTCATCCGGTATTCGGCAAGGTAATTGCCGGTATGGACGTAGTAGATGCAATTGCAAAAGTGCAAACAAATTCAGCAGGGCTACCATCTGAAGCGATTGTTATTCAGGGTGTTGAGGTGAAGTAGTCGTCGTTCCCCTCTCCCAATTGTGGGAGAGGGCCTAGCCCGCAGGCAGGGGTGAGGGCTGTCGCAAGCGTTGTGGGTTGCCCTCTCCCTAACCCTCTCCCCAATTGGGGAGAGGGGAGCTACGCTCGCTTTTCCATCAACCCAAATATCGCATTACGATCATCATCTGTTGCAATTTTATTGCGCTGGATTTTTCCACACGCAGTGCACTCATGAATGAGGTCAAGTTTTTCAGGATTTGATCCCTCTACTGATATTGCATTCATAAGTGCCTTGCATGTGGCAGATCTATCGCCAGGTAGAATGTCGTCTACGTGTTTTGATGCTAAACAAGAAGTACAATGATTGCGACACGTTGATTTTGCGGGCGGATTTTTTACTCCACACACTTCGCAAATAAATTCTTCGTTTATAACGGTGAATCCCATAATAGTCTGTCGTTCCCCTCTCCCAATAGTGGGAGAGGGTTGGGGTGAGGACTGTCGTAAGCGTTGTGGGTTGCCCTCATCCGCCCGCCTCTTGGCGAGGCACCTTCTCCCCAATTGGGGAGAAGGGAATACTCCTACTGTCCGCGAAATCGCAGCACGCCCATGTCTCGGCCGCGCTTAATTTCTCTTGCGACACTTCTCTGGTGTTTTGCACATGCGCCTGTTTTGCGGCGAGGTAAAATCTTATTTTGTCCGCTCATGAATTTACGCAGCAGCCCAGTGTCTTGCATGGGAATTTCTTGCAATTTTTCTGCGCACAATATGCATTCAGTCGGGTATTTTCGTTGTTGTTTTTGTATCATAGGGGATTAAAATGGGATATCTTCAATTCTAATTTCTTCGTCTGTTATATTGCTAGGCGCTGCAATTTCTTGCTCTTGCCCGCCGAAGCTTTGCGAAGGCGGGGTTGTCGGTTGCGCTGGCGTAAACGATGCCGCAGTTCCACTTGTCATTTTAACTGGCGAATCTCCCTTATTTCCAAGCATAATCATATTTTCTGCAACTATTTCTGTTCGATATCGCTTTTGTCCTGAAGTTTTATCATCCCAGCTTTGGGTTTGTAAATACCCTTCAATGTATACTTGGCGGCCTTTTGTTAAGTACTGCGCGGTGATTTCTGCAAGACGCCTCCATGCAACGACGTTATGAAATTCTGTTTTTTCTTGTTGCACACCGCTTTGGTCTTTCCATACTCGTCCTGTTGCTACAGAAAAGTTTGTAATAGCCGTACCTTGGGGGGTTGTGCGGGCTTCTGGGTCGCGGGTTAAGCGGCCAATAATCATAACTTTATTGAGATCCATAGTATTACTTTACTTCTTCCGTTAAGGCCTCTTCTATACCTTTTTCTACATCCTGCATTGTTACTTCTTTTTCGACAGTCGCTGGCTTTACAGTCTTTTTATACTCCGGTTTTTCTTGCTTGTCTTTCCCTGTACGTTTGCTGTATTTATCCATAATTTCTTGGCTGACACGCTTGCGTTCCGTGGTTGCAAGAATCGTAAATCGAAGTACTTTTGCTTCCCGTTTTAAAAAGTCTTTTACATCAGCAATCTTTGCAGGGTTCAGCTCAATATTCATAATCCGAAGAAAGGCAGAGTTATTGCGCTTTATGTCGTATGCTAGCTTTTTACGTAGCGTAGGGGCGGAAGCTCCTACAGATCCCGCAAACGTCGCCACCAGCTCATCAACAGAGCTCTCCACAGCCCCACGATCCTCTTCAGAGAGCTTCGAGTCTATTAAATAGGTGATTTCGTACTTGCTTTGTTTCATGGCAGTAGTGTATCAAAAGTGCCCAAAAACGTCAACTATCAACCTTGCTCAACATTAATTGTTTTTTAGTGTATACTTACACGTAATATCTTATGGTATCTTTCCAAGTAATTAGTAAAACGGTTCTATACTTCTTTTTCCCATTGTTTGTGTTTGGGTTGTCGAGTATTAGTGGTATATCGAAATACACTCTGCATATCGCTCTTTTATGCTTTATAGTAGCAATTGCACTTTCTTTTGTTAAAAATGCGAAATTGGCGCTTATAAAGACAAGTATTAACTCCCTTCTTATTCTTCTTCTTGTGGGGGCAACGGGCTGGTTCTTATCCCCATTTTTCTTTCTGCTCTACCTGCTTCCTATGTACCTTGGCTTTTTATATGTTCCTTCTGTTGCGTTTGGTTTTCTTGCAGCGCTTCTTATTATCTTTTCTTTTAGCGTAGGAGATGAAGTGAATCTTTCGTTTGATATTATGACGTTGTTATCGCTTCTGCTTGTTATCCCTCTTGTTATTTACCTGCGCAAGAAATTCTTAATATTAAAGCAAACAGATAAAGACATTCTTATTTTAGAAGAAGAGTCGGGCATTAAAGATACGGATACTATCGCAACTCTTCTTGCAAATCGTGTTACTAATCTTGGTGTTACTATTAGGCAGCCACTTTCCTTTATTAAACAAGCAGCAACTGTCCTTATTGAAGAAGATCTTTCTCCAAAAGAAGCAACGGAATACTTAAAGCGTATCCGATCTACTGCAGCAGAATCGCTAAAAGATATTCGTGACTTTGAAGGAGATACCAGCGCAAATGAAGTACTGGAAAATTCTACTACGAAATCACCGGAAACATTTGACTTCGCTGGTGGTAAAGAATTAAAGAAAGTTAAAAAACCCCGGCAGTAGACGTTTTTTATATTACTAATATACCTATGTCTAAAATATTAATTGTAGAAGATGATCAGTTTATCAGGGAAATGTATCATTTGATACTTACAAAAGATGGACATGAAGTAACAGACGCGCTCGATGGAAAAGTAGGGCTTGCGATGGCCCAAGAAGGGGGATTTGATGTTATTCTTCTTGACCTGATGATGCCAAACTTAGATGGACTTGGGTTTCTCCAAGGCTTAAAAGATAAACCACCTGCCAAAAAGAATGGCACAATTATAGTTCTCTCTAATTTGGCTTATGGAGACGCAAAACAAAAAGCGCTTGATTTAGGAGCTACTGATTTTCTTGTGAAGGCAGACTTAGACCCAAAGGATGTACGAGAAGCGGTGAAGAAAGCGCTGGGGTAGTTTCCCCTCTCCCTAACCCTCTCCCCAATTGGGGAGAGGGGAACTATGATTACTAAACAGAGAATTTAAAATTAAAAATATCTCCATCTTTTACAATATACGTTTTCCCTTCATCGCGGACTTTTCCTGCTGCGCGTGCAGCGGCGTATCCGCCGAGCGTTGTTAGGTCGTCATATGCTACTGTTTCTGCGCGTATAAACCCTCGTTCTATATCCGAATGAATTTCTCTGGCTGCGCGAGGGGCTGCGCTACCCTGAGGCACTGTCCATGCACGAGATTCGTCTTCGCCCGTAGTAAAGAACGTAACCAGTCCAAGTAGTTTGTACCCTGCGTGAATCAACCGGTGTAACCCTGTGTCTTCTAATCCGTATTCAGCAAGAAAGACTTTTTGTTCTTCTTCTGAAAGTTGCGCAATTTCTTGTTCTATTTGAATAGAAAGCGGAAGTGAGAAAGGCTGTCCGCCAGGGTTGCCCTCACCCCTGCCCGCTGGCAGACCCTCTCCCCAATTGGGGAGAGGGGAACGCAACTGCTGTTCGCTTACATTCGCCACGTACATCATCGGTTTTATAGTCAACAGCGAAACGCCCTGCATGAGTTCTTTTTCTTTGTCTGAAAGGGCAGTGTCGCGGGCTGGTTTGCCTTGTGATAGGTCGTCCTCAATCTTTTTTAATACGAGCACTTGAGCTGCAGCTTCTTTTGCTTCAACACCAGAACCTTTTGCTGTTTTTTCCGCATTTTGCATAAGTTTTTGCACCGTTGCTAAATCAGCGAGTGCAAGTTCGGTATTGATGGTTTCGGCATCTCCCTCTGGGTTTACTTTATTATCAACGTGAATAATATCCGCATCCTCAAAGAAGCGAACTACATGCACAATTGCGTCCACCTCGCGAATATGCGACAAAAACTTATTTCCCAATCCTTCGCCCTTATGTGCGTCTTTAACCAAGCCCGCAATGTCAACAAATTCAATTGTTGTAGGAACTGTTTTTGCAGATTTCGATAGCGTAGTTAGCACCTCAAGGCGCTCATCAGGCACCGGCACAACGCCCACATTTGGTTCAATGGTCGTAAACGGAACATTCCGCGCAGCCGCGGCCTGTTTTGTAAGTGCGTTAAATAGAGTAGATTTTCCTACGTTAGGCAGGCCAACGATTCCAATTTTTAGTGACATGCAGATACTGTACGGAAAACGCGCAGGATAGTCAAAAAATACGTGTCATTCCGGAATTTGCGCACAAATATCCGGAATCCAGGAGTTGTTGTATGGTTTTTGAGAAAATAAAAGTACCTGCGACGCCCCGTAGTGAGTCAACAGGACCTACTACTGGGGATACCTTCAATGGCCTCTAATTTTTTGTGAAAAGTCAGGACTGTCCGCATATTTGTCTGCCCGTTCATTGATTTTGTACTTTGCTCGAGTTTCTTCAAAGGAAAGATTTGTATCAATTAGACCTAAATCG
>Ga0209542_10003812_pt1 | contig 31788 bp, 35 predicted proteins | sample RifCSPhighO2_01_FD_184028 | JGI IMG/M metagenome (GOLD analysis project Ga0209542, IMG submission 184028) | Soil microbial communities from Rifle, Colorado - Rifle CSP2_plank highO2_0.1 (SPAdes) (version 2) | ecosystem: Environmental > Terrestrial > Deep subsurface > Rock core/Sediment ... | reverse complement strand
CGAATTTACCTGAAAGAAGCCCTTTTTCTTTTGGTTCCATTGCGAGAGACACATCCAAGAATCCGTCCGTCACAAAATTAAGCCAGATAATCTGCGCAGCAAGTATCGGAAGTGGCAAACCGACAAGAAGCGCCACGGCGATGGTGAGCACTTCGCCCATGCTTGTAGAGAATAAGTAAAGTATCACTTTTTTCATAGTCTTATAAATGCTCCTGCCTTCTTCCACGGCAGAGACCACGCTTCCGAAATTATCATCGAGAAGCACGATATCCGCCGCCTCTTTGGCTACTTCCGTGCCGATGCCTCCCATCGCCACCCCTAGATCAGCCGCCACTAAAGACGGCGCATCGTTTACTCCGTCTCCAGTCATTGCAATTATTTCACCTCGACTTTTGAAAGCGTTAATGATCTTGAGCTTATGTTCGGGTGTCACTCGGGCAAATACGGTGGTGTTTGATAATCTGTTTTTAAGTTCGGCATTTGTCATTTTGTCTATTTCCTCTCCGGTTAAAAGCTCGTCGCCGTCTTTGAATATTCCGGCGTCCCTAGCAATCGCTAAAGCCGTGCCTTTATGGTCCCCTGTGATCATGACCACCTTCATCCCCGCATCCGTCGCCTGCGCCATAGCGTCCTTTACTTCGATTCTCAAAACATCTTTCATTCCCAAAAAACCGATAAAGGTGAGGCCTGATATTGCGTTCAAATCAGAAGCGATATCCGCATCGTTGTTTACGCCAATAGCCACGACGCGCTGACCCTCTGCAGCTATATCATTAAGTATTTTGAGAAGCCTTTCTCTGTCTTTTAAAGAAAATTTGACGGCATTATTTAATCCTGTGATATTTGTGGAAAGACCCATAATCACCTCAGGCGCGCCAATCACTGTTAAAACATTTTTGCCTCCAATTTTGTTTACGACCGCGCGGTACTTGAGCTTGTTATCAAAAGGCGATTCGGCGACCAATGGTAATTCGTTCTGCAGATCTTCTTTGTTGAATCCAATCTTTTGGGCAAAAACAACCATCGCCGCCTCTGTCGGATCGCCCGATATGTGCCAGTGCTTTTCCTCGTCAGAAAACAAAAGCCGGGCATTCGAGCACAAAGCGACGGATTTTGCTAAAGAAAGTAGCTCCGGATGATTGGCAGCATCCACGATATTGTTTTCAAATGTTACTTCGCCCTTCGGCTCATATCCCACCCCTGAAACTCCAAACATTTTTCCAGCAGTCCACACCTGACGCACAACAAGCTCATTTTTTGTTATTGTGCCGGTCTTATCTACGGCAATTATTCGCGCCTGGCCAAGTGCCTCCACTGCTTGGAGCTTTTTCACCAGAGCATTCCTTTTAGACATCCTCCACACGCCAGTCGCCAAGACGAGCGTCATCACGATGGGAAGCCCTTCGGGAATTATGGATACGGAGAGCGCCACTACCGTCGTAAACATCGTCCGCGCTGATTCACCATATGCTATGCCGATAGTAAAAAGCGATGCGCAGATTATCCCTACAGCTATGATTATCGCTCGTGTCAGATATCTTATATTTGCTTTAAGAGGTATCTCTGTATGGAGTGATGAAATTTCTTTGGCGATAATCCCGATAAATGTATCCGCCCCTGTGGATATCACCACAGCCCTGCCACCTCCTGCTACAACATTCGTGCCCTTAAAGATCATGTTTTTCCTGTCGGATATGGAGATGGTGTCCTCTGTGAGCACATCCACCGTCTTAGAGACGGGCACGGACTCTCCCGTAAGCGACGCTTCATCCACTTTGAGATTGTGGGAGACGAGTACTCTAGCATCAGCCGGCACCTTTTCTCCTTCTTCTATGTCTATTATGTCGCCAGGCACAACGAAGCGATCTGAAATTATTAACTCCTTGCCGTCGCGGCAGACAGTGGCCTTCGTCTCCACAAAATGCTTCAGAGCGTTTAAAGTGTTCTCTGTTCTGCCTTCCTGTATCGTGCCCACTATCGCATTGAAGACAAGTACGGCAAGAATGATGTATGCGTCTGTTGTGGAGCCGATAGCATAAGTGATAGTACTAGCCACAAGCAGTATGAATATAAGAGGACTGTTGAATTGGCCAAAGAAGATACGAGTTAGTGATGGAGGTTTCTTCTCCGGCAAAGCATTAGGACCGTATTGCAAAGCGCGATTTTGAACCTCCTCCTGTGTGAGTCCGAGCAAGGAAGTGTTCAGTTTTTCAAATACCTTCGCTTCCGATAGCAAATGCCATTTTGTTTCCATAACATTATTATACCTGACTGCGGGACTTGGACTCGAACCAAGATACGCAGATCCAGAATCTGCAGTCCTGCCATTAGACGATCCCGCAACAGTAGCCGAAGCTTTTGAGCTTGTAAGCTAGTTAGCTTGTAAGATACAGTTTTTTTGTGGAAAAATCAAAGCCTGCCTGCCCCTGCCCGTCCAACAGGCGAGGGCATGCAGGGCAGAAAAGGTTTTATTTCTTCAAAGCAGCTCTGATGAAAGCAGTGAAAAGCGGGTGCGGAGATAAGGGACGAGCGTGAAATTCCGGATGGAATTGCGTGCCGAGAAAAAACGGGTGCTTGCTCGCCGGAAGTTCCGCTATTTCACAAAGCTTGCCGTCAGGTGATTTGCCAGAAAAAATAAGTCCAGCTTTCTCTAGCTCATTTACATACAGAGGGTTCACTTCATACCGATGACGATGGCGCTCGCTTATTTCTTTTTTGCCGTATGCTTTGCGCGCTACTGTTCCTTCTTTTAGAATCGCAGGATATGCGCCTAGCCGCATTGAACCGCCGTAGTTCCCCTCCTTTAGCTTTTTCTTCTGGTCCGGCATTATGTCTATCACGAGCTTCTCCGCTTTTGGATCTATCTCTGCGGTATTGGCATCTATCCAACCCAAAACATTTCTTGCATATTCAATGGTCATAAGCTGCATGCCATAGCAAAGACCAAAGTATGGAATCTTGTTAACGCGTGCATATCGTATAACTGAAAGCTTGCCTTTAATTCCGGTTGAACCAAAACCTCCAGGCACTATTATGCCGTCATATTTTTTTAGTTCTTTGAGCTTGCCAGGCAATTTTTCAAAATGTTTAGAATTCAGCCAAGTGAGTTTTGGTTTGACATTTTCGTGATATGCCGAGAATTTTATTGCCTCTATCACCGAGATATATGCGTCGCTTAGCATGAAATCACCGGTATCAAAATATTTGCCGACAATAGCAATGTTCACATGCTTCTTGGCTTTATTTATTCTTGAAACAAATGATTGCCATTCCTTAAGAGTTCCGTTTTTGGAGCGAAGATTCAAAGACTTCAAAACCATCTTGCTTAGATAATCCTTCTCAAAATTAAGCGGGATGTCGTAAATGCTGTCTACATCAGGAGCTGAAATCACATGGTCTACCGGAACGCTGCACGAGACTGCAATTTTCTCTTTGCGTTTGTTATCCAAAGGCACTTCGCTTCGCGCAACAATAAAATCGGTATGCACGCCATAAGAATTCAATTGTCGAATCGCATTTTGTGTCGGCTTGCTTTTCATTTCACCAAGTTTGCTGGGTATCGGAAGATACGAAACCATGACAAAAATCACATCCTGCGGCTGGCGAATTTTTAAAACTCTAGCCGCTTCAATGAACATAATGTTTTGATAATCGCCTACCGTGCCGCCAATCTCAATTATAGAAATTTCCGAGCCGGATTTATTCCAAGAATTTTCAAATCGTCTGATTATTTCGTCTCGAATATCCGGAATCGCTTCTACACATTTGCCACCATAGCCGAGAGACCTTTCCCGATCAATCACACTTTTGTAGACCATGCCGGATGTTATATATCCGAATTCCCTTATGTCGCGATTAAGAAACCTCTCGTAGTTGCCCATATCCTGGTCCGTCTCAAGGCCGGAATTCAGCACGAACACTTCACCATGCTCTGTCGGATTCATTGTGCCTGCGTCCACATTCAAATAAGGGTCAACCTTTACCATGTTGACCCGAAATCCCTTTGCCTGAAGTATCGTGCCGATAGATGAAGTGGTGACCCCCTTGCCTACCCCCGACATCACTCCTCCCACCACGAATATGTATTTATGCCGCTTTTTCATCGATTTACATAGTATCGCTTCTGAGTAAAGAGTGCAAATGGTAGAAACCCTAGATCTTCAAGTATTTTTTGACAGCCATGTAACTCGAGACAGCCCCTATAAATAGTCCGAAAGCAAGAAGAGTGCCGCCGATTGATAAAATGTGACTCAGATAATATGAGAAAAGATTGATACCGGTGCCTAGATCCTCTGTATGCGGGCCCGCCCAGTATGTAATCGGAATTAGAAGGAGAATTGTCAATATCGTGCCGACGGCGCCGTACATAAGTCCGCTTACAACGAACGGCCCTTTAATATATCGAGTTGAAGCTCCCACAAGCCGTTTGACGGAGAGTTCTTCCCGCGCCATATAGATTGTCAGGCGAATCGTGTTGAAAGTGATGAGACAAGCGATGACGACAAAAAACACCACAATAGCGATGCCTAGTTTTTTCGACGCAGAAATAATCCTCGTCAATGCCGAGATCGCCTCTTTATTTCTGCTGTAATTTATCTTGTCTATGAGAGTCTCCTCGCTGTTCTTTTTTTGTTCCTCAAGAAAATTAGCGATACTCTCGTAGTGCGAAGGATCCTTGGCTTTTATCTCAAGTGCGGCTCCGAAGGGATTGTCGCGCACTTCATCCAAAGCACGTAGGGTAAGCTCGTCATTCTCGTGTCGAGCTTTGAATTTTGCTAATTCTTCTTCTCGCGATGAATATTTTACCGATGATACTTCCGGGAGCGTTTCTACCTGCTTCGTTAGAGACTTTATGTCTCCCTCATCCGCAGAAGTGACAAAATAAAGATTGATATCTACTTTGTCTTTGATTGCACCTAAGGTTGAAGAAAGAAGGGTTTGAGTGAGTAAGAGAAAACTCACAACTAGCAAGGCTATGGTCATAATAAGTACAGCAGTCACGGACACAGCACCGTTCCTCCAAAAATTAAGAAACCCTGACCTTGCTACTCGTTTTATATTGATCCAAAACATGATTAGCTTTAAGTTGTTAGTTGTTAGCTTAAGATTAACATAATTTTTTATTTCATAAAATTTCTGGGCATTTCCTAAAAGCTGGCAGCTAGAAGCTAACAGCTACAAAGCATACTTGCCATCCTTATCATCGCGTGTGATCTTACCTCCCTCCATTGTAATGACACGCTTTTTTAAAGAATCTATAACTCCTTTGTTATGTGTCGTTAAAATTACTGTCGTGCCAAGATCATTTATTTTTTTCAGAATCTGCACAATGTCATAAGTAGAAACTGGGTCCAGATTGCCTGTTGGTTCATCTGCTATTACAACATCCGGCTGATTGACAATCGCGCGCGCGATAGCTACACGCTGTTTTTCTCCTCCAGAAAGCTGGTGAGGAAAATTAGATATCCTGTTGCCAAGATCTACAAGCTCAAGCACATGCGGCACATCGGCTGCTATTTCTTCGTCATCGCGCCCGCAAACCTCCATCGCAAATGCAATATTCTCATAGACGGTAAGATTCGGTAAAAGCCGGAAATCCTGAAAAACCGTGCCTACTCGCCTGCGGTAATCAGTAATCGCATTTTTTTGAAGCGAATGAATGTTCACAGATTCGAAATACACTGCACCGGATGTTGGTTTTTCCTCTCCCAATATCATTTTCACAAGAGTGGTCTTACCTGCTCCGGAATGGCCGACAATTGAGACAAATTCTTTCGGCTTAACAGTAAAAGTAACACCTGAAAGCGCAGCAGTATCATTCGGATAGATTTTCGATACTTTATCAAAATAGATCATATATTTTTCTTATGAGCATAGCGAATTAGAAAAATAATGCCCCGCACCAATTTTGGGTGATAACATGTTTAGGATTGCTAAAATAATATTTTAACAAAAAATAAATTGTACTAATCATAATTTAAGTCAATACCCAAAATTGGTGCTCGGCTCCGAGATCGCTAAAGCGATCTCTCCGCTTCTATAAATTCATCTATATACCCATCCAAAATCTTGTCGGGATTTGAGGATTCATAATTCGTCCTGTGGTCTTTGACCATTTTATACGGATGAAGCACATATGAGCGGATTTGATTGCCCCATTCGGCTTCTGTCGTCTTCGACACATACGAGCCGGCTTCTTCCGCTTTGCGCGCGCTTTCCATTATAGCATAGAGCTTGCTCTTCAAAAGCTCCAGCGCTTTGTCTTTATTCTGCGCTTGATTCCTTTGCGAGTCCACATGCACGGAGAGCTTGGTCGGCAGATGCACTATCCGCACCGCCGTCTCTCTTTTGTTCACATTCTGGCCTCCGGGTCCTCCAGAGCGCGCAAAAGAGACATTCAATTCTGTATCTGGGATTTCAATATCCATTGTTTTTGCGAATTTTGGGATTATTTCCACCATCGCAAAAGATGTCTGCCTTTTGCCTCCTGCATTGAATGGCGAAATGCGCACCAGGCGATGCACTCCGGATTCTCGTTTGAGTGTGCCGTAGGCGTGCTTGCCTTTGATCTCTATCGTCACATTTCGATAGCCATTGTGTTCGTTTTGATTTTCGGAGAGAAGCTCTGTCGCCCATCCCTTCCGCACGATATACTTTTTGTACATCTCAAATAGCATCGCTGTGAAATCCTCCGCGTCGTCTCCTCCCGCCCCCGCAAATATAGTCATCACCGCCTCCCCGCTGTCATATTTGCCTCCTCCGGGTACGAAATCCTTGAGCTCCTGCAATTCCTTGATGAGCGCTTGCGCCCGAGCCTTGTCCGCCCAAAAATCGGGCGCCTGTATCAGGGTTTCTATTTCTTCTATTCTTTTTTTCCTTTCATTTTCTGTCATAAGCCATCCCCGAGGATCGAACTCGGGACCCCGTCTTTACGAAAGACGTGCTCTACCAACTGAGCTAGGATGGCGGGGCAGAAGCCGTTGGTCAGATTTGCACTGACGACCTTTTCCTTACCATGGAAATGCTCTACTACCTGAGCTACAACGGCACACTTTCGCAATAGTATTATATTTTAGGGGTATTTTCAATAAAAAACTGCGCTCCGTTAGCTACGGTAGCGCAGGTGGAGGAGCTTTTGGTTTGGAGAGGTTGTGTAGAATCCTCATCTTGCGACGGGTGCGTCTCACCTGAAGAAAATCTCCGTCTCTTTTGACCATAAGCTCCAAGGTTGGATTGTGCGGATGATTGTTGAGATCGCCCACAGGAAGAACGCTGAACGGCTCTCGTTTCATTAAATATTTTATACACCCACAAAAAGCATAGGGCAACCTTGACCTGTGGAGAAACGAGTCCTATGGTAGCTTTTCTAAATATAGAGATACGGTGCGTCTTTTCCATGGCTTTCCCTTTTCAGTGACATGTTTGTAAGATTTTATGAGCTTGTGAATTTTGAAATATGGAAAGAAGAATTCGCGAAGCGCCTTCTCCGTCCAGACATATTCATAGACGCCGATTTTAGGATGGATATATGCGCCCTCCTCTCCCGCTGGATTTTCTTTTAGCATTCTCAACGCATGTTGGTCTCCCTCAAGTAGGAATGATTTGAAGAAAAGCCAGCCGTAGGGCTTCATCACGCGCAGAATTTCTTTAAGCAGATTAGCGCGCTCTTCTTTCTTCAAAAAGTGCGAGCTCATCATATCCAGCACGATGTCTACAGATGCGTCTTCTAGGGGCAATTCTTTTGTGGCATTCCGCACCTCAAATTTCACCGGCAGATTCCCTGCCATCTTTTTCGCCTGCCTTATCGCTTCTTCCGAAATATCAAATCCATACCCTTTCATCTTTGCCTCTCTTGCAAGGGCGATGATGTTCCTGCCATTACCGCATCCGATGTCCAGAATCATTCCATTTTTCGGAAAAGGATTCCACTCGGCATTACGCTCCGCCCAACGCACAAACGAAAGCATGTCGCCCGACGGCTCACCAGAAATCTCCAAATGAGCTGGATTCTTATATTCCTTCTCCCAAAATCTTTTGGTCATAAAACTCTGCGCGGCCGACCGGATTTGAACCGGCGATCTATCCCGTGACAGGGGATCGTGTTAACCAGGCTACACCACGGCCGCATTTATGTATGAATTTTTCAAACACCTTTTTCTTCCTTTTAAGAAAAATCTGGTGAGTTTCATTATACATAATATGGTAAAGTTTCAAAGCATCCAACGTACTAAGAGATAACCTATAATAAGTTCCTTCTTTTGCCTTATAAATACATCCTCCATTGATACCCATAGAATGTAAAATTGATAAGAGGCTCATTAAAAAATTTTTGCTACAGCTAGTAAAGGCTGCAAAAATCACCTTCGTGGGCTTTTTTCTTTTTTTATTAATCAGTCCTGCCCAAACATGTCCATCTCCATCAAAATAACCTCGAACAAAATGACTAAAAAATTCCTTTGGAACTTGTGGAACAACTAGGTTTTTTGCTTTACGCGCAGTGAAGCCTATTTTTCTGAGATCGTCGCACATTTTGGCACTCCCAATTTGCAAGCTGTAAATCACACTTCTGCCCTCATTACGACGCCGTACACCAATCTTATGATCCGATTTCAGGGCTTCCTTTATTTTGTATAACAGATCACGATCGACAATCTGAATGCACCAAAATTGTCCTCCTCTTCTATTTACTGTGATATATCCATCTGCAGCAAAAAACCCCGTCACATAAGCCATTTTGGAAGACCATTTCTTAAAAAAATTTTTATTTATTCTTTTTCGACAGGACACATTTACATTATACCCAATGACAGGATATTATGCTAACCGTAATGTGAATGCCCTCGCCCCTTATTGTGTCGGCGGGTGGGGTCGAACCACCTACCTTGGGCTTATGAGTCCCACGCTCTAACCAGATGAGCTACGCCGACATGGCTAGAAATCTATCACAAATCAGGCAAAACAAAAAATTGTTGCGGGGCTAGGAATTGCACCCAGGCCTCAAGGTTATGAGCCTTGCGAGATACTACTTCTCCACCCCGCTATAGTGACAAAGAGAATAACAGAAAAAAAGCAAAAAAACAAACGAGAATTATTTGAATTTTTTGCCTTCTTTTAGATCGAGCGGTAATTCGCCATTTAGCCTCGCTTCCCATGCATCAATTTTTTTGTACAATTCGGGATTTTTTTCTCTCATCTCGAGCTCATGTGCCTCTAAATCTCTCTTGAACTCGCCGACGCCCTTATTCGTACTTTTGCCTTTGCGCTCTTCTGTCATATATCTATACAAAATAAAATTCTTCAAAAACTTTTTTATAGAGCCCGATAACCTTTTCTGCGTCTTGTTTCGACAAATGGTACGCTGCACCGTCATGAGCAATACGGTTACGCACTTTATGCGCCTCCCATGCTTCATCAAGTGTGTCAAAATCACTTTTTTCCACCATTTTCAGTTTATCGGCAACGTGTTCACCTTGATACCCCATACGCGAAAGCATGTCACTGAGAATTATATCTGATTCAATGATAGCAAGACGCCAGTCCGCCTCATGAAAAGAATTAAGTCGAGTCGTCACCATTTGCCAGCGCTTATCCTTATGCTGGACTGAAGCAGAAGATGGATTAAGTGGATGTTCTCTATTCAAATCTGCATTACTTGCAAGGCTTCGCGCCAAATGATGCTCATGGTGAAGCAGGTCGTCCATTTTGACATTGAAATAAATAATTCCTATAAAAAAAAGAAGTGAAATAAAAACAGAAAAAACCTGCACAGTATTAAATATCGCCGCAAATATTTCAGTAGCGCTTGGAATGAAGTCAGACGAACCACCAAATGACACCAGCATTCCCTTTATTACTGAATACAGAACTAGAGCCAAAAGTACCCAAAAGATTGAATCAAGAAATAGGTTGCTTTCCGCTCCTGTATCTTTACTTCTCGAACTTTCCTTTTTTCCTTTGTCTTTGGATTTTTCGTCGGCCATGGCTGATTTTTAACGAGTAAAGCGAGTATAAAAATCGCCATCCCACCCCACTTTTGAATGGTAACCTAAATTTTTACACCTCATGATTTTGACCGAAAACATAATTTAATTATCTCACATTTGCTGATATTCAAAAGTGGAACGGAATGCTCAAAAAATATATTCAACATGTTCATTATTTTTTGGCAAACTCCTTCCCTATTTCAAAAAGGACACCGTCCTCTCCGTATGGCCCCATAAGCTGGATGCCCAGAGGCAGGCCAGCTTTCGTAAGCCCTGAAGGAATTGAAATCGCAGGGATGCCGGCCAGATTCGCGGTGACGGTAAAAATGTCTGCAAGATACATTTCTAGCGGGTTGTTAGATTTCTCGCCTATTTTAAACGCCGGGCTTGGGGTCGTAGGAGTGAGCACAGCGTCTACTTTTTCAAACGCTTTCTCAAAATCTTTTTTAATGAGCTCGCGCACCATCCCCGCTTTGCCATAATACGAATCATAATATCCGCTTGAGAGCACATATGTGCCTATCATTATGCGCCTTTTGACTTCTGCCCCGAGCAGTTGCCCTCGGGTATTCATATAATCGCCAAGCAAATTGGTCCCATTTATTTTCGAGCCATATCTCATACCGTCAAAACGCGCCATATTGGAAGACACTTCTGCTGGGCAAATTATGTAATAGACAGGCAGAGAGTATGCAATATGTGGAAGCTCTATGGAGACGATTTCATATCCAGCTTTTTTGAATTTTTCCACCGTTTCATTAAAATTTTGTTTGACCTCCGGGTCCAATCCTTCCGTCTCCAAAAGCGCTGGCACGGTGCCGATTTTTTTCTTGGGCTTCTTTGGAGCCAAAAGCTTTATTGTAGTCGCATCATAAATATCCATGCCAGCGATTTCTTTCAAAATTATTTCTGCGTCTTCTACCGTTTTTGCGAATGGCCCTATCTGGTCCAAAGAGCTCGCCATTGCTATAAGGCCATGGCGGGAAACGGCGCCGTATGATGGCTTCATCCCTACTACTCCACAAAACGCCGCCGGCTCGCGAATAGAGCCGCCTGTGTCAGAGCCGAGCGCAAAAAGCGCCATGTCCGCACTGATGACGGCGGCGGAGCCGCCGGAGGAGCCGCCCGCTACTCTTGAGATGTCATAGGGATTTTTCACTACTCCGTATGCAGAATTCTCTGTAGAGCCGCCCATAGCAAATTCGTCCATATTTGTGCGTCCCAAAATGACAACGCCCTTTTCAATCAATTTTTTCGTCACAGTCGCGCTCCAAGGCGCTACATATCCTTCAAGGATTTTTGAAGCCGCTCCCGCCCGCCTGCCTTCAATCAAGATATTGTCTTTAATAGCAATCGGAATGCCTAAAAACAAATTGTCTTTTTCTCCCGCTTTTATCCTTGCATCTGCTTTATCTGCCTGCTCTAATACATCGTCAAATACTTCAAGATATGCATTGAGCTCTTTATTCTTCTTTTTGATATTTTCCAAATACGCCTCTGCAAGCTCTCGCGCAGAAAATTTACCTTCTACTAGAGCTTTATGAGCAGAGACGATCGTGAGATTTTTCAGATCAATCATAAAGTGCGACACTAATCCACTAATTCATGCGAATTTACGAATAAAATAACTAAATTAGTGTCATTCGTGGCAATTCGTAATTTGTGTCGTATTATCTTCATTCTAAGATTCTTTTTACTTTTACAAAATCACCTTCCCTCTCTGGAGACGCATTCAAAAGCGCCTCTGCGTATTCTCCCATTTTGTGCACAACGATATCCTCTCTCAAAACATTCGTTGGGGCATACTGCGGCCTCGGCGCGGCCTCGGCCGCTTCCTTCACCTTGCCCACAAATCCCAAAATAGCATCAATTTCGCTTTGAAATTTCGCCTTCTCTTCCTCCGTAAGCGCCAGCCGCGCCAACTCCGCCAGCTTTTCCACTTCTTCTTTAGAAATCATATGATGAGTATACCCCACTATTAGATGACTTTCAAAAACTCCTTTTCGCTCAATATTTTTATATCGAGCTCGCGGGCGCGGTCAAGCTTTGAGCCGGGGCTTTCGCCCGCCACTACATACGAAGTGTTCTTGGATACAGAAGACGATACATCGCCGCCTAGGGATTTGATTTTCTTTTTGGCCTCTTCCCGCTCCATGGATATGGTGCCAGTGAGCACAAATGTTTTCCCAGCGAGAGGCAGATTCTTTTTTTGCATTTTTGGAGCAATTACTTTAAGCTCTGGCAAAAGATGCGAGAGCATCTTTTTGTTATGTGAATCAGCAAACCAAGCCACAATCTCTCGAGCAATCACACCTCCCACTCCATCAATTTTCTCTAGCTCTTCAAATGAAGCTTGCGACAATTTCCCTACAGAGCCGAAATGATTCGCCAAATCATACGCCGTCTCTTCGCCCACTTGTGGGATGGAAAGCGAGACGATGAGCCGCCAAAGCTCCACGTTTTTTGCCTTTTCAATGGAAGCTAAAAGATTATCTACTGACTTCTCTGCAAATCGTGGGAGCGAAAGCAAGTCGCCCTTTTTCAAAGTGAAGAAATCCGGCCGGCCGGCCACCAGATTATTATCCACTAGCAAATCAATAATTTTGGGTCCCAGGCCATCAATATCAAAAGCCGCTTTGGAGGTGAAATAGTAGAGCCGACGCCTATCTTTAGCAGAGCATTTCTTGTTCTCGCAATACCACGCGGCGCTGGACTTGGAGGTTGAACCTCCAAGTCCTCCAAGTGAGCCGATAGATTTCTTGACTAAAGTGCTTTTGCACACAGGGCATTTTTTGGGCATTACGAAGGATTTTTCTTTGCCCGTTCGCAGATCCTTGAGCACCTTTACAATATCAGGAATCACATCCCCCGCCTTCTGCAAAATCACGGTATCGCCAATACGAACATCAAGGCGCTTTATTTCATCTTCGTTGTGAAGAGTAGCACGCGACACGGTGGAGCCGTAGACCAGCACTGGTTTTAGATGCGCCACGGGCGTGATGACACCGGTGCGTCCTACTTGGAGCGTTATGTCTTCTACCACTGTCGTCACCTGCTCTGCTTTGAATTTGAATGCTATGGCATATCGTGGCGCTTTGCCTGTGAATCCGAGCTCGCTATAGAGCGATTGGTCGTCTACCTTTACCACTACCCCGTCAAAGAAATAATCCTCCCCTTCTTTTTTTTCCTCCCATTTTTTCCAATATGAAACAACTCCGTCAGCATTTTTCGCAAGATGAAAATGTTTGTTTACTTTAAATCCTAATTCCTGCAAGAATTTTAATTCTTCGTACTGCGTCTTTATCGGTCTGGCTACTTCTGCAATATCATAGACGAATACCTCAAGATGCCGCGCGGCAGCAATGGCGGGGTCAAGCTGGCGTATAGAGCCAGCAGCAATGTTTCTAGGATTTGCGAATAATTCCTCTCCCTTTTTCTTGCGTTCTTTGTTTAATTTCTGAAATACGCTCTTTCTCATCCATACTTCGCCTTCCACGATGATATCTATCGGCTCCGACAATTTGAGCGGAACGGATTCAATGGTACGGATATTGTGGGTGACATTTTCGCCCACAGCGCCGTCGCCGCGCGTCGCGGCGACAGCCAAAATCCCTTTTTTGTATTCCATCACAATTTTGAGCCCATCTATTTTGTGCTCGCATACATATGCAATATTTTTTGAAGAATTTGCTTTGAGAAATCTTTTCACTCTGGCGTCAAATTCCAAAAATTCCTCCGGCGTAAAGCAATCGTTCAAAGACCATTGCTTTATCTTGTGGCGCACTTTTGTAAGCTCCGCCTTCACACCTCCGGCCACCCTCTGTGTCGGTGAATCGGAAGTGATAAGTCCGGGGTGCTTTTTTTCAAGCTCTTCGAGCTCATGTTTCAAGGAGTCCGATGCCTCATCGGAAATTTCCGAAATGTCTCTGACATGATACTGCCTCCTATAATACTCAATTCTCTCTCGGAGTTTCTTTATCCGTTCCATTGCTTCCCGAGATGCCATATTATTTATTGACTGTTCTTATAGCGCGCTCGAATTTATTGGTTGTAACCGTGCAAGTGCTGTATCCACGGGACTCTATGACAGTTTCTGATTCATCTCCAGAAATTCCCGGGTCGTCGATTTTCTTGGTTACATAAACATCAAAACACATATCCGCGTTCGTACCGCTAGATGCACCTTGAGTGGAATCATTGGCAACATAGAAATGATCTGTTTTGGCATAATTGCTGTTTTCATAGGGAATGACCAGGATATGTTTTCCGAAACACTCTATATTTAATGGCAGTGCCCCGCTCGAATCAATCCCGCAAATCGTTGCCCCGCTTGGACTATCGGGCGCAGGAGTCCTAAAAACGCCTAGTGGACAATTAACATTGCCGGCTCCTCGGTCAAGATATAATGCGCACTCAATGCCGGAATCTGCAGAATAAAATGCTCGCTGTGATTGTTTGCCAGCAGAAGCTAAAGTCAGTTGCTTTAAAGTAATGTTTAAAATCGCTAAACCGACGGCAATGACCAATGCACCGATGAGAGAAGCGAAGAGTAGAGTAAAGCCGGCAGAAGCTTGTGAGCTAGTCAGCTTGCGAGCTTTAGAGCTTTGATTAAGTTTAAAAGTTTTTAAGTTGGTAAGTTTTTTTTGTTTTTCCGTTTTCATTTTTCTTGTTTTTTGCTGACAAGCTTCCAAGCTTGTATTGCTGTAAAGCTTCTTCTATTTTCTCTCCCAATTCATCATTGACCCAACAAGAGTAAACGACTGTGTGGCCTGCAGAGGATTCGCTCCGGCCCATTCTATTGTGGCTTTTATCAGCACCTCATCTTGGCTTCCTCCATTATTGCTTTGAGGAGTAATATAAATTTTCCTTGTAAATTTCGTCTCAGGCGCTTGAGTAACATTGCCAATCGCATCATAACCCCAAAGTCCAGTATCAGGATTATATTGTAGCTTCGGACAAACCACGTCACCGCCTATGTCCGCTGGACAAGATTTAACCGCTTCATTACTTAAAGCACTAGCGTAAGGATCAAACGGAACTGTCGTGTCAATATAACACTCTTCATTGCCTCCAGATGTCCTTTTGCAGTTTTCCAGACCTAGGAGCCAGTCTTGATTGTCTTGTATCGGCCGTGCCTCATTTAAAACATCATTGAGAAAGGTTGTGTCGCGCGCGTTTTTTATATACTCTATCGCTTCGGAGGCCAAATAATAAGCAGTGATTTGGTTGCGCGCATGGAACGCGGAAAAGAGCGCCTTGGCGGCAATCTCAAGTGGAGCAGTTACAGAAAGCACTAGCACTGCGATGGCAACGAGAGTTTCGATCAGAGTGAACCCAGCAGTAGCTTTTAGCTTGTAGCTGTTAGCTGTTAGCTTGGAGAAATCATTTTTTTTGTTTTTTGATTTTTGCATTTTGTATTTTCCTCACAAGCTTACAAGCTTGTATTGCTGTAAAGCTTCTTTAGATATCGAGTTTTCTCTGCGACACCATTGATTGGAGTTTAAATTCGGTGGGTGCTCCAAAACCGATAAAACTTCCTTTGACTATTATCAAGATTCTTGGCTGGTTGTAATCAGACGCAGACGGAAACTCTGTACCGCTTACATAAAAATGAAGTTCGCTAACTTTAATATCGCCACTTGTCAAATTATAGGAAACACTATTTATATCCTTATATATCTTATCCCCTGAAAGACCATATGTTACAGTATCGTCTGTTTGCGCCGAATAAAAGCTCACAATACTGTCAACGACATTTGGATTGCCTGGCGTACCATGCGGGCAATCAGTAGCGCCATCTCCAGGTCCCCCGCAATCATAACTGAAGCCGGTACGAAGATCTCTCACCATACCTTCTATAGCAAAATTAAGATTTGTGATGACTGAATTTAACGCTTGAGCTTTGCGATTTGCAGAAACGATCGCCAAGACTGCGCCAATTGCTACAACCATTACCAGAGAAAAAACAGACACGGCAACCATGATTTCTATCAGAGTGAAGCCCTTAGTAGCTTTTAGCTTAGGGCTTAGGGCTTGAAGCTTTTTTTGTTTTTTTTGTTTTGCTGTTTTCATTTCTTGTATTTAAGCTCTAAGCATTAAGCTTCAAGCTGTAAGCTCTCCTACTCCGCAGGACATCCTGACGGATTAGCCGGATTAATTGAATCAACTCCTATCTGTCCCGATACCGATACGCTTATTGTTCTGCATTTATCTCCGAGCGCCGACTCTACGAGAATAGTTGCAGCATCATACGAATCCGGATTTTCGTAGAAAAGTGAATAATTATTAATGTCACTTCCTACTGCTGTGCCGATTGTAATATGCGCGTCCGGATTCGGCTTTATGAATACTATATTCATCGCTAAATCGCTTTGGTCTGACCAGCATTTCCATTCACCAGATGTTGAAGAATGCACACAATAATCACGTATCTTCTGCCCTTGATTTAGATAAATTGAGCTTGGCGCTTCCAATGATGATTTAGTATATGTGAAATAAAATTCCGTGTCTTCACCGGGGCCATCAGTACCAGAAACAGGCTGGGCAACAAAGCTAAGAAAAGAGTTCGGGTTATCGTTCGCTAAAAACGGATTAAAGTGCACGCCATATCCCACTTTAAAAGGAGTTGGAGAGCCTGCGGAACTGCCTCTTGAGCTGATGCCGAGTACTTCCGCTTCTCTAATTGAAAGTGCAACGGCATATGCCATATTACTGATAAGAATATCGCTTGAAAATTTCGCCTGGCGGAAAAGAACCACAGAAGTAATGAGTATCATAATGGAGACAGCGACAATAAGCTCTATCAAGCTAAAAGCAGCTACCAGCTTATAGCTTTTAGCTTGGAGCTTGGAGAAATTATTTTGTTTGTTTATTTTGTTGTTCATTATTTTGAAGCTAAAAGCTCTAAGCTAATAGCTAGAAGCTAGAAGCTTTTTATGTTGTGCCAAACAGCAAAATGTTCAGGCTCATAAGATCGAGTTCAAAATAATACGCCAGAAAAGCGCCTAATGCCAAAAAAGGAGCGAGCGGCACTTCGGTTTTGCTGGAAAGATTTGGTAGGTTGCGAACAAAAAATCTTTGAAGTCCAATCATTAAAAGACTCACTCCAGCTGCGATCCAGAAACCAAGTATGATAGCTGAAACACTTTTGGTAAATCCCAAAAGCCAGCCGATGCCGACCGCTAGTTTGCCATCTCCTAGTCCCATCCACCTGCCATCAGACAAAAACCATAAAAGAAAAAAAGGAATAAAAAGAATAGGACCGGCTAATAGATCAAAAATACCTTGTGTTGATATGAAATATTGGCTGTCATGAGTTCCTAGAAGCCAAATTAACGCAACTGTTCCAAAAAGAAAAGACAGAAAATCAGGCACGATTTTGTGCCGAATATCGTAAACCGAGACCACAGTCAGTATTGAAAACACCAGACAATAGAAAGAAAAGCTAAGAAGGGGGAAAGGCAAGAAGGGGAGAAGATAGAAAGACTTGAGATAAACCAGAAGAAAAATAAGTCCTGTAAGCGCCTCAACGAGCGGATATTGCAAAGACACTCGGCTTTTACAAGAAGCGCATTTACCACGAAGTATTAGAAAACTTAGTATCGGAACAAGCTCCAGTACCCTAAGCGTCTTGCCGCAGGAAAAACAAAACGATCTTCCGCCTATGGTCCTGCCGGTTTTGTAGCGTAAAATAACAACATTAAGAAAGCTTCCGATTATCGCGCCGAAGATGAAAACAACGACTCCAAAGAAAATAGCCATAGCTCAATTATACACTACGGGCCTTCGATTTTATAGTTGACCTCAAATGAACATTTTAATATATCCGGCTCGGATGGGCTAGCTATAGATGTTTCTATGGTGGCGCCAAAACAATACTTGTGCGCTCCGTTGATATCATACTTCGCATAAAAATACGAATCACCTTTTGGATCTTTTGGAACACCACCGGTAAAATACTGGTCTAGATCTGATATGCCTGCAGGAAATTCGAAATATTCCGAGAAGTATCGTTCCGCCGCGAGAGATAAACTTTTTAAATCTCCCACTCTAACTGCGTCGCGGCTTTTAGCGCGGCTTTTATCCAAACTTGCAAAAATCACTCCAGAAAAAATGCCAATAATAGCAATCGTCATCAAAAGCTCTATCATTGTAAACCCGGTAGCAGCTTTTAGCTTGTAGCTTTTAGCTGTTAGCTTGGAAAAATTATTTTGTTTGTTTGGTTTTTTTTTCATTTTCTTGAAGCTAAAAGCTTGTAGCTAATAGCTGTAAGCTCTCAGATACTAGCGAAAAAGATTGAACCGTATGATTGACAATAATACTATAATTCCATCTTTCCATCCGATTTTTTTGCCTTCTTTGTAAGTTCGGCCTTTGTAAGAAATGCCGACTTCATAAACCGAATATTTCTTTACCCGCGCGGTGATCTCCGGATCAATGCCGAAACGCTTTGACTTGAGTTTATTTTTGATATCATCTGCCACTTTCCTAGTAAACATTTTATAACAAGTCTCCATATCTGTAAGATTAAGATTTGTCATCATGTTGGAAAATGTGGTAAGCAATCTATTGCCAATTGAATGCCAGAAGTACAATACACGATGTGGTTTGCCTCCCATAAAACGCGAACCGTATACCACATCGGCATCTCCGCGAATGATTGGATCTAGTAACGATAGGTATTCTTTTGGATCATATTCTAGATCAGCGTCTTGTATAACAATAACATCACCGGTTGATGACTTAATCCCATCAATTACTGATGCTCCTTTACCTTGATTTCTCTTATGTTTCAGTATGTTGAGAGAAAATTTTTCCGCTAGTTTTGTAAGATTCTCTAGTGTCCTATCAGTAGAACAATCATCAACCACAATAACTTCTTTCTCTATATTAATAGGTAAATCAACATCAAAAACCCTTCGAACACTTTCCTCAATTGTATTTTCCTCATTGAAAGCAGGAATAATTACTGATAGTTTAATCTTCTTTGTCATCATGTTCAAAGACAGCGATTTGATTAAACACAAATTGAAATAAAGTATATTTTTTTATCTTAAAACCATTTTTTTCAGCCAGCATGTAGATCTCTTTTTTGCTCCAATAATGCTTGTGCTCCAAAATATTCTCACGTTCAATAATACCTAAGAAAGAGAGAACCTCCAATATAGGGGAAGAAATTTTAGTTGGAGTAGTGATAATTATCCTGCCTTTCGGCCTTAATTTTTTTTTGAAAGTGGAAAAAATTTTGAAAACCTCATCAAAGTTAATATGTTCTATAACCGCAAGAACTGCTATAGTGTCAAATGTCTTTTCTTCCATCGGTGAGTGATCGTAATTAATAAGGGTATATTTTCCATTTACAAACCTTTTTAGTTCACCCTTATTGCCTCCAAAATCCAACACATCTCCTATCAAATTACCCTTTGCTTCCTTGAATCTATATTCTTGAAGAAATTTTTCCATTTTTATTGATGCGTTAATCATATATTATGATTTGACTTTATATATATAAATCCCGTTATTGCCTGAAAAAGCTTTTTCAAATCGAGCGCTATTATCCAAAATAGTGTTAAAAGTGGCATAACTATTATTTGTTACAACATGCGATGAATGAAAATCATTTATTATAACATTCGCTATTGCCTCGCCTTCTTTTTCGTACCAAATGTTCTTAGATGATTCCTTTCGGTTTGCTAATCTATTCATTGCTTCAACACGAGGGCAATCTTCTTTTTCGCATACATAACCATCTTTGCCTATATGAAACCATTTCCAATAAAGGTTTGCGTCATGTACATATAGGAATCGCGGCTCCAAGCCTATAACATAATTATGCCTTGGACTATGATAATAAAGCTGTGGGAACCAGTTCCAGCTCGTGTTAAAGACGATTTTACCTGAAGGAACATTCTTATCAAGCCATTCACCAGCCTGTCGAAAATTTTCTACGGAAGCTCCACGAGAAATAATTTCTTGGAGTGAAAGCATGTTGCTTGCAAAAAGATAGAAAAAAGAGACAACGAGGCCTCCCACAAATGCTTTACTTATCACTTTACTTTCTATTCTAAAAAAAACCAAAATCTCATCAAAAGAAAGCACTATAAATAGTGCGCTAAAAAAAACAAAAAAATCTTCAAACCTTCTGCTTAAGGCAACTGTACCCAGAAAAAAAGAGATAGAAAGAAAAAAACTTGCGCCTAAAATACTTTGCCGTGATTTTATCATATCAGAACTCTCAAAATCGTTATCGGAAGAATTTTTAATTTTTGAATAAAAATATCTGAACAGAAATACTGAAACTGTAATAATAAGGGCGCAGACCAATAGTGAGCTAGACTTGATAAAATTAAAAAAGTTTGCAGGGTAAAGTTCATTGCCTTCAGGGATAGATACTCTGTGACCAAGGATGGTTTCTGTATAAACGCCGAAAATGATATCGGTCATGTAAGAAAAAAACCCGGGAGCAAAAAGAAAAAGACACCCAAGGGATATAGCCACTCCTCCTATGCCGGCAAGTACGTTACTGAGATTTCCTTTTTCCCTATAAAATTTTTCAAAAATGAAATAAGTAAAAATAACAATAAGAGGAAAAAAGAAAGTGGAGCTATGCCAAAATAGATAGATAAAACTAATAAAGAATACCCAAAAATAACTTTTCTTATGAAGAAAATACAGAAGCAGTAAAAGTAGCACTGGTGCCAGAGTAAAAGGACGGGAGATAAAGAATCTTATCAAAAGAACCGGACCGGTTATGCTAAAGATAATTGCCGTCCAAAAAAAAGGCATTGCCACGCTTAACTTCTTTAGACACCAGTAAAGTCCCGTGAATCCAAGTGATGCGGCAATTACTCCGTATAGTTTTATGCCTAAAAAAAGCGGCTTGATGAAAGTGAATGGAATGACAAAAAGATAAAACAAAAAGTTGTAATATACAAAGTACTCGTTGCCTTGAGCCATCTTTGAGAAATATATGGATTTGAAGTCAAAGAAGGATTGCAGTATTCCATTTTCACGCATGATTTCCGCAAAGCGAAAATGGAAAAAATGATCATCCGAAGAAGAGAGAGTATCGACAGAAAAATACACATAGGTGAAGACAATTATAAAAAAAGAGAAGACTAAGAGAATTTGTAGGTAGTCACGCGATTTGACGAAATCAGAAATCGGTCCCAATATTCTTGAGATTCTGTCTATTAATCGTTTCGATTTGGTGAACATTATATTTCCAGCCTGAAGTTTGATATCCATGTTAAATAAAATTTGTTGGTATTATATAGGAAAGTCACAAAAAACAAAATCCCGGCAAAGCGGGATTTTGTTAAAAAGAACCATTAATGTTCTTATGGCCAGAAATTACTCACATCCAGCGGCATTTCCGTTGTAACTTGCTCCACCTTCATCCAGTGTCGCAGTACAATTCTGACCATCACCGGCATCAGCATCTATAGAGAAAGTCTGATTTCCGCCAGAGGTACAGTTCTGTGTGATGGTATTGCTCCAATCAGTAGAATCGGTATTTGTAGGAGAAGCGATGTTGCTATCCTCACACGTAGCGATAAATGCTGGAAGCTGGCCTGATACTTCAGCTTTAAACGCAGCGATCCTTGCCTTGTTTCGTGCGCCGTTTAGCGACACAAGCACTACTGATGAGAGGATACCGATAATTGCGATCACAACGAGAAGTTCAATGAGTGTGAACCCTTTTTTGAGATTTGCTCGTTTCTTTGAAATCTTCATTTAATAATAGAATTTAACTTTTAATAATCAATTGATCATGCCTTTTACTAACGTGAAAAGACGAAAACGACATTTCGACCGTGCGCTAATTATACCTTGAAAAACAAATAAGATATAAGGGGGGTGTGGATATCCCCGAAGCTGGTCAGCTAGTGAGCTTGTGAGCTGGTCAAAAACATTCAAATACACTTTCTTATCTTTTGCCTTTCTAACAAGCTGACAAGCTTGTATTGCTGTTAAGCTTCTTTAGATTGAGGCTGAAATGTTGTAGATAGGTATCAAAACCGATGCCAAAAGGAACGCAACGCCCAAACCTAGCGCCACAATCATTATAGGCTCTATAAGGTCAACTAAAGTATCAACGGCGTTGACCACTTCTCTCTGGTAGAACTTCGCCAAGGTATCCAGAATGCTCCCGAGCTCGCCGGTTTCTTCGCCGATCTTTGTCATCTGCACCATAATGCTCGGAATTTGATTATATTGCATCAAAGCGTCTGAAAGCGGTTTGCCTCCCCGTACCGCCTCAACTGAACCCAAAAGAACATTTCGATAGACCTTGCTGTCCACGACATCTGCCGTAAGTTCAAGCGCCTTGATCATCGGGATTCCAGAAATAAGAAGGGTGTTCATGTTATCAGCGATGCGGGAAAGATACAATTTTTTATAAAGCGAGCCCACATAAGGAATTGAGAGCTTGGCTTCGTCTATGGCCATGGCGCCTTTTTCTCCTGCACCACTCCGCCAGACAAAAAAACCGAGAACAATGACCGCTCCTAGAAACAAAAACCCGTAGTCTACAAGAAAGTTGCTCAATCCTATAACAATGCGCGTATATATAGGTATCTCCTGTCCGGATTCGGTTATTATGGTTGAGATCTTTGGAATAACTAAAGTGAGCATAAGAGCCATGACCGCGACAAAAGTAAAAACAACGAATGCCGGATAGATGAGAGCATTTCTGGCTTTGCTGGTTACCGCGTAATTACGGTCCAGATAGTCCGCTAAGTATAAAAATGTCTGGTCAAGCTTGCCGGATTCTTCGCCCGCTTTCACCATATTTACATAAAATGTAGAAAAAACTCTTGGGTGTTTGGAAAGCGCTTTGGAGATAGTTGCTCCTCCTTGTATGTCATCTGCTACCTCCCCTATGTTTTTTCCCAAAACCGCATTTTCTGTTTCTCCGGCCAAAAGACGAAACACGCGAAGTGCTGAAACCTGCGCCGCAAAAAGCGTGGCAATCTGCCGCGAGAGAATAACCACATCTTTATTTGACACTCTTTCAAAAAATTTAATCCGGCGATTCAGCCCTCCACCCTCTCCTGCTTCATTTATTGTGGTGATAACGAGACCCCGCCTCTGTATCGCGCTGATTGCAACATCAACATTGACGGCATCAATTGACCCTCCAACTTCTTGACCGTCTTTGTCTAGAGCTTTGTAATTAAATAGCATGATACGACACTAATTACGAATTTAAACGAATGACACGAATTGGCTTCAAATACCTATTCCTAAAATTTACTATCAATCCTAACTTATTGCCACTAGCGTTTAAATATCTATTCATTTGATAATAATCCTCTTTTGTCACGGTTGGTTTAGCTTTTACATCAATCAGAATCTTATCCTCTATATTAAAGTCTACTATATTAGTCAATTGATTTTCTAAACTTGTTACAGGTAAAGCCTTTTCTCTCTCATATCTGATTGATGCCTTTTTTAACAATGTTTCAAACATATCTGCATATTGCCTTTCCCTACAAAACCTATCTAATGAATTATGAACCTCAAATAATAATCCTGTAATTGTATAAGACAAATCTTTGTGTACAATTTTTTCTTTTTTATTCGTATTATTCGCATGCATTTGTAATTTGTGTCGCTTAAATCATTTTCTCCAGCATCTTCGGATTGAACGCATAACGATATGCGTTCTCGATTGTAACCTCTCCCGCGCGCACAAGTTCGGCCAGACATCTATTCATATCTATCATACCGTCCTGCGAACTTGTTTCTATGACAGTATTTATCTCATGGATTCTTTTTTCACGGATAAGATTAGAAACAGCATTATTCACTATCAAAAGCTCATACGCCGGCACAAGACCGCCTGAAATTCTAGGAACAAGCCGCTGTGAAAACACTCCGATAAGTGAAGCTGCAAGTTGGACTCTGATTTGTTCCTGCTGGTTTGAAGGAAAGGAGTCAATTATACGGTCTATTGTTTGAGCGGCGTTATTGGTATGAAGCGTTGAAAAAACCAAGTGTCCGGTTTCCGCGGCGGTCACCGCAGCAGCCATTGTTTCTGGATTTCTCATTTCGCCTACCAAAAGCACATTGACATCCTCTCGAAGCGCCTCAGTAAGAGCTATATGAAAATCGTAGGTGTCAAGATGAATCTCACGCTGGTCAATAATAGATTTTTTCTGTTCATAAATGTATTCAATCGGGTCTTCAATAGTAACAATGTGTTCTGCTCGCTCCTCGTTTATCATTTCAATCATTGATGCAAGTGTTGTGGTTTTGCCTTGTCCTACGGGTCCCACTACAAGAAAAAACCCTTGCTTCTTTCTGGCAAAATCAGCCAGAAGCGGCGGCAACCTTAAATCTTCTATGGTTTTTATCAGCTTTGGAATAAGGCGTAAAGCAATAGACACACGCCCCTGCTGAAAATACGCATTGCCTCGAAATCGAGCTTTGTCATTGAAATTATAAGAAAAATCAAGTTCTTTTTCTTTCAAAAACTGTTCCTTCATTTCGTGCCTGACCATAAGCGATAGCATGGCTTCAGTGTCCTCTTTTTTTAGCGCAGGCTTTCTGGCTAGTGGTATGAGTGAACCGGCAATACGAATGGTCGGCTGTCTGCCTTCAGAAAGATGAAGGTCGGATGCGCCCTCCTTGATAACTATTTCTAAAAGGTCCGATAGTTCTTTTTTGTATTCTTCTGTTTGCATAGTTAAGCGATAAGTGGTGAGTAATGAGTAAAAAGTTATTTGTTATAAGTTATTTTTTGTTTTCTTCGGCAATGCGGAGAGTTTCTCTTAGCACTTCTGAAGGAATGCTTGTCGCCTTGACGATATATCCATCAATTCCGACAGCTTTAGCCCTATCAATATCCGACGGCTGCCCTTGATTGGTAAGAATAATCACAACAGCACCCTTAGCGAGATTTTCCGCCCTGATCTTTTCCAAAAGCTCTATGCCGTCCATCTCAGGCATTACGATGTCAAGCATTATGATATCAGGCTTGAGTCCGCTTTTAAGCTTTTCTAACGCTTCTATCGGACTTGCAACGGCGTCCACTTCCATTCCCTCTCGCGTGAATTTCATGGCATACATTGAAAGCAAAAATTTATCGTCATCCACGATGAGAATTTTGTACTTTTTGCCGGCAGTTTTTGGCTTGTCAGATTTAGCTTCTTCCATACTCTTATTATATCACCTTGAAACAAAATAATTATGCCAGAGTGCTTATCTCTTCGAATGGGATTTGGTGGTTTAATGCCTTGATAATCGCATCTTCACGCATTGTAATGAGCCCTTTTTTGCGAACCACTTTCCAGATCTCGGGGCTTGTCGGATTGGTAAGGATTACCTTTTCCAAATCCTTGTCCATTCCGAACATCTCAAAAACCCCAACTCGCCCACGGGTACCCTTAGGACAATCTGGTGTTGGAGAAGCTGTAAGAACATCATTGGAAACAGGAATCTCTTTTTTGTACTCTTCCGGCAAATCAGCGAATTGCTTGTCAATCATTGTCTTAATACTGCCTTCAATCGGCAATGTATTACCCCCACCGGGACAAAGCTTGGTAACAAGTCGCTGTGCCATTGAAAGAATGAGTGTCGGAGCAATAAGATAAGGGTCCACACCCATATCCACGAGACGAGGAACCACTCCTATTGCGTCATTGGTGTGAATTGTCGAAAGCACAAGATGCCCGGTAAGCGCCGCTTGAATCGCAAGGCCAGCGGTTTCTTTGTCCCTAATCTCTCCCACCATGATAATGTCTGGGTCCTGCCTAAGCGTCGTACGAAGTCCTGTTGCAAAAGTATAACCGATCTCTGGACGCACCTGAGACTGGCTTACGCCCTCAATATTATATTCCACCGGATCCTCGAGAGATAATACATTGTGACCTTCTTTGTCTATCTCTTCTAGCATCGCGTAAAGAGTGGTCGTCTTACCGGACCCAGTCGGTCCTGATATCAAAATCAGTCCGTATGGCTTCTCTATTGCGGCGCGAATCATTTTTAGATATCGTTCCGGCAGATCCAAACTATTCAAGTTTTTCACACCTTTTGCTTGATCTAAAATTCGCATCACAACTTTTTCTCCGTAATAAACAGGAAACGTAGAAACTCGAAAGTCGATTTTCCTGCCGTCTATGCGTGCAGAAAATCTTCCGTCTTGTGGCTTTCTCTTTTCATCAAGTTTCATATTGGAAAGAATTTTTATGCGCGCAACAACTGCATTCAAAACTTTCGGCGGCAAAATCAAGCTGGTGTGGAGTACTCCGTCAAGACGAAATCTGACGCGTACTTTGTCTGAAAGTGGCTCAATATGAACGTCTGATGCCATACCCTCAATAGCATAACGTAAAATTGTCGCCACGATTTTGGTGACAGGAGCATCTTCTATGATATTAGTCTGGTTGATTTTGGTGGAGAGATTTTCCTCCTGTGCTTGAGCGGTAGCAATTTCTTTTTCTTCGTCAGAGAGGTCTGTCTCCAGGTCAGTGAGAGCTCTCGTCACTTCGCCAGAGAGCCCTTTGTAGGAATCCATCGCCTTTATAAAATCTTCGTTAGAAACCAAAAAAATCTTGTATGGAATGTTATTCTTTGAAGAAATAAAATTCAGGGCATCCCGTGCCTCAAAATTCTCAGGGTCAATAATGCCTACGGACAACGTATTGTCCGACGCATCAAAAGGTATCATCTTATAAAAATTTGCAGATTCTTCTGGAAGATAACGGAGCACATCAAAAGGTATTGCGGCAGGTATGGTGGCAATAGGTATACCAAGATACTCGCTTCTGGCTTCAAGAATCTTTGGAATCGGAACACCAATGCGCTTTAGAACCGCTTCTTCACCGTCAGGTGCGGTTTTCATTTCGTCTTTTGCCTTGCGCGCATCTAGAGATGAAATGATTTTTTTTTGCAACAAAAGGTCGATAAGGTTCATCCCGTTCGAAGCAGGTCGCGGTCTTTAAACCGGGACTTTGCATAACTATACTTATTAAATCTTATTTTTATATTTGATTTCATCATACCTCTGATTTTTGCGACCGCGGCTTCGAACGGGATTCATTCCTAGACGGCGATACCATTTTCTACTACAAAATTCATGCTTTCCTACTGCGTAGACTTCTTAATTCCTCCTGTTGTAGCACTACCCTCGTCCTCTTTAAACCCGAGCGACTCAACAGAAGATCTCACTGTACTTGAAAGACTACCCGAAAAAGGATTGTTTTTACCGACGCCTTCTGGAACTATCGGCTGGCTCCAATCTACCAGCGCACGAAACACCGGATCCAAAAAAAGCCTTTCATCAAGATTGACACCTTGAATTTTGAGCAAAATCGGTAAAAAATTCTGCTCAGGAGATGACGCTATGCTGTCCTTCTGGAGAAGTGCTGTAGGAGCACTTTTTTTGATAAAGCTGTTATAAATGATGAAGCCAGCGAATAAGACCGCGAGGACAATCAGAGGCAACTTTAGTTTTTGGAAAATCTCTTTCATCCCGTAGTGAAAAATGGCATCATTTGCTTCGCCATCTTTTGATTATGTTTGTAATTTAACACTTTGTTTTTCATGAAATACTTATGTTACTTTAATTAATGCATGTTTACTCACAAATGAGAGCAATGCCATTTTCTACTACGGGATTCATTTTATTTTAACCAATAAGTCCTTATTGTAACGCTATACTCATTGTTATCCGACGGCTCTTCTTTGAAAGAAAGATTTGTTATATCGACAAGCCGAAGTCCCTGCTCCAGATCTTTGATGAAAGCAATGAAATCAGGATAAGAAGATTTTGTCCTGAAGGAAACCAGAATAGAAGAGTATGTCTTGATATCAGGGCCTATCGGCGCATTCTGGCTTCCGCTCGCGTCTTCACTTATTTTTATCTTAGAAACAGCCATATTGTGCTTTCTTGCAATACCGTTGATATCAAGAATAAGTTGAACATTGTCAACATGGTCAGGTAAGAGTTTTTTAAGCGCATCGAGATCGGAATTGGCAAATTGTGCGTATTTTGCCTGCAGTTCGCCTCTCTTTTTTAAAACTTCGCGCGACTTGCCAAGAGCCTTATCATAGCTTGCAATCTCTATCTGAAGTGATTTCACGTTCTGATACTCGTTATTTGTAAAAAACATAAAAAGCCCGAGAGATGCAAGTATGAGAATGATAGGAATTAGACTTTTCATCCCGTTAGAAGCAGGTCGCGGTCGTAAGACCGTCGCACTGTAGAATTATTCTTTTAAATTTTCTTGAAATCATACTTTTCATATTTATTTGCCCGTAACCGCGACTTCTAACAGAACTCATTCTGATGTTGTTGTACTTGTAACGGTAACCGATCCACCGTTAAGCGAAGTTGGGCCAGTATTGTTGTCCGAACCGTCTTCAGATGTAATTGGTATTATGTCATCAAAAGAGTTTTGACTTGCCTGTGAAGCTTTTCTGGTGTAAACGATAAATCCAGGGTCAATTTTTGTGTTGAAGTTGAAGATAACATTGCCTGCCGCATCAAGATCTAAATTTGAAAAAATAGGACTTTTGAGTGCGCGCTCTTTGCCGAATACTTCCGACTGATACGCTACAGCATTATAGCTTTTGGCTTCGCCGTTCAAAGAAATATTTGCGGAACCGTCAGTAACAAGATCATATTTAAAATCGCTGAACCGAACGCTCTGAAGAGTCTGGTCTTGCAGGAAATCAAAAACATAGGACACTGCGATATGTTTTGAGAGAAGTGTTTTGGCAGCATCAATTCTGTTGTTGAGACGCACGTATTCTTCAATAGTTTGAGGCTCAAATGCTTTGACGTTTCTCTCAAGATCGCTTTTTAGCTGGACTTTTCGATTTTCCAGATATTTATCCCAACCAAAAGCTCCTGCAGCAATAACAACACTTATAAAAAAAATAATAGTAGAAATAAAAACAAAAAGCCCCATAGGCTTCTTTGTGCCTGAAGAAACCGGATCAAGTGCTGTCTTAGGTATGAACGAAGTTTGGAATTTGGTTTCCATCCCCTCTATTATACAACATTCCGTTCGTCAAGGGGAAGTGTAAGTGTGGAAAGAAAAACATTCCCGTAAACGCCAACAACAAGGTCTGAGATTTGTAGAATAGATGGTTTGTCAAGATTTCTCCTTGTTGAAGGCTCGCTCAATGCAAGCTTGGATGTTTTTTCTTTGCTTTTTCTCACAAGCTGACCAGCTCACTGGCTGACAAGTTTTTTTATTACATCAGCCAGATAATCACCTGAGCCATAAATGTAAGAGAAGCAATACTGAAGCCGGCGTTGATTAGGAAAAGTTTTGTCGGCACTCCGCCCCAGAAGACATCGTTCGCAAACACTGGTAGAGCAAAAGCTGACCATATAGCGAAAAGGTCTGTCATCTTAAATCCTGCCACGAGAATAATATAGACCATTACAGCAGTAACGATGTTGAGTAAGATATTTCCGATATAGGATTTCCACATCCCTTTTTTCTTTGACTCATTCGTCATATCCGGCCTAATACCTGAAAGCTCCATCCAAGCGTGGGCAAACATCAAAGGAGAGTACCAAAGCATTCCTAAAGCTGTAGCAACGATCACCGCAACCAATATTGAAAGTAGAGGCATAATATTTTTTATTACCTAGCTATTAATAATCTTTTGGCTGAAATTATACCATAAAAAGTCCTCCACCATGTCAAGTGCATTTATTGTGAAATAAGGTAAGATAATATTTATGAAAAAAACGACATACATAATCATTATTTTGGTAGTGGCCGTCGGCCTGACATTTGGGCTGTCTTTGCTCAACAAAGGGACGATAGATACCGGCCCCGGAGAGTATGACGAGCTTGCGCAGTGCCTTGCGGATAAAGGGGTGATATTCTACGGCGCATTCTGGTGCCCGCACTGCGCGGAGCAGAAAAAGCTCTTCGGCGCTTCCGCCAAGCTTCTGCCTTATGTAGAATGCTCCACTCCAGATGCTATGGGTCAGCTTCAGGTGTGCAAAGACAAAAAGATTGAAAGCTATCCTACATGGATTTTCGCGGATGGCAGCAGATTATCGGGCACCACCACAGCAGTACTGGCGGAGAAATCCGGCTGCTCTCTCGTCTCGGCCACTTCTTCCACTCCGACCGCATCTTCTACCCTGACTGAAAGCTAAACCCGCCGTGAATTCAATTATGGACAATTTCATAGCGGCATCCGTGATCACGAGCCAAGCGCTCATCGTCCTCTGCCTCCTGGGACTTCTCCTTCGCAAAAGATATCCCGATTTGCAATTCGTGAAGTTGCTGTCGAAGAACGGATTTGCGCTCGCCTTCCTCGTAGCTCTGGGTTCTGCCATAGGGAGCTTGTACTATTCGGAGATCCGAGGATTTGAGCCGTGCTTCCTCTGCTGGTTCCAGAGAATTGCTATGTATCCCTTAGTGGTGCTTCTCGGCTTCGCCCTCCTGCGCAAGGAATACTTCATCAAATTCTACGCCCTTGTCTTCGCCATAGTTGGGCTCATAATATCAGCGTACCAGCTCGCTCTGCCCTTTCTTGGAGATACCTTCGCTCCATGCTCCGCCCTCGCCGTATCGTGCGCTAAAATCTATGTGTTTTATCTCGGATACATCACCATACCTTTGATGGGATTCAGCGCGTTCGCTTTAATCATCCTTGCGCTACTCCTTTGGAAAAAAGCTGAATAATTATTTGGGGTGTTTTTTTATCTTAAGTACGGTATATACATCGCTATCAATACTGAAATAAAAACGTATGTCCTTATCTACTCTTGCTTGCCAAATATCGAGGGATTCGTGATATTTTTTTGCATGAAGCGAAGGATGGCGAAGATCTTTCAGTAGGTAACTAATCTGTCTTTTAAATTTTTTCTTGATGGTATCAGAGAAGTGTTCAATCTCTCCGAGAAATTTTCGAGAATAAACAAGCTTCATGAAATGCTATATACCCAAAGATTTAAAGAAATCTTTTGCGCTAGAAAATGGTCCGACCACATTTTTGCCTGCCTTAGCTTCCAAGGCGCGTTGTATGAGATCTTCCATGTCTGTCTTGGGGACATGTTGCGCAATTGACAAAAGGCGCCCGAGTTCATTTCTGGAGATAATTATCAAATCATCTTTTATTGATTTTTTTGGGATTGTTATCGTGGTCATTTCTATATAATACTACAATAATCGTCGACGAGCAATCGTCTCATCTATTACAAAAATTATGATTTTTTCCTAGTTTGTGGTTTAATTACGTCATGAAAAATTCACAAAAAGGTTCCGCGGGGCTTGCGATTATTATAATTCTAGCTCTGGGTATTGCAGGATTCGGAGCATATAGCGTATTTCATAAAGATGTAGAAGTAGCCGAAGATTCAAATGCTCCGATTAGCAATTTCCCTTCTGATTACAAGCCAGCAACACATAATGATAATTCTATTGCGGCAAATTCTGATACCGCCAATTGGAAAACATACAAAAATGAAAAATATGGTTATTCGATAAGTTATCCTTCAGATTGGACAGCGGAGCCCGAAACTTCATCAATGTATCCTCCAGAGGTTAACAATATCCCATCAATTGTATCAATGGTTGATAAAGATAAAAAACATAAAATAGGTATTTTAGTTTATGGGAATGGGAAAGAGGGTCCACTTTTTATATATGATGCACCTAAGAAACAAGAAGCAGTTATTGCCGGATCTTCTCAAATCGCATACATATTTCCTGATGGATATGAATATTGTGACCCATCACTATACGACGTTCCCGAAGGACAGATTGTAGCGGCTAAAGGAGATTGCTCGTTTTTTACAATACCAATAAAATTTAATAATTAT
>Ga0209542_10003809_pt1 | contig 31834 bp, 44 predicted proteins | sample RifCSPhighO2_01_FD_184028 | JGI IMG/M metagenome (GOLD analysis project Ga0209542, IMG submission 184028) | Soil microbial communities from Rifle, Colorado - Rifle CSP2_plank highO2_0.1 (SPAdes) (version 2) | ecosystem: Environmental > Terrestrial > Deep subsurface > Rock core/Sediment ... | reverse complement strand
CGCTATCTCCGCAGCAAGCTACGAAGTATTCACTGCGAAATTTTTCGCTTTCAGCGACCAGCAATTTCAGTCTTTCAAAATCTGCCACAGCAAGCTGTGGGGTATTAAACCCAGATTTAGAAATAAAATAAATACAAAAATCTAATTTTATCAAGGATAAAATTGCTAATTATTACTTAGAAATTGATTAAAATTAAATAAATTCAATTAGGTGGGAAGTATTATAATTTAGTGTAATTAATCATCTAAGGACTTGCCTCAAAATAAAATGCCAAATTTTGGGTAATTTTTTAACAGATTCTCGTCTGTAAATTATTTTCTTAAGAACAAAAATATGTCAACTTATAGCCAACGACATTAGTATTTCCACACTTTGTCGTTGGATAGATAGGGAAAGATTTATGTCTTTCACTATAATTTGCATTGGGTTCTAAAAGTATTCTAAATAAAAATTATTTTTACTTTATGGTTCATAGACACATACTCCTTGTCTGCATCTCCATGATTTATTGTCATCTTCTGGACATCTCAACCGATTTACCCAAACTCCTTGAGAATAATTTGCGTTTCCAAATGCTTCACAGGAGTATTCAATAACTGTTGCTCTTGATAAACACGTATCTTTTGCAACCTCCACTCTTCTACCATCTGAATATATAAGTGTAATAGCTCCTTGAGTTCCTATATCTCCTCCACCCTTATCAGTCTCAGTGCAATTAATAATATTATTTTCCTCTCTATAACAATCTCCAACACATAATTTTACTGTTTTTTGATTATTTTTTGTATTTGATTCTCCAATAGAATCTTTTTCATTCATAGAAAAAGTAAGGGTATATAGGGTTCCAGGAGCGTACTGAGAAAGGATTTGTTTAGAAGATTCATCAGCAGGATAAAGAATTACAGGAACCCTTTTTCCAACTCCAATTTCATTAGAAGAAATCTCTCCTCTAAATCTTTTTATTTCTCTATATTTGTTATACAACAAACCTTCAACAATAATTTGAGAAGGTTTATCAATTTTGCCACCTTTATTTAAAATGTATGGAGTAAAGCTGTTTAATGATGAAAAATCTTTAAGGTGAATAATTTCTTTTTTATACCGAACATGAGCAACATCATTAACAACAGACAAAAATCCATACTTCACAGAAAGTGTCCTTGGGTAAACTGCATCTTTTCTCAAAGTCATGACAACACTTGTCTTATTCACTCCAGGACTATCAACATAAAATTGTTTTTTTAAAACATTAATAATCATTTTCTCATTCGGTGAAGAAAAAGTAATTCCTAAAGGTGAATTAAGTTTATAACCAAATAAATCTCTTTCACAGTAGGTTAAAGAAGAAGATTTTCTGTATAATGCTTGCCATTCCCCATTCACTCTTCCTGATACTGTTGTATAATATCTTCCAAACCATGAAGAGCGATCACAAAGAGTTCTAATACTAAAAATAAGACTGGATCCATTATGAATTTCTATAGTAAGATCTTCTGTTTTATATCTATCAAGAATATGATTAAAAGAAACATTCATTAAAATTTGTTCTCCTGCATAAAGCGTTGTTGTAACTTTAGGATCTTGAACACCTTGCAGATTCCAGTTGAATCCACTTCTATCTCCTTGGGAATCTGTCATCCATATAACACCAGGAGAAGAAAAAGTCCAATTTAAATCTGCCAAAGGAATATTTTTATCAAAAACAAGGTCTGGTTCTGAAGAAAAAAAAGCATTACCAACAATATTTATATCTGGATACCAAAAAAATATATACCCCAAAAAAACAATAAAAAGTAATGTTAAAATTACAAAAAAATAAACATTATTCACTCTCTTTTTCATTGATTAATCAATTTTTCAATGTTTAAAATAGTTTCTAAAGAAGAAAATATATAAATAACGAAATTAATTAAAGTTTATGAAAGAGAAAAAGAAAGTGATTTTATTAATAATAATCCAGATTATTTTAATAATTCCAGAAGTAAATTCATATGTTGGATTTCCAAGCTTCAATGAAGCTGACTGGGAATTTTGTTTTGATGACAGAATTTATCCTGTAAATTTCAATATAAATTATAAAAGTAGTGCTTGGGAGATCATAGGCAATGAATGTGCAAGAAAGCCAGATGATTATCCTTTTACTGGCAATTCAATATTTAATCCGGGGATGGTAACTAATCCTACAATATACAAAAAACATGAAACATCTTGTCCTCGTGCAGGAGGAGGATTTTGGAATACTGCAGATGGAATGAGATTAGGCATTTATGGAACAGGAAATGCATGCTGTTCAACAGAAAAAATAAAGGTAGATGAAGATGAAGATGGAAATCAAGATGATACAATAATTCGTCAATTTCCTTTTCTTGTTCAAGAAAAGTTATGCTGTAGTATAGGAGATGATCTTTCTCAGATTTATTCTATTCCTGATAATATTAAAATGGGTAATGCTGCATGTTGTCCAATAATGAATCAATATGCTCAAGCAAGTCCATCAGTAAGGGTAGATGCAACAGAAAAAAGTAACATAGTCTATGACACCTCAAAACAAGGATGTTGTATTCAAGAAAATGAATTTGGAAAAAATATTTTTTTCGGTGTATTTGATCTTGAGACAGAAAGATGTTGCTCAAACCTGAATGGTTGGGACAGTGATAAATGGAAAGTGACAAAATTATTTACTATTCCACCTAACACTCCTGGAGAAGATTGTTGTTTAAATGAAGATGGATGGCAAAAAGGAGATAAAGGATCTACATCATGTGATAGATCTAACGGAAATCTATGCTGTAAAGTAAATAAACCAAGAGGAATTCCTACCTCCAAACCAAATGGGTATTGGGAATGCAGACAGCCTAAAGAATGTTCAAGATGCTGTGCATGTGGAGTATATCATGAGGTTGGAGGGCAAGATGATATTTGTTATAGATTAGAAGCCCAATTAATTAAATGTAGAGAAAAATATGACTTTCCAACCCCAAATGATGATGTATGTGAAGTGATGGCAAATGAATTTGAAGGAGTTAATAATCCTAAAGGGAGATATCAAACATGTCTTCAAGAAGAAGAAAAATATCCTAATATGGTTGAAAAAGCTTCATTTTATTGTGATAAAAGTAGTAACCCACCTCCTTCAAAAAATCAATGCCCTTTATTTGCATTAATAGCTGATGATATTCCTGATTCATGGTGTGGAAAAGGATGTAAATCTGAAAAAATAGACCTTGGAGGAGCTGATTGTGGAGGTCATAACTTTTTTAGATGTATTTGTCCTGGATGGTAAATCATAAAGAAACTGATTATGTTCTTCTCACTTATCACACGCATTATCATATCGCAATAAGAATATAAGATCTTCTAAAGAAAGATGATTAAAGTCCACTAATCCTTTAAACCATTCTTTATCTTCATCCGTCATTCTCTGTTGAATATATTGAGGATATTGCGTTCTTGTTAAAGGATTACGTAACCAATCTCTCTCATAAGGTCTTATGGTTTGTTCATTCACACTAGCTCTAAAATCAGTTAATAACTGTTCATAAGCTCTTTCTTTCTCCCTTTCATTTAAAGGAGAATTAGCAATATTGCTATAAATTGGTAAAAAGTTTTCTTGTGAGATATAATTCCCAGTAGGAGATGATGAATTCAAACTAGAACTTCCTAATGTTGCACATCCACCTAAACTTAATACTGTAGCTGTAAGAAAACCAGTCAAACCTTTTCTAATTTTTTCTTTCATCACTTTCTCATTATATTTGATATTATAAAGATTATTGATATGTAATAATTATGTTCAATTACTTTCCACAATTCTTTTAAACATAATAATCTCTTTAATCTTATGATAACACGACAAGATTTAATTAAAAAATACATTGAATTTTTTAAATCAAAAAAACATCATCATGTTCCTTCTGCTTCACTTATTCCTGAAAATGACCCCACTGTTTTATTTACAACAGCTGGAATGCATCCTTTAGTTCTTTACTTAATTGGAGAAAAACATCCTTTAGGAAAAAGAATAGTTTCTGTTCAAAAATGCATTCGTACAGGAGATATAGATGAAGTTGGAGATGAAGTTCACCATACTTTTTTTGAAATGTTAGGAAACTGGAGTTTAGGAGATTATTTTAAAGAAGATGCTATAAAATTTAGTTTTGAGTTTTTAACTAAAACATTAAAAATTCCGGTTGAAAAATTAGCTATCACTTGTTTTATTGGAGACAAAGATGCTGGAAAAGATACTCAATCAGAGAAAATATGGTTGAATCTTGGAATTTCAAAAGACAGAATAGCTTTTCTTCCAAAAAAAGATAATTGGTGGGGCCCAGCAGGAACAACAGGACCTTGTGGCCCTGATACAGAAATGTTTTATTGGAAATCAAAAGAAAAAGTTCCTAAAAAATTCAATCCTGATGATGACAATTGGGTTGAGATATGGAATGATGTTTTTATGGAATATAATAAAAATAAAAGTGGAAAATACGAGCCATTATCTCAAAAAAATGTAGATACTGGAATGGGTGTAGAGAGAACAGTTGCAGTTCTAAATAATTTAGAAGATAATTATCAATCTCCAATCTTTATTCCTATAATAAAAGAAATTGAAAAAATATCTAAGAAAAAATATGATATTAAAAAATTTCCTAATGAAACAAAAGCTATGAGGATTATTGCAGATCATTTAAGAGCATCTGTATTTATTCTTGGAGATGAAAAAGCCATTGCTCCTTCAAATATAGGACAAGGTTATGTTTTAAGAAGGTTAATAAGAAGAACAATAAGATATGGAAAAATTCTCAATATTAATGAGAATTTCACAGTAAAAATTGCAAAAGTAATTCTTCCTTCATATGTAGATTATGAAGAGCTCCATAGAAACCATAAATTTATCTATGAACAATTAGAAGCAGAAGAAAACAGATTTAAAGAAACTCTTGAAAAAGGATTAAAAAAATTCAATGAAATTTCAAAAGATAAAATTATTTCAGGAAAAGAAGCTTTCCTCCTCTTCCAGTCATACGGATTCCCAATAGAAATGACTCAAGAATTAGCAGATGAAAAAGGAAATAAAATAGATTTAGAAGAATATAATGATGAATTCAAAAGACATCAAGACCTATCTCGTACTATGTCTGCTGGAGCATTTAAATCTGGTTTAGCAGATGATTCTGAAACAACTAAAAAACTTCATACAGCTACTCATCTATTAAATGAAGCTTTAAGAAAAGTGCTAAGTAAAGATATTGTTCAAAAAGGTTCTAATATAACTCCAGAAAGATTACGTTTTGACTTTAATTTTCCAAGAAAATTAACAGATGAAGAAATAAAAAAAATAGAAGATTTAGTTAATCAAAAAATAAAAGAAGCTCTTCCAGTTCATAGAGTAGAAATGCCTTTGAAAAAAGCTTTATCATCAGGAGCTCAATCTGAATTTGGAGGTAAATATCCTGATGTTGTTTCTGTTTATACAATTGGATATTCTAAAGAAGATCCAAAATCAAAAGAAACACATTTTAGCAAAGAAATCTGCACAGGACCTCATGTAAACAACACAGGTGAAATAGGTTCATTTAAAATAATCAAAGAAGAATCTTCAGCAGCAGGAATCAGGAGAATTAAAGGTGTGGTGGAGTAGGAGTTAAATTAATAAACAAAGAAGTATAATTTACATTATGAAAATTATAAAAAAGTGGTGGTTTTGGTTGATTATTATTTTAGTTGTTATATTATTAATAGTATTTTTTTATCCTAAGAGTTGTGATACTCGAAAAATAAATTTAATCCAACCTACTTGTTTTGGATATAAGGTAATAAAAGAAAACTCTCTGCCGGTTTCTGCTCTATATTCAACAACATGTTATGGAATATGTATTCGTAATGAAAATAGTTGCAATTCTTTGTACACTCAAATAGATAATGAGTTAAAATCTGCAAATTATTGTAATATTGATGCTGATTGTAAGGTATTGCCTTTAGGTGCAAGATATGTTGAATTTGGCTGTTATCATTACATTAACAAAGATATTGATGGAGAACAAATCTATCAAAAGATGAATGACTATTGGAATACATGTAGTCAGATAATTGATGATTGTGCAAATGCTCCAGAATCAAAATGTGAAAATAATAAGTGTGTTGAGAAAATTTAAAATGGCTATAAAAAAGCTTTCACTCCCACCCAAACTCTTTTAATATATTATTTATTTCTTCTTCCACATAATCAAACTTTTTATTATCTAAAAAATCTTTTTTTTCAAGTTCATCTCTTAATTTTTTTCTTAATTCATTTTTTAAATTTGATTTATCATAAATATTCAAGTTTAAAGAAAATGAGATTTTTTTAGCTTCTTTTATCAAAACTTCTGCATCTTTTGCATATCTTGATGCATAAATCTCATTTTTATTTACAATACTTCCAATTTTATGCCTTAATGCTTTTGCTAATAAAATTAGTTAATTCATGAATATCCTCTTTTTTTCCCATTATACTTCCTCTAATTTACTTTTTATTTTTTTAAGCTTAGATTTAATAATTTCTCTTAAATTAGTTATTATTTTATCATCAATTGGTTCATTATTTCTTAAATAATTAAACAAAGCTTCCCCAAATAATTTTTTCAATTCTGATTCTATAACATCTAAATTATAAGTCTTATTTTCCAAGAACATTTCTATTGTTATAATTCTTCTAAGATTATCATAAAACACTCTGCTATTAGACTTAATCTCCAATAAATCTTCAGGCATCATTAAAAGAAATTTAATATGATTTTTATCTAAAATAGTTTCCTTAGAAATTTCAAAAGGTTTATCAGACACAAAATAAAAAAGCATATTTCTTGTTAATGGGCATATTTTTTCCAATTCAAAGAATTTATTTTCAGGTATTAATAACAAATGAAATCTAAATTGTAATTTTGAAATTAAAATGTTATTAAGCTTATCTTTAAAATTTTTATTTGTTAATGCCTTATCTTTTAAAACTAAGATTAAATCTATATCATTATAATCTATTTTTGTTAAAAAAGAGCCTACAACAAAAATTTGCTTTATTTCATTAAATTTTTTAAGAGAATTAAATATCTCTTGTATTAATCTTTCTTTAAATTCCCCTAATTTTTTTAGGTTTTTTGAGTAGTAAAGCTTTGATTTTTTTTCAATTAGCTTTATTTCAACCAAATCTCCGACTTCAAAAACCCTTTCCATTTCTTTCGGAATATAAATCTGGTTAAACCTGGTTCCTTTTGATACTTTATGAACAAATTTCATATACGTATTAAGTACGTACTATTTATAAATGTTATGAATTAAATCTTTTAGGAGAATTAAGGGTGTGGTGGAATAAAAGAACGCAAATTAATTGAGTAAAGTTAACTTTTCTTTCTTATCTTTAATAGCTTGTTCGACTAAAATATTATAACTAAAAAGAGATGCCACTAAATTTCTTATAGCTGCTTGAGTTCCATAACAACCATCACAAAGTCTAACCCAATTAAGATAACCTCTCATCATCTCTGGATTTTCATCAATCATTTTATTTTCTAAACCATTAATAGAATTCTTATTCCTCTCATCAATCACTCTTTTTGATGCACAAATTGCATTAATATAAAATTCTGCAAAAAGTTCACTGGAAACTCTTGGAAGTCCTTCCCATCTATTCTCACCCTCATTAATTCTTCCTTGAGTATCTAATAAAATATATCCTGTAGAAAGATTAAACAAACATCTATCCATTAAAGCAGAATTTCCAGATGAAAAAGATTCTGAAAGATTCTTAATAAAATTCCAATAATTTAAATCTCTAGATAAAATATACTTCTCATATACTTTAGGTAACTCTTCAATATCTCTTCCAAAATCATCTGGAACAACTTCTTTATTAACTATAGGTAATCCTTCAGAAGTATATCGTGATTGTTCCTTGCCCATAAAGTCTTTTTATAAACCTAATTTAAAAAACTTTCTAACCTTTTCACGCAACAGCAAAAAGGTATTCTATTTCACAATAAGGGCGTAAATTTAATAAAAGTATATTACAATTACAAAAATTGTCATTACTATATCAAAGGACACTAATATTCTACCTTTTTGTGCCTTTGATAGATAGAGAAAAACATACTATTTTGGTAAGTTATTAATGTCTTTCTCTATAATTTCAAATAACTTTTTTGGATATATCTTTAAATATTCCTTATTGTTTATTAATTTATGATACTTGAACAAATAACTTTAGGAGAAGATAAAGAAAGTAAAAGAAAAGCTATACAAAATAATTTAGGACAGCATGTTATTTTAGAAGATTCAAAAGAATCATGGTGCCATTGTAGAATTTTAAAATATGGTAGCGATGATCATATGTATAATATTAAAGTAGGGGATGACAGAGGAAAAAGAAAACTAAGTTATCAGGATTTAAAACAATTGATAGTTATAAGAAGTCATCCTTATTATCATAGGCCTGGAATTAGGTAGAAAAAATTGTGAATTCTCGTGTGACATGATTTCTATCACATAAGCAAATGTCTTAACAAGGCCATTCTTATGTATAATCCATTTTCAACTTGCCTGAAGTAAGCTACACGAGAATCTTCTGTTTCAATGCGAATAGGCAAATCTATCTCTTTTACATGAGGCAAGGGATGTAAGATTATAGATTCTTTTAGAATTAAATTAAAGTTAGATTCATTTATAAAAAACTTACCACTTGCTTTTTCATAATCTTCCTGGCTTATTCTCTCTTTTTGTATTCTTGTCATATATATCACATCAACAATAGGCAGAACAGAATTTAGATTGTCTTCTTCTCTAAATTTAATATCGTGCTTTGTAAGATAGTCTTTTATATCTTCTTTAATCCTAAGATTATCTGGAGAAACAAATATTACTTTAATATCACTAAACTTTCCTAAAAGATAACATAAAGATCTTACTGTTCTCCCACTTGAAAGATCTCCTACAAGAGCTATTTTTATTCCATCTATCTTTCCTATTTCTCTGTAAATGGTGTATAAATCTAGCAATGCCTGGGTTGGATGTTGGCCTTTTCCATCTCCAGCATTTATTATCGGCGTTCCTGTTACCTCTGATGCGATTTTTGCAGCCCCTTCTTCATAATGTCTCATAATAATGCAATCACAATAAGACGAAACAACTCTTATCGTATCTTGTAGTGATTCTCCTTTTATTGCAGATGAAAATTCTTTTGCATTTTCTGTTGAAACAACATTTCCACCCAGTTTCATCATAGCTGTTTCAAAACTTAATCTTGTTCTTGTACTAGGTTCGTAGAAGAGTGTTGCCGCAATCTTACCTTTTAAATCTTCTTTATGAACTTCGAGATGAATTCTTAAATCATCTGCATCTTTGAACAAAGAAAATATAAGCTCTTTACTCAATTGCTGTGCTTCGTAAAGATTTTTTAGTGGCATTCTAAATGACTTAATTCTTTTGGGATTAATAAGAAAGACTTCAAAGTGAAGACCTTATTAAGGAAAATCAAAAATTCCACGGATAAACAATTTGTCTGTTAGAATCTTTTTGAATAACAATTCCACCAATTACTGTCTGAGTAAATACCCTATCATCTCCCTTATGTATATTTTCTTCTCCTAAGAAATCAGTTATATCTCCTCTTAACAATCTAAACGCATATCTCCAACCATCTTCGTTATATTCTTGTGGACCTCTGAAAGGCATTTGAGTAGATACTTGCATCAAAGCTTTCTTCAAGAATGTGAATGTCGGTTTAACAATTCCTTCGTGTCCTTCTAATTGACCAGTTCCGCCATAAGCCATAGTCCATGAAGGTTTGTCTTTAAAGTAAATTGTAGTCATACCTGGAGCTCTAAAGTAACCAGTATAACTATCTCTTAATCTCCACTCTCCTCTTTGATATTCCAGCTCTTTGTAACCTTTTCTTTCAGGAGTCACTTCTGCTCCTTCAGCAGCCCAAGTTTTACTATTAGCTTCAACTATGAAATCTGCTAACTCCTTAAGCCATTGATTTCTTTCCATAAAAATCTAATAAGAATTGATTATTTAAATCTATCAATCGGTTTTCTAGTAAGGTCTTCAAAAAGGATACCTTCTTAATAAACTTTTATGAAATTTGAAAGAGAGGAGTAATGTCTAAAGTCTTACAAAGGATAATTCAGTTAAACTTAAGATTTAGCTCTTAATCATCTGAAAAATGATAAAAATCAAAAGAATAATTGAAATTATAAAAAATCCAACAACCCACTAATTTATCTTTAGTTTTTTCATTTTCTTATTTCACTTACACAGCTACAAGTAAATGTTCAATTTCACAATAAGGGCGTAAATTTAATAAATAATCTCTTTTCAAATCCCAATACTGCTTAGCAACAAAATGCCTGTCTTTCTCAAGACTAATTGTATGGTCTTTTAATGCAGGCAATGAGAAACTATGCCAATACCATATATTAAATTCTTGATGCCAAGTTAAATCTCTTTTAGAACGATGATCTTTAAAATTAGGATTAGGAGGAGATAAAGGAATATTATTTTTCATGTCATATTTCTCATATCCTGTTTCAAAATCATTAACCGCTTCTAAATGGTCAACATCTCTTTTTAATTCAAGAGTCATATATACCGCATGATCTCCAATCCATGACCATTCTTCCAGGATATAATGTGCTTTACTTGGAATTTCTGCTCTTACCATATTAAATTATCTAAATTAAAATAAACAATTATTTAAATCTTCTCAATCCTACTCAATATAAATTCCAGGTTTTCCTGGCTTGGAATTCTTTGATTTATTTTCAGGATCATATCTATCTTTGTCATTTACAGCATAAATCTTAACATCTAAATTTATCTTTTTCTTTATTTTTTCAATATTATCTGAATAAAGCTGTTTTTCATTTGGAAGAACATAAACAAAAACTTTTCTTGATTTTTTCTCTTTGCTTTCTATTATTTTAAGAATATTATTAATATCCTGAGAAAGTTTTTCTATTTGCTCATCTTGCTTTAATAAAGCTTCATCTATTTTTGATTCATCTGCAATTGGCCAAAATTCAAGTGTTAAAAGTTTCTTGTTCTTTAATATTGAATAAAATTCTTCTGTTATATGTGGACATATAGGATGTAAAAGTTTCAAAGCAGATTCAATATCTTTTTTAGATATTTCTCTTTCTTCAAAAATCATCTCAAATAATTCTCTTATTTTAATAACAGCTAAATTATATCTGAAATTTTCAATGTCTTCTGAATATTCTTTTATTGTTTTGTTTAATTTACTTTCTAATTTTTTACTTGACTTTCCTAACTTAAATGATTTTGATTTTATATTTTCAAAATATTCAAATAATCTTTTAATGAATCTTGAACTTCCTTCTATTCCTTTATCACTCCATATTAAATCTTTATCTGGAGAAGCTATTGAAACTAAGAATAACCTTGCTGTATCTATTCCGTATTTTTTTGAAACTTCTTCTGGAAGAACAACATTTCCTCTTGACTTAGACATAACAAATCCATCTTCTCCATGCAACATTCCTTGATTGAATAATTTAGTTGCTGGTTCTGAAAAATTTAACATTCTAATATCCCTTAAAAACTTAGTATAAAATCTGAAGTAAATCAAGTGCATACATGCATGTTCTGCTCCTCCAATATATTGGTCTATTGGACACCAATAAGCAGCTTTTTTCTTGTTAAATATTTCCTTTTTATTTTTATTATCACAATATCTTAAATAATACCATGAAGAATTAACAAAAGTATCCATTGTATCTGTTTCTCTTCTTGCTTTTCCTTCGCATTTAGGACATTTTGTTTCAACAAATTGCTTGCTTGTTTCTAAAGGATTTCCTTTTCCAAAAGTAACTTTCTCAGGTAGTTTAACAGGTAAATCTTTTTCATCTACAGGAACAACTCCTGGTTGAATTACTTTAACCTCCCAAGTTATTAATCCATTCTTACGAATTTTATCCAAGTAATCTGAAGTAAATGAATAACAATTTTCTAATTCAGAAAAAGAGGTAATATTTTTATTTGGAAATATTTTTCTTAATGAGTCTTTTTCTTCAAATAAATTATTGAGATTAGAATATCTCTTATTGTTTACAATCTCAAGATAAATTACTCTTTTATCTGTTTTATTAATACACTTTAAAGTATCTCCTTTTTTTACATCTCCAAAAAATCTGTTTTTTTCTTCTGGATTAAGTGCTCTTGTTTCAATAGTCTTTGATCCATTAATGAGGTTATTAAATGAATCTTGATCATAAAAACTGAGTTCTAAAGAATTCTTTTCAATATTCTTTTTACATTTATCACAATAAACAACTGGAATAGGTGTTCCCCAATATCTTTGTCTTGAAACAAGCCAGTCTCTTAATTTGAACTGAATTTTCTTTCTTCCTAAATTCTTTTTTTCAAGATATTCTGTAATTTTTTCAATTGCTTCTTTATTATTTAAATTATTAAATTGCTGGGAATTAACAAGTCTTCCTTCTTTAGTATAAGCTTCACTAATTTCCTTATCTTTTAATTCAAAATCTCTTGGCTGAATAACAACTTTTATTGGAATTGAATATTTTTTGGCAAATTCATAATCTCTTTGATCATGAGCAGGAACAGCCATAACCATACCAGCACCATAATCAGCAACAACAAAATTTCCAGTATAAACAGGAATCTTATCATTTGTTAATGGATTTATTGCATAGCTTCCTGTAAATGCTCCTTCTTTTTCAAGCTCATTTATACCTGCATCTTTTTCACTTGTTGATTTTATTTTATTCAAGAATTTATCAACTTCTTTCTTATGTTCAGGAGTTACTAACTCCATTAATTTAGGATGCTGTGCAGAAACAACCATAAATGTAACACCATAAATAGTATCTGGACGAGTAGTAAAAATTGGCCATTTTGTTTTTAAATTATCTTCTATAAAAGCTCTCAACAAAGAAATATCCTTTTTTTCTTTATCATAATAAAATGTTTTTATACCCATAGATTTTGCACTTTTCACTGCATCTTCATTATGTTCAAAATAAATTACATCTTCTGCATTTAAATTAAAATGTTCTAGCATTTTTTTGTAGTAATAAGGATTAATTTTTTCAGGATTATGTTTTAAAGTGAAAAATCCATAAGGCATTCCTCCTAAATTAAATTTCTTTTTTTCCTCATCATTAGCATTTGTTAAAATTATTTTTCTGTTAGGAAATTCTTCTAACAACTTATACATCTCTTGAAATATTCCTTTTTCTTTAATTACAAAAGCATTTATTGCATCTACTAATATTACCTTATTTTTATTTAAAATCTCAAAATCAATCTCAGTTCCATAGGACTTTCCTATCCAGTTTTTCTGCATTGCTTTAATTTTCTCGGGCCATTTCAAATTATCAACTTCATCTAAAAGTTCATCACAATAATCTGTAATTTTAATAAACCATTGCTCTAAATGTTTAATCTTAACCTCTGTATCTGTATGTCTCCAGCATTTTCCCTGATGAACTTGTTCATTTGCAAGAACAGTATTGCACTTCTCACAAAAATTAACAGCTGATTTTTTTCTATAAGCAAGTCCTTTTTCCAACATCTTTAAAAATATCCACTGATCCCATTTGTAATAATCTGGAGAATGGGTTTCAATTATCCTATTCCAATCATAACTTAATCCAAGTTCTTTTTGTTGCTTGATAAAATTCTTTATTGCTGCTTCAGTATATTTCTTTGGATGAGTTCCTGCTTTAATTGCTGCATTTTCAGCAGGCAATCCTAAAGAATCATATCCCATTGGATAAAGAACATTAAATCCATTCATTCTTTTAAATCTAGAATAAATATCTCCTATAGAATAATTAAATGCATGTCCCATATGCAAACCACCTCCAGAAGGATAGGGAAACATCTCTAAAACATAATATTTTCCTTTCTTTCCTTTAGCATTTTCATTAACAACAAATGCTTTTTTCTTTTCCCATTCTTTCTGCCATTTTGATTCTATTTTTTTGAAGTTTATTTTATCCATTTTTAGTTATCACCTCTTTTTATAACTAAATTATCATAATGTTCATTTCTAATCTTGCATATTAGTTTTATTTCTAAATCTGGGTTTAATACCCCACAGCTTGCTGTGGCAGATTTTGAAAGACTGAAATTGTTGGTCGCTGAAAGCGAAAAATTTCGCGGTGAATACTTCGTAGCTTGCTGCGGAGATAGCGAAATTTTAGGCAATTTCTTTATTATCATTTTATCAATTCTGCCAAAGGCAGAGTATTTCATTCTACTATCAATTCCTTGTTATTTAAAAATTCTTCATTTCAATTAATTAAGGGATTAACTCAAATTCTGCACTTTCCATTTCCCTTTTTCTTCTTTCAAGGCTTTCCCTGTATATTCTCAAGTCTTCTACAGCTTCTTCAGCTATGAAAAATTCTTTTCCCTTTTGAGTTCTTATTTGATATTCTCCAAATCCCAAATAGGTTTTTTGTTCAATTTGCGAGCCATTTACAAGACTTGATATTTGTCTTATATTCTTTATACTTGGTGGGCTAACCCATCCATCTATGCCTTGTTTATATACTTCATATTTTCCTGAGTTTTCTTTAGGAAAAAATCTTTCTTTGCAATTAACTTTTATTACATTTCTATTTGCCATTTTTTCTCCATTTGTTTATTTTGTTTATTTTGTTTATAGGATATAGAACTCTCTTATTGAAACATTCATGCTTGCCTTAATCTAAATTAAGCCAAGCTATCTTAAAGGTAGTAAAAGTAAGAGAATTCCATCTACTTTGTTTATGCTATGTTTGTTAAACAAAGTGATTTCCATGAAAAATAGATAATAATGAAGTTTAAATATTTTTCTCAACTATATAGATTTTAAGACGGTATTTTTTTTATCCTAAAAACTACTTCATAAGGTTTAGAACCATCTAATAGACCATTATCTAAATGTGATTCAATATTCCAATATCTTATTTGTATAATATTACCTAAATCTCTAGTAGTTGTATTAACTCCTTCGCTATAAGATTTCATAATCCTTTCTCCATTTTGATATACTTCACAAACCAAACGCGAATGTTTTTTTCTAGCCATGTTATTTTCAACTAATTTAATCACCAACATGACAAAAAGTCAATTAACTAATTTTACCCAAATATATTAGGTATGTAAGAGAGAAAAATAGAATTTTATTTTTTTACAAAATCAGGCATAATCTTTTTTTCAGCTTTTCTCAAATGTTCAAAAAAAGTAGGAGGAGAAATTTTCATAAGTTTAGCAAGTTTTTGAAGATTAGTCTTTCTAGGATAATTATAATATCCATGTTCAAATGCTAAATTTAAAGCTATTTTTTGGTTTGGAGAAAGTTCAGGTGCTAATTTAGGATAATATACATCTGTCAATTTAACTGGCTTAAACTCAAGAATCTGGACTTCATTAAATCTTTCAATATTCTTTACAAAATCACTTAAATTATCTCTTTCCCAAGAAGCTATTTCCCATGTTTCAAACCCCTCCTTATCAACAAAGACAGGCTTTACAAAAACAATTTTTTCAGTTCTAAAAAGAGAAGGTACTTTCTCACTTCTTATTTCAACACAAAAAAATGAATTTCCTTCAATTTCAAGATTTTGAACTCTTTTATCTTTTCTTAAATCTTTCAAAAATGATTTAATACTTTCCTGGTCTCCATAAACAGTATGAATTTGAGGAGAGTAAACTTTTCCATTTTTCTTGTGTACATTAAAAGAAATACCTGTATCTATAACCTTAAACTTTTCACACCTATTTCCAATAATACAATCATGTTTTAGCTTTATTTTCAGTTTCCACATACCCTAATATGTTAGGATTAATATAAAAAGTTTTCTTTTACAAATATATTTAAAAACACCCTTTAATCTTGAAGAACATGGAATATAAATCAAAGATAAAATCGGGAATTGCAGGAATTGCACTTTCAACAGCACTTTGTTTTAACTTAGGCTGTGACAATAGAACATCTCAAGAAAAACTACAAGATTATTATCAAACTGCTTCTGAACATCAAGTAACACATAAATCTCATAAAACTTTAGCATATAGTTCATTTGAAAATGCTCGCCTAGATAATATATTAACCTTAGATGAACAAAAAGCAATTTTTTCTCATTTTGATTTAGCAAAAAAAGCAAAAGAAGACTTTAGTAAAAATAATAAAAGAAATGCTCCAGAAGAAGACTCAACAGGATTAGAATGGACTGAAAAAGATGAATCATATTGGTCATTATTAAATGAAAATATTAAAAGATATGATGCCTTTACCCCTGAATTTCAAAAATACTTAAAAAGTAATGGAATTAATATAAAAGTTGACAGGCATTTTAGTGAAGGAGAATTAGATTCTATTGAGGCAGTAGCTAATGCAGCTGTTGAAATAATAAATGCATTAGCAGATTAAATAAAACTATACTTTTAAAAATTAGATGATAAAAACTATACTTTTTGATTGGCATGGTGTTTTAGATAAAAGGAAATTTCAAGGAATAGAAGAAATGATTTCTTCCTGGAAAGGAACTTTACATTCAGACTCTAAGAAAGATCTTGAAACATTTGGTCAAGATTATGCTCGTGGAATTTTACCTTCATATATTTTATGGGAAAATCTTAAAAAAAAGTTTGATTTAAACAGAAATTTAATTAATGAACTAAAAGAATATATTACAGGAACAGAAATTAATCAAGAATTATGGTCATTTTTACCTGAATTAAAACAAAGATATACTTTAGGTGTTTTATCTGATTGTCCTTCAGAAAAAAAAACATTAATTCTTTCATCTCATTTTAATGATATTTCTTTATTTGATAAAACATTTTGGAGTTGTGATTATAGATTATTAAAAAGTGATCCAAAATTCTTTTTTATAGCATTAAATGGATTAAATACAACTCCAAATCAATGTTTATTTGTAGATGATTCTGAAAAAAATACAAAATATGCTCAAGAATTAGAAATCCATACACATGTTTATAGAAGCTTTGAAGATTTTAAGGAGTTTATAAAAGAATTTAATCCATCATAACTCAGAATAATTAATCCATTAAAATTCTAAACAAATCCTTTTTATTACTGATTTCTATATTAAAATCTAAAAGTGGTGCAAAAGCGAGATAACTAGGTAGATCATAGATTTGAGGATTTAACTCAAATGAATAAACAGCTTCTCTTAATAAAACATAATCTGCTCTATGTTTTCTTCCTAGCCATTCTATTATATTTTCGCTAATTTCTTCATGATGAGTAAGTTTACCTCTTTTATAAGGAAATTTATCTTCTAAAAATGGATGTATTAAACCACCATAATGTAAATGGCAAAGTTCATGAAATAATGCTTTATCTCTTTCATAATCTGATAATAAATGGTGTATATCTATTATTCTAAAAACCTCATTATAACTGCTTCTTGCACAAGCTTCTTTTGGATTAATATTTAACCAAAATTCTGATATTCTTAATGGAATTTGTTTAGAAAAATAATGTATGTGGGTTTCTTGCAAAGAACAATCATTTATTGTTTGATCAAATTTTGGAAAATCTCCTATAAAATTTCTCGCCCATTCATTAATTTCTTCCCAAGTAGAAGTCATTGGACTCGGATAATTATCTTCCATAATCTTTATGGCAAAATAAGTATTTATTGATTGTTGTTTTTTATTAATACTTTTCTTTATATCTTCCTCTGGATTCAACTTTTTTAAGCTGTTCAAGAACTTTCTTATTATCTTTTGAAATTGAATATCCCTTGCAAACAGCTTTGAACAGCTTTTCCCAATTCTTAAAATGCTTAGCTTCTAAAGCTTCTTTCAATAAATGCAAATCAACAGCTTTATCTTCAATTTTTAAACTATGAAATCCAAGTCCAAAATCAATAAAATAAACTTCAAAATTATCTTTATCTAAATCAGTTATATTACCAGCCACCACCCCTAATTTACTATTTGCTTTGCTCATAAGTTTATTATTAACTATTATTGAATCAACTTTATTATCAGTTATCACTTCTTTTTTGGACTTTGAACTCTTTAATTTGTTATTCCTTGCTGTTTTCTCAACATAAATCATATTTGAAGTTGTCAAATCTCCATGAATTAAATTTTCATCATGAATCTTAGCTGTATTTTCTCCTATTTTTTCACAAATTTCTTCTTGCTTCTTTTCATTAAAATTATCTAAATTATCTGAAAGCTTTTTTCCATTAATATATTCCATTAAAATCTCCTTGTTTTTCTCATCAACTTTCATTACATTTGGAATTAGAATAACTTTTGAAGCTCTTTCAAGCATTTTTCCTTCACTTCTTGTTCTTAACTTCCTTATCTTCTCATCAATTTCAAGAATTCTATAAGATTTTTTGATTCTTCTTTTAATAACTCGATTATCTTTTAAAATTATCTTAGCTTCTGCACCTTGTTGAATAATTTTCTCCGGCATTTTATATTAAAATAACATTAATTAGGGTTATAAACTATAGACTAAATTTATCCTTCAACTCTTCTAATGAAATTGTTTTTCCTTCTTTTATTTCTTTTTCAGATTGTTTAATATTATTTATAGTCTCATCTGAAAATTCCATTCTATCTTCAATTAAACTCATAATGCTCTTTTTATAATTTACTTTTTTATAAAATTTCATTCTTTTCATTTCTCCCACATAAATAAAGTAATCAACAATCCAATTATTAAAATTATATCAACAACTAAACAATATTTGCAATAAGCTTTTATAACAAAATACTGGAGATACATAAAATATAATGCTATTAATGATCCGATTATCATAGATAAATGAATTAAATGCCTTGTTTTTTTATTTGGTTTCTTAATATGAAATAATGTTACAAAGCTTAAAATAGTAAAGATAACAACTCCATAATGGCTGTTTTTAACTCCAAATGTATAAGCATAAGAAGAACTTAGAACACTATCACAACCCTCTTCTGGATTACATATTATTGGAGTAGGAGTAAATGATATTAATAATGAACTAATTAATGCAATTACAAAGATTAACAAAAGAAATTTGTATTTCATTATTTTTTATATGGGAAAGAGTTTAAAAAGTTTGGTTTAATCAATAAATTATGAAAAAATGGTTATACTCATTAACCGGAATATCTTTGATAATTTTTATTGTGTTGTTAATATTATCTACTGGTGGTCAAGGTCCTGATAGATCATTTAAATTAATTTATTCTTGCAATTTTTTTGGTCAGTGTCCTGCTTCTTTAGGTTTGACATTTATTCATACTATTTTATTACTTGATTATTTTATTACTTTACTAATTTTTATCTTATTTTTAGCTCAAGGAATTTATTATATTAGTATTAAAAAAGAAAAAATGAATAAAATAACTAATTGGTCTGTGGGATTAACTTTATCTGGGCTAATTATTTTTGTTTTGACTATTTTATTTTTTGCAGTAATGTGTTTTGTATTTCCAGTTGATCCTTCAGATTCTGGAGAATGTTTTGTTTGGGGGTTAGGTATTTTAGGAGTACCTTTTGGTTTTGCTCCTGCAGGAATTTTATATTTAATTTCACTTTTGCTTTTAGTTATTAATTTTTTTAAGAACAAAAAATAATCACATTCTAAACTTCTTTTTCCCAAACTTCTTGGCAAGTTTCATCATTTGTTTTTGACTCATCATGCCTTGTCCAGATTCCAAGTCTCCTGACATTCCACCAGAAATAACTTCTTTTAACAATTTATATTGTTTCAATAAAGCTCTTACATCACTATTATGAACACCTGCTCCTTTTGCAATTCTTCCTATTCTTGATGTTTCTTTTTCTAATAATTCTGGATTTGCTTTTTCTTCTTGAGTCATACTTTTAACTATATGCTCCCATTTTTTTATTTTTTCTTCTTGTGATTCAAGGGCATTTTCAGGTATTTTACTTTCAATATTAGAAAATCCAGGAATCATATTTTTAATTTTTTCAAATCCTCCAAGAGAATTCATGGATTTAACTTGTTCAATAACATCTTCTAAATTCAATTTTCCTTCTTCTAATCTTTTTTGCATTTCTTTTTGTTTTGTTGAATCTTCAGTTACTAATCTCACTTTTTCAATTAAACTTTCCAAATCACCCATGCCTAATAATCTTGAAAGAAATGATTCAGGATTAAACAGCTCAATATCATTTACTTTTTCACCAGTTGCTATAAAATAAACTGGAGAATTAACTTCTGCACATGCTGTTAAAGCTCCTCCACCTTTAGCAGTAGAATCCATTCTTGTTATTATAACTCCAGAAATATTAACAGACTTATGAAATTCTTCTGCTTGTTGTTTAGCTGCCTGTCCTATATCAGCAGGCATAACAAGTATTTTTTCGGTTGGAGAAATCTGCTTGTTTAATGCAGCTAATTCAACAGTTAATTCTTTATCTAATGTATGTCTTCCTGCTGTATCTATTAAAACCAGATCATAACCTTTTAATTTAGGTTCAAATTTTTTCCATAATTTTAAAGGATCTTTTTCTTCACTTGGATTATCAGCAACAAAATAATTTAACTTATGTTTTTCTGCAAGCTGTTTTAATTGCTCTGAAGCTGCTGGTCTATGAACATCTAATCCAACCAAAGCAACTTTCTTGCCTCTTTTTGCATAATAATTTCCCAATTTAGAAATTGTTGTTGTTTTTCCAGCTCCATATAAACCAATAAACATAATTCTGTTTTGTTTATTCACAGATAAAATCAACTCCTTCTTCTCTCCAAGAATATTTAATAACTCATCATGTAAAACCTTAATCAAATGTTCTTTCTTCTCAACTCCTTTAATCCTTTCATCATAAGCAATTTTCTTTAATTTATCACTTAATTCTTTAACTAACTGAATATTAACATCTGCTTCTATTAATGCTCTCTGTAAATCTTTAACTATGCTATCAACAACATTTTTATCAAGAAATATAGCATTAGCTATTTTATCTGTAGCTCTTTTCAAAACAGCTCCTAATTTTTCTAGCATTTTATCTTATAAAAATGAGTAAAAAGAGAGTTATTAAAGTTTTGGTGCACCAAAACTTATTATTTCACTAACCCTACTTTAAATCTTAAAAATAAATTCACTCCTAGCTCAATGCTAATCAGATTTAAATTAAACCTATTTTAAATCAATTCAAACTAAATCCAAATCTACTAGAATCTGGCTCATGAACTTCTATAAAATTCCCACTAGAACTATCTCTAATTTCATAGCCATATTTCTTATATTTCTTTAAAAATTCAGCTAATTCTTTATATTCCAAATCATAAAAACAATATAAACATCCATTATACACATCAGAGTTATCAACATTAACTTGCTCCTCAAAAATCTCTCCAGGATACCCACTAAGAACTATATCTTGTAAATCAATACTGCTTGTGAACAAATCTACTTTCATTTCTATAAGATAAAATTAACTATTAAAAATCTATCTTATTCTTAATAACTCTCCACTGGGAAATTCCTATTCCAATTATTCCAATTAAAAAACCTAAAAATAAACCATAAAGATTATGATTATTTGTTAATATTCTTTGAATAGATATCACAGTTAAAATTCCTGCTGATAATATCAAAAAAGGAATTCTCCATGATTTATCTTGATCTATAAAAAACCAGATTACATATAAGAAAAAAATCATCCATGCAATATGAGCTGAAGCATCAAATAAAATATCCTCACCATAAATATACATTGGAATATATTTAAGCAAAATCAAACCTACTCCAATTACAATTCCAGCTATAATAATTTCTTTAACTTGATCAAACACCCTCTTTTTTACTTGTTTCATTTAATCTTATAAACCTAATCTCTTTATGAATTTTTCCTTATCAAACTTTTCAACATCACCATAATTCTGTCCTATACCTAAAAATAAAATAGGTTTTTTTGTAATAAAACCAACTGATAATGCAGTTCCGCCTTTTTCATCAATATCTGACTTGCTTAATATAATCCCATCAATACCTACATGCCAGTCAAAACTTTTTGCCTGTTCAATTACATCATTTCCAGTTATTGATTCTCCAACAAATATCTTTAAATCAGGCTTAACAACTCTTGAAATCTTTTCAATTTCATTCATTAAATTTTTATTAGAATGCATTCTTCCTGCAGTATCAATTAAAACTGCTTCTATTGCATGTTTCTTAGCATATGCAACTGCATCATAAGCTACTGCAGCAGGATCATGCCCATATTCATGAGCAACAACATAAACTCCTAGCTTTTCACTATGATGCTTTAATTGTTCAATTGAAGCTGCTCTGAAAGTATCAGCTGCAGCTAAAACACAGCTAAAACCTTGTTTTTTAAGATATTCAGAAATTTTTGCTATTGAAGTTGTCTTACCAGTTCCATTAATCCCGCAAAACAATATAATATAAGGCTCTAAAGGGGATATTTTTTTCTTTGATAGAATTTTATCTTCTATATTAAATGGTTCTACAAGAATCTCTCTTATAATTTCTTTAAATGCATCATCAATTTCAGATTCTACTTCTTTTCGAAGTAATTCTTTTCCTACTACTCTTTCATGAAGTTTTTTTATGATTTTCTCTGCAACTTCATAAGCAACATTATTTTCTAAAAGTAATTCTTCAAGTTCTTCTCCATATATTTTAAACTCATCTTCTGAGATTTTTACTTTAGCAAATGTAACTTTTTCTTTAACTTTTTGGAACAAACTTTTTGTTTCTTCTCTTTCAGGAGCTTCTACAACTATCTTTTCTGGAATTTCAAATTTTTCATGAACTTTTTCTTCTTTCTTTTTTTCTAATTTTTCCCTTTTTTCTTCAACTTCTTTTTCAAGATGCTTAACTTCTTTCTCTTTTTCTTCAATTTCTTTCTTAATTTCAACTTGTTTTTTAATCTCTTCTTTTATTTTTTCTTTTTCAGCTTCTTTTTTTGGAGTTTCCACAATTTCTTCAGGTTTTTCTTCTTCTGCTCCAGCTAGTTTTTTTGTCCATGACTTAAGTTTTTCTTTTAGTTTATTAAACATGTTTTTGAGAAGCAGTAAGGATTTATAAAATATTAGTTATTGTTAAGTCCAGTTTATATCTAACATTTGCATTCGCAAGCTCATGAATCAATAGCTCAAAACTGACTTTATCAAGTTTATCATTAAATTAAATTTTAACAGGGAAATCCAAGTGAAGATGGATATCTGAATATAAATGACTTGCGACTTTGGAGCAAGTGAATTATCAGTAAAACATGTTAAGATAGAGGGTTTACTTTACAGTTATGGACATTCCCATTGATTCAGTTACTAAAAACAGCAATGAACAGACAGAGATTACCGAACTAAAGATAACCAAATTATCAGGAATCTCTATATTGTTAAATACCTCTATTACTTAAAACTAATTTTAAGCATCTACTTAAACAATTATTTGTCATTTATTAAGACACACAAATTTTTATAAATAAAAACATCCTTTTGAAATAGGTGATAACATGAAAGGAATACTAGTAATTTTAGACGGATTAGGAGATCTTCCTAATAAACAATTAGGTGATAAAACTCCTTTAGAAGCTGCTGAAACCCCCAACTTAAACTTCCTAGCTAATAGAGGTGAAATGGGCTATATGTATCCAGTTAAACCAGGTTTTATCCCAAGTTCAGATGAAGCAATAGTTTCTCTTTTTGGAAATGAACAATTATCCAGTACAAGAGGACAATTAGAAGCTAATGGAGCTGACTTAAAATTAACAAGAGGAGACCTGGCTTTAAGAACAAATTTTGCAACTATTGATAATATTAAAAATGGAAATATAATTGACAGAAGAGCTGGAAGAACTTTAACAACTTATGAAGCAGAAATTCTTTCTAAAGAATTAAATAAAAAAATAAATTTGCCTATTCCTTTTGAATTCATTTCAACAATCCAGCACAGAGGTGTTCTTGTGTTTAAAGGAGGTTTTTCAGACAGCATTTCAGACAATGACGTTTCCAATTACAAGCAAGGAAGATTTTTCAATGAAAATAAAGTCACTTTATGCAAACCTTTAAATGAAAGTGAAAATGCCCAATATACAGCTAATGTTGTCAATGAATTTATTGCACAAGCTTATGAAATATTAAATAATCACTCGATAAACCAAGAAAGAAAACGCAAAGGTTTAATGCCTGCTAATTATATCCTTTTAAGAAATCCTGGAATTGAAATTCCAAAATTAAAATTTTATAGAAATTGGCTTTCAATTGTTTATATGCCTTTAGAAATCGGTTTTTCAAGATTAAGCGGAATGAAGCCTTTTACTTTTCAATATCCTCCTTTAAAAAAACTTGATGTCTATGAAAATTTATATGAAGGTTTAAAGATGGCATGTAATTTTTCAATAAAAACAATAGAAAAACAGCATAAAAATTTTGATTATGCCTATATCCATATTAAAGAAACAGATATGCCTGGGCATGACAATAAACCCTTTGAAAAAAAGCAAATGATAGAATTTATTGACCAAACTCTTTTCAAATTTTTAAGAAAATTTGCTCCTCCCCATGAAATTAAAGTCTGTATTACAGCAGATCATTCAACACCTTGTTATTTAAAAGCTCATTCAGATGATCCTGTTCCATTGCTGCTTTATAATAATTCTATACCTAAAGAAAAGAAATTTTGTGAAAAAAACGCAATAAAAGGCTCATTAGGAAAAATTTATGGAAATGATCTCTTAAAAGTAATAGGTTTTAACAAGTAATTAATTATTCTACATTAACTATTGCTTATAAAGAATTCTTATAATTCATATTTCTATTATTTGCCCAATCAAAAAGTAAAGCTGCTGGAATTGTACCTACCCAAGCAAAAGAATGTGTTGTTAAACCTATAGCATCTCCTATTCCAGAACCAACCTGATAAGATAAGCTTTTTCTGTTAACTCCTTCACATGCTTTATTAGTCCATCTTCCAGAATCTATTTCTTCAGATATAGAATAATTTGTAATTCCAGTTAGTTTTAATATATAACCTGGAAGAAAAATGGTTTTTGTAACACCCCCTGCCATTCCACCTATAAAATTATCTAAACAGCTAGGAGTAGACACTTTAGCCATCTCAGATTCAACTTCACTATATTCAAATTCGCTCATTTTGTTTCAAGATACTATACTTTTATATAATTTTCTATAATTTATTGCCCTCTTTTCAACAATCTTACTTTAATTCTACTACAGTAATCATTAAAAATTCTATTTAACATTTATTTTAGTTAAAATGATAACATATAATGATATTTATGAAGCAGCCAGAAAAGAAAGATATAATGAGCAACTGCAGTCATTGCCAAAGAACTTTATTGCAGAAGTTTCAGATTATTTCAAAGATAAAAAAGAAATAGCATCAAAAGAAGATGATGTTTTTTCAGATGTAATCATAAAAACCAAAAAACAGCTTGAAAATGCCATTACTTTATTCAAAGAACTAATGCTGCGCAGAAGAAAAAAAATGCTTAATTTAGTATTAATTGCAGCTGAAACAGGCATATCAAAACAAGATTTTGAAAATATGCTTAATATTGAAAAAGAGTTATTTGAAGAATTAATGAAATGTATTGAAATTAATGATAAAAAACTGGCTCAAAATCTTAGTGGAAAAAAAGAACAAGAGCTAAAAAATGAGATGATTGTGTTCAATGATTCAGTTGAAGAATTTGTTGGATTAGACGGAGAAAGAGTTGGGCCTTTTCAAAAAGGGCAAATTGCCAATCTACCAAGAGAAATTGCTCAAATCCTTATAGCAGATGGAAAAGCAGAAATTATTGAAGAGTAAGTTCTCTCAACCGAATTTAACAGCTGTTCCAAATGCAAGCATTTCAGATGCTCCCGCCATTACAGTGGAAGTTGTAAATCTCATTGCAATAATTGCATCAGCTCCAATTTCAATTGCATTATTAACCATTCTATTATAAGCTTCGTCTCTTGCTTGGTTTGTTAATTCAGTATAGTTTTTGATTTCTCCTCCGATAATGTTTTTTAAAAATGCTCCAACATCAACACCAATATGCCTTGTTCTTACTGTGTTTCCCCTGACAATACCTAAAACTTTTTTTATAGTTTTTCCTGGAATATCATTTCCAGTTGTAACAATTATACTTTTCATTTTTTACCCCCTTTTATCTGTTCAATTTCTTCTTCTTTTTTATTTAAAAAAATTATTAAGCCGATAATAAATAAAGGTATTCCATAAATTAATGGAATTAAATTAAATTTTGGAGAGATTAAAATCAATACTACACCTGCAATCATTATGCTTATACCCCATACGATTCTATTTGCCATGTAAATATTATAAAGAATAAGTTTAAAAGATTATTTATTAATGCTGATAATTTATTATGATGCAATTTAATTAAACCAAAATATATTTTTCTTACTCAATCTTTTTAAACTAATAATCTTTCTCAAATTCTTCTAAATTAAAATTAAACTTAAAAGAAGAAATAAAAATGAGAAAAGAGGAAGAGCATTTTTGTGATGAGTGTGATGAACCTTTAGAATATGATTCATTCTATATCAAATGGGTTTGCCATAAATGCACAAAGCATGATTATTGTTTAAGAAAATAAATCATGAAAGCCTCTGGAGGGATTCAAACCCCCGGCCTACTGATTACAAGTCAGTTGCTCTATCACTGAGCTACAGAGGCGTAATTTTATTAGAAATAGGAGGTTTAAAAACTTTTTTTCAATCGAAGAGGTGGTTTTATTACCACTTACAAGTTCGTGTCATCTATAAAAACATTTTATTGACTTCTAAGTTAACTTAAACTGCATCATTCGAGCAACTTGTTGTGAGCTAGTTTTATTCTACCGAACTTTCTATAGATTCTTTCATTTGTTTAAATCCTACTAACCTATTTTCCCAACTTGCTTCTTCATATACTTTATTTAATCCTTGGACAGTTGCCATAGCTCCATATTTCTCTATATATTCTCTAACAATTGAAGGATGCAATTCAATTAATGCTTTTGTATTTTCATGAAGCTTTTGCCCATTAACTTTCATTTTAATAAAGTTACGGCATTCTATTTCATAAGCAACATTACAATATATTGTCTCATAAGGAGATATATCCAAGGCCATTTTAAATTTAAAGAATTAATTTAGCCTCAACTAATAAAAATACCAAAAAGTATTATTTAGTTGAGTAATCATGATAAATCAATAATGTCCAAGTATTTAAGCTTTATTATTTTTTCAAAACATTAATTTTTAATTCAACAAAATATCGTGAAAAAATTCAATAGATAGTATATCTAATAAATACATTTAATTAAACTAATCTGTTAATTCAAGTTACCAATTTAATATTCTGATATTCAACATTATCAGTATTATCAAATAATATCAATTTCTCAAATCTCTTTTTCTAATTCAAACACTCTTATTTCACATAAAGAAAGAGGATAAATTTTCTTTAATTTAAGACTTAAAGGTTTTTGAAGTTTGTTTTTTACAAGATCATCAAAAAGAATTTCAGAAGTTTTATCTTTAATATATTCTATAAGCTCTTCTTTTGCCTTTACTCTCAAAGCTTTTCTGACAGCTCTTGAAACTTTTCTTCTTGTTATTAAAAAAGGCTTAACTCTTAACTGTGCATCCTTGCAATTAACAGAAAATGAATCTTCCACATAATTAGTTCCTTTTCTCATTATTCTTTTTAGGAAATAAGGCATTACACTCAGTCTACACGGATAAGCAATTGCTTTGTCATTTTCAACTTTAATTTTAAAATTAGCTTCAACTCCTTTTCCTTTTAACATCCTAGTTAAATCATATTTTATAAAACGCCCTTCTAATTCCTTTAATTCATATGCTTGAGCTTGAGTTTCTTTATTTATTAAAGGTATTTCAACATCAAAGAACTTTTTTTTCTTTATTTGTGCCATTTTTAATTTCTATAGAAGCAGTGATATTTTAATTCATTTAATTTAGTAATATCCTTTAATATTAACTTAACAACCACCAATATGCTTTGTTCAACTAAGTAATCTTTATTTATCATTTTAGGCTATTTTCTATTTTTTATTCTAATCAATTTAATTATTAGTTTTTCCATTTTATTCCTGTATTTGTTTTCCTGCCCTTATTCCTCTTTTTTGGTATTTAGATTTTCCGCATTCTGAACATGTATACATTATATTTGTTTTTTTAGTTGTTTTTACTTTTCTCTTAAACTTTGTCTGTGGAGGTTTTGAACCCCATTTTCCCCTATTACCAATTCCTCTTGCTAATCCTCTTAACTTTGCTCTTTGTTTAGAACCTCTAGTTAAAGTTCCTCTACGAAAACCTGTACCCACTAATTTAATCTTTTGTGAGGTTTTCTTTTTGCAATAAGGACAAAACCTTTTTGTTGTTTTTGGTTTCTTCATGTTTTCAAAAGAGAATTTGGGTTTTTAAAACCTTTTGTATCTTAATTCTTCAATTTTTTTAGTGTATTTTATCAAGAAATTTTAGATAATTATTTAAAGTTTACTTCATCTGTTAATTAATGGAAATTGAAATAAAGAAAATTGATGAAAGATTAATCAAATTATCACAGGATGTAGAACTTATCAAGAATATTTTAATCTCTAAAGGGGAATTAACTAGCTGGGCAAAAGAAGAATTAGTAAAAGCTAGAAATGAAAAAGAAGATGATTACACCGACCTTGATGATTTATGACCTATCAAATAAAATTTTCAAGTCAAGCAACTAAATTTATAAGAAAACTTGAAGAATATCTTAAAGAAAGAATTAAACTAAAATTCTATGAAGTTTCAAAAGACCCTTTTAGATTTCTAGAGCATTATGAAGGAGAAGGTTACAAATTACGAATTGGTGATTATCGTGCATTAATTGATATCAATAGGAAGGATCAAATCTTATTTGTCAGAGTTTTTAACAAAAGAGGAAGAATTTACAAATAACAAATTTGAATAAATAATCATCAAAAGATATTTAAACTATTTTTAATATACATAGATATGAAAATTGAGGTGAATATTAACAAGAAGTATTTTTATACAATTGTTGCTATATTAATAATTATTGGAGGAGTTTTTGTTGTTTATGCATTAGCACCTGGAGACACTCCTGATCCTGGACATAATATTAATTCTGTTGGTCCTCCAACACTTTGTACTGCAGGACAAGTATTATCCTGGGATGGAACAAATTGGAAATGTTTAGATATAAGAACTGTTGGACCAACGGGGATTATTAGTGGAGTTAATTTAGCTAACATAAACGCTCGTAGTAATAATTGCGGAATATACTTTGATGAGGTTCAACTATCTGCTAAACCCTTTGTAGGTGGAAGTAATTGGAAAAACTGTTTAACCTATAATGAAATTTTTACTAATAGCATGATTTTCTTTCAAAACTATTTTGGAGGAACATGTACTGTTCTTGATAAAGACCAAAGTGGTAGTATTAGCGAAGGAGATTTTACTGAATTATCAATAACACTAGCTTATTTTGGTGTTGATTGTAATTAAATAACTGTTTTTCTTCTCTTTTCTCTAATCATATTTTCATGCCCTCTTCAATAATTTTATCTATACACATCAATCACCTTAGCATTTACTCCATAGTGTTTGAAAAGTTTTAGTATTTCATCTCTGTGTTCAATTGGAAGGATAACACAGCTTTTTCCTACTCTTTGTCCTCCAAATTGTTCAAGAATTCCTTTATATGTTTTTCCGGAAGTTGTAAATCCATATACCTTATTAAGAAACGCTCCTCTGTTCTTTTTTATATTATCCCAATAAAAAAGAGAGTATTTTTTTCCTTTTTCTCCAACTACTCCTGAAAATTTTCCATATAAAATAATGCCAGTACTTTCAACACTTTTTCCAAGCTCTTTCCAATCATCTAATCTCCCTATGATTATATTTATTTTATTCTCAATACCTTTAGTCTTAAAAAGTAATGCTTCCCTACTTTTATAAAAATTTTCAACAATTTTATGAACCTCTTTTTCAAATATTTTATTCTTCTTTACTTCAATAAAAATATCAATATCGCTTTGTTTTCCAGCTTCACTTTTTGCTACAGAACCAAATAATATAATTCTCAATATAGAATCAAATTCTTTAAAATTAGCCATCATATAGGAAACAAAATAACTTGCATATGCTTTTATCATTTTATTATTTTTCAACCTCTTTTTTTAAATCTAAAAACAAATTTATTTTTTCTTTTAGGATATTTTCAGAAACAGATTTTCCATAAGCTAATTCATTTCTATCTTTCTCTATTTCAAATGCTAAATCAAGGAGGTTATCAAAACTTTTAACATTCTCAATAGGAGATATTATTTGCCTCGAGATTGCTTTCTTAACATTTTCTTTTTTCTTTTTAAACCAAAGATGATTTATTTTTGCCCCTGATTTTAATACTTTTTCTTTTGTGAGGTATTTTTCTATAAGATAAACAACCCCTAAAGAAAGTGAAAATGCAAGTCTTCGTTGATGACTAACAATGCCTTTAGGATCTTTCAGTGCAGAATCTATTTCATCTAAAACTTCCTCAATAATTTCTTTTTTTATCTCTTTCATTTTAAACAATTAAGATATTTATCTTAAACTTATAAGACATTTGTCTTTAAAAAACTTTCTCTTCTTTTAAGACACTTGACTTAACCCTATTAAGACGCCTGACTTAATTTTTATGAGATTAAATTACTTAATGACAATCCCATTTTTTACAGCTTCTTTCACTATAGAAATCTTCTTTTTAAGTACATTAAATTCTTCTGAAGTATAGCATAAAAAATCAACTGGAAGATCGATATCCCAATAATCATACATTTTACTTGCTCTTTCCATAAAATTTTTTCCTTTAAAATCATTAGAAACAATAATTAAATCAACATCACTCTCTTTTTTAGATTTATTTGTTGATCTACTTCCAAATAAAATTATTCTATTTATGTGAAAATCTTTACTTGCTTTCATAAAAAATTTCTTTAAACCTTGTATTAAATATTCTTTTTTACCCATTTTAAGATTTCCTCAGTATAATTTAAAAATTCATAAGCTATTTGGTGGAGATTATCTATTGGAATACTATCTGGATATCTTGTATATTGATATGCAGGACTTAATTTTTTACAATATTCAATAATGTTCTTTGGAGCATTTACTTTTTTTGCTAATAAAACTAAATCATGGACTTTCAGCAGTTCTTTATATTTTTTTATATGTAATGCTTTTAATGCTTTTTCTGCTGATTGTTGTAAAAAGAAAATTCCGGCTTCTATTTTTTTACCTTCTAAATTATACTTCGCAGTATCTAAATCTTTTTCAGATTGCTCAATCCACTTTTTATATTCATCCATAAACTAATTACCATTATTAACCTTATAAATTTTCTCTTCATTTCATGGCCCTGCCAAGGATCGAACTTGGGCATTATCCACGTCAAGGATACAGTCTACCATTAGCTTACAAGGCCGAAACCAATTAAGTATTATTAATTCTAAATAAATTATATTGAAATTATTTAAATTATTTCATTTTAAAAATTTGATAGTTTTATTAAGAAGATTTTTAAACATCAGAATTCCATTCGTCTATTGACGAGTGATTTACATGAATAAAACCACTCGTGGAATTCTGTATGCTTCAGAAATCAAAGATTTCTGATAGTGCTCAAAAATTTACATTTTTGACATATTCAAGACAATGCCCTTCTGGCATAAGGATAACTACTCAAATCAATCCAATAATCCAGCTTACTCATTATCTTTCTCCTATCAGGAGGTTTATAAATAAAAAACTCAACATTTTTTAAAGGATTTTT
>Ga0209542_10003807_pt1 | contig 31840 bp, 26 predicted proteins | sample RifCSPhighO2_01_FD_184028 | JGI IMG/M metagenome (GOLD analysis project Ga0209542, IMG submission 184028) | Soil microbial communities from Rifle, Colorado - Rifle CSP2_plank highO2_0.1 (SPAdes) (version 2) | ecosystem: Environmental > Terrestrial > Deep subsurface > Rock core/Sediment ... | reverse complement strand
ACAGAAATCCCTGGAAATAGGCGGGTTCCCCATACCCTACATCCAGTTGGGAGCGGCTTACATAAGACAGAATAATTACAGAGATGCGGCTGACGCTTATCATATGCTTACTATATACTATCCTGAGAACGCAAACTATCACGCTGTAATGGCTTTCCTTTCAAGAGAAATCGGCGACTATGCAAGGGCCGGCGTAGAAGCAGAAAAAGTAATCAGCTTAGAACCAAACAACCCGGAAGTAGAACAATTTATGGCAGAACTTCTCCGATTAGACCCTCAAAACCCAATGGTTCATGCTTCAATGGCTTATATTTACCAGCAAATAGGACAAGAAGAAAAAGCAAAAAAAGAATTGCAGGCAATTGTTTCTATATTTTTAAATTTAATATCTGAAAATCCAAACGACCCTGATTACCGCATTGCCATAGCCAAGGTTTATAAAGAACTGGACGAATATGAAAAAGTATATGAAGAAGCTTTGGCTGCGTTAAAATTAGAATTTGAGTATAAAGATGATGCAGAAACTCTTTTGCAAACCCTGCCAGATGAATTTATGATAAAATACTATATTTTTATCCGAGAGTATGAAAAAAGCATACAGAAAAAATAATTTATACGAGTTTTAATAGACTGACGCAAGTAACATAAAAGTATTAATCTGTAAAACAAAGCCCCGACGAAAAGTCGGGGTCTTTGTTTTTACCTCGCCAGGCCGAAGCCTTGGCGAAGGATAGTCCCTTTCAGCCAGTCCACAAGAAAGGCAAAGGGTTCTTTTCAATAGCGAGATTAGTCTTGGCTGTACGCTTCGCTGCTTAACACGCTCTGAAGCAAATAACTGTTAGTCCAGTCATTCGTTGCAGTAGCGCCTGATGTCGCGGCGGTATGAGCAACAGCAGATTCGTCAGACCAGATAAGGTTGTGGTTGGAAGCTGAAACATCACCTGTGGCTGAAGAATACAACTTCACTATACTGGTCGTTGTTGTACCTAAGTTCGGGTAGTCATGCGTAGCTGTCTTAACAGAGTCGCGGGAAAATACCAAAGAAACCGAGTCATTAGAAGCTGCTTCCTCGTCCTCAACGCCAAACCCTGAAGTAGTACCCTTCAAAAGGTAAGTGGTGGTGGTTCCAGCAGGAATGTCGTCTTCAGTGGTGGTATTCCATGTTACAACTATTGTATCGTCAGCGGTATCTGTTACGCCAGCAGCGCCTTCAGCGGTATAGCCGTCTTCATTCTGAATTGTTACAGAAGTAGTAATATCTACTCCGTCTTTCAAAAGCTTTAAGGTGTGCAGTTTTAAGTTGTCGGGGTCTTCAGTGTCAGTCCAAGTCACGCCAATCTTAAACTGCTTAACAGCAACATCTCCGTAATTTTGTCCGCCAAAGGCATAAGAAGGAGTTGTTACCTTAAAGCTGTAAAGATCCTGTTCTCCGCCGTTAACAATCTTGCTGTTGTTTAAGTTAATTTGAGCAAGAGTAGGAACAGACCTGTAAACATAAGTGCTGTTTGCTTCATAGCTAACGGTATCCTCGGTTACTGTTCCGTTTGGATCCATTCTCTTAGCATAAGTCATGGTTGGTTTTGTATCAACATCCGATGAACCAGCTGTAGCTGACGCGAGTGACAGGTTGTAAACCAATGTTATGGTCTTTGCAGTAGAAGCAGGAACCACTATATTCAAGCCAGTAAAGTTAAAGTAATTATTGGCTGAATCATAAGGCATTGTTGCTAATACCGTAGAACCGTCTTTTAACGCAGCACTTATAATAGCGCTGGCTATTGCGTCTGAACCAACTGAAAATCTCATTTCAGTCACGGTGTATTGCTGGTATGAAGATGTCAGTTTGTATCTAGCTGCTTCAACTGTTTGTCCTCCATATACCAACTGATTTTGAGGAGTTCCGGCAAACGCTTCAGTAAACGCGCCCGAGCTGAATACAATGTTCTGTCCTGCAACCTCTGAAGAATTAGCTGATGTAGCTGAACTGACGGTTGTGCCGTCAGTATCAACTGTGGCAATTGCAGTGCCAGATGTTGCTGAAGAAGAAATATCTGCATAAACCATTACATCAATGGTTTGGCCAGATGGCAGTGTGTAGTTAACAGACCACGAATCACTTCCTGTGGACGAAACAGTTGGTTTAACGCTTGTCGTCTGGGTTCCATATTTCACATACAAATTGCTTGAATATGAAGACGCAACTGCGTTCAAAGCAACGTTAATGGTTGTTATGTTAACTGCTTCTGTTGTGTTAGCTGTCAAAGTGAAGTGAGCTAATTTGTAAGCAGTTAATGGAGCAACAGCTATCTGAGCCGTGTAAGCTGTGTATTGCGACAAAACTACAGAACCCGTTGCCACAGTTAATGTATTGCCATCAGTGCTTGCAGAAGGCGTGCTTAAGGATGACAAAGATACTAATCCTTGAGCGTTGCTTGAGCCCGCAACAATTCTTACTTGCAGGGTATCAGTAGCGTCAATATCATTGTAAGTGCCGGTGGCATCATAGATATCGCCTCTTACTTCTAAAGTAACGGGCGAGCCTGGTTCAACAATTAAAGATGAACCTGGGCTGAATAACGTTCCAGCGGCAATAGGTGAAATTGATGTGGTGCTGCCGATTTGAACTCCGTTAGCCAAGAGCATGCCATTTCTTAACAGCATGCTTGCCGCAGTAGTACATGCAGTGCTACTAACGGTACAGTCGTCTGTGCCAGCAACGTTAGTAAATATAATCCTAACGTATAAGCTTTCAACTTTTACTCTTTCTCCAGCGGCAGTAAGCTTGAATTTAGCTAATGTTGCGTTTGAGGCAGTATTAACTATATTGCCTGATGGAGAATCGGCTAATTTAGTGAAAGTCAAAGTTCCTGAAGATATTGTCTGAACGCCTGATGTTACATCAGCTACTGTAAAGCTTCCGGAAGTTGTTGCTGTTGTCGGCGCTGTGTTGACATTATATTGTGTGTCAACAAAGTTAGCGTCAGCAGATACTGATACTCTAAACTTAAAGTTTAAGCTTGACCCACCAATAATATCAGCCATTAATTTAATAACTCTTGAGCCTGCCTCCAATCTCTTTGGAGAACCGGTTAAATCAAAAGTTACATAGTTGTTAGCATCTAAATTGGCAATAGCTGAGCCAACTTGAACGCCGTCAACATATAATCTGAAGTTTTGAAGGTCAGCTGTTTTAGCAGAGCCAATCATCTTAAAAGCAATACGGGTAAAGTCAACAGCTCTTGTAGTAATTACGGCGCTGTTTTGCCAGACAACATAATCGTTTTGAGGAGCTAAGCTTGTGTTAGTTGTTGGCGTTGTCGTAGCTGTAAATTCAACTCCAGCTCCTGTTGCAGTTGCCGCTGTCATTAAATTTCCGTTAATCGGGAATATTCCCTTAACAGAACTGGCGTTTGTTGTAATGCTTGTTGAGGCATTAATGCCAACCCCTACTGTTTGACCAGCAGTGGCACTTAAGTCAGCTGCTACAGTGATTGTTGTTGAACCGCCAGATGGAACTGTAAATAGTCCGGCTGCGTCGTTAAAAGTGACTAAACCAGATGAAACAGTAGCTGCGTCAGTTAATCTTGTGGCGCCGTTAAACAAATATACGTTTGCCAAAGTAGAATCAAGCGAAACACCGATTCTATTTACTTTGAAGCTGGTAACTTTTACTTCCGCGTTATCGCCGTTAGTAAAAGTGAATTTAGCCAATGGGGCTAAACCCTGCGCTAATATAACTGTTCCGGCTACTGGATTGTTTGAAGCCAATTGAACCGTCAAACCAGCTCCTGTTGGGATAATTGGGCCAGGTCCAGGTGGGACGATTACACCGCCTGCCAAGGTTGTATTTAATGCCTGCCTTGTTAATGGACCTACCTGATTTGCAGGTGTCCATCCGTGCTCTGCCTGATATGTTTTAACAGCCACTAAGGTTTTTGGACCAAAATAGCTGGTTTCATTACCAGGTGAGCCTGCTCCTGTTGTTGCAACTCTTGTAGTGGCTGAAGTGTTCAAAACTGCTTGTAAGCATTTTACGTCTGAACCCGTTGAACCAACAACTAAATTGCGGGTAAATGTAACTCCAACGCAGGCTGAAGGAACTGTGCCGGTTGTGCCGGTTGTTCCGCCTTGCAATGCTAACAATTGCTGTTGCAAAATGGCAATTTGCGCCAAAAGCTCTTCAATTGTCACACCTTGAGCTACGCCAGGAGCAATCATTGCAACCAAAGCCAAAGCGACTACGGTTGTGATAATTGTTCTTTTTATATTCATTTTTTTAGTTTAATGTGTTTTTCGGTTAAATTTTTGCCTTCGGGCAAAATTAGCCCGAAGGGCTATTCAACCAAAATATCTTTAATTTATATTTTTATTTTTATTTCTCGCCGGTCGACCTTCATAACTCGTGATTTTACGTACTAATCACGAATTTTACCCAATTAAATAACTGGGTGAACGACTTGTCCAATATCTTTTTATAAATAATTGGCAAGAAAGTACGAATTCCCCGCCAAGTCAATATTTATTATTTAGTTAGTTATTAGCAATATTTTTTCTAACGCATCAGAATATTGCCCTTCATCATAAAGTTCAATTATTTCTGCCAGCTGTTCCTGCTGTCCTTCTGTAAGCGTTGAATCATTAAGAGAATCTATCTGTTCTTGAACCAACAAAGCTAAAACATTGTCTAAATCTTTTGCCTCTCCTATGTTTATGCCCAATGTTTCCAACTGCTTTTGGTTATCTTGTATTTTTTTAACTTCAGCTATAGCTAATTTTATTGAATCATTATCGCTGTTTTGCGCTAAGTCCTGTGTCAATTTTTTTGCCGCGTCAACCATGCTGGCCTTAAATTCAGATATTGCGGAATCTAAATTCTGCGTCTTATTTTCTTTCACAATCTGCACCAAATCTTCTGACCTGTTATATGCGACTTGCATGGGATTCTGCGTTTGCTCTGTAATTCTTTTTATCGGAAAAAGCAGGTCGCCTGGCATGGTATACTGGGCAAATCCAAATACTCCCACTGCCAAAAGGGCAAGAGTTGCAAAAGCGTATGCCAATTGTTTCTGATAATTAAATGACGGAAAAAATTCTAAAATACTCCATGCTTTTTGAGCTGGTTTGGATATAACTCTCTGCTCTACGTATTCAGCATCTAAAATCTGCGATTTAGCCAAAATCACCCAGTCTTTTCTGGGCTTGATTTCATTGAGCGCCTTTAAGTTTTTTATTAGTTCTTTTTCAATCATATCCTTGTATAATTATGACGCAAAAACAACGATTTTGTTACAAAATTATGACTCTTTTATAAGCTCCTTCAATTCTTTAAGCCCCCTATGCAGCATCACCCTGATTGTCCCAGCTGGCTTGTCCATAATTTTAGCTATATCTGCTATGGGCATATCCTCCAAATAATGCCATATTAATATGTCCTGATAGTCTTTTTTAAGCTTATATATAGATTCTTTGACTGCGCTGACATCGGCGCTTAATATGGCCTTATCATGGGCGGTTATCCCTGAATCTGCTATTTGAGGGATGCTGTCAGTAGACACAATATTTGTCCTACCTTTTTGCCTATAATAGTCTACAACTGAATTTCTGGCTATTTGGTATAAAAAAGCCCCTGGATTATTAATCTCTTTTTGGCTTTTATATGCCTCCCAGCCCTTCATAAACACATTAGAAGTTATATCTTCGGCTATTTCTTGTGAATTTACCTTTAAGTAAACAAACCTGTATATTTTGCTGATATATTGGTCGTAGATTTCACTAAATTGTTCTCTGATATGTTCCATTCTAATAAGATATTATTATATCACAATAATAGGACAAAAGCAAGCTTTAATAGGACATATGTCTGTATAAATCTATGTCCTATCAAAAATATCCCTGTCCTACCCTCATATAGCTCACGGGTGTCGGACACCCGTTGATTATTGGTTTTCAATGATTTTATAAAAAATCTGGTTGAACTCGCCCAGCCGGGTTACCTTGCCTGCCGCCAATAATTCATCTAAGTCCCTTCTTATGGTTCTTTTGGTGACATCGGGCAAAACTGCTTTTAAATCCATGACCTGGGCTTTTCCTTTTTCTTTCAAAAAATCTACAATCTTATTTTGCCGGGCTGAAATTTTTGGAATTTTTTGATTCTCGTCTTTTTGCGCGCGCTCTTTTGCAATTTTGGGGAGTTCTGGCATCTTTTGGGAAAGCGACGCAGACAATTCAATCTCTTTTCTTATTTTTTCATACTCATTTGAAATTATCAGGTAATTGACGTCGCTTATCCACCCCTGGGATTTTCCTATTTTGAGATAATCCAAAAGCATGGCTATGTCTTCTGAAATTTTGGTCTGGATATTTGGTTTATCCTGCGGAGAATATTTCAACGAATCAATGCTGATTTGCCGGCTGAAAAATAAAATTAAATTTTCCATTATTCCCAAAACTTTTTCTTTGGTTCTGTTTTTAAGCGGGTCGGCTTCCGGGAAAAACGCCAATATGCTGTAAACCGTATTAGTTAATTTTAGGATTTTTTTTTCCATCACCTTATTCTCAATTTATCCCTAAATTTAACAAAAAATAATTAAAAAATCAACCCTTCACCCTTGCGGCTATATTTTTTATTGAGCGGATAATAAACAAAAATACTGTCAAATTATTTTGAAAAAAATATTGCCGCAAGGGTGAAGGGTCAAAAAACTGACTTAAGAATATGTTCGCCAATTATACCACAAATGCTTTTGAATTTCACCTGTATGTATACGTTAAACGGCTCACAAGTTGATAGGCTAATTCTCACGAATTAGCCTATTGTTATACACATATCAATGCCCATTTTGCAGAGGCCCGGCATCTGTGGGGTCTGAAAGATGCAAAAAAAATCGGGCAACGTCCGACGTTGCCCGTTTATATAAAGCGACGAATCGCTATTGTTTCTCTATTTGCGGCGAAGAAGAAATCCACCGGCAATCAAGCCAGTGACCAACAACACAATCGTTCCCGGCTCAGGAACAAGGTTGATTGAAGCAGTCTCTCCAATTCCAAATTGGCACATACCAAATTCGCTGGTTGTAGGCGTATAAGTGAGCATCCTTGGCGGTTCATCATAAATATCACCACCAAACACACTAGTGATTTCACCAAAGCCAACTGGACTTCCATCAATAGCAAAATCCGAACCATTAATTATCACGTTTGCGTTGTTTTTTAATGCTAATCCATGACCTATGTTTCCACCTAATATTACTACCTGACTATTACCACCAGCCGTCATTCCCCAAATAGACCCGCCTGACATTATCATATGGCTGTTGTCGTATAGACGTAAATAATTCGCACCACCATTCGATATTGTCACATGGCTGTTGTCGTATGCGAATAAATAGTCCACATGCCCGCCCGATATATTTAATCTGCTATCATTAAATCCTTTTAAGACACTTTGCTCGGCAAAAATAATTTCTCCGCCTGTGAATAGATTAACAGTGGTCTGCATACCGGGTGCTTGATAATCCACCCAAACATCGTCATTGATTGTGTAATCAATGACGTGTACTAAACCATCTTTGAATTGAACCAAGCCATTTGCCTGATTCACGCCGAACAACAGAACCAACAAACAAATTGCAATTAACTTCTTCATCGCTATTCTCCTGTAAAAGAACGCCCATAACAACATGTTATGGCACAAATATAGACTACAACAAAATACGCCAAAAGTCAATATTTCCAACGGCTCAACCTGTTTAGAGTTGAGCCGTTAAAAATTATCCGCTTTGGGGGTTGGCGTATCAGAGATTATAAAATCATGGCTATTGTCGTCGGTGTCTTGGCCTAATTCCTTTCTTACGATACTTTTTCCGTCTGGCGGAGTTAACGCAGGGCTAGTTTCCGATGAAAAAGCTGTTATGCCAAAACCAACTTTATCAACTATATCTAAATCATTACTATCTGCAATTTCTTCTTGGTTTTTTACTAAATAAACTGTGTTGTTGTCACTTAACTGCAAGACAGAACAAGCCATATCGGCTATGTCTAATAGTTCTTGTTTGGCGTCATTCCTCACAATTAAAAAATATTCTTTAGCAGAAATTTTTTGGCCGACTCCAAAATTTTTCTTATAAATTGTACCGCTTTCAGGACTCCTTTGGATTGACCACTGACTAAGGTCAACATCAAAATCATTGGGATTGTATAATTCAACCCAATCGTCATCTGTCCCGCCATCGCCATCAATGCTGTCTATTTGTATTTCATTTATTAAAACTTTTTTTGGAATGCTTATTTTAGTTGAAACAGGGGTTTCCGGCAGCCATAAAGATTCGTTTCCAGCCGTGTCTTTAGCTTTTATTTGAAAATAATAAGTTTTTTCGTCCTGGCCTTCTGTAAACTCCCTTATTAAGTTAACGAAGGACGGGCCTTCGTTGACTTTTACGGGGCTATCCTCCTGCCAGCTTCCTCCCTCTTCCTGCCATCTGAAAATATAGCTGTCTATTCCAGAGGGCGTAACCACTCCTAAAATATCTTCCATTGTAAAATTAATTGAAAAATTAAGACTATTTTGCGCGGATTCAAGCGTAAAATTTACGCTGGGCGGAGTTATGTCTGTTTCTTCAACTGGCGGCGGCTCTTCAGCTATCGGCTCTTGCCACTTAATATTTTCTGCTCTTGGAGTCGGCTCTTGAATTTCAAAATCTGATAAATTATCGTCTGTGTCCTGCTCTGTCCGGCTTTCTAAAAATTTTCTTCCGATGCTTTTGTTTTCTTCTGGACTTTCAACTGGATTTAATTCAAAATCCTGCGCTAAACCAAAACCTAATTTATCAGAAATATCTCTGCTGGGGTCTTTCAAAACAAAAGAGTTGTCATCTGAAATAGTTAAATCCAAATCAATGTCCGGGTTTAAATCCAAGCTGGCAATTAAAAAATAACTTTTAGCTGAAACTGTTTTTCCTTCAAATTTTGTTGAAGAAACAAAAGAAGCCCATGAATCGCCTGTTTTTGTTTTTCTTTGTATGTACCAGCCGGTCAAATCAACATCAAAATCATTGGGGTTGTAAAGCTCAAAAAATCTTTGCCCGATTGGAGCTATTTGCGATTCTGAAATTAAAATTTTAGGATAAATAACTGGAGCCGGACTGCCGCCGCCCGAGCTGGCGCTCGCAACAGGAGCTATTAGCTGAACATAAGTAATATTTTCTGCTCTTGGGGTCGGCGCTTGAATTTCAAAATCTGCTGAATTATCGTCTGTGTCCTGCTCTACTCTGTAAGATATGGCCTTTCTGCCTATGGTTTTTCCGTTTTCAGGATTTTGGGCGGGTGATAATTCATAATCTGAAGCCTCGCCAAAGCCCAGTTTGTCAGAAATTTCCCCATTGGGGTTTTTCAATGCCAAAGAATTATCATCTGAAAGCGCCTGTCCCGTAAAAATATCGCACAAACCATTGGAATAATAGCCTTCTCTGCAAATTAAAAAATAACTTTTTGAAAAAATATTTTTACCGGAAAATAATGCGCCAGAAGCAAAACTTGAATAGTCAGAGCCGGTTTTTGTTTTTTTCCGCAAATACCAATCAGTCAAGCTAATTTCAATATCATTGGGATTGTATAATTCTATAAATTCCTGTTTTCTATCGCCTTCAGTTCCTATTTGGACTTCTGAAATCAAAATTTTACTGTAAGAGGGCCTTATTTCAGCTTCCAAATTATCTTCCTCTGTTTGGGCATCCTCTTCTGGCTCCTCTTCATTTTCTTCTAAATCCTCTTCTGGCTCCTCCTCTATTTTTTGTTCATCTTCTATGTCTTGGTTTTCTTTTGTAATCTCTTGTATCTGCTGCTGTATAATATCAATTCTTTCAGCAATATCGTCTAATAAATCCTGCTCTAACATCAAAGAAGGGTCAATGCCCCCAGTCCCCGCATACTCCCCCAGATTTTCATCTCCGATTATAAAATTATCTTCGTTTTCATTTTGCTCCATATTCTGCTCATTTTGCTTTTCTGATTTAGCGGGACTAAAATCTTTTAATTCTAAACTGCCGGACGCAGAGGCTCTAAAAAATATTGAGTGAACTTGCCGGGCAATATTGCCAAAAATATTGTCTGGATATAAAAATGCGCTCCAGACACAAAGCCCGAGAAAAAAAGTTATAAAAAAACTGGCTAAAAAAGAAAAGACCTGGCTTTTTGCAAAAAGATTTGGCATACTGTCAGCCCTGTTGCGAAATAAGAATTTGCGCCTAAACTTGTAATTTTGGCTGCAAAATCATAAAATCTCGTCGGCTTATCGCTCTGCTGATAAACCTCCTCGATTTTATGATTTTAGAACCGCTCGCTTCGCTCGCTGTAATTCTGCGGAATTAAACCGCGCAAAATTCCTGCGTTTCGCTTGCTAATCTTATTTCGCAACAGAGCTATGTTCCATTCTATCAAAAACAAAAAATTTAAACATGTGGATAAAATTTGCTACTGAGCTTGCTCAGTAGCAACAAAAAAAGAGGCAAAAGCCTCTCTAACCTTGAATTATGAAATGACGCCGGATTTTTACAACATTTTTCTTATTTCAAGCGGGAGGGGTTCAAGCCTGACAACATAAGGTTGCCATTTTTCCCTTTCTATTGGCGCGCAACGAAAGCAACAAAGCATTCTTTTTCCCATTTTTGTCACAACAACATGGTTGGGCGGTTTTCCGCAAAAAGAACAATAATAAAGTTTTTCAATTTTTTCTTCGGTAATTGCAGCGGCGTTCATTTAAGCCTCCCTCTTCTATTCTGAAGAATAAAGTTATTAAGGAGCCGTGAATTACTTATTTATATTCCCTTTAAAATCTTTGTCAAACTAAAATCCACCCCGCCATAGCGGGGTGGATTTTTAACTAGTTTTATTTTCTTGCTTTAGCGAGCTTTAGGCGCTCTGGCATTTTTGAAAGAAGCCCTGGAACTTCAAAAACTATTTTGCCTAATTTTTCATCGACCAAAACTCTGCTTCCCTCTGCAACTTCATTAGTTACAATCTTAATGGACAAAGGGTCTAAAATCAGCCTTTGTATCACTCTTTTCAAAGGCCTTGCCCCTAAATTCGGGTCAAAACCCTCTTTTACAAGCAAATCTTTGGCTCTTTCTGAAATCTGAATTTTAATTTCTTTTGCCGCCAGGCGTTTTTCAACTTTTGCTAATTCTAAATCAACAATGTTTTTAATCTGGGCTTTTTTAAGATAATTGAATATTACAACTTCGTCAATCCTGTTTAAAAACTCCGGTCTGAAAGATTCTTTTAACGAATCAAATATTTTTTCTCTCATTGATTCTCTTTCGGCCTGCTCTTCTTTTGTGTCAAATCCCATTGAAGACATTTTATTAATATAATCAGAACCCAAGTTTGAAGTCATAATTATAATTGTATTTTTAAACGAAACCATTCTTCCTTTAGAGTCAGTCAATCTGCCGTCTTCAAAAATTTGCAAAAGAATATTAAAAATATCAGGATGGGCTTTTTCAATTTCATCTAACAAAAGCACAGAATACGGCCTGCGCCTTACTTTTTCCGTCAGCTGGCCAGCTTCTTCATATCCTACATATCCTGGGGGAGAGCCGATAATTTTAGAAACTGTATGGCGCTCCATATATTCTGACATATCAAGCCTTATCATTGCTTTTTCGTCGTCAAACAAAAATTCTGCCAAAGCCCTTGCTGTTTCTGTTTTGCCCACGCCCGTAGGCCCCAAAAACAGAAATGAGCCCAATGGCTTGTCTTCTTCTGAAATGCCTGCTCTTGCCCTTCTTATCGCCCTGGAAATAGCTGAAATCGCCTCTTCCTGCCCGACAACCCGCCTGTTTAAAATAGCTTCCATTGTTTCTAATTTTTTGGCTTCTTCTGTAATCAATCTCATAACCGGAATTCCTGTCCAGCGGGAAACAACCTGCGCTACATCTTCTTCTGTCACCTCTTCTTTCAAAAAATGATGCTCTTTCTGCAGTTTTACTAATTTTTGCTCAGTAGCTTTCTGTTCTTTTAACAATTCAGGAATTTTTCCATATTTTATTTCAGCCACTTTTTCTAAATCTGCGTCTCTCTGGGCAACTTCTGTCTGGTGCGAAAGGCCGTCTAATTTTTGTTTTATTTCTTTTATTTTGTTAATCAATTCTTTTTCTGCTGACCATTTTGCCCTTAATCCTTTTGTTTTTTCTTTTAAATCAGCTATTTCTCTTGCTATTGCTTTTAACCTTCTTTCTGAACCCTTTTCTTTTTTTAAGGCCTGCTTTTCAATTTCAAGTTTGGTAAGCTCTTTATTATATTTTTCAATTTCCTGCGGTTCAGACTCAATTTCCAATCTCAAAGCTGAAGCCGCCTCATCCATTAAATCAACTGCCTTGTCCGGCAAAAATCTGTCGGCAATATAACGGCTGGATAAATCAACAGTTGCTTTAATCGCGGAATCTTTAATTTTTACCCCATGATGGACTTCATATTTTTCTTTAATGCCCCTTAATATGGCTGTAGCATCGTCAGCTGAGGGCTCCTGCACATAAATTGGCTGAAACCTTCTTTCTAAAGCAGGGTCTTTTTCAATGTATTTTTGGTATTCTTTTAAAGTTGTAGCTCCAACTGCCCGCAATTCTCCGCGCGACAAAGCCGGCTTTAACAAGTTTGAAGCGTCTATTGCGCCTTCTGCAGCTCCCGCCCCCGCCAAAGTATGAAGCTCGTCAATAAATAAAACATACCTTCCGTTTGCCCTGTTTAATTCCTTTAACAGAGCTTTTATTCTTGTTTCAAATTCTCCCCTGTATTTGGTTCCGGCAATTATTGCTCCCAAATCCAAAGAAATAATTTCTTTATTTCTTAAAAATTCAGGCACATCCCCTCTGGCGATTTTTCTGGCAAATCCTTCAACAATTGCGGTTTTTCCAACTCCCGCCTCGCCTATTAACACAGGATTATTTTTTGTTCTGCGGGAAATTATCTGCATCAACCTTCTTATTTCATTTTCTCTGCCTATAATCGGGTCTATTTTACCGGCTACGGCAAGAGAAGTAAGATTCCTTGTATATTTTTCAATCACCTGGTATTTTGATTCGGGCTCCGGGTCCGTAATTCTTTGCCCTCCCCTTACCCCTGATAAAACTTTTAAAAACGAGTCGTAATCTAATTTTGAAGCTTTAAATTTTCCGCTGTCTGACTCGGTTGATAAAAAAGAAATTTTTTCTAAAACGTCTTTTGCGTTTGACCTTACGTCCAAAAGAGCTAAAAATAAGTGCTCTACTGAAATAAATTCATCGTTCATTTTCATTGCCTCCTGCCTTGCCCTGTCTAAAACTTTTGCCATATCCTGCGTAAGATAAAACTGGCCAAATGCCGTTGGCGCTGAAATTACGGGAATTTTTGTTATCTGGGCTTCTGTTTTCTTTTTTAAGCTGTCAACATCAACTCCCAATTTTTGCAAAATTGTTATAATAATACTGCCCTCCTGGGAAAGCAAAGAATACAAAAGATGCAAAGCATCAATTTGCTGCTGCCCTTTTTCCTGAGCTGATTGCTGGGCCTGCATTATTGCATCCTGGGCTTTATTGGTGAAATTTGCTCCTCCGTTCACATTTATAAAACATAAAACTTGGAACATAAAACATACCTGTTATTTTGCTCCTTGTTTTATGGTATATGTAATTACTACATTTTATATGTTTATTTTAGTACAAAAACTGATAAAAATCAAGTTTGCTATCTAAAAAAATGGCGAAGAAAATCCTCGCCTTGTTCCGCTTCCGCCAGCCGGCGGATAGCAGATTATTTTTTGGAATTGGCTATGCACATTTTTGTGTGCTGTTCTATGGCTTCTGCCATTCTTCTCAAGACCTTTGCCCATGAAATATTCCTGGCAACACCATAAACATTTTCCAATGTCCCTAATGTTCCAATGATTTCTGCAAATTTATCAGAATCTTGGCCAATTTTCAAAAAAATATCCCCGCGTTTTTTTGCCTTGACTATAGATTCCCTTAATTCTGCAGCCATGTGGCACAAAATCATTTTTTGAGCTGACTGGTCTTTCCCAAGAGCATCAAAAGAAATTCCGTTTTTTATCATAAACTCTACAAGGGATTTCAAAGAAATCCGCCTATGGCTTCTTCGCTTGAATTTGCTTTCATGCATATGGCCGTTAATTTCGCCATTATCAAAAAGCTCTGCCACTTTACGACCTTTTAAACCGCAAATTTTGGCTACCTGGCCTGTCGTATAGGTTTTCACTTTCTTTACTCCATAAAAAAGGAATTGAAACGTACTGCTTATATTATATCAAATTTATTTTAATCAGTCAAATTTCTTGACGTAAAAACACTTTTAAATTTGACAAAGTTATAGTAATATAATACAATATAATAGTTTGAACCTTACCATTTGAAAGGGGCTATGGCAGCCCTGTCTGCTAACAAAGCGGACAACTACTCTCTTATGAAAGGAGAATTGCCATGTTGTTTTCAGGTTTATTAATTGTGATTGCAGTTTTCGGATTTTTCCTGTTGGTTTCCTGCTCTCGGGTAAAAGAAACTCCCGGCATTGTTATCGGGATATTAGTGCTGGTTGGCGCTTTAGCTGGTTCATTTAGCAAAGGATTTGATGTTGGCCGCGGATGTATTGCATTTGCTGAAAGCAAACTATCGCTCGGCGAAACATACGAATGCATCGTGGGTCCTGACAAAAGCGACGACATCTATTTTGCCGTGGTAAAAACTGGTGATGGCAAAATCTACGGATTGCAGTTCAAAGAGTTGCCACCCAAAAATGGCGTTGTCAGCAAAACCGGAGGCGAGATTGTTTTTCTCCCAATATCCGACAATAAGGGAACTGTAATCCCAAACCCCCTTTCTCCCGCAGAAACGGCGGAAAAACCCGTCAAATAGCGCGACAAAAGCGCATCTCCAAAGCCCCTTCTTATTTGCTTTGAGCTTTTAATAAGGGGCTCTTTTTTTGTAAAAAAATGCGGATTTCATTTTGAAATCCGCTTGTTTTGGGTTAATCCCATTTTTTCAAAAATTCGTGCGCTTCCACAAAACCTTCCCCGTTGGTTGATACAAACAAATCATTCTTTTCATGTATTCTTTCTATGCCAGCCAATTGCCCCAAAGCAACATGACCAACATTGCCCGAACCGATAGCAGCTATTACAACTTTTCCATCGCCATTTTTCACAAGAACGTCAAACCCTCCTTTCTGAAAAGATTTTATAACGTGTTCAACCATCAAAATGTTCGCCTGCGGTTTCATAACAACAATCATCTTCCGTGCCTCCGTGTAATTGTCAAAGAACAGAAAAAAAGCTCCTTTTAAAAAAGGGGCTCGTTTGAATTTTCTATTTTTGTTTTCTTTAATTTAGAACGCTCAAACCAACCCCTTTTTTAAAGAAGCTAAAAAAGAAAAAATGATTCTGGCTGGTTATTATTTTCATTTATATGTTATATTTTATTATTAGCAAATAGCAAGCAAAATGTCAAACAAAATGTGTAATCGCGGCAACACAAAATGTCGCACAACAAATACGCCACAAAACTGCCATGGCAGTTTTGTGGCGTATTTGCCTTTTAGCGCGAAACCCCGTCACCAATTTTACAAACGTGCCAAGCAAACAACTCCACCCCGTCACTAAAAATTTAAGAATTGAAATTTATTGAAAATTGGATTTTGAAAATTGAAAATTTTAAGAACTTCTTTCAGCTAAAGTGGCTGTAAGATTTATTTCCTGACCGTCTCTTAAAATTTTCAAATTCACTTTGTCTCCAACATTATATTTTGTTATTATCTGAGACAATGGATTGCCGGATGTTATTTTTTCTCCGTTAAATTCCAATATAACATCATTTTCTTTTATGCCGGCCGTTGCCGCCGGAGAGCCGGGGGTCACAGCAGATTCGCCGTTAGCGCCCCTTAGTGCCAGCACCCCGTAATCAACAGATAAATTATATTCTTGCTGAACCGTCTTATCAACCAAAACATATCTTACGCCCAAAAACGGATATACTATTTTATTGGTTTTTATAACCTGGTCAATGGCATTTTTTGCGGTATTTATCGGAATGGCAAAACCAATGCTTTGGGCGTTTTCTGCCATAGCCGTATTTATGCCAATAACCTCTCCTTTTAAGTTTAATAACGGCCCTCCCGAATTGCCGGAATTAATTGCCGCATCTGTTTGTATAATTCCCTGAAGCATTTCTAAAAAACCGCCTGTTCGGTCGGAAGCTGAAATTGTTCTCTGAAGCCCGGAAACCACGCCCACTGAAACAGTGTTGGTAAATTCTCCCAAGGCGTTTCCAATAGCAATAGCTGTCTGGCCAATTTGAATTTTTAAAGAATCTCCGAGTTTTATGGGCTGGAAGGCTTGCTCTGATTGTATTTTTATTACGGCTAAATCATGCGCCGGGTCTAAAGCTAAAACTTTAGCTGAATATTTTTGCCCGTCATTTGTAAAAACAGTGTATTCTGCATGGCTGTCTGAAACAACATGCTTGTTTGTTAAAACCAAGCCATCAGCTGTAACTATAAAGCCAGAGCCCGAGCCAATTTCCTGCAATTGAGTGCCTTTTTGGACATACTGGGGAATTTGGATGTTAAAACCAGGCCCCAAATCTCCAAAAGGATTTATATACTGTTGCTCGTAAACGGGCAGATTTTTGGAAATTATAATGCTCACAACAGACGGAGAGGCTGATTTTACGGCGCTTATTACCGCCTGCTCATAGGAAATAACAGAGTTATAAGATTCCTGTTCAGCCGTATTATTATTTTTTTCCAGCTCTGAATACGGAATTTGCAGATACTGCGCAGCCTGCCGAACCTGGCTGGGAAAATAATCTAAAACAGCCATCCCGGCAAAAAATCCAAAAACGCATCCTCCCGCAACCAAAACAATTGAAACCAAAAAAACCCGATTTTTAAAAAAAATTAAAGTTTTATTTTTAAATCCGGCAAAATCAAATTTTGGGAGCTCGTACATTGCTATATATAGAAATAAAATTAATATTAATATATTTAAAAAAGAATGCTCTTTTTTAAATATTACGCAAAAAATCAGGTTTTAGGTTCTTTGTTTTTTTTCTCATTATAGTGGCCAAATTTATAATTAAAAATGTTAGATTTTATCGGCCCCAAAAAGAGGACGTGCAATTCAGCTATGGTGTATTTTACATATACACTAAACCTGCCATCCTTTTCAAATCGCCTGATAGAAACAAAAAATGGTGCTTTTATCAATCCGTATTTTGAAAATTTTGCAGTATTTTTTGTATAAGAATAGTCCTCTACAAAAACTATTTCTTCGTCAAATCCGCCGACTTTTTTATGAACGTCTCTTCTTGCCATAATTGCCGCTACAGAATGAGGAGACACTTTCTGAATTATCCAAGAATATAAATTGAAAAATTTAAACCAGAAATTATCAATTTTCTTTCCGTTTAACGGAAAAATTGGAAATCCTGAAATACCTAAATTTCTTCTTTTAAACTCCTCGACTGATTTTTTTAAAAAAGACTGCGGTAAAACTACGTCAGAGTCTAAAAATAAAAAAATATCTCCGTTCGCAGTTTCAGCCCCTCTATTTCTACCCGCAGGCAACAACCCACCCCCTACAACCTTGCAATCGTATTCTTTTGCAATGTCAATCGTCCTGTCTTTTGAGCCCGCGTCTGCCACAATAATTTCATAATCTGAAAAGTCCTGTTTTTTAATGGATTCTAAGAGAAGAGGCAGATATTTTTCTTCGTTTAATGTTGGAATTATAATTGACAGCATATTTTTATTGCTCTGATTTAAGCTTATTAATTTTTAAAATTATAAAATACAAAACCGCTGCAAACACAAATGATATGATATTCCCCCAAAAAGAATTCGAAAAATTGGGGATAAAATAACTTATGCTTAAAATATTAAAATAATTCAAAAAATACAAATTTGATGTTTTTATCGCAATAAAAATCAATATCAGCATATGAATTGCAGCTGAAAAAATCATCAGCAATAATAAAGCATTTATATATTTATTCCCAGTAATCTGAACCTTCATAATTCTATTGAAATAACAATTTCGCTTCGTTCCAGATTTCAGGCTGGTTTTGCTTTGTCTTCATCCAATACCACCATTCTACTCCCCAAAAGTAGAACGTGTCAAAGCCCGTTTTTTTAGCATATTCTATATTATCTTTGAATCTTTTCAAGTCCATAGTCTTATATTGCTCAGACAGCGGAACATCATAAAATGGCTTTGAAGCCCATGGCTCCGCCTGAAATTCTATACAAATTACATCTTTTCTAAATAGTTTTTTTATAATGAGGGCTTTCCTGGAATAGTATACGGGCGAAAAAAAGTAATGAAAATAAAATCCGAAACTATCAGATATATGCGCCCACGCTTCCCTATACATTGTAGTTCCTACTGTGTCCCCAATTTTTGCGGCATCAAACCACATTGAGCCCTCTCCGGAATCAGAAACAATCACCTTTCTTGAGGGGTCAAGCGATTTTACCAGAGCAACTTCCTGCTTTAAAAAATTTGTATTATTGTAATACCACGAAGGACATTCTCCAAATTTAAAAAGCGGCTCATTTTCTACCTGCCAATAAGTTATCTCTTCATTGTCTTTATATCTTAATATAACCTCTTCCATATAGCTTAAAATTGCATCTTTTTGCTGTTGCTCAGATAAATTACTTGCCCATTCTGGGATATGGCATTCAGGCCATCGCCCGCTTTTCATCCCCACAACATATATAATTTCTGCTCCATTTTTCTTTGCCTGGGCTAATTGCCAATCAATGTCGTCAAAATAATAATTGTGCTTTTCTTGCCCGTCCGAAGCCTTCGGCGAAGGAGGGTCGCCCTCCACCCAATCCCATTGGGTATGCAATTTTATATTTTTTGCCCCTAAATCGTCAAGTATTGCCAGATAAACATTTTTCCAGTTAAGTTTTAAGGATTGCGCCTGCATTTGGGAAAAATCAACGCCCCAAGTTATATTTTCAGCTTCCTGCGCTTTGCCCACAAAAAAATAACAAAAAACTAAAACGCCCAATCCAAGAGCTATCACAGCAAGTATAATGAGTATTTTAAAAATTATATTCATAAAACTTTATTGAGAAAATTATTTCTCTTGAGAAATAATTTTCTCAATGTTGTATGTTCCCATTTTTTCTATTTCCATAAAACCCTGCATTGCCATTTCGGCAAAATCTCCGCCGTTTAACAAATCAAAAAACCATTGGTCTGCATATTTTGGATTTTCCTGCGCAACTGCTGAGCCAATATGCAAAAGCCATCTTTTGTTAAAGTCCTCCTGCGAACCTATAGTGGGAGCTATAATTATAGGAATGCCCAATCCCGAATAAAAAGATAATTCTGACGGCTTTGTCCATAAAACATCCGTTTCTCTCAACAGCTCATTAAATTTTTTAAAATATTCTCCAATTGTTTTTTCATACAGCACATGGAACCAGCCATCCAGCTTTAAATCCTTCAGGTTGTCAGCAAAATATTTTTCAATTTCAGGCCTTATGCCGGCTGAAACAATAAATCTTAATTTTTTATTTTTTATTTCTTCTTTTAAGCTGTTAACGGCATTTAAACATATTTCTTTCTGGGCTCCGGCTCCCCCGATAGAAAACATTATGGTTAAAGGATGGTCTGATTTTTCCGGCAATTCTCCCAGCACGCCTTTTATAAGAGGCGCATAAATTTTTCTATACCTTTCTTTAGGGTCAAGATTTGCCAAACGATTTCTTAAATCTTCTTTTAAAATTTCCTGGCTTTTAGTTCCAATATTTTCTTTCGGCAAAGGATAGCCTGACAAAAAAATATTTTTATAATTCACGCCGTAAAGTTTTAGGCGGTCTCTTGTCCACGTGTTAGGAGCAAAATATCTTATGTTGCTTTTCTCTGGATGCAAAGGAACCCAAGACCTGCTTATATCCGCATCGCAAATAACGCAGTAAATTTTGTTTGGATACTTGTTTTCCTCTGCCATAAAAGCCGGCGTAAAAAAGGTAGAAACAATAGGCATGGAATTTTTTTTTAACCGTTCAATCAAATCCCTCCCCCAGTCCTTGCTGATAGAATGGTAATTATTTTTTAACATTAATGTTGGCTTTGATAAATCCCTTTTAGGATAATAGCTAAGAATTTTTTGGAATCTGTCCATAACAGAAAAAACAATGTCCCCTAAAAGTGGAATTTTTTTAAATCTGGAAACAAACTCATACCAGTATCTGTCGCGCTGCCAAAATTTTTGGTCTTTTAAAGGAATGCTCGTATAACTGTTTGCGCTGACAACCTTCCCGCTAAAGGCAATATCTCTTAAAGGATACGCCGTCCTCTGGTGTCCATAGCCCATGTCAACTGCAACCACCCAAGCCTTTTTATTATTTTGTTCTCTCATTTTAATTTCGTAATTCATAACAATTACTTAATAATACCTCAATTAATTAAAAATTTCTAATAATAATCGAATTATATGTGACATTGTTGGGCGCAAACAGCTTTTTCTTTTTACGCGCGTACTATTGAAAATTTAATAAATATATATTACTATAATATTTGTATTTGTGCTTATAAGTGGAGAATATGGGGCTGGAACCTTTACAAGGAGTTGTTATGATTAATGCATTTGCATGCCATTTGGGTTGTATGGACGGAAGAATTCAAGATGCAGTATTCCTTCACGTCAGAACGAACTATGATGTTGAATGGGTGGATATTATCACTGAGCCGGGCATTAATAAAATCCTAGCGGAAAACATTGATGCTGCCGTGATCCAAAGGATCAAAGAAAAAATCCAGATTTCAATTCGCCATCACGGCTCTAATGTTGTCTTTATCTCCGGTCATGCTGAATGCGCCGGCAACCCTGCTGGCAAAAAAGAACAAATGGAGCATTTAAGAAATGCAAAAAAAATTGTCGAATCTTTTGGGTTCGGCGCAGATATTGTTCTTTTATGGATAGAAAACGACTGGATAACGGTTGAAGAAATAGACCAAGCATTAATTGAAACAAAATAGGGCCTAATCGGCCGCAACGTCCACATCTAATTTTAGCTGTGGATTTTTTATTAAAATTTTTGGACATATCTTTTATTTAAAAACCTGGTTAAAAGCGCGATTGTAAAATAAGAAACAGCAAGCCAAATCCAGGAAACGTTTTCAATAGTTTTATACATCCATGATTTTGAAAACGAATCAACCACCCAAATAAAATAATTTAATAATACATAGCATGGGATTGATAAAACCCAGCCCAAAGCTCCTGAAAAAATTCCGGCTACAGATGATAAAAATCCGCAGATCATTAAATAATAGACAATCGGCAGAACTAAAATATTTGTAATCGGAGAAACCCATGATATGTTTCCGAAATTAAAAACTATGACTGGCAGCGTAAAAATCTGGGCAGCGAATGTCACAGAAAACATGCTGAATAAATTTTCATATTTCTCTTTTATGTCTTTTTTATAAAATCCTTTAATTATGAATTTTAAAAATCCCCTGATAAGCGGCTCAAGATAAATAAGCCCCAAAACAGCCAGAAAAGAAAGCTGGAAACCAACATCATAAAATAAAAGTAAAGGATTAATCAAAAGCATAACAGCGCAAGCCGAAGTTATAACGCGAGACCCCATGCTTTGCCGTCCAAGCTTCTGAGCTAAGAGATAAAGCCCTCCCATAATTCCCGCCCGGACCCCAGAGGCAGGAAGCCCTGTTAAAATGATATAAAGACAGATAAAAATTATAGCAATATAAAACGCCTGTCCGCGCCGAAGACCCATAGCCAGCAAAAGAGACATTATAATTGAGCTTAAAATTACAACATGAGTGCCGGAAACAGCTACAATATGCCTTAATCCTGTAATATTCAGTTTATCTTTTAAATCTTGGCTCATTGCTCCGTTGTCGCCTAAAATTGTCCCCTCTAAAATAGAGCTTTGGGGCGGAGAAAAATTGTTTCTTATGCTTTCTCTTAATTTTTGCTTAAACCATAAAATCTGCGAGTAAACTACGAAGGACGGGCCTTCGTTTTTTTCTTTTTCCAATAATTCAACTTTGGGAAAATTCATCACAGAATAAATGCCGTCTTTCATCAAATAATTTTTATAACTGAAATCTTCTGTTTCATTCGGCGTTTCTAATTTTCCTGTAATTTTTATTTGATCTAAATAATTATATTCCGGGTATCTGCTTGTTGTCACTAAAACTACGTCTAATGGATTTTTCACCCAGTTAAATTGTTCCGCCTTCGGCGGAACACTGCCTTCGGCGGATTTAACCGGGTAAATTTCTATTTTTAATTTTTGGGAATTGTCTCTGATATCCGGCTCTCTGAAAATTTTGCCGGTTAAAGTTATTTGTCCCTTATCATTAAATTTTCTCAACTCATTATTTTCAACATTAAATTCGGAAATCTGAAGGCGGACAGCTCCTAACAATAAAAATAAAAAACAAAAACCGATTATTATCAAATAATCTCTCTTTAAAAACAAAGAAGTAATGATTACCAAAAGACCCAAAAATAAAAAACCCCACAAAAAAATCTGGGGAATTTTTACTATTGAGCTTATAAATATTCCGATAATAAACGAAATACTGAGATAAAAAAGTATTTTAGAACTCGTCATCTATCTTAAACCGCAAAATTTAAAATAAGGAGAGATTTCTTCTGCTATTTCTTTTAGATACTCTTCTTTATACGGTTTTAAACTTTCAAATTCAGGGTCAATGGTTTTTTCAGGCCTAAAATTCTGCAGATAGTATTTTACACTATGCCCGCCTATCCATTTAGCAATTTCTAAAAAATCTTCTTTTGAATGCGCGCCCGGCACCACGGTTGTGCGAAATTCCCAATCTATTTTTCCTGATTTTAGAAACCTGACGCTTTCTTCAATATCCTCAATTTTTATTCCCTCGCCCATGATACTTTGATATGTTAATTTTGGATTTTGGATTTTGGATTTTGGATTTAATTTTATGTCCATAGCAACATAATCTATTAACCCTATATTTACCAAATCTTTTAACGTTTCCGGGTTTGAACCGTTTGTATCCAATTTTACTTTATATCCCAAATTTTTTATTCTTTCTATAAATTTAGGCAAATCTTTATTTATTGTAGGTTCTCCACCGCAAACCACAACTCCCTCTAATAAACCTTGTCTTTCTCTCAAAAAATCCAAAAATTCTTTTTCAGAAATCCTCGGCTGTTTTGCAATTTTTAAGGGTAAAACAAGCTCTGAAGAATAGCACCAGGGGCATCTAAAATTGCATCCTGCCAAAAAAACCGTGCATGCCAGTTTGCCAGGATAATCAATTAGGGTTGTTTTTTGCAAACCCGCAATAATCATAAAAAAAATTTAAATCAGCCTCTTTTTAAAGAGGCTGATTTCTTTATATTTCTGCTTTTGCCGCTTCTTTATCTTCCGTCTTTTCTAACACTTCATTTAATTGTCCCGGCGCAACAAACTCCTTTCTGTCTCCATATTCCTGGCGCTTGCCCTTATGCCACTGCTGAACAGGCCTTATATATCCAACAACCCTTGAATAAACCTCGCAAGGCTGTTTTACCGTGCATTGCGGGCATTCAAAATGTTCGCCTGACAGATAACCGTGCGTAGGACAAATTGAAAAAGTGGGAGTTAATGTGATATAAGGAAGGCTGTACTTTTCAAAAATCTTTTTTACCAAATTTTTTGCCATATTCGGGTCAGAAATTTTTTCTCCCAAAAACAGGTGCAAAACAGTGCCCCCGGTATATTTTTTTTGAAGGTCGTCTTGCAAGCCCAGGGCTTCAAAAATATCTTCTGTAAATCCGACCGGCAATTGGCTTGAATTTGTATAATAAGGAACCTCTGCGGTGCCGGCTGTGATAATATCAGGATATTTTTCCTTATCTGTTTTTGCCTGCCTGTAAGAAGTGCCTTCAGCGGGAGTTGCCTCCAAATTATACAAATTTCCCGTTTCTTCCTGGAAATGGATCATTTTTTCTCTCATAAAATCCAAAATCTCAATCGCAAATTTTCTGCCTTTCGGAGTTGTGATGTCTTCTTCCAAAAAGTTAAGCAAAGCTTCGTTCATCCCGCAAATTCCGATTGTTGAAAAATGGTTTCCAAAATATGAATCTCTCATTTTTTTGACACCTTCTAAATAATGCCTTGAATACGGGAAAAGCCCTTTTCCCATAAAGTCTTCCAAAGCCTTTCTTTTAATTTCCAGACTTTCCTTTGCCAAATCCATTAAATGCTCCAGCTTGCTAAAAAATTCTGTTTTGGTTTTAGACAAATATCCAATTCTCGGCAAATTAACGGTGCACACGCCTATGCTCCCGGTTAGGGGCTGAGACCCAAACAAACCGCCGCCTCTCATATAAAGTTCTTTATTTGACAATCTTAAACGGCAACACATTGAACGGAAATCTTCGGGATTCATATCCGAATGGATAAAATTAGAAAAATAATTTATGCCGTATTTTGCCGTTGCCTCCCACATAGAAATAAGATTTGGATTATCCCAATCAAAATCTTTGGTTATTGAAACTGTGGGAATCGGGAAAGTAAACGGCCTGCCCGAAGCATCTCCATCCATTAATCCTTCATAAAAGGCTTTAAGGAACATATCTATTTCCGGCTGAAACTCCCCATATGTTTCATTTTGAACTTCACCGCCGATAATTACCGGCTGTTTCGCCAAGAATGACGGGGGCTTAATATCTAAAGAAACATTTAAAAACGGCGTCTGGAAACCAACTCTCGTAGGCACCATGCAGTTATATAAAAATTCCTGCATTGCCTGTTTCACCTGTTTATAATTTAAGTTGTCGTATCTGATAAAGGGGGCTAAAAGCGTGTCAAAGTTTGAAACAGCATTAGCTCCCGCTGTTTCGCCCTGCAAGGTAAACAAAACATTTACCAGCTGACCCAAAGCTGTCCTAAAATGTTTTGGAGGCCTGCATTCTATTTTTCCTGATACTCCCCCAAACCCTTTGACAAGAAAATCATACAAGTCCCAGCCCGCGCAATAAGGGGCGAGCAGCTCTAAATTATGAATGTGAAAATCTTCGTTAATTGCCGCATCTCTTATTTCTTTTGGATAAATTTTATTAACCCAGTATTTTTTTGATATATAAGAACCCACATATTGGTTCAATCCCTGCAAAGAAAATGTCATATTGGCATTTTCTTTAACCTGCCAGTCAATTTCTTTTAAATAGCTGTCTATTTTTTCTGAAGATTCGTCAACTGCTTTTGAAGCTTCACGGATGCTTCTTCTCTGGTCCCTATATAAAATATATGCTTTGGCTGTATCAACTAAGTCTTCTAAAATTAATGCTTCCTCAACAATGTCTTGTATCTGTTCTATAGTTGGAATTTCACCCTCCTTAAATCTGTGGTTCAAAAGCTGAACAACTTTTTCAGCCACTTTTTTTGATTCTCTGCCGTCTCCCTGATTTGCGGCAACAATGGCTTTGTGTATGGCATTTGCTATTTTTTCCTGATTAAAATCAACAATCCTTCCATCTCTTTTCTGGACTTTTTTAATGTGGTTTTCTATTTTTGTTGTTTCTTCTGACATACCATGTAGTAGAAATTCAACTTTTAAAAACGGAAGTCAAACTTTATGAAATTAATTATATTTATTTCAAATTTTAAGATATAATTTAGGGATAAAAAAAGGGCCTATGCCTTGACCAAACTTTTCGCTCAAAAATTTTTTAGCCCCAAAATTTTTGAGCCGAAAGCCCATCACATTACTACATTTTATCTTATTTAAAAAGCATGTCAAATCCCGTTATAAGCGCATTCCTGTGGAAAACTTAAGGATTCGCCCCACTTTTGCGATTTTGCAACAAAAAAAACGCTTTTTTACGGCATTTTTTGTCAGGATTGAACCATAAATCCTTATTTTTCCGCAACACTTTCAAAAATTTGTTGCAATTACAGAAATTTTAATCTCCCCTTTTTTTAAATTATTGTCTTTAACTGCCCCAAAAATTATCTTAGCTTTTAAATCAACGTTTTTTGTAATAGTTTCAGCTGATTTTGAAATTTCATTTAAAGTTATATCATTTCCAAAAGCTGAAAATAAAACGCTTTTTGCGCCTTTTATTGAAAAATCCAGCAGAGGAGAGTTGATGGCTTTTTCTGCCGCCTCTACGGCCCTATTTTCGCCTGCAGCTCTGCCCACGCCAAAAAGAGCGCGGCCTGAATTTTTTAAAACAGAAACTACCGAAGCAAAATCTATATTTATGATACCTGGGACTAAAATTAAATCTGTTATGCCTCCCACCGCCTGATGCAAAATTTCATCGCACAAAATAAAGGCATTAGATACTGTTGTTTTTTCGTCAATTATTTTTAAAAGATTATCATTGGATATAACTAAAATAGAATCTACCTTGTCTTTCAAGTTTTCCAAAGCCGACTTTGCAATTTTTTGTCTTTGTTCTCCTTCAAAAGAAAAAGGCATTGTGACAACAGCTATTGTAAGGCAGCCCATATTTTTTGAAATTTCAGCTATAACTGGAGAAGCCCCAGACCCGGTGCCCCCTCCCAGCCCGCATGTAATAAAAACCATATCTGCCCCCCTCAGGCCTTCCGCAATTTCTTCTTTGCTTTCTTCTGCTGCCAGCTGGCCCAAATTAACATCCATGCCCGCGCCCAAACCCCGTGTGGTATTTTTACCGATTAAAATTTTATTTTCAGAACGGCAAAAATGCAAAGCCTGCGCATCAGTGTTTATGGCAATTAATTCAACTCCTTTGCCGTTAAACTTGGCTATGCGCGAAATTGTGTTAGAACCGGAGCCGCCCGCTCCTATTACTTTTATACTGGGATTCATAGCATGCGAATAGCGCCCGCTCGGCTGAAGCCTCGCGAAATCCGAATGCGCCCATCCGAATATTTTTTCTATTATTCGGGATATTCGGGTGTAATTCGGATATTAGTGCCGCTATATTATCAGGGAATAAGATGCCTAAAAAATTTTACAATTTTAGACCTCCACCCCTTGGTAAGTCCCAGTATACCCGCTTCTTGCTCAAAATCAACCCCTTCTAATGCCAAACCCGTAACAGTAGCTAAAGAAGGGTCTTCCTGAACGCCTGTAATGCCTTTTGGAATTCCTATTTCACAGGAAAGCTTTAAAGTTTCTTTTGCAAGTTCTTTTATCTTCGGAAGTTTTGCTCCTCCGCCCGTCAAAACAATTCCGCCGGGCAGCTGCTGCTGCTTATTAATTTTTTTTAATTCTTTCTGCACCAAATCCAAAATCTCTGAAACCCTTGGTTCTACAATATCTACTATATTTTTTTTTGTAAATGACAGCGAAGACGATTTTTCAAAAATTTCTATTTTTTTGACTCCGGATTTTTTATTTTCTCTTTCTCTTGAAACTAACATGCACGTGCCGTGCTGTTTTTTTATGGACTCTGCCATAGCCACATCTATTTTAAGGCCTATTGCAATATCATTAGTTATATTAGCTGAACCTATGGGCATTACAGCAAGATGTATTAAATCTCCTTCTTCAAAAACAGCTAAGCTTGTGGCGCTGGCTCCAATATCAATTAAAGCTACGCCCAGCTCTTTTTGCTGAGGAGTTAATACTGCGTTGGCTGCCGCCAAAGGAGAAGGAATTACGTCGTCAATCTGAATTTTTGCATTTAAAACAGACTGCGTGAGCTTTAAAAAGTCAGGAGAAAAAATGCAAAGCAAAAGCACTTTTGCTTCCAATCTTATGCCGGTTAAATCAACCGGATTTTTTATGCCTCTTTGGTCGTCAATAATAAATTCCTTGGGCACAACATCTAAAATTTCATCATTGCGGGGCATATTAATAGCCCTGGTTGCCTGCAAAACTCTTTCTGTATCCTCCTTTGAAATTCTTTGGTCAGCCCTTGAAACGGAAATTATTCCGTCAGAGGGCATCACATAAAGACGGCTGCCGCCGACATTAACAAAAACAGAATTTATTTTTCTGTTGCAGTCTCTTTCAATGCCAGACAATATCATCTGCACATTTTTTGAAGTTTCCTCTGCATTTACCACAGCCCCTTTTCTTAAACCAAAAGAAGGAATTTCAGCGTATGACAAAACCTCCCAATCTTTTTTGGTTCTTTGGGCCACCAAAGCTTTGATACTTCCTGTCCCTATGTCTAAACCTGCAACGATATTGCCCTTCATTACTAATTTTAAATTTTAAATTTCAAATTTTAGAAAGATATGATCTTTCTTTCTCTTCCATCATATCTGCCTGTTTTTTTGATTTTTCGTCCCGCCTTTGGCGAGGATCCTCGACTTCGTCGGGATGGTCATGTCCTAATAAATGCAAAATCCCGTGCGCAAAAACCCTCATCATTTCTTTTTTAAAATCAATACCGTATTTCAAAGAATTTTCCTTTACAATTTCAGGGCAAATCACAATCTCGCCCAAAAAATTTTCCTGATTTAATCCAAAGGAAAGAACATCTGTGGGTTTGTTCTTTTTGCGGAACTTTTTATTCAGCTTTTTTATCTCTTCTTTTGAAACAAAAGCAAGAGACAATGTTTCTGTTTCTCTATTCTCGCCTTTTAGCACTTTTTTTGCAATCCCTGTGAATAACTCCTTGTCTAAACGAAAATTAGTAAGATTGTTTATCTCTATCATTCTTTTATTTTACACCATTTTCACCCAAAAACAAAAAGAGCTCATTGAGCTCTATATTTTTTCTTCATCCAGTATTTTCACATGCCTGTTCATGCCCGCACTGAGAACAAACATGCAACATCATATGGCGATTACTGCCCTCCACACACAACTGTCCATGATAATGCATCTCTGCTCCGCATTGCTCGCAAAACATATGCTCTTTATGTTTTTTTCCCTCCCAAAAATCTTTTGGCCGAGGCTTCAAAAGAAAACATCTTTTGCATTTCCATCCAAACAAAGTAACTTTGTCAGGATAGCCATCGCCTTCAAATTGCCTTACCTTTTGGAAATCATGCTGACAATTTGCCTGAACAGTGGCAATCAAACAACTGAGCGCATTCCTTGCCGTTTGAAGGCTGCCCTCCAATGATATCACAACTTTGTGCTGCTCCCTGATTTCAGGAGTGTCGGGCATTCCGTCCGGACTTTTTTCAACAAGCAATGTTTTTACCATAATCCACCTCTCTTTTGTAAAAGGGCCTTCTTCCGCTGTGCTTTGCATACTAGCAAAAGCAATAATTTAGAATAACGCAATAAAATATCCCTGTCAAGCTGGTGCCCCAGCGAACGCCAACAGCGAACACCTCAAACAGCGTTTGAGGTGTTTATTTCAGCTCTATTTCAGCTCTATTTCAGCTCTGTTTTTGATAAAATACCTTTTTACCGGTCTTGCCAACTTGTTTAATCCTGCCTTCTTTTTCCAGCTCATCTAAATACCTCACAGAAGTAGCGCTTGAAATCCCCAATAATTTTACCGCATCTTGATTGCTGATTTTGTCTTTATTTTTTAAAAGCCCCATAATTTTCTCTTTTGCCTGCTCTTTTTTCTCCTGCATTTTCTTATTATACTCCTCCAGCCCGGCGCCAAAATCATCCAACTCATTTTTTTCTTTTTCCATCGCCAAAATCTCCTTTTCATTTTCCTTTTTATCCTTCAGCAAACACCAAACCCACACCCCCATCCCAACAATAATCAAAACTAAAATAATTTCAAAATAATTCATAAAATTTTATTTTTAATTAATCAAATAAATTTACATAGTTTTGATATCTGAAAACCTTATTTCTTTTTCTCCCAGTTATCTCTTTTAGAATTCCCATTTTAATCATCTTGCTAACTAAAAGTAATGCATTTGGATTTTTAAGGCCAGTAATTTTTTCGACTGCTTTTACGGTCAAAGTCGGCGTATGGAATAGCGAGTTAAATACTAAAGTCGCCTTTGAAGCAGACCTCCCAAGCGATAGAATTTTTTTAGTATCTTCGTCTTTTAATTTAATTATTTTCTTGCTTGTATCTACTGCCTGGTTGGCGGTAACAGCAATCCCTTCAAGAAAAAATTTTAGCCAGCTCTCGATATCGTCTTTTTCATGAACGGCATTAAGTCTGTCATAATATTCTTGACGATATTTCTTGAAAAATTCTGAAAGATAAAGAAGCGGTTTGTCCAGGGCTTTTTGCTGACACAAATAAAATGTAATTAAAAGACGACCAATCCTTCCATTACCATCTAAAAATGGGTGGATATTTTCAAACTGAGAATGGATTAACCCTGTTTTAATTAAAACAGGAAGACGAGAATTATTATGTAAAAATTTTTCCATATTATATAGCGCAGACATAACTTCTTGCGGTGGACAAGGTACAAAAGAGGCCCTTTCAATAGTCGTCCCCCCTACCCAATTTTGTGATTTTTTGAATTCACCCGGTTCTTTATACTCACCCCTAACTCCGCGAAGCAAAATTTTATGAATTTCTTTTATAAGCCTTAAAGATAGGGGAAATGTTTTAAGCCGCTTTAAACCATAATTCATTGCATCTATATAATTCAAAATTTCATCTACATCTTTACGAATTTCTAAATCTTCTATCTTGGCTTCGGCATTCAAAACATCGGCAAAAGTTGCTTGAGTTCCTTCTACTTGGCTCGAAAGAGTCGCCTCTTTTCGGATATACATCAAAATAAAAAAATCAACATCCGGCAATGTTTCTGCGATGCCATCCAATCTTCCCAATGCTAAATCGGCCTTTGATAATAGGCTTTGCAAGTCCTCATCAACTTCAATTTTGAATGGTAAAGCATCAGGAACAAATGCCTTATATCGCGCATCATCTTTTAACTGATTTATGTATTTTCCGCTTCTCATATTCAAATTATATTACTTATAAATCGTAGACAGGCTTTTTCTTATCTACGATTACCATTATAAATCGTAGATAAGCTCTTGTCAACATAGATTAGACATAGATAAGGTTTTCACTAAAAATGATCTACAATGTTAATCGTTTCTATTTATCAACAATTTTATTTATTTCTTCTTTTTTCGGCTCTCATGCTATATGCGACATCTTCAACTGCTACAAGGTTGCTTTTACTTAATACCACTTTAACCGCACGGGGAATATCCTCAAAATAACTAAACATCTCATCTTGAGTTTTTATGCCCTTTGTTTGATTCGCTTCTAAATGTACATTCCCACAAGTCCAAAAAGGAATCTGGTCTTTTTTAGACCCTACTTTTTCTGGCAAATCATTAGTAAAAAATCTAATTGTAACGCCTATTGTTTTATTATCTTTTTTCATATTTTTTGATTAATTCTTTAATTTTATTTCTTAAAACTGGACCTGCTCCAATAAATCTACACTCCGATAAGATAGCTTTAAATAATTTTCCTTTTTTAAATATATTTTTAAATTTCATTATTTCATACCACTGGTCCCAAGATGCCATTTTTATAAATCGTTTGGGCACTTTTGCTAAAAGATACATAAACTCGGGGTAGCGTTTTGCTTCATCTACTTTTTTCTCAACACATACAAACTAAACACCTCAAACGCCGTTTGAGGTGTTTAGTATATACAAAAACCGCCTCGGCAAAGGCGGGGCGGTTTTTTAAACTAATTTAGAGCGCGCACGGGCTGGTTGTCTCTGTAAGCCTCTCTTGGCACCATGCTTGGTTTTCTGGGTTTTCTGAGTAAAAGCCCATATCAAGCAGGTTGACTGTTCCATCTTTGTTTATGTCAGCTACAGGGCTGTATGCTTCGTCTCCGCAGCTTTTGTTGTAGCTTTCTGTTAATTTTTCGTACAAATGGAAGCAATCAGTTGATAAGATTGATATAGGAGTAGATGTTTCCT
>Ga0209542_10003805_pt1 | contig 31846 bp, 43 predicted proteins | sample RifCSPhighO2_01_FD_184028 | JGI IMG/M metagenome (GOLD analysis project Ga0209542, IMG submission 184028) | Soil microbial communities from Rifle, Colorado - Rifle CSP2_plank highO2_0.1 (SPAdes) (version 2) | ecosystem: Environmental > Terrestrial > Deep subsurface > Rock core/Sediment ... | reverse complement strand
AATCAAATGGAAAGTTCAAAAATAAAAATTAATATGCAAATACTATCTCCGATAATTTTACGAATCGGCATTGGTGCAGTAATTGTTTGGTTTGGACTACAACAAATCAACACTCCATCTTCTTGGATTGTGTATTTGCCAACATGGACAAAAATCTTACCCTTAAGTCAAATAAATTTTGTTTATTTAAATGGATGGTTTGAATTAATATTCGGCATAATTCTCATTACAGGATTTTTTACAAGAATTGTCGCTTTTTTCTTGAGTATTCACTTACTCGGCATAGTATTGACTGTTGGATATAATGAAATCGGTGTTCGAGACTTTGGTCTTTTTATAGCACTTTTTTCAATTTTTTTGCACGGAGAAAATAATCAATCGAGAGATAAATTTACTTGATACCTTTTTTCCACTCACTTTTTAATTTCTTAGCAAAAGCTTTTATATCTTTCTCGTGAATTTTATATTGTTGGCTGTATGTAGTAGCCAGAGTATCAACTGCTTTATGATAAAATGGTTTTGTGAAACTCTTTGCTTTAGTCACTTTTTGCACCATCTCTTTTCTCATTTGAGCCATTAAAATCGAAGCTTTTTTCTTATTTTTTTTACTATTAGGACCCAAAAAATAATACGCCCCCGCCCCAAGCGCCGCTATTCCCACTCCTACTGCCATTTTTTTACCATTAGATACTGTATTTTTCTTTTTTACATTTGTGTTATTTTTTTTCATATTTTTTATTTGCTTAAACTTTTTAATAATTCTTAATTTTTACGATGCTTCTTTTTTTTTCTAAAAAGAAAATTAAATACTGTACTTTCTTTTACTTCTTCAAGCATTTCCTTAGTTGTATCACCAATATTATCTATGTCTTTTTCTATTTGTTCGAGAATCTTTGAAAAAGTATTAGTTGCACGAATAAGATAAAATAAAAATATCGCCACCAAAGCCCACAAAATAATAAAGCCGATTGAAGATATAAAAAAGAAAATCTGTGATTGTAAAATTGCATCCATAATTTCATTATAGCATAAATGTTATATAATTCATAGATGGAATTGCACGATAAACTAGAACTAAAATTCCGCTTAGATATAAATCAAAAAAAGGCCTTGCGTCGGCTTAAGATTTTTTCGGTGGCGGATTTGCTTTTTCACTTCCCTGTTCGCTACAGCGACATTAGTGAAGTTAAAAAGATTATCGACTTAATTCCAGGTGATGTAGCGACCATATATGGAAAAGTTTCTGGTTTAAAAACTAAAAAAGGGTTCCGTTCAAAGATACCAATGGCTGAAGGCGGTATTGAAGATTTGTCTGGAAAAATAAAAATCACTTGGTTTCATCAAGCATATCTCGCTAAAATGATTAAAAACAATGAGAATGTTAAATTAACTGGAAAAGTAACGCAGGGGAAAAATGGCATTTACCTAGCCAACCCAGAATTTGAAAAAATGGCTGACATGCCGATAGATTCACACGATACACTCTTTAAAAAAAATGACATGGAAAATACCGGCTTCTCCTATCCCATTTATGCGGAAACTCGAGGTATCACTTCTAAATGGTTTTATCACGCTATTGAAAAAATATTCAAAGAAAAAACATTGGATAATATCAAAGATTATATTCCACTCGAGATTCTAAAAAAATATCATTTACCCACTTTAAAAACTGCTCTAGTGTGGATTCATAAACCTAAAAACAAAAATGATGCAGAATCAGCCCGTAAAAGATTTGCTTTCGAAGAAGTATTTTGTATACAGCTCGAACGCCAACATGATAAATTTGAATATAAAAAAAATAAATCTTTTCAAATAAAACCAAACGAGAAAAATGTACAGGATTTTCTGAGACGTTTTCCTTTCTCTCCGACAAGTTCGCAAAAAAAATCCATTACCACGATATTGGAAGATATGGGGAAAAATTTTCCAATGTCTAGGCTTTTAGAAGGTGACGTAGGAAGTGGTAAAACGGCGGTAGCAGCAACAGCTGCTTACTGCACAGTAAATACGAAGCCTTTCGATTTCACTCAGGATCGTTTGCAAACTTTTGGAAGTTTGCAAACGGCCTATATGGCACCAACGGAAATTTTAGCTACACAACATTTTGAATCTTTTATAGAATACTTTAAACATTTACCAATCAATATCGGACTTATTACCGGAAGCGGTTGCCGTAAATTCCCTTCAAAAGTGAACCCAAATGGATGGACAACCATCTCTCGCGCGCAACTTTTGAAATGGGTAGCTAATGGAGAAATACCGATTTTAATCGGCACTCATGCGCTTATTCAAAAAACAGTGAAATTTAAAAACCTAGCATTAGTAATAATAGACGAACAACATCGATTTGGAACAGAGCAGAGAAGAAAGTTGGTAAAAAAAGATGGAATTGCTCCACACTTACTTTCAATGACTGCAACCCCCATTCCTCGCACTCTCGCACTTACTATTTACGGAGATTTAGATCTATCACTTTTGGATGAAATGCCAGCTGGCAGAAAACAAATAATTACAGAAATAATCACGCCAAACAAAAGAGATGAGACTTATGAAAAAATCCGCCAAGAATTACAAAACGATAGACAACTTTACGTCATTTGCCCGAGAATATTTGAGCCCGATCCAGAAAAAGAACTAGCACTCAATGTAAAATCTGCGGTAATGGAAGCAAGGCGTTTAAAAAAAGAGGTCTTTCAAGAATATGAAATAGGGATTTTACACAGTAAAATGAGCAAAGAAAAGAAAGAAAAAGTAATGCGGGACTTTACAGAGGGTAAAATAAATATTCTTTGCGCCACCTCAGTGGTAGAAGTCGGTGTGAATGTCCCAAATGCAACCGTGATAATAATAGAAGGCGCGGAACGTTTCGGACTGGCGCAACTCCACCAGCTCCGTGGACGCGTCATTCGGAGCACACATCAAGCATATTGCTATGTGTTTGCGGAAGCAAAAAGTGAAAAAACTATTTCTCGCCTAAAAGCACTCAGGACAGCAAAAAATGGTTTTGAACTTGCGGAGTTAGATTTATCGCTACGTGGAGCAGGTGAACTAGGTGGCACGAAACAATGGGGCATCACCGACCTCGGAATGGAAGCGATTAAGAATATAAAAATGGTGGAAGCGGCCAGAACAGAGGCTATCCTGTTGATAAACGAAGACTCGGAACTTATTAAATATCCTTTACTAAAACAAAAAGTCCATGAAAAAACGGACGAATTTCATTTTGAGTAAATATTAAAATTTATTTTGACTCCCGCCTTTTTAAAAAATTTCAAAAGATGTGTAGTGACATTCATAACTTCTTGGTGAGCTTTTTTGTGACCACGCTGTTTTAAAATTTCAAGTAGCCGAGTCGCTACCGGAATAAGACTTCTGCCGACAATTTTATCAATCGCCTGTGAATGTTCTGATAAATTATTTCCAAAAACAACCGCATAGTGATTACCTTGAACGGTATCTATAAATTTAGCCACTAATACTTCTAGGTTATCCATATTTTCAAAATCTTCTTCAAATTCAGTAAACCAGTCAAGCATTTGTTTGAGAATCTTTCGTGGAATTTGCTTACCCATTTTTTCTATTTCTTTTCTCTCAGTAATATGTTTATTAACTCCTCTGCCTGAGAGTTGATCAAATTGTGGAACATCCCCCTCAAATGTCTCACCCAAGTCGTGACTCCAGAGACGCTCGTAAATTTCTTTTGTATCCACTAAAGCTTCGAGCGATGGACAAACACGACTCAAATGAAACCAAAATCCAATACACGCCCATTGATGCCCGGAAATTGATTCGTTCCTTCCGATCTTAATATGTTTTTGCATCCAGGGGGTTTTACCCCAGCGATACTGCCAATTTCCATGGTAAGTATCAGCCATAAACTTATAAATACTGTTCAGAGATTTATTTGTTGTTTTGTCTTTCTTTTTCATTATTTATAATTCGGCTTGATTTCCTCTACCCCTTCAATCTGGCTAGAAACTCTTGCTAAGGCGTATAATAAACTAGAAAGCCGGTTTAAATAGGACAGACTTTCTGTACTTACTTTTATTTTCCCTTCCTCTTTTGCTCCAACAACTCGCCTTTCGGCTCGTCGAGCTAAAGTCCGCGCGAAATCAAAAATACCACCGAGCTCTGTCGCCCCACTTACGAAGAAATTTTTAATTGGTGGTAAAACTTTTTCAATTTCATCAACGATATTTTCAACTTTACTGATTTTATCTGCAGTAATAGACATGATCGAACCTGCAACTTCGGCTTGAACGATAAATAAATTCTGCTGAACTTCTAAAAGAATATCTGAAAATTTAATTTCTCCACTAGTAATTTCAAAACTCATTTCTGAGGTTTTAGCACGAATCACGCCTAAAAAAGAATTGATCTCATCAAGAGCACCGAGGGCTTCCGCTACAATTGAACTTTTAGAAATACGCTGATTACATCCAAAAGTTTTTGTGGTGCCATTGTCCCCTTTTCTGGTATAAAGCATAATCTCTATGTTATTCTAATTTATAAAAATTGTAAATATAACTTTTTGGAGGGGTTTTGAGCATGACGGCGCGAAAACTTCAGGCCTTCGGCTCTGAGAGCCTTAGGCTTGAAGAGATTTTTTAAACTGCAAAAAATCCGTACCAGAAAAAAGTTTATGTTTATAATTTTTATGACTAGATTTCGCAAACTCCGGAAACACAAGCGAATTCTTTTGCGCCAGTGGTATTGTCCGTCGCTTCGTATTGAGAAAGTTTAGAGAAATCAATTTTACCGATAGCTTTTGATCGCCTCTCATATTCTTCTTTAGTAATTGCTTCATAAGGAGCTAATTGATAGATATGTTCGGAACGCGGAAGAAAAGAAAGTCCACCAATCCAATCCCAATTTTCGTAAACAAAATTACCGACAGCTATCCATTCATCCGGACCAACATAAATAGTCGCCGATGGGTTATGCTCCACAAAATGTTCTTTAAGCCTTTTCCATTCTTTCATTAAATCCAAAGCGGAGACTTCATCTTTAAAAATGGCTCCCTCTGGCGCCTTGACTGGGAACTCCAAAACAAAAGTAGTGGCTGAAGACTCGGAGTGACCAACTTCCGGCAAACAAGGCACGCCTTGATCCCGAGCCATTTGGAGCAATGTGTCAGTATGAGAAATACGCACTCGACGAATAAAATATGGAGCATACCAAGGATGCATACCTGAACCGACACCTAAAAGCTGGCCAGAATTTCCATGAGGCTTCACGCAAGTGATAGCGGTAGAAGGATTGACGCCAAAACGTTTAGCATATTTTTTATTTGTTTCAATAGAATCCGCCTTCAGGATATCTAATACTTTATCATCTCGAATGATTGGATTATCATAATAACCAGTCAAGGAAACACCAAGCAATCTCTCCTCTTCACAATTCTCTTTCCATTTTTTTGAAAGGTAACCGAAATTGGTTAAAGTAGATTGATAAGTTCCCAATAATGTTGCCAATTCCATTTTTCTCTTGAGAGTTGCCACAGTGTCTTTTGGACGAATTACAATACTGGTCAAATTGCAGAATTGTTTTGAACGTAAATAAATTTCTCCGCAAGGATTCAACCCCATTTGTCTTTCATCTTTAATCGCCGCCCATCTACGAGCCGGTAATTGTTTCTCTAATCCTGCTCGATTAAAAATTCCACGTTCTCCTGACTTAGATTTTACCAAAGATGTCCACTCATCTAAAAATTCTTCAGCTCCAGGCTTAGCGTTGTAAACTGCTGAATTGTTTGCCATAGAACGCTGACCCTCAGTTAAATAAAATTGTCCTTTTTTCGCATCTCGCATTTCTGTATCTTCCAACTCAGAAAGAGAAATGAGAGCGCTGCGCCTAACCCCCCCGGCTACAACAATCATTCCAATCTGGCAGATAATATCATGCAAATCTAAATTTGAAAGACGACGGCCTTGTTTCGCTAAAATTTTACGTTTAGCAAATTCCATTAAATCCATTAATGGTTGTGGTCCGGAGGCTCGGCCTCCAGCGGTTTCCAAGCGCGCGCCAGCTGGCCTAATCATTCCATAATCAAATTTAACATCTTTACCGTCAAACCAAGTCTTAAGTCCTAAAACAAAAGCATCTGCCCAGCCTTCTTTACTATCATGAATAATATGTACAGCTGGTTTTTCTTTTGTTTGTTTTTTGATTTGCGGAAATTGCTGGACATTTTCCCATTCAACTGCAAAACCAAGTCCTGCCCCACACATTGAAACATACATAATTTCTCCTAAATCTTGGGGACAAGTCGGAGCGATATAAGAACAATTATATGCCCAAACATTGGAATTTCTACAAGCTTTACCAGCGGACCAGAGAAGTCGCATAGAAGGGCAAATATCTTGATTTAGGATAGATTGGCGGACATCCTCATATTCTTTAACTGTAAGCTTATTCTCTAAATTTTCCTTCATATAAGCCATATAACGATCAACAGTTTCTATCCAGGTCTCGCGACGGCCCAATTCTGGAACCCATCGTGAATAAAACTGATAGAAAATATATTCCGAGTAAGGACTGTAGAAATATTTACTGCTTTCTTCAACCGCTTGTCGAACCGATTCCGACACCGGACCAAAAGCAGCGCGAAGCTCTGAACGTTTATTACGATAGATAATATATTTTTTAGCCGTATCGGTAAAACCATTTTTCATTAATTCTTTTTCCACGAAATCTTGAACTAACTCAACGGTCGGCAAAAATTTTGCCCCTTTATTTTTATTCACCAACTCGGATCTTAAGCCAAGAAGAGTTTTGAAAACACGATTAGCCACCATTTGAGATTCATTTTCTCCTCCTTCACCAGAAACTTCAAAAGCTTTAAAAATAGCTCGAGCAACCCTTTCTAAATCAAAAGAAACAACTTCACCAGTTCTTCTTCGGATAGATTTTATTTTTGCTAATTCGCTTTTTAAAATTTTTTCTGTTTTTTTCATAAAATTTAAATGGTTTTGGGATTAAGAATGTTAATGCTCGATGTGGTATCCATTTTCTTTTTCTTAATAACAAAATTATATATGGCGGGGGAGAGAACGAAAGCAAAAGCAATGTTACTGATCAAGTGGAGTGTGGTAAATGGAATTTGTCCAACGAGAGATCCTAAAAATGATTGATGAAAAAAAAGCGGACCAACGGTAAGTCCTGTTGATGCATCAAAAAATAAAGTCCCCATGATTGCAAAACGCACATAATTCCATGTATTGGACTTATGTTCTCTAAAATAAATTGCGGACCATAAACCGAGCACTCCATAAGCTCCTGCGGTAAAAAATGTTTGTACTCCAAGTGTTCCAGTCAACACATCATAAAGCAAAATACTCAAAACAGCAAAAGAGGAAGCAGCAAACACCCCATAAGCTTTACTAAAAGGCATCATAACTGAAAGTATTGGTTCAACATTCGGCGCACGAAAAGGAATTAATCGAACAAGTAGACACAAAACAAGACCGAGAGAAAATTTAAGATAATTTTTTGCGTTTATGTTCATGTTTTCTATGTTGTTGATAAGATATTGGTTTAAATAAATAAAAGTTATATAATATTAATCAGAGTTATGTACTTTTATAACTACCTAAGTCATTATACATGAGACTAGTCCCCTCGTGTAAAGTGGATAACTAAAATTATTAACATTAAAACACAAAATAAAAAATTATGAATAGCAAAAAGATGGAATGGGTGCTACGCATAGCTGTTGCTGGAGAGTTTATGGGACATGGAGTGTTCGCCTTACAGGGAAAAACAGGTTGGTTCGTGTATTTTAAGCCTTTTGGCATCACTGACCCACAAACAATTGTTTCCTTACTCATGCTGGTGGGTATTGTGGATTTATTATTGGCGTTATTGGTGCTTATAAAGCCTATTAGAATAGCTATTTTATGGATGGCTATCTGGGGTCTCTTTACAGCAATGATTCGTTGGCCAATTGGACCTGACCCTATTTGGGATTTCTTTGAAAGATGGGCAAATTGGGGAGCTCCATTGACACTACTTCTAATGCTTGGTTGGCCTCGTTCTCTGAGAGAATGGTTAAAATAAAATCACCTCCATTCAAAATTTCTGCCAAAATGTCCCCATATAGATGTATCGGCAAATTTTACCTTGTCTAATTTCAGGTATTGGCGAATACCCTTCGGGCTAAGGTCATAGCCGATAATTTCTTCTTCCTTGCCGTCTATGACGACAACGGCCATAACTGGCTCATTTTTGCCTATTGCGTAAGCAAGTTTTGTGTAAACCTCTTTAGCTTTCCGATTCTCTAAAAGCTCCACTGCAATTCTTCGCGCCATATAAGCTCCAGACCGATCCACTTTCGTATAATCTTTACCAGAAAATGACCCTCCACCAATAGGTATCTCTGGACCGTAATTATCAATAACTAATTTTCTTCCAGACAGACCCGTGTCTGCGTCAAATCCACCTTGCGTCCATTCTCCGGCTGGATTTATTAAATATTCCTCAGCTTTGATAATATTTTGTACAAGTTCTAACAACTCATTGTTTTTTGTGTTTTGAAAACTTGCAACCACTGTTAGAACCTTATTATCTTTCATTGTCACCTGTGTCTTACCATCATATGGATACACCTCAAAAATTTTTTTACAAAGGTCTCGAGCAAAAATATATTCGAGTGGTAAATATTCTAACGTCTCACTGGTCGCATAACCTTTCATAATACCTTGATCCCCTGCTCCACCGATATCTACTCCTTTAGCAATCTGCGCACTTTGTAATGTTACATTAACAATAACTTGATAATCAAGTCCGACAATATTCTGAACCAGTTCTAAAATATTTGGTTTCGCCCCCGAAGTGACTTCGCCATTTATGGTAATAAGTTTATGTCCACCCATTACTTCAATCGCCACACGGCTTTCTTTGTCATCTTCCAAATACGCATCTAAAATACTGTCGGCAATGAAGTCGCATATTTTATCGGGATGCTTTGGACTGACAAATTCTGCTGTTTTTATCACTTTAGGTTAAATTTAATTTAATGAATTTTTTTTGGCGGTTCATTTTTATTATTAGAAATTTGTGTTATTCTCTCCATTTCTTTTAATTGCCTTTTTAAATGCCCTTTAGGGCCTTTTGTAAGACGATATTTTTCTAACGCTAATTTTGAAGCTTCAAGTCGTTCAACAGCAGGTCTGGAATAATAATCTATATCTGATTGCTTCTCGTTTATATTCAAATAAGAATGAAATTTTTCAATTAAAAGGAGAAGGCGTTCTAAAAGATCGTCCTCGGACATCGATTTCTTTTTCTCTTTAATGTCTATAATGATTTTCTTTTGGATTTCATCTGATAAAGCAATAAATTCATCCAAAAAAGGTTCAGCTTTTGGGACAAGCCCCATCAAAACTTCAACATTTAAATCTAAATTTGAATCTAATTTTTCCGGGGCTTTAGCTGAGATAAAACCTTGTTCTATTTTTGTTGCCAAATCAGGTTCTCTGGTAAAACTTCGATTACGATTTTTTATTAACTTAGTAAGGTCAATTCCTTCTTTCATAATTTTAAAATTAATTGATAATGTGTCGAACAAGTTGAAACTTTATCCCTCAATCCTTTAACTTGTCCACCCTCTTGGACTCGAACCAAGGACCCTCGAGGTATAAGCTCGATGCTCTAACCAGCTGAGCTAAGGGTGGATATTATTTCATATTATATATCGCCATTGCTGTTCGTGGCATGTGGCTTAATTAACCAAAACAGCTAAAGGTGGATCTTTTTTTAATACTACAAAATTAAGCGGATTTGCGCAAAGACAAAACTACTTTTTTAATTGTGTCATAAATAACCGGAAGTTCTAAATAATCAATCAGAATTGCAAACCAAGAAAGCCAAATAGGTAACAATATAGCAGCAGTGCCAGTAAATTGAGCCACTACCACTTCATCTGTGATCCAAAAAAGATGCAACCATTGAGAATTTAGAAGGATTAAAAATAATATACTTTTCCACCTGAATTCTTTTTGAAGCTCATTAACATAAAAAAGAGAGGTAAGTATTAGAGCTGGAATTTCTGTGTAATCGACAAAAGAAATAAAAATATTTCCTATTTTACCTATATTCCAAAATTCATATCCAAAAAGTCGAAGCCCTATAATATTAGTCGTCATCCAATATAGATGTACCAATTGCCACACAAAAAGTCCGGCTGTGATATAGAGATTGAGTTTGTAATTTTTCTTATACCAGAGAAAAAATTTGGAGAAAAAAATTTGAAATATTTTAAACATGTTAAACAATTTTTTCAGAATCTTTCTTTTTTAGAAGGATTCCATGTGCAGTCAGAATCTTTTCATATTCTTCCTGTTCTAGGGTTTCAACTTCAATCAATTTATTGGCAATAGCTGTAAACGCTTTCTTGTGTTCGACTAATACTTTCTCGGCTGATTTTAATCCATCATTTATTATTCTTGAAACTTCCGCATCAACTTTTGTTGAAACTGCTTCTGAAAATTCTTTTTCTATCACCTCGCCATATTGACTCCTGCCACCTCCCCCGACTAATGCAATCGGTCCAATGGTGTCAGACATTCCCCAGCGTGTCACCATTGCTCGTGCTAAATTTGTCGCCACTTGAAGATCGCTGGATGGACCGGTTGTGATATCCCCGAAAATCATTTGTTCTGCCACATACCCTCCGAGTGACATTGCAATATCATCAATAAATTCTTTTTTAGACTGAAGCCTTCTTTCCTCAAGAGGTAACTTCAATGTATACCCTCCGGCATTTCCACGTGCAATAATAGATACTTTATGCACTGGATCTGCATAAGGTAGTACTGAAGCCACGAGTGCGTGACCAGCTTCATGATACGCAGTAATTTCTTTTTCTTTTTTAGAAAGTAAGTGGCTTTTGCGTTCTGGCCCGAGCATTACTTTCTCAATCGCGCGAATAAGATCAAATTGAAAAACTTTTTTACGATTCTCTCGAGCAGCAAGTATTGCCCCTTCGTTCATTAGTGAATATAAATCAGCTCCAGAAAATCCAGGGGTGCGTTCAGCAATTAATTTTAAATTAATATCTTCAGCTAACGGCTTTTTTATGGCATGAATTTGCAATATTGATTCACGATCCGCTCTATCCGGCAAATCTAGCAGAACTTTTCTATCAAAACGTCCTGGGCGAATGAGTGCTGGATCAAGCACGTCCGGTCTATTGGTAGCTGCCATCACGATAACCTTATCATTCGGTTCAAACCCATCCATTTCCACGAGTATTTGGTTTAAAGTCTGCTCACGCTCGTCATTTCCTCCGCCAAAACCTCCTCCTCGCGTTCGTCCTATCGCGTCTATTTCATCCACAAAAATTATTGCAGGTGCCGCTTTTTTAGCCATTTTAAAAAGATCGCGTACTCGAGAAGCGCCGACACCCACGAACATTTCCACAAATTCGCTTCCAGATAAATGGAAAAATGGTACACTGGCTTCTCCCGCCACTGCTCGCGCTAATAATGTCTTTCCTGTACCCGGAGCACCGGTCAATATCACACCTTTCGGAATTCTTGCTCCAATATCCAAAAACTTTTTTGGGCTTTTCAAAAAATCAACAATTTCTTTTAATTCCTCTTTTGCTTCCTTGCAACCAGCGACATCTTTGAAAGTAACCCTATTGTTTTTGTCATTCGGGTCAGTGATGCGCGCTTTGGATTGTCCGAAAGAAAGCGCCTGCATTCCGGCACCCTTCACTTGGCGCGAAAGATACCAGAAAAAAAGCAAAATAAAAACAATTGGTAATAAAAATGGAAGGACATTTAAAAGTACAAACACAAATCCACTTTCATTTTTTATTTCTATCTCAGTTTTTGCCAGAGCATCGCTATTCACACCATAATTAAAAAGTGTCTGCGATAATGAAGACCCTATTTCTTTTTTAGCGGTTTTGATTTCGTCATTAGTATAAGTGATGGTCAGCTTATCACCCTCAACCACAATTTTTTTTACTTCTCCAATTGAAACACTTTTGGCTAAAATCGAAATCGGAATTTCTGGTATAACTTTTCCACTATCGGATACCACTAAATAAACTGCCGTGATGAGCATAAAAATAAATATTGCTCCAGCAACACTACTAGAAAAGTTGCCTCCCCTGTTTGGCTTTTTTCCTTTATTTTGTTCACTTTTGGGGTTGAGAAAATTAAAATCCATAAATGAAGATTAGCATAAAAAATAGAAAAAACAAAGAAGAAAAAACAGGAAAATTTATGTTAAGATTAAATATGGCTAATTACGCTGAAAATAGAAAAGCATATTTTAATTATGAAATCCTAGAAAAATACGAGGCGGGTATTGAGCTTTTGGGTACGGAAGTTAAGTCGGTGCGAAATGGAAGAATGTCACTTGAGGGAGCTTTCGTGATTGTTCGTGGAGGTGAAGTATATTTGATTAATTCTAATATCCCACCATATCAAGTCAAAAATTCGCCGAAAGATTATGACCCATTACGCAATAGAAAACTTTTATTGACAAAAAAAGAAATCGCCGAACTTGCTGGAAATGAGAAGAATAAAAGTTTGACAATTGTGCCAATTTCAGTGTATAATAAAAACAGAAAAATCAAAATAGAAATTGCTTTGGTGAAAGGTAAGAAAAAGTTTGATAAACGCGAGACTATAAAAAAACGTGATACTGATCGTGAGATTAGACGCGAAATAAAAGAACGTTGAAAAAGAGAAATGTTGAAAAATAACTTTTGCAGGGGTTTCGAGGCTGACGAGCCGAGAACTTCAGGATTTTTTAAGCTTCAAAAAATCCGTACCGAAAAAAGTTGTTTTTCAACATTTTTATAAATTTGGGGATGCAAGGCATAGACAGTAGGCCTTTTGCTCTTGACGCATATCAAGAATGGACGTAATCTTGTAAAACTTCGTTCAATAGCTTAATTGCAAAATTAGCTTCCAAGGTGAAAGCATCAGTCTCTCCATACTTCGGTATGAATGACTTTGCTTTCGCTTCAGTTTCGGCTTACGCCTAACTGATGTCTCTCTTATAGACTTCCGATATATAAGGACAGGCATAATATTATCGGGATAGGAAAAAGAATGTTCCGACTTTTTTCCAAAACAAAGGAACTCGATTAAAAAATATTTGGCTCGCTTAAGAATTTTTTAATTTAAACAAAAAAGCGAGCTACGTATGTAGACTTCTTGACAAAAACCTTCTGCACGGGGATTCGATTTCCCCCATCTCCACATCGTGAGTATTAATTAGTAGAATCATTCTTGCTAGTCTTTTTTTCTGTTCCTTTTATTTTTCTAATTTTTTCTCGCAAGTCATAATATCTAGTTTTTATGGTACTTAGCGGCTCATTAGATAAATTAGCGATCGCTTGAAAAGTCAACTCGTCTTTTAATTTCATTTTTAATAATTTGACTTCGTCTAATGAAATATCCCCTCTTAAAGAATTCCAAAATGCTTGATTGTCTAATTTAGATATTATCTCTGTTTCAGTCGGTGATAAATTAGATTCTAGTCCAGAATTAGATTCATCTGTTTCAACTATTTCATCCAAAAAATTAATATCGCCCATACGCCTTTTACCCTTTCTGAGATAATCTCTAAAAACGTTTAGTGCTATTTTATAGGCCCAACTATTAAAACTAGAACGACCATCAAAACCCTCAGAACCACGTAAAATTCTCATTTTAGTAATCTGCGCCAGATCATCTATATCATTTTGATATTTTCCGTGACAAAAGTGTTTAATCATTCCTACTATTAAATTCTGAATAGGATCTGCAGGATCTTCCATTCTTCTTCTTATTTCTTCAGGAGTTATTTTTTCAAATTCGGTATGACCTTTAACAACTTCAGGCTCCAGACTTACTTTTATATTTTTTTGTAGTCCATCAAATGCCATATTTATATATTATCATATAATAGTTGACTTTGAGCCTTTAATACGCTATTATCTTGTAGTCAAAGGTTTTCCTAGACACTTTTAATATCAATTGCGTGAAAGAATAAACAACCAAATACGAGCAGTGGAACTTCGGGTATTAGACAGTGAAAACAAAAATCTTGGCGTTTTAAGCATAAGAGATGCTCTAGAATTAGCTCAGAGTAAAGGTTTAGACCTAATTGAGATAGCTCCGAACGCTAATCCTCCATTGGGGAAAATAATGGATTTTGGTAAATACAAGTATGAAGTAAATAAAAAATTAAAGAAAAGTAAAGGTAGTGCTAAGCATACAGAAACAAAATCAATTCAAATAAAAATAGGCACGGGGGATCATGATTTAGAACTTAAAGCCAAAACTGCTTCAAAATGGTTAAAAGAAGGACATAGAATTAAAGTTGAACTTTTCCTTGCTGGACGCGCAAAATATATGGATGAAAAATTCCTTAAAGAGCGCTTAGATAGGGTACTTCACTTAATCACTGAAGATTATAAAATATCTGATGCATATAAAAAAGGTCCAAAGGGTTTAACTACAACAATCGAAAAAACAAAATGAAAGGAATGAAAACAAATAAATCATATTCAAAAAGATTAAAAGTGACAAAAAATGGGAAAATACTTTCCAGGAAGCCCGGCTTCAACCATTTTAACGCCAAACAATCACGCACCAAACAGCTTGCTGGTCATAAAGGTCAAAATTTTGTTATTAAAAACAAACCAAAATCTCATCTAATGCCATTTTCTTAATATTTTATAAGCCTGATAATTTTTAACTAAACAATATGACCAGAGTAAAGAAAGGAGTACATGCATTAAAGAGAAGAAGAAGTGTTTTAAAACAAACAAAAGGTTTTCGTCATGGCCGAAGCACCAAAGAACGTCAAGCAAAAGAAGCAATTTTGCACGCTGGAAATTATTCTTTCGCGCACAGAAAAGACAAAAAATCTCACAATAGAAAACTTTGGAATATAAAAATAAATGCTGGGGCGCGCGAAAATGGAATATCTTATTCAAAACTTATCAATGCACTCAAAAAGAAAAATGTGATGCTGGATCGTAAAATCCTTGCGGATTTTGCGGAGCATCATCCAGCTACTTTTGTTAAAGTTTTGGAAGCAGTGAAATAAAAAACAGAAATTACTTTTTAGGTCAGTTTTTTATATTTTATATTCAGCTATTTTATCTTTTTTAACCAGGATAATAACATCTTCTAAAAGTTTCTTAGGGTCATTTCCTACAATAATTTTGGTATTAGGGCGATTTCCTTTTGCTACAATTTCTTCAAGTTCCGCTCCCATTTCCCATGGTCCTTCAAAAATACCAACAGGCTTTTCATCTTCAAAGGCAATAGTAAATTCATGGATAGTGCCAATACGTCCACAACCGCATATTACAGCATCAGAAGAACGAGTCAGTAATAGATCACGTCCAGAGTAACCAAAACCCGTGTAAATTATTAAATCCATATAATCAAGCGGAAGTTTATAGACTTCAACATGTTCTTTTTCTGATGCCGCTGGAGAAAATCCTATAGACATTCCACCGAGCTCTTTAGTCCCCATTGCAACCCAAAGTGGAAATCCAGTCGTTGCCCCTGTTACCAGAACCGCTCCCTGGCGTGCAATTTCACGCCCAAGTTCTTTCGCTTTATCTAAAGCATCTATTCCACAATGACCAGTTTCAGCTGCCCCCGAAACACAAATCTTTATCTGACCATGTCCATGTTTGTTAAGAAAATTTAGTGGAGAATCCATGATTCAATTATACACTATTTAACAAATCAGCGTTACACTAGTTCCCTGTTCTGGAGCGTAAGCTTCAAGACCTAAGTTGTCTCGAAGTTTTTGTACTAAAAACATTGATGATTTCGGTTCACCCATAACCACAAAAATTTTTTTAATAGTATCTTGCGTATCTTCAACAAAATTTAACAAACCATCCGAATCTTTATGTCCTGAATATCCCGCAATTGTTACTATATGCGCTCGAACTATCACATCTTCTCCTGAAATACGCACTGTTTTAATTCCTTCTTGAATTAAACGTCCAGGACTACCGACTGCTTGATACCCGGTAAGCAACAATGTATTATTTGGATCTGGCAAATAATGTCTCTCGTGATGCACTACACGCCCACCAGTAGACATTCCTGAACCAGCAATAACTATTTTTGGGTTGGGTACATTGCCGATCATTTTTGACTCTTCTGATTTTAAAGTATTGTGAAGTCCTGGAAAATTAAATAAGTATTTATCATGCGACATAGCTTTTTGCGCATTTTCGTTGAAATAATTTCTAAATTGTTTAAAAACTTCTGTTAAACGAATAGCAAGTGGTGAGTCAAGAAAAATAGGCATTGTGGGAATTCTGTTATTTTCCACTAAGGCATTAAGTTCAAAAAGAAGTTCTTGTGATCTTTCAAGTGAAAAAGTCGGTATAATCAGTGTCCCCTTTCTTTTATAATTATCCTCAATTATTTCCTCTAGAAATTTTCTGCGATCGTCTCTGGATTCGTGATTTCTATCACCATAAACACTTTCCATTATTAAATAATCTATATCCATTAATTTTTCAGCGTCGGGTAAGAGTGGCGAAGGACTATTACCCAAATCTCCGGTAAAAAGAATTTTCTTTCCATTGTAAATAAATAAAATCATAGCCGAACCCAAAATATGCCCAGCATTCATAAAAAACACTTCGAGATTTTCAGTAATTTTTATTTTTTCATGATAAGAAAAGCCCTGCCACATATTAAGTACACTTTTAATATTCTCTTCACTGTAAATTTTATCTAAATCTAAATCTGTATTTTTAGACAATATACTTGCAGTATCTTCCAGCATTGGTCCAGCAAGCGCTCTTGTAGGTTCAGTAGAATAAATTTTTCCATGAAACCCTTCATGGATAAGTTTTGGGACACGACCCAAATGATCCACATGCGCATGGGTAATAAAAAGAATATCAATTTTTTTTGGATCGTACAAAAAAGAATCCCAGTTGATATCGTCCGCTAATTTTACTCCTTGAGTAAGTCCGCAATCAACTAAAATTTTTTTATCTTCAATTTCAAGAAAAAAATTCGCACCTGTAACAGAACCAGTGCCTCCACAAAATGTTACTTTAACTGTATTTTTCATCATTTCTATTGTATCTCATTTTCTTTTACAAACATAATTCTCTTAAAAAAGTACAAAATGGCTAAAGCCCCGCCAGACAGATCAAAAAATATATCGGAACTAAGATCTAAAATATTTAAAAGATTTTGAGTAATTACTCTATCAACTAAAGCTTCGAATATTTCCCAACCAACTCCGATAAAAAGCACAAAAAGCAATATCGTTAAAATGGACTTAAGAGATAAAATTTTGGGCACAAAAAAATAAAGGCAAGCAAGCCCAACCCAAAATCCACCGAGAAAATGCATAATCATATCGAAATACCAGATGGAGGAATATAAATAGAATTTATTTGCGAAAAAATTTACTACAAAAATAAAAAAAATGAGGATCAACAGACGTTTTATGAGCTTTTTTCTGTCCATTTAAATATTTTACCCTCAAAATAATCCTGTGTCCAAGAAAAGACCCCGCGTGGCGGGGGTTCTTCTTAGGACTATTTCTGATATATTACCATAGCTTATAGCTAAGTGGGTGTTAGACGTGTGTAACCAAAGCTACACTCGATCGAAACTCCCATAAAATAGTGTTCTAGGTAATAACCGGAAATAACCCTACTGAAAGTATAGCAAGACTAGTAACATAAGCAACTGGACAGGAAGATTTTTTTGTTTTTAAATAAGATTGTAATGAAAAACCTATATTACAAGACATATCGTTGCATTTTTTCTTTAAAATATTCTAGAGTTGTATAAAGTTCTGCATGAATACCAAAATCTTTTGCTCCTTCAATATTTTCTTTACTATCATCCACAAAAAGTATTTCGTTCTTCTTTATATTTTCTAACTCCTGAAATATTTTTGAGAAAAATTTTTGTTCCGGCTTTTTACTGCCTAAATGGGCTGAAGAATACGTCTTATCAAAGCTATCCGAAAAGCCCATTTTGTCGAGCATATACTGGAAACGATATTTTTCGTTATTAGTGGCTAGAAAACACAGTATTCCTTTACCCCGTAACTCTTGAACATATTTCACAACTTCTATATCTGTCTCGCGTTCGAGCTCAAACCAATAATCAAGAAGGGCATCTACGCTTTCACTCCACCCCCACTCTTTTAAATAAGGAGCAACTGTCTCTTTTAAATCTTTATTGCCGACTAGACATTCTTGAAAAGGACCTATAAAAAATGGAAGTGTTTTTTCTATAGAAATGTCATGTTTTTCGGCAAGTGTAATACTAAATTTTCTTTTACTATGAATCAGCACCCCATCCGCATCAAAAATAATTACTTTAATCATTTATTCATCTACCCCAAAACGTTTGTAGTTATAAGTTTTTTTATCACCGAACCAATGTTTGATTTCATGCTCCGCTTCTTCTGGAGTTTCCGAACAATGTACGATATTCATCACCGCTCGTTTTTCTTTGTTGGCAAGCGCGGGAGAATCAATCGAAAAATCCCCGCGAATCGTCCCCACTTCTGCAAGGTATGGCATAGTAGGGCCAGCAATTTTCCTGACAACATCCACTGCATGCACCCCCTGCACAACCATTTTTACTAATGGAGAAGATTCCATATAATCAATCAACCATTTACGAATATCTGGACCAATTTTTTCAGGCTCTAAAGTGCCAAAATCCAACATAGCATCATAGCCATATTTTTCATAGGTGGAGAGAGTTTTTTTTCCAAGTCTAGTAATCCATTCTTCATTTTTGGGATAATGATTATCTAATTGATCGTGAGCTGGCTGAAACATTTCCAATGCCACAATCTTTAAATCACGCTGTTCAAAACGACGGATAATCTCTCCTGTTAAACCTTTTCTCACCCCATCAGGCTTTATCATCACGTATGTTTTTTCTTCTTTTGGATGTTTCATAAATTTTATTTAAATCTTAGACTATTTTTTATTTTTTCTTTATTTTTCTTTAAGCGCTTTCTCAAAAAGTTCTCTAGCTCCTTTTTCAGCATACTCAATCGCCTTTTCATCTGTTCCTTTTACTCTTTCTAATTCAGAAACATTCTGAAGAGAAAACCCACTTTTTAACTTATCCATAAATATCATTCTAGCAGAAAAAGATATTTTTGCAAAACTGATTCGAAAAAATATTTACTCCATAGACTTATACCTCCCCATGATTTCGGCTTCTACTTCAGTTCGATCACGACCATATTTAACATAAGAAAGTTCTTTAAGACTATCCACAATGTCAGGATTACCTTTTTCCGGCGCCAGAGTTCTAAGATTGAAAGGCTTGGTCGGTTGGCCATTCACTAACATGCTCATATAGGCATTATAATTATCAAGTTTGGTAATGTCTTGCGCGGAAAATGTAGGTTTGAATTTCGGCTCTAAAAATGTCGCGTCTTCAGTGCCAACGCGGAATACTGCCATTGAACCGACATTGCCAAAAACGGCATTTTTAATATTTTCTTCCAATTGAGTTATGTATTGATGGGCAATATTTAATGATAGTCTATATTTTCTAGCTTCAGACAAAATAGAAGCAATAGAATCTGTTGTAACATTTTGAAACTCATCAATATAAAGATAAAAATCATTCATTGGCTTGCCGAACATATCAACTCGAGACAATGCAGCCATTTGGATTTTACCTACCAAAACAAGTCCTATTAAATTCGCATTAATGTCGCCAAGTCTTCCTTTAGAAAGGTTCACTAAAAGAATCTTTCTCTCATCCATAATTTTGCGGAAATTGAAAACTGAATTTTGTTGAAGCACAACCGGGCGCATAATGTCATTAGAAATAAAGTTATCAAATTTAGAAGAAATATAGGGTACGAAATTCGCTAAAGATTGGTCGCCGGTAGTCTGTTCGGCTGAAATCCAAAATTGTTTAATAATCGGATTCTTACAACGAGCCAATTTTAAATCACGAAATTCTTTATCCGCTAAGACTCTGGTGATTTCAAGCAATGTGGAGCCGGACTCTGGATCTTCCATTACTAAAAATGCACTATTTCTAAAATATTGTTCGAACATTGCCCCACCCCCTACTTTCATATCGAAAAGTTTATTAAAAATTCCCATCATTTCGTTTACGACAAAAGTTTTCTGTTCCGGATATTTCGGATCATACTCAAGCATATTAAGTCCCATCGGTCGCGCCGTATAAGCTGGATCGAAATAAATAACATCATCGATACGTTCTTTGGGAATTCGAGAAAGAATTGTTTGAATATCCGTACCGTGCGGATCAATGTAGCAACAACCATCGCCATTCCTAATGTCTTGCGTTATCATATTAAGCATAATATTCGTCTTACCGGTTCCAGTTTGACCAATAACATAAAAATGTCTCATTCGATCTTCACGTGCCATATGTATCTCTGTGTCTTTGCCTCGATAATTATTTATTCCTAAAATTATTCCTGCTTGTCCCATTTCTAAAGGTGCCGGCGCGATGCCAGCTTTAGCTTCTTTTAATTGTGGTTGACTTCCTATTCCAATTGGAAAATGAAACACCGAAGAAAGCTCTTTTAAATTCATCGGTAAAATGTTATCAGTGGAAAAAGAACGAAAAGAAAAATCATGGAAAAGTTTTTTTAAATTACTTCCATGAGCTTCTTCAAAAATAAAAGCATTACTAGCTGCTTCAGAAAATTGATTGAAAGAAGATTCGATTTCTTTGAGTATGTCTTCGGCGCGTGCATGTGTTTCACCAGAAGCAATAACGCGAATATTCGCTTTCATAATGGTGCTTTTGATTTTATTCCCTATTTTTTCTGCCGCACCCTCATCTACCGCACGCCTACCTTTCATATATTTTTCTTTTTTTTCTTCTTCTTTTTTAGCGCCAAAAATAAGCTCTTTGCCTGCCTTAAAAAAAGCTTTGTTAAACTTATAAAAATTATCGGCTGCATGTTTGACGGATATACCATCTTTCACATCATCTAATATCATATGAAATTCATTTATAAACTTATCTCCGGCTGGCGCAACTATAAGCTGTATCGCCGCACCTTCACCTTTAGTTTTTAACTTAGAAAAAACATTCAATATCATATTCATCGGATCATGATCTATATTGTCATAAGTTTTAATTGGCATAACACTGCGTTCTGTAAAAGAAGCATAAGCTCCAACTGATCCGCCAGTTTCATTAAAAATATTGTAATCATCTGCAACCTCACGAATTTTTGCATCATGATAAAATGCTAAAATTTGTTTTTCAAAAAGTGATAAATATTTATTTGGTATTGCGGCATAAATAACAACTTCATCACTTTGGTTACTTAGCGCCACTTCAAGTGTAAAATAATTTTCTTTTTCATTATTTTTATCAACAGAGATAGACTGCATGCCAGCATAAAATTGCTCCATAGCGCCAATAAATTCCTTAAAACCTTTTGACTTATCAGCTTCGTCAGTGGGCGGTGGAAGTGTTATTTCAAAAAGTGTCATCTGAAGAGATTTATAAAGGGGTGTCCCTTCTTTGAAGTCAGGTACAATTTGGCCTGTTTTTAAATACTGAATCAAAATTCGGTGAAAATCATCTTCAATGTGCGGATTACCCATGGTTTCTACTACCGAAAGCGCATTTCTTATCCCCTTGGTTATAACAATACCTAAAAGTTCTTCCATGACACTGTCATGAGATTCGGGTTTAAGCGCAAGTATTATATTCTGTGTTTCTTTTTCATTTATAATATTATTTCCATGCACTACCTGCTCTACAGGTATATCTTTATACGCCCCCACCACATCTCTCGCCGCATTATCTTGCGCATGTTCTACGTGACCTATTTTGATAAGTTCTTCTTCACGTTTGGCAACATGAGCGCGTAAATAATCAAGCTCCTCTTCTGGAGTCTGAAATTTCGGCATCTCCTTAAAAAAGGATTTTTCCATTTATATAATAATAGCATAAAGCGAAAGATATTTGAATTTTAGAGACTTGGGAGTGCGACGGCACGAGCACGAGGAATTTTTTAGCAAAAAAATATCCGTACTCTAAAATTCAAATATCTTTCGCTTTAAATTCTAAACTTTGGTTAAAATTTCAGCCTCATTGTCTGTAATAAGTATGGTGTGCTCAAAATGCGCACTCTTTTTTCCATCAGCCGTGCGGAAAGTATACCCATCATCATCTAAAATCACATTTTTTGTTCCATTGTTTACCATTGGCTCTAGAGCTATAACCATACCTGGAACTAATTTTTCCCCTTTTCCTTTTTTTCCAAAATTCGGGATATAAGGATCTTCATGTATCGCCCGTCCAACACCATGTCCAGAGAGAATTTCTACAATACCGTAATTATTTTCTTTTCGTGAATGAACAAAACTTTCTATTGCATAACCAATATCTCCCACCGTGTTACCATTCTGCGCCATATCAATACCCACTTGCAAAGCTTGTTCAGTAATTTTTAAAAGTGCCTTACTTCCCGCATTAATAACACCTACCGGCACAGTGATCGCCATATCAGTAAAAAGACCTTCGTGTTTGAGACCCAAATCAAGCGCAACAATATCACCCGCTTTTAATATTTTCTCTTGATTCGGAATACCATGCACAACTTCATCATTAACGGAAACGCATAATGACGCAGGAAATGGAATTTTCGCGCCAGCTGGACGATAATTTAAAAAAGCCGGAGTGTCTCCTATCTCGCGAATTAATTTCTCCGCGTATATATCTAAATCTTTCGTCGAAACGCCGGGTGCCACCATATCTTTCACTTTATAAAGTACCATCGCTAAGTGTTTACCACCCTCTCGCAGTATTTTTATTTCTTCGCTAGTTTTAATAATCACCATAAAAATTATGAGATAACTGTTCCTAAAAACTTCTCTCCATTCAAACATTTAGCTAAATTATCAATCGGTTTGCCATTCATCATCATTACAGTAATCCCCTCTTTTTCAGCCATTTCAGAAGCTATTGGATCAAAAGGAGAATTAAGACCTGGACTAAATTCTTCAGGAATCATAGCTCGGTAATCTTTCCAAAAAATTTGTTCAATTTTTTTGGCATTCGAATTGATTTTTGGATCAAAATCATAAACATAATCAGTATTAGAAAGATTGATAATCTTTTTTGCACCAACTGTTATTGCTCCCATGACTGCGTCGGAGTCTGAACTTGCTCCCGGCTTATATGCCGAACCTATGACTATTGGTTTTTTAAAAGAAAATTCTTCATTAAGATTTGATATTACTTCATGATGGGCATATTCGCCAAAAACAACGCGTAGTAATTCTGCATTTAATTTTAATGATGCTATGCCAATCCAATCCAAGTCTTCATTAGAAGGATTAACGAGTTCTTTAGCCGCATCTTGATATCTTCGACAAAGTTTTCCTCCGCCCGTAATAATTACAAATTTTTTGCCTTGTTTTACATGCGAAAGAATCAAGATCTTAAAATCTTTTAGAAAATCCATATCTATATTGTCAGGTATAATAAGCGACCCACCAAGTGAAATTATTATTATTTCTTCCATCGTATTTAAAATCCCAAAACTTTAATTATATCTTTATGCACACCTTCCATGCTTTGTTCGCCGTTTACCGTATATATAGTGTAACCGTTTTTACCTTTAAAATAACCCATCGATGGAATTACTTTATTCACATATTCATCGATTCGCTTTTTTATTCCTTCTTCTGTGTCATCATGCCTACCACGCAATAAATTACGTTTCATTGCTTCCTGTTCTGAAAGTTCAATGTAAATAATTTTTATATCATCGCGACCATAAAATTTCATGGTTTCTTCAAAACACTCTGATTGATTAGGAGTTCTGGGATAACCATCAACAATAAGATGCTTTTCCTGGGAAATGTCTTTAATTAAAAAATTAACAAAAATTGAATTGGTTAAAAAGTCCGGTTGTAAATGACCAGCATCTATTGTTGCGTGAACCAAAGAAGCTGTTTCCGATTTAGATTCTATTATTTTTCTGTATTCGTTTCCTGGATAAGCATACACGATTTCCTTCTCATCTTTGGATTTCAAAAAATCCATCAAGAGTTTCACTTGAGTACCCTTACCAGAACCTACTATCCCAAAAAATACAAAAGTTTGCGGTTTCATATATATATATATATATATAAACAATACAAAATTTAAGCTTAAAAATCAATATTATCTTTTCTTTTGGAAATATGTTTTAATTATAAGTAAGATGGTAAAAAAAGAAATTATTGCCATTACTGGAACCCTAGGTAGTGGAAAATCAAGTGCTTCAGACCTTGTTTCTAAGAAACTTGGCTATAAACGTTTTTCTGCGGGTAATTTTTTTAGGAAAATTGGTCTTGATTTAGGAATTTCACTAAATGAAGTCTCCAAACGAGCTGAAGATGATCCGATTATTGATAAAAAAACGGATGATGAAGTAAAAAAAGTGGGAGAAATGAAACAGGTTGTGATAGATGCTCGTACAGCATTTCATTTTATACCTGAAGCTTTCAAGGTATATTTAGACCTTCCCCCAGAAATAGCAAAAATTAGAATTTTAAATAATTTAGAAGAAAATACATTACGTAAACAAAGTGAAGACTCGTCTACTTTGGAAGAAATTTACGAGAAAATAGCCTCTCGACTAGAGAGTGAAAAGAAAAGATATAAAGAGTTATACGGCATAGATCACACTAATAAGAACAATTACAATCTCATAATAGACACAAATAAAAACAACCTAGAACAAGTTGCTGATATTATTGTATCGGAATATCAGAAATGGATAACTAACTAGTACTCTCGCATGGAAACTTGTGCATCTATCTTTTTCATTAGATCAAGAACAACAGAAACAACAATGAGAATCGAAGTACCACCTAAGGCAAGAGACGCAATGCCTGTTAGATATTGCATAATAAGAGGTAGAACCGCAATAAATCCTAAAAAAACTGCGCCCAGCAATGTAATACGACTCAAGACTTTTGAAATATAACTAGAAGTTGATACGCCTGGACGAATACCTGGAATAAACGCACCATTTTTTTGCAAATTAGTGGAAAGTGCTTCGGGATCAAAAGTAACAGCTGTATAAAAATAAGTGAAAAGAAATACTAAAATAAAATATAATACCGCATAAAGCACTGAGGTCTGTGTAAATGAAACAAGTATGTGAGAAATCTTTTCTAAGATTACATTACTAAAACGCGACAAAAAAGTTCCGATCATCTGGGGAAAAAGCAAAATGGAGAGAGCGAAGATTATCGGAATCACACCAGCTTGGTTAACTCGTAGAGGTAAATAGGTAGAACCGCCACCATACATTTTCATACCTCTAACACGTTTAGCATAAGTCACTGGAATGGGACGTTCAGCTTCGGTAACTAAGACAATTCCTGCGACAACAAGCAAACCAGCTACAATGAACATAAGGTAAAGAGGAATTTGAGAGGTATCAAAAGTAAAGAGAAGTTGACTAACCTCTGATGGAAGTCTAGAGACAATACCCGCAAAAATTATAAGTGAAACGCCATTCCCAATACCAAATTCGGAAACAAGCTCGCCAACCCACATTAATAAAACTGATCCGGCAATCACAATAACTAAATTTGTAATTCTATCAAAAGCTGTTAAATTAATTAAAATATTTTGGTTTTCCAAAATAGCTAAAAGACTAAACCCTTGAATAGCCGCCAAGGGTACAGTCAAAAGTCTCGAGTATTGAGTAAATCTTTTTCTACCAGCTTCACCTTCTTCATGATAAATCCTCTTTAATGCAGGGACCATAATGGTTAGAAGTTGCATAATAATTGAACCAGTAATATATGGGCCAACACCAAGCATTATTATAGAAAGATTAGAAAGTCCGCCCCCGGAGAATATATTTAGGATTCCAAAAAATTGATTATTAGAAAGAAATCGATTAAGTTCTTGAGTGTCAATACCTGGAATAGGAATAGCGGAAAGCAATCTGAATACTATCAACGACAAAAACACAAACAAAACCCTTTTTCGTAAAGTGGTATCTGTCCAGATTAATTTTATTTTATTCAAAAAATTCGTCATTTTATTTTATTTTGATGTGCCTCCCTTTAACACCAAGACGTTTTCTGATCTCAGAATAGCTTTCAATCTTCCCTTCCGTTGAAAGAATTTTGTCTTTGGAAAATATAACCGCCTTGCGAACAGATCTAAACTGATAGCCACGATTCTTGGGTAATTTTTTAATAATGTCACGAAGCTCTGGACGACGCTTGTTCCCCGCACGAGCCGTCTGACCCTTACCTCCACGACCTGAGGTTTTGGCATGTTTCCCTCCACGACCCACAAGTCTATCTTTTTTGTTTTTATGTTGTCTTTTTAAATTATGTATTTGCATAAAATTAAAACTTTAACTTAAATCTTTGTCTTTATCAGTAATTTTTAGTAAGCTTGCAGGTGGAATAACTTCTTCAGGCGCAATAATAAGATTTTCCAATAACGGTTTTGTGTATTTTGATGAAATTTGAGAAAGAGCAGTCATAACTGCTTTGGCATTATTTAATTTATTTTTACTATTAGATATAATCTTCCCTGTAATATCTTTCATGCCAGATAATTTTATTATATCGCGAATTACCGAACCTGCGACAAGACCACGGCCTTTATTGGGCATAAGTATAATTTGTGAACTTGAAAATTTAGCAAAAAGTTCATGAGGAATAGACATAGTCTTTGTTAAATTTAATTTAATCATGTTTTTTTTAGCGTTTCTTACCGCTTTATTGATCGCAAGAGCAGTGTCTCCAGCTTTTCCTAAGCCTAAACCGATAGATCCTTTTTTGTCCCCGGCGACTAATGCAACACTAAAAGAAAATCGGCGTCCTCCAGCGACAACTCTGGTTACCCGGCGAATATTTATGATTTTTTGATCAAATTCTGGTTTTGGTCGCCCAAAAGAGGATGACCTGCGATTACTATTCTTTTTTTCTTTGCCTTTTTCCATATAAATTAAAACTTAAGTCCTCCAGCTCTTGCTTCATCCGCTACTAATTTTATTCTTCCAGTATACTTAAATCCATTTCGATCAAAAACAACTTTATTTATTTTTTCTTTCGCGCAAACTTCGGCTATTATTTTACCTACTTCTTTGGCTCTCTCAGTTTTTGTGCCTTTGGTTATTTTAACATCACTCGCTTGTGCTAAGGTTTTTCTGGTTATGTCATTTATTACCTGCGCATAGATAAACTTATTCGAACGAAAAACAGTAAGTCTCGGACGTATTGCCGTACCCTTTATTTTTACTCTAATTCTTTTCTTCAACCTTATTCTTTTGTCTTGCTTCTTTTTCATATTACTTTATGAACTTTATAACTAAACTGTCTTTTTACCTTGTTTGCGTCTAATAATTTCACCTTCATAACGCATCCCCTTGCCTTTGTAAGGCTCTGGCTTCTTTAATGCGCGAATGGCTGCGGTAAAACTCCCAACTAACTCCTTATCAATTCCGGTAATCGTAATATTATTTTTATCAGCAGTGGCAGTAATGCCTTCTGGTATTTTAACAATAACTGGATGAGAAAATCCTAAAGCAAAATTAAAGTCCTTGCCCTTAACTTCAGATTTGAATCCAACACCTTCCAATATTAATTTCTTTTGATATGGCGTTTGTACTCCGGTAATCATATTTTTGATGTGTGAGGCATAAGTACCCCAAAGAGATTTTGAAAATTTATCATTCCTCTTGATAGTTAAATTAACAACTTTATCTGTAATGGTAATGACGACATCATCCTTGAAATTTTTAGTCAGTGTCCCTTTTGGACCAACAACAGTAAAAACAGCCCCATTTTGACTGATTTTAACTCCTTGTGGTATTTGTATTTCTTGTTTACCTATTCTTGACATAAAATTTTATTTATATAGTGAAATGTGAAACTACCAAATTCTAAATAATGCTTCGCCTCCGACTTGCTCATGTCGAGCTTCTTTGCCTGATAAAATCCCCTTCGGTGTTGAAAGTACTAGAAGTCCGGAGCCACTGCGCACAGAATGAATATCTTTCATTCTGAAATAAACACGGCGAGATTGTTTGGAAATTCTTTCAACCTCTGTGATTTTTGGTTTTTCGTCTATGTAGACTAAACTTACTTCAAGTACTGGTTGATCTTTTTTAACTTTCTTGGAAACATTAGAAACATAACCTTCTTTTTTTAAACATTCAGCAATGGCATTCTTCATTTTAGAATACGGAAAAAACACAGACTCTTTGCCTGCTAAGCTACCATTCTTCATTATTGTTATCATGTTTGAAATTGAGTCCATAAAATTAATTATCTACCATGAGGACTTTCTCACTCCTGGAAGCATTCCTTCGTTAGCTAATTCTCGAAAACAAATACGGCAAATACCAAAATCTCTCATAAAAGCATTACCTCTACCGCAACGAAAACAGCGGTTTTTTTGCCGAGTACTAAATTTCGGTTTCTTTAAAGCCCTAGCTTTAACTGATGTTTTTGCCATAAATAATCAAAGGAAGTACTTTGTTAATATCTCACTTTTTTTCTTCAAGTTTATCCTAAACGAAGTCGAATGGGCCTAAACCTAAAGGAGAAAAGCAGATTAATCAAAGCTATATTCCCTTGTTTTGATACTAACAAATTATTAATAAAAAGTCAAACTCCTTATCATTATAAATTTTTAGCAATCTACATCAACTGGACTATTATCTATACCTCGCACTGCCTGTTCTTCAGAAGTTCCTTTATAGTCAACGCAAAAATAATTCCCGTTTTTTAGGCGTATAGAAGCAGCCCACTGATCAAGCGTGGCCGACTTGGGCGCATTAGCTAGCAATCCACCACTTGACATAAAACCAATTGTTCCACTCGAAAGACACACGCTTGCCGAATTTTCTTTTGTACTTTTATCAAATGCGTTACGAAACTGAAGTCCCGGAACAACATTACTATTACAAATAGTATCAAAACTGCCGGCCTGGTCATAAATAATATATGACGAGGTTCGCATCATGCTTAATTGAGATTTAATAACGGCATCCGATGCTTTGGCTCGCGCACTATTTAAGCTTGTAAGCACTACACTTGAAAGAAGTGAGATAATGGCAATAACCACAAGAAGTTCAATTAAGGTAAAACCTTTATTTTGATTATTTAATTCTTTCATGAATTCATTGACATAGTAAGCGCATTATTAAACAGTTCCTCGGGTGGTAGTTTTTCTGGCTCATTTCCACCAAAAAATAAAAACAACGAAATAGTAATAGCCAATACCACAAATCCCAAAAGGACATATTCCGCTTGTTTTTGTTCTTGAATTGCCCCACCAGACCATTTCATCACCAATTGAACCATTTTGGGAATTTCGGAAGTTTGTAAAGCTTTTGGAATTTTTTGTTGCTCTTCTCTACTGGATTTTTCCTCAAATTCTTGTAAGGCTTGATTAATTCCGGAATTATCTGGAATTTTTGAAACTCCAGAAGTCTCTTGTAATCGTTCAGCATTAGATTTCATCTCAAACTCTTTTAATGCTCGATCTATTTCAAGGTTATTGGGTATTTTAGCATCAGGGGGCATAAGAACAGTATATCGCAGTTGCAAAGCGATATCAAAAAATAATTAGAGAGAATATATTCTATTTTTTCGTCTCCTCTTCCTTTTTAAAAGGAATTCCTAAGAGTTCAAAGAAGGTCATACCTTCTTTTTTATTTTTAGCGGTAGAAACAAGAGTAACCGAAAGACCAAAAACATCTCGAATGTCTTCATCTGCTGTTTCTGGAAAAATTGTATGCTCTTTTATTCCAATAGTGAGATTCCCTATATTGTCCACCGCTTTACGGGCGATGCCACGAAAATCTTTCGTACGAGGAAGAGCAACATTTATAAGTTTTTCAAGAAAAGCGTACATCCGATTACCTCGCAATGTTACGACAATTCCAATCGGATCACCTTGACGAATCTTAAAAGATGCAATTGACTGCTTAGCTCCTCTTAAAGCTCCTTTTTGACCAGTAATTTTTGCCAAACGATCCGCTATCGCTTCATTTTTATTTTTATCTTTTTTGATAGCAGTACCTGTCCCAACATTTAAAACAATTTTCTCCATCCTGGGCGCGGCCATAGCATTTTTGTAATGAAACTCCGAGCTTAACGCCCCAGTAGAGTTTTTCATTTTTTCAAATACTTGTATTTCTTTTTCTTTTACGGTTAAATGTTTCATATATATTATCTACTCCGCTTTTTTAACATTGGAAGCGTGTATTGGCATAGCCATATCTACCATTCTTCCTTTCTCGCCGGATTTTTTTGGACGTTGATGCTTTTTGCTCATATTAGCACCCTCAACAATAACTTTGTTTTCCCGTACCAAAACACGACTAATTTTGCCCTTTTTGCCTTTATCCTTGCCTGTTATAATTGTAATATTGTCTCCTTTTTTTATTTTCATTATATTTACTTTATGAACTTTATAACTTAAATCACTTCCTGTGCCAAAGAAATTATTTTTTGAAATCCCTTCTCAGCAAGTTCTCTTGGAATTGGTCCAAATACACGCCCAGCTTTCGGATCAAGTTTCCCTTTTTCTAAAAGAACCACAGCGTTATCATCAAAACGAATATAGGATCCGTCTTTCCTTCTATAAGCGCTTCTGGTGCGTACAACAACCGCTTGATGCACATCTTTCTTTTTAACTCCCTTTCTGGGACTCGCTACTTTTACGGAAATAATAACTAACTCGCCAAGAGTTGCATATCTTTTTTTGGAAGATCCTAAAATTTTAAACACCTTGCCTACTGTGCCTCCGGCATTGTCTGTTATTTTTACTAATGTTTCATTTTGTATCATAAAAATTCAATTATTATTTTTGTATTACTTTGAATCTCTTATCTTTTGATATTGGTCTGGTTTCAACTATTTCGACTTTATCTCCTATTTTATATCTATTTTCTTCATCATGCACTTTGTATTTTTTACTTACTTTGTAAAATTTTCCATACAACGGATGTTTAATGAATCTGGAAACAGAAACAACAATCGTCTTATCCATCTTATCTGAAATAACTACCCCTTTTAAAAAGTTGCCCTTACCCCTTATAATTTTTTCTTTTACCTTTGTTTTCATACTATTTATTAATTTCCGTTAAAATTCGAGCTATTTCTTTTTTAAAAGTTGCCTGTTCTTTTACATTTTTTGATTTTGACCCTTCAGCCTTAAACCTTATAACTCTTACATCTTCTTGTAAAGCGGCAAGTTTTTTTTGAAGCTCATCTTTTTTCATTTTTTTAAAATTTTCTTTGCTTTTTGCCATATAATTATTGTTTGTGGGCTCTGGAAATAATTCTTGTTTTGAGTGGTAATTTGGTACCAGCTTTTCTCAATGCTTCATGAGCAATACCCTCCTCCACACCATCCACTTCAAAAATAATACGCCCCGGATAAACATCGAAACAATACCCTTGTGGATCCCCCTTTCCTTTTCCCATTCCCATTTCCGCAGCTTTAGAGGTAAAAGGGCGATCTGGAAAAATGCGAATCCAATACTTACCGGCTTTGGTTAAGGTGCGAGATATCACTTTTCGCGCAGATTCAATTTGAGTCGATTTTACACGCGCTTGAGTTTCAGATTTAAGACCATAAGAACCAAAAGAAAGCTTTGTCCCTCTAGTATCTGGTGATACTGATTTGGGATTTGAGCGCATAGTTTGCCATTTTCTAAATTTTACTTTTTTTGGTAATAACATATATTTAATCCATCTTTAATGCTTTTTTATCATTAATTGGAACTTCTCTTCCGTCTGCACGAGCAGATTTTCTGTCAGCAAAAATTTTACCGCGATAAATCCAAACCTTGATGCCAACAACACCAT
>Ga0209542_10003804_pt1 | contig 31852 bp, 36 predicted proteins | sample RifCSPhighO2_01_FD_184028 | JGI IMG/M metagenome (GOLD analysis project Ga0209542, IMG submission 184028) | Soil microbial communities from Rifle, Colorado - Rifle CSP2_plank highO2_0.1 (SPAdes) (version 2) | ecosystem: Environmental > Terrestrial > Deep subsurface > Rock core/Sediment ... | reverse complement strand
TTTCTAATTCTTTCTGCGATAGCATCAGCACTCAGTTTAACTTCTGATGCCATTTCTACTACTGTCGTTCTGGAATTTTTTCCTAACAGAACAAGAATTTTCCAGTCTATTTTATCCATTTTAACAGGTGATGGTATAGCACCAAAAAAAGATTCTCTGTATGCACTTGGTTTTTCTTTGTGTATCAAATAATCTCTAATAAAATAATCTCCTCTGATAATAGTTGCTATTTGTCTTTCTGCGATATATTCTCCAAATTTTTTGTTTAATTCAGTAATGGTTTTATCAAGAAAAGTCATGTCTTTTGCCCATGTTCCAAAAGCAAGGTCAAATTTCCCGTCACAACTTGCCACCCAAACCACATTAGGGTGATTTACCAAAAAATCAATAAGCTCTTTTTCTTTGCCTCTATCTAAATTCTGTAATCTAAGAAAATTTTTGTGAACAGTAAAGCCAAGTTTTGAAATGTCAATGACTGAATAGAAAAAGGAAATAATCTTTTCTTTAATCAATCGTTTAATTCTGAAACCTACTACTTGCTTAGAAAGCCCAACTTTCTTGGCTATTTCTGAATTTGATTGACGGGAATTGATATCTAACTCATAGAGGATTTTTCTATCTTTTACATCAAGCTTTACTACCATTATTGTAATAAATATTGTTTAGTATATATATTTAACGATTTTGTAAAAAATAATAGTAAGAAGTTCAATATATGTGGTGTAACTGCTTAGGAGTAATATGATAAAGACGTTTACAGTAACGGATCTCAGAAAGGAGGACGTATTTCCTAATCTAGATTATCGTTTCTCAACTTTTAGAGAAACTGATACAGGAGTAGTTCTGGAAAGGGATTTTTTGGGTGAAAACCCTCTTCATTATTACAGCGATATCAGAACTGGAGAATTAATTGTTGCTAATAATATTGTAGATATTAAAGATTATTTAGAAAAACAGCAGAGAACATTTACCTGGGAACGTGTAAGGGCAGTATCAAACAACAGCAGAACGACTATCGATGATTTTGCTTTTATCTCAGCTTCTCCAAAAGAGGAAGAAAGAGAACCAACTTTACAAGGATATAAGCCAAAAGAGACCACAGATTATGCTGATATTGCGAATGTTGGAAAAACAGTAAGAAGACTATTGCAAGAATCATTAGAGGCAAGATTGTCCAGCATTGCAGATTCTGAAGTTGGATTACTTCTTTCAGGTGGATTGGATAGTATGAGCGTAGGATATTTACTCTCAAAAGCTAAAGATAGAAAAGTTACTGCATTCACTTTAAAAGTCAATGAAGATGACCAAGATGTTGTAAAAAGTAGGGAACTCGCTAAAAGATTCAACATTGATTTATCAGAAGTTAAAATAGATCAAAATGATTCTGGTTCATCTATTACACTACAAAGATATAGTCCTACGAAAGATTTGCGTTATACAAAAAAAATTGCAGAGGACATCAATTTAGATAATGCTATACTTGAATCATTAAAAATAAGTGGAAATCCTAAGAAAGATAACTTATTTTGTGCTGCTGCGATGTATTTGATAGGTCAAGCTATTACAGTTGAAGGAATAAGAACTGTTTTCTGTGGAGAAGGACCGAATGAAATGATTAACGACTATGGCTATAATCCTCGTGATTCTGGTTATGCTACTGAAGATAAAGGAGATGTTCAATTTAGAGAAGCTTTGACTTTTGGATTGAAAAAAACAGATAGACAATTAGGAAGGGGAGGACTCCCAAAACATGCTATTGCGAGGATGGGAAAAATATTTGCTCATTATGGACTTAGATTAGAAGCTCCGTATTTTAACCGAGATGTAGCAAGAGTAATGACAAGAGTTCCTCACAGCACAAGCTATAATACAATTAAACAGCATCTTGTCGGAGCAATGTTTAAAAGAGAAGGACTTGATGTTTTTATTGAAGGAACATCAAAGGAAAAATTCCAAGATGGATCAGGGGTAAGTAGATTATTTAGAGATTATGATCAAAAAAGACTTATTGATATGTTTGAAGGAATTTATGGTATTCAGAAGACAGGTTATTTGAAGTAAGAGCCCCACTTATTAGTTTATTCTTTATTTAGAAATGTCTCCCCTTAATGTAGGTTTATGTCATGAATTTATTTTTTGTTTTTGCGGCATAATCCTTTTTGTCAAAAGAGCCGTGACGCTTGAAAGAACTAACTGGCTAAGAAGGAAAGCTCCAAATAGTTCTAAAATTGTTTCTATACCGGCAATCTCCAGCGTGGCAATGACCACCATGATGGAGATGGAAGTCACCCCATTAGGGCCCATGAGCGACATATATATTTTTTCTCTTTGAGAAAGGCGACGGAGGCTGACGGCGATGCTTAGGTACCGTACGATAAGGTACGCAACTAATAAGAGCAGCACTTTGAGTAAAAAGAGAGCCGTAAGAGGAAACGAAAGAAGGGTGCCAAATAATACCAGCAACAAAATGTAGACGGATCGGGAGAAGACGCTTTCCACTTCTAACATCTGTTCCCGCTGTTTAATGTACAAGTTGCCAAATAATAAGCCCAGGGCCATCACCGCAAGAACTCCTGTCCCTCCCAGCGTCTCTGCCAGCGCATACGTAAGAAGCGAGGCGATCAGCACCGCTAACGGAGAGTAAATTTTCGAATAAATCCTACGGCTTAGCTTAAACAAGATAAGGCCGGCAAGCACGCCTACGCCAATGCCCACGACTATTTGTAAGAGGAATGTTTTAACGGGCTCTACCGCATTTTCAACGCCCCCTCCAAAGAAAATATCAATTATCAGAAAAGGAAACAGCGCGTTGAATGGAGTATTGAGCAGCGATTCAAAGCGCAGAAGACTGAACACGTATCCTCTCGCATTTTTCAGTAAAGCAAGGGTGATGGGCGCGCTGGTTCCCACGAAAATGGCGGCGAACAAGGCCGCAAGCGGCAAGGAGTTTCTGAGAATAGCCCACGCAGCTGCGGTAAATAAAATCATATGAAATACAGTGTTGATAAACACTAATTTTAATGCGGTCGCAGAAGACTTATCAAGAGCTCGAAAGCTGATATTGGCGCTTCCTTCAAATATCTGCAATGCGAGAACGAGCAAACCAGTCGTCGCAATGAAGATGTAGGGAAGATCAAAGAAAGGATACACCTTTTGGGAAAATTGCTGCAGCCCAAAGCCAAATAAGATAAATAATAAGATTTCAGGAACACGAATTTTTGTAGCAAGCAAGGATAAAAGCGTGCCGCCAAGAAGAATTATGCTTATTTGTAACAAGATCTGAAGCGCATCTGCCATTTTTCTCTTCTGCCGTTTTTCCCTTTTTAAGAAAAAGAAAGTACAAAACTATAAAAAGTTTTGTTTCTTACCCTATTAAATTGGACCTCACGCAAAAAAGGTGAAAGGAAAACAATGAGCATCGTAAACCCATGGCTGGTAGGATCGCTAGGGTTATTAGTACTATGGCTTCTTATATTCTTTCTCAAACCAAAGGCGCGAAAAGAAATGCTTTGGGTAAGTGTTTTTACCATGCTCCTGGGATTAACTGAGCCATTATTTGTTCCGCAATATTGGAACCCGCCGTCACTTTTTGATTTAGCCCAAAACACCGGATTTGATCTTGAAAGTTTCATTTTTAGTTTTGCCATCGGTGGGATCAGCGCAATACTGTATGAGCTTCTTGTAAAAGTAAAACATGAAAAAATACGCAGACATGAAAAACATAAAAAAATGCATAGGTACCACCTGCTTGCCTTATTCTCTCCGCTCCTTGTTTTTCTCCCTCTGCAATTATTTACCAGCCTTAATCCTATCTATTCCGCAAGTATAGCGATGTTTGCGGGCGGAATAGCAGCAATTCTTTGCCGGCCTGACTTGAGCCGTAAGATAGTTGTCGGAGGGTTCTCTTTTCTTTCGCTTTATTTTGTATTCTTCATAGTATTTGGCCTGGCATATCCCCGTTTTGTTCAAGACGTGTGGAATCTTACGGCCATTTCGGGAATATTAATTTGGGGAGTGCCTCTTGAAGAATTACTGTTTGCCTTTACAGTTGGAATGTTGTGGTCAAGCATCTATGAACACACACGATGGTACAGACTAGTTAAGATAAAAACAGGGCAAAAAAACAAAAATTTAAAAAAAACTTGAATTGGAAGGAAAATAAACATAAATAGATAGGAAAGAAAAGAGGTGAAAGATATGGATGTTTGGAAATTGTTGGCATGGATTTCAATTTTTTGCGGTTTAGTAACATATTTAATTGGATGGAGTGCATTGTTGCTTTCAGCCACCATCTGGGGCATTGCAACCGAGTTTTGGTTTTATGACGCAATTGCCGTAGGAATCTTTGGTGTTTTTTTTCTGATGTACGGCAGCTATGGCAGACAGCTGAAATGACCGCACAATAATTTTTTTTTTCTTAATTTCCCCCTTCTTGACCAGGATATTTAGAATGTCCTCTTTTAGAGAAACTGTTCGTATCTTTCCATAGGGTTATTGGACATAATTCTTCAGATCTAAAAGAAAAATATAAAAAAAACGAAAGAAAAGTGATTATATTATTTATTAAATATTATTTACTAAAAAAAGTAATCCCAAAAATACAGATAACAGTGGTTAGAAAAATGACTAAATCAATTGAAATAATGGCACCTGCTGGATCATACGAGTCTTTGATGGCGGCAATTAACGCAGGAACTCATTCTGTTTATCTTGGTGTAGAACAATTGAACATGAGAGCCAGAGCGGCTAATAACTTTACCATGCAAGATCTTACAAAAATTATTAAGATCTGTCGAAAGAATAACGTGAAAGCCTGTTTGGCGCTCAACACAGTTATGTATGACCACGATCTAAGATTAATGAGAAGAATTTGCGACACTGCAAAAAAATCTGGTCTCACGGCCGTAATTCTTTCAGATATCGCCGCTCTGCAATACGCCCGCTCCATAGGGCTTGAAGTTCATATGTCAACACAGACAAATATCACCAACATAGAAGCAGTTAAATTTTATGCGCAATTTGCTGATGTGATGGTCTTAGCAAGAGAACTGACATTAAAACAAATTGCCGTTATTTGTAACAAAATAAAGAAAGAAAATATTATTGGTCCTTCTGGGAATTTAGTTAAGATTGAAATATTTGTACATGGGGCATTATGTGTTGCAATTTCGGGAAAATGTTATATGAGCCTTGCTGTCTATAATGCCTCCGCCAACAGGGGCGCGTGCCTGCAAAACTGCCGGAGATCTTATATCATAAAAGATGAAGAGACAGGGGATGAGTTGAAAATTGATAATAAGTATATTATGTCCCCTAAAGATCTTTGCACAATTGGATTTATCGATAAATTAATTGAAGCGGGGGTTTCTGTTTTCAAAATTGAAGGCAGGGGAAGATCTCCAGAATATGTGGACGTCACTGTTAATTGTTATCGAGAAGCGGCAGAAAGCTATTTTGCTGGTTCTTATACTCAAGAAAAGATAGATTCCTGGACAAAGCGATTAGAAACAGTTTTTAATAGAGGTTTCTGGCATGGCGGATATTATCTTGGCAAGAAATTAGGGGAATGGAGTGGAAGCTATGGAAGCCAATCTACGATAGAAAAAATATATGTAGGACGGGTTAGGAACTACTTCCAAAAAGCGAAAGTTGGTTACATTAAATTAGAAACTGGTGGAATTTCAACAGATCAGGAAATCTTAATTACCGGCCCTACTACTGGTGTCATACAACAGAAAGTAAGGAGTATGTTTCTTAATAATAAAAAAATTACAGAGGCCAGGAAAGGTGATAACATAACATTGCACATCAAAGAAAAAATTAGGCCCAACGACAAGATTTATGTATTGAATAATATTACCAAGAAATAATATGCCTAAAGTACTTCATTACCGAGAAAAGTGTATCGGATGTAATTCTTGCGTAGAATATGCTCCGCATTTTTGGAAAATTTCAGCGCTCGATGGCAAATCAAACTTAATTAATGCTGTTGGTAAAAAAAAGATATATCAACGAGAGATATCTCTAGTTGAGGTTAATGATATAAGTAAAGCCGCGGAATACTGCCCTGTTAAAATTATAAAAATTATTAAATAATAATTATGAGAGAGTGGAAAGTCCGAGATTCTTAGGTTAATTCAAAAAACACATTTTTTAAAATTAATGTCACAAGATTTATATATCACATGATATTTTTGTCATATCATGAACCATCCCATAGACACGTACAAGTTTTTTTTTGGAGCTTTGGCTAATCCAAATAGATTGCAGATCATCAACATATTACGGCAAGGAAAAAAGAACGTAGGAGAAATCTGCAAAGCTACAGGATTTGAGCAAACCATGGTCTCACATAATCTCAAAGTACTAGAACATCACGGCATGGTCTTTATGGAAAAGCAAGGAAAATATCGTTATTATTCTGTGAATAAGAAAACAATCAAACCACTTTTGGAATTTATTGATGCCCATATGGAAGAATACTGTTGCAAGATCCTGGAGAAGAAAAGATGAATACAAAACGCCGTGAGAACGAAGCCTTTTTTGACAAATGGGCACGAACGTATGACGCTCCTCTCTTCCAATTCTGGATGCGTAAATTTTACAAGCCGTTACTTCTGGTTATTTCTGACAAAGATAAAGTTCTGGACGTAAGTTGTGGTTCAGGAGAATTTTTAAGAGAACTCAGTGAAAGAACAACAGCAGAATTACACGGTCTTGATCTTTCTTCTAAAATGCTGGCAGTGGCAAACAAGAAACTGAAAGGAAAAGCCCATCTCCAAAAAGGAGATGTTCATAACTTACCTTACCCTCCAGACACGTTCGATTATGTCATTTCCACCGAAGCGTTCCACCATTACGATGACCAGCGGAAAGCTCTTCAAGAGATGAAAAGAGTGCTCAGGAAGGGCGGAAAAGCTATTATTGTGGATGTCAATTTCGGTTTACAACCGATCCATTGGCTGTTTGAAAAGCTTGAACCGGGCTGTGTCAAGATGAATAGCAAAAAGACTATGAAACGCCTGCTGGCAAGCGCTGGCTTCCGGAACATACAACAGCGGCGTTCCTTTGTTTTTTCTATTCTTACGGAGGGGGTTAAATCATGAACAAAAAGACCAAAACAACAACGTTACGAATAACCGGCATGCATTGCGCCAGCTGCAGTGCAATTTTAACCAGAGCGTTACAGAAGGTTGATGGCGTGACGTCCGCCGTGGTGAATTATTCGACAGAAAAAGCGACGGTTACGTTTGAATCTTCATTGACCCAAGAAAATATCCTCGTTGAAGCGGTAAAGAAGAAAGGATATGGTGCGGAAATCCTCGGCGGAGAAAGTTTCGGACGGGAGGAAAAACTGCGTGAACAGGAAATTCAGAAGATAAAGTTTAAAGTTATCTTCAGTTCCATACTTTCTGTTCCGGCCTTGTTTATCAGCATGGTTTTAATGGCTCTTCCTTACAGAGAATACGTTCTCTGGATTCTTTCCACTCCGGTTCAATTTTACATCGGCTGGCCGTTCTACCAAGGGACCTGGGCGGCATTGAAGAACAAATCAGCGAATATGGATTCATTGATTGCCATCGGAACAAGCGCGGCGTATTTTTATTCCCTGTACGTGATTTTCTTTGTTCCGGAAGGGCATCAATATTTTGAGATTTCAGCGATCTTAATTACGTTAGTATTGCTTGGAAAATATCTGGAAGCGCTGGCGAAAGGAAAAACCAGCCAGGCGATTGCGAAATTGGTAAAGATGGGAGCAAAAACAGCAACCGTCATACGGAAAGGAAAAGAACTGAAAATTCCCGTCGAAGAAGTGGTTGTCGGCGATATTGTCATAGTCAAGCCTGGAGAAAAAATCCCCGTTGATGGGGTTCTTACAGAAGGGTATTCCGCAGTCGACGAGAGTTTAGTGACGGGAGAAAGCATTCCCGTAGAGAAAAAGAAAGGAGATGCGGTCATTGGATCAACGATCAATAAGCAAGGGACGTTCAGATTTAGAGCGACGAAAGTGGGGACAGAAACAACACTTTCACGCATCGTCAAACTGATCGAAGAGGCGCAATCAAAGAAAGCGCCGATTCAACGTTTTGCGGATCAGATCTCTGCCTATTTTGTGCCTATCGTTATTGCTGTTGCTGTGCTTACCTTTCTCATCTGGTACGTAGTTTTAAATGCGGCGCTCGAGTTTTCACTGATTGCGGCCGTCGCCGTTGTCGTGATTGCCTGCCCCTGCGCCTTAGGATTGGCCACGCCGACGTCAATTATGGTTGGGACGGGAAAAGGAGCGCTTCATGGCATTCTCATCAAAGGCGGGGATGTGCTGGAAGCCGCGCATAAAATAAAATATATCGTCTTTGATAAAACGGGAACCATTACGAAAGGAAAACCGGAAGTGACGGATGTTGTTCCTGCCCAAGGCGTTTCAGAGAAAGAGCTGTTAACGATTGCGGGAAGCTTAGAAAAAAGTTCAGAGCATCCCTTGGCGGAAGCAATCGTCAAATATGCCCAAGAGAAGAAGGTTTCTTTCAAAAAAATTTCAGGTTTCCAAGCCGTCGTAGGAAAAGGAGTCCGGGGAAAACTTGGTTCTCAAGAATATTACCTAGGAAATCTTAAACTCATGAAAGAGAAAAATGTATCCGTCTCCTCATTAGTTCCAAAATTAGAATCTTTGGAACAAGAAGGGAAAACCGTCATGATTTTAGCAGAAAAGAAAAAAATTCTTGGCTTGATTGCTGTCGCTGATGAGATTAAAGAAGATTCGCCTGAGGCCATTGCCGTGCTTAAAAGTATGGGGATCGTTCCTTACATGATCACCGGAGACAACAAAAGGACCGCGCAAGCGATTGCCAAGAAAGTGGGGATTGAAAAATTCTTTGCGGAAGTTCTGCCGGAAGATAAGGCCAAACAGGTCAAAGAACTGCAGCGAAAAGGAAAAGTGGCGATGGTTGGCGACGGCATTAATGATGCGCCGGCACTGGCGCAGGCAGATATCGGCATCGCCATGGGCTCGGGAACGGATGTAGCTATGGAAACAGGAAACATTGTCTTGATGAAAAACAGCTTGCTGGACATCCCACGGGCGGTTAAATTAAGCCGCATGACGATGGCGAAAATCAAGCAAAACTTTTTTTGGGCGTTGATCTATAATGTTCTGGGAATTCCTCTTGCCGCCGGGGTATTGTATCCGTTCACGGGATGGTTATTGAGTCCTATTATCGCGGGTGGAGCGATGGCCTTGAGTTCGGTAAGTGTTGTTACGAATTCCTTGCTTTTAAGAAGAAAATCTTTAAAGCTGAAGAAACAACGGTGATACATGAGTAAGACATGGAGAAAAATGACCAATCCACGAAAAATAGGCTTTATAATTGTAGCCGTTAGTGTGGTTATTATAGGTCTTCTTTTCTATTTAAAATTTCAGACTGACAGCCAAATGTTAACTGCGTGCGAACAGGCTTGTGGTGAAGCCGGCGGCACAAGCTGCAGCCTTGATTCCTGTCCGTATCATCAAGATAATACCTTTTCATGGATCTTTCTTGCAATGGGCATCTTTGTCGCCTTTATTGGAGGCACGGGAATTTATCTTTCTTTGCCTAAAAAAGTTGAAACAATTATCGAGAAAAAAGAGTATGACCTAACATCCTTCTCTGATAATGAGAAAAAAATATTTCTCTTTATCAAAGACTCTAAAGAAGGAATATATCAGAGCCATATCGGCAAAAAGTTTAACCTTTCTAAAGTTCAGGCCACACGGCTGTTAGATAAGCTGGAAGGTTCGGGATTGGTTGAACGAAGAAGACGCGGACTTGCAAACATCGTGAGGGTGAAGTAAATGAAGATGATAAAATGTTCTTTTACCACAACTGTTCTTCTTTGGATCGGAGCGCTATTTTACTTTTTTGAATTCCTTCTTCATTTGCTCGCGCTCCCCATTTTAGAGCATGACAAGATATTTTTGTACACTCATGATCGGTATATTGCTCTTTTTGCACTTACCTATAGTGTTTTATTATTCTTAATAAGCACAGATAAAAGAAAATATAACACGTTGTTCCTTTTCGTCGTTATTGGAATACTTTTTTCATTCCTCAACGGCTTCTATATCAGTTCAGCCGGTGGCTATGCGCCTCTTTTTAACGTTTCAGCTGTTGACAGCCAACTGCAAATACTTGGTTATTTCTTTCTAGCATGGTATTTTCTATTGTTGATTTCGTGGTATGGTGGTGGAATAAAAAGAAAAAAGAAAAACCTGCTCCAAACTACAAAAAAAGATACGTTTATCCCAGCGGCACGATTTCATGTATTAACACCTCTTTTTGATGCTCTTTGCAATGCTGTCGGGTTGGGAGGGAAATATCGAAACAGAATTGTTGCGAAACTTGACATCCAGGGAAAAATGCAGGTGCTGGATGCAGGCTGTGGAAGCGGCAGTCTTGCTCTTGATGTGAAGAAGAGGTATGCGAAAGCCGCCCTGTATGCAGTCGATGCTGATCCTACTATTTTAGCAATTGCAGAACAGAAAGCGAAGGAAGCAAAACAGCAAATCCATTTTAGAAAAGCATTTCTTCAAAAATTGCCCTTTCCAGATAATTCGTTTGATGTGGTGTATAGTTCTTTAGTGTTTCATCATCTCAGCAGTAATATTAAAAAAGAAGCAATGAAGGAAATCCACAGAGTCTTAAAGAAAGATGGACGGTTTTTATTAATTGATTTTGGGCGGCCAAAACATATTCTCTTTGCTATTTTTTCTTGGTTTACGGTTATCTTTGAAGAAGGATATGACAATTATAAAGGAAGAATTCCAATAATGGTAACAGATTCAGGATTTAGTAAAGTGACAGAAGTGGAGAAGTATAAATTTAATATTGCGTCTTTAGAGGCGGTAAAATGATAATTGAAAACGGCATGGAAACTAGTTTCACGATACTTTAATAAATGGTTTCAAATAGGATAATAGTATAAAATTACGGCAGGACATAAATAAGATGAAAAAGACAAAATTTATTATTTTGGAGTTGATCTTTATAGTTAGTTCTTGGCAAACTCTAGCTCATGGAGAAGATACATTTGCTGAAGCAGAAGAGCTGATCAAACAAAAGATTGCTTGTAATGAACTTACAGAAGATCAACTGGAGATTATCGGTGATTATTACATGGAACAGATGCATCCGGAAGAACTTCATGAGTTGATGGATGAGCGTATGGGAGGAGAAGGATCAGAAAGTCTACGGCAAGTGCATATTGTTATGGCCAAGAATTTTTACTGTGGCGAGCACCAAGTAATGCCAACAACCACGATGAACACGATGATGGGGAGAACGGGAATGATGAACACGGGATATGGCGCAGGATATGGTATGATGGGAGGGGGTTTATCGATGAGTTTTGTTTGGCTGATCTGGATAACCCTCGCTGCCTTTGTTTTTGGGATTGTTTTTTGGTGGACATATCAACTCATGAATAAGAGGACGAGAAAAAAGTGAAGAAAAATATTAACAAAAAATAAAAAGAGATTAAAATAAAGAGTTATGAAAAAATAAAGAAAAGCTCTTAAAAAACGCACTCTTTATTAAATAAAAAAGATGAAAACAATAATTGCATCAGTTAAAGGCATGACCTGTACGAGTTGTGAAGTATTGATAGAGAGAAAACTAAAAAATGTTCCCGGTGTGGAACAAGTAAAAGTCTCTCGCGCCAAAGAAGAAGCAGAGATCACCTGCGATGAAAAAGTAACTCTTGAACAGCTCCAATATGTCCTGAAAGACAAGGGATATGCGCTCTATGAAAAAAAGAGTGGTTCTTCAGCTTCAGAAAATTCTCCCTCAGCTTCTCTTTCAAGTGCTCTTTTTCTGAGAGATAAAGAACGATGGTCGGAAATCGGCGCAGTAGTGGTGATTCTCATCGGCGCTTTCATCTTGTTAAAACAGCTCGATCTTCTGCCAAAGAACATTGGAGTTACTGACGGTATGAGCTACGGCTTTGTATTTCTTATCGGCTTGGTTGCAGCAGCATCGACTTGTCTCGCGGTGGCCGGAGGATTGCTGTTAAGCATAAGCGCTAAATACCAAGAGAAATATCCCCACCTCAGCAGACGAGAAAAATTTATTCCCCACATCTCTTTTAATGCCGGAAGGATACTCTCCTACACCATTTTGGGCGGAGCTATTGGATGGATCGGCTCTGCACTGACATTGTCAGGAACAATTACTGGAACGATTACCATTGTAGCCAGCGTGTTCATGATTCTCATCGGCCTGCAACTGCTGGGAGTTTTTCCTTGGCTGCAGAGATTCCAGCTGAAAATGCCCAAGTTTCTTGCGCACAAAATGTACGATGCCAGTTCTGCAGGAAAACCCAGCAGCCGCGCTTCATTCCTTTTCGGAGCAGCAACTTTTTTCCTGCCGTGCGGATTTACACAAGCACTCCAATTGTATGTGTTAGGAAAAGGGGATGCGGTTACAGGAGCACTTACGATGCTGGCATTTTCTCTCGGAACACTCCCTTCATTACTTTCCATCGGCGCATTTTCCAGCTTTGCCAAAGGAAAAACCCTACGTTATTTCACTACTTTTTCTGCCGTATTGGTGATTGTTCTGGGAGTGTACAATATTCCCAGCGGATTAACACTCACCGGAGCGAATACGTTTTTCCTGAGCAGTGCTGCTGATGGAGGAGATGGCAGTACCGGAATAGCCCCATCGCCAATTGCCGAAGGGAAACAAATCGTTAACATGAAAGTTAACGGCCTTGACTATTCCCCTTCCCGATTTACTGTCAAAGCGGGAGTGCCTATAGAATGGCATGTGGACGGTCGAGGAGCGCAAGGATGTGCGCAGATCCTCAGTCTTAGACAGATGGGAATTACAGAAAGACTGTCTCGTGATAAAGATACGATAATTACTTTTACTCCAGAAAAAACAGGGACATTGCAGTTTAGTTGCGGCATGGGCATGGCCGGTCCTGGGTTCTTTGACGTCATTTGATCTTTTTTGACAAATGAATGACAGTAAAAGACGGGCAGAAGAGACTTTACGAAGATAAAGAAAATGGAAAAAGACTTAAAATCAAAAAGAATCTTTTTACTGTTCTCAACTATTTTTTTGTTTCTTTCCTTTTTTATTTCTTCTTGTGCTCCAAGAAATTCTCAGTGAGGCATTTCTGGAGAAAAAATTGTCGAAGATAAAAATCATATTCACGCTCTGGCTTTTGACCTTACACAACCGGGAGTGATGTACGTGGCAACGCATTATTACCTTGAAAAAATAGACTTGCAAACGGGAAGGAGAGAACAACTTGGCAAATATGGCGATGATTACATGGGATTTGTGATTGCCGGAGATGGAATGTTTTATGCTTCCGGCCATTCCCCTCAGGTTGCCAATGTGGGAATCCGTAAAAGTGCGGATAAAGGAAAAACATGGGAAACACTTGCGTATGAAGGATACGATTTCCATGATATGACCGTGAGCTCTGCAACCGATATTCAGAATGTGTATGCTTGGAGCACGTCACCGAAACAAATTTTTGTTGTTTCAGACGATGAAGGAAAAAGTTGGCAAGAGGTTGCTCAAAAACAAGAAATAGGAACTATTTATGTTGTAGAAGCCGATAAACAACAGCCAGAAACATTGTATGCCGGAAACTTGTATGGCTTGCACGTTTCCAAGGACGGAGGAAGCACATGGACCCAAGAAGCAGCACTTACCAATATTCCCGTTATTGCCATAACCGATGATCCTGTGCAGGAAGGAAAAGTGACCATCACCACTGCGGAAACCATCTTACAAAGCACGGATGACGGAAAAACATGGCAAGAAATAAGCGAAGGCTTCAACCAGAAAGAAGAAGTCATTATCTTTCTCACCACTGATCCAACAACGGAAAAAATATATGGGGTCACCAAGCACAGCAAAGTCTATGTTTTTGAAGAACAAAAGTGGAAAGAGTTCTTGTTAACAGAAAAATAGAAAAATAACAGAACGGATACAACAAGAAGAAATGAAAAAAATGGGATGAAAGAACGAGGTATTAAACAAATGAAAACAATCTGGACCGTCAAAGGCACGCACTGCAACGCCTGCAAGATGCTGATTGAAGATGTTTGCTCAGAAACAAAAGGAGTAACTTCCAGTACGTTGGATTTTAAGAGTGGAAAACTGGTTATAGAACACAACGCCAATGCGGATCTCAAAGCACTGAAAAAAGAGATTGAAAAAGTAGGGGCTTATAAGGTAAGTGAATAGAAAAAAACATTTTTGAAGCGGGTAAAAAAACTTGATGGTAAAAGAAGCAAAAGAACGAAAAGGAACATTTTATCTTTGCCCGCAGTGCAACATGAAATATGCTGAGAAGAGTACGGCAGAAAAATGTGAAGCCTGGTGTAAGAAATACCACAGCTGCAACATTAACATCATCAAATATGCTGTAAAAGAATAAAAATAGCAAAAAAAATCATACTTTCATTATCTCATATCCTTCTTGCGTATCACCGACAACATACCCTAATTTTGTTATTTTTTCCCGCAATTCATCTGCTTTTTTCCAGTCTTTTTTCTTTCTTGCGTTCAATCTCTCTTCCGCGAGGGTGATTATATCCTGAGGAATTTTCTCCTTTCTGAGCTTTTTTAAATCTAAACCAAGAACTTCATCAAACTTCAATACCAAAGAATACTTATCTCTGCCAGATAAAGTATCATCTTTCAACACATCCCACATCGTCGCCAACGCTTTGGGCGTATTCAAATCATCGTTAACATTATCTGTAAATTCCAACAGGTATTTTTGTTGTTTTGTTTTATTTTCTTTATCTTTTGATTTTTTTAAATCTAAAACTTTCTCAACTAATTTTTTCGTTGTACTTCGTGCCCCTTCCAGCGCTTCGTAGCTGAACATTAATGGCTTTCGATAATGCGTTCCCAAACAAAAATATCGGTAATCCAGGGGATGAAAGCCTTTTTCCTCTAAGGTAGACAAAGTAATAAAGTTCCCACCCGATTTGGCCATTTTTTCACCCTGCGAAAGAACCAAAAATTCGTTATGCAACCAGTATTTCACCCACGGCTTCTTGCCAGTTGCCGCTTCCGACTGGGCTATCTCATTGGTATGATGCACAGGGACATGATCAATACCGCCGCAATGAATGTCAAACTGTTTTCCTAAATATTTCATGGCCATGGCCGAACATTCAAGATGCCAGCCGGGATAGCCTTCTTTTCCCCATGGAGAATGCCATTTCATTTCCTGCGCTTCAAACTTTGATTTTGTAAACCACAGCACGAAATCATGGGGATTCTTTTTGTTTTTATCATCTTTGATGCGTGCCTGCATTTCTGCATCCAATTTTAACTGTGCTAACTTCCCGTAATCATTTAATTTAGAGGTATTAAAGTACACATTCCCGCCGGCAATATAGGTAAATCCCTTCTTTTCCAATGTCTGGATCAATTCAATCTGCTCTGGAATGTGATCGGTTGCTTTACTCCAGATATCCGGAGGCAAAATGTTCAGTTTTTTCATATCCTTCTTGAAAGATTTTGTGTAATACTCCGCGATCTTCCACACACTTTTCTTCTCCCGCAAGGCGGCTAACAACATTTTATCTTCACCGACATCAGCATCAGAAGTGAGATGGCCGACATCCGTGATATTCATCACGTGTTTTACGTTGTAGCCATTCCAGATCAGAACCCGTTTGAGAAGATCCTCAAAGATGTAACTGCGCAGATTGCCGATGTGGGCGTAATTGTAGACGGTAGGGCCACACGTGTAAAGGCCTGCCTTTCCTTTCGTAAGAGGAACAAACTTCTCCCTTCTTCTGGTTAATGTGTTATATAAAGTAAGATCCATATTACTATTCTAAAAAGTGATTATTTCCGCCTTCTTTAAACTTTCGCCAATCAATAAAGGCACATCAATTTTCCCTAACTCTTCTCCGATCTGCTCCGGATCGGATTTTGTCGCCGGACTCTTTGGTCCGAGTAAACAACAAATCTCCGGCCCTTTGGAGATCTCATATGTCCCAATTTCTTTCGCAATTTCAATAATCTCCTGCTTGTCAAAGGTAAGAAGAGGACGGAGTATTTCCATTTTAACATGCTTGGTTATCGTTGTCAAATTGCTTAACGTCTGGCTGGATACCTGCGCCAGATTCTCGCCGGTGATAAGATATTTCGCGTTTTCTTTTCCGGCAATCACTTCAGCCGTTTTGAACATCATGATCTTGGAAAGGATAAAATAATTCCGGTGGCTGCACTTTTCAACGAGCTGTTTAAGGACCTCGACAAAAGGAACGAGGTAGATTTTACGTACGCCCAGCAGCTTTACCAATTCCTTAACCTTCTCGACTTCTTTCTTGTCAGATAATGGTTCCTGATGAAAATGGGCGGCGATAATTTCTACACGATTTTTCATTAAATGAATGCTGACGGGGGAATCGATCCCTCCCGAAATAAGAGCAATAGCTTTTTCCATAAAAAGACGTTTAGGAAGAAGTTTTTAAGGTTTTTGAGAATTTTGTGAAAGATCAGTAACAAAAACATTTATATCCTTTTTTAGAATTAATAATGATACCATGAAAATAAAAGTATTCTTTATTGTTTTTCTAGGTCTTCTTCAGATTTCCTGGGCAGCAAACCTTTACCAGCAGGATTCATTGCAACTTCAGTTACATATGAACGGCGAATTCGATCTTGTTCCCACCGGCAGCAGCGCTAGGGTAAAAGAGGTAACAACAGACATCCTTCTGTATCCGGCAGAAGAATACCGGCAAAGTATTCTTTCACAGGAAACAACAGGAGAAGTTCGCGATAATAACATCACCTTTTTCTGGGATGACCAGAAGATTGAACAAAAAAAGTTCGGCTACTCCTCACTGATTGAAACATATAATCTGCGGAAACAAGTACGCACAAAAATTCCTTACCCTTTTTCTACCAAAGACGTTGAAGGCTATGAACAATACCTCGAGCCAACAAAAACGATCGATTCCCTGAACCAGGCTATTATCAGACAAGCCACGGAACTTGCAGAAGGAGAGGACGATGCCTTCAAAGTCGTTTTCAATCTGGCAAGTTGGGTGGAAAGCAATGTCCGATACGACTTAAATACACTTACCGAAACCGCATCGCAGAAAGCAAGCTGGGTCCTCCAAAACAAGCAAGGCGTCTGCGATGAAATGACATCATTATTTGTGGCCATGGCCCGTTCTGTAGGCATCCCCGCTCGATTCGTGAAAGGAATTAGTTATACCACCTCAGAACTGTTTGACGAAAACTGGCTTCCCCACGGCTGGGCAGAAGTGTATTTTCCAGATATCGGCTGGGCAAGTTTTGACATTACCTTTGGCGAGTACGGGTACATTGATGTTACCCATATTAAACTTCGCGATAGTTTTGATCCGGCAGAGCCGGACACGAAATACCAGTGGTCAGCGAATGACGTGGATTTAATTGCAGAACCATTACAGTTAGCAGTCTCCGTAAAAAAAGAAGGCAATCCTATCATTGAAGAGATCCTGCTGGAGCAGGAAATTGTTGGCGAGGAAGTAGGCTTCGGCAGTTACAATCTTATCAAAGGGATCGTCAAAAATAAAGCTGATTATTATCAAGCTACAACGCTGCAGCTGGCCGTTCCTCCAGAGATTGAAATTTTGGAACGAAACAAGCGAACGCTTCTTCTGCAGCCGAAAGAGACCAGAGAAACCTTCTGGATCATCAAAGCCAGCCCTGATCTTGACCCTTCCTATAAGTACACGTTTCCAACAGCGATTTATTCTGAAAAGAATGCGTCTTCCACAGCCAGTTTTACGGTGGTGGAAGATGGCCCGGAGTACACTGAATCGGATGTTCAAAAACTGACCGTGCAGGATGAGGAGAAAAGTTATTCCAGACGTGTCACGTTTGACTGTGATGCTCCGCAACAATTAAAATTAGGCGAAACAAGGATTATTCAGTGCGCAATTAAAAACAGCGGGAATACCAATCTACAGGACATTAGGTTCTGCCTGGAAGAGGAATGCAAGATGCTCGATCTCCCCATCAATCAGCAGGAAACAATGGAAAAAACAGTAACCGCGGAAAAAATAGGATGGAACACGCTGATCGTGAGCGCCGAGAACAACCTCATTGAAAAAAAGATAGCCCTCGAGTATGTCGTCCTCGATGCGCCGACAATTGCCGTCCGCACAGAACAACCTGACATAGTCCAATATCGAGAACCATTCCAGATTACCATCTCTCTCGCAAAAACATCTTTCAGCACCCCTTCCGATGTTACGGTTATTTTGGAAGGAGCAGGTTTTGCACATGAATGGAAAATGGAAGAGCTTACGCAGGAGACAACATTTGTTCTTGATCTCGCAGACCTTCCTCTTGGAAGAAATAATAAGTTTACCGTTACGACAACGTGGCAGGATCAGGAAGGGACAGTGTATTCTGACGAGAAAGAGATTCAAATACAAGGAGAAGCAGTAACCGCGTGGGATAAAATAAAAATGTTCATGAATACTCTTCTAGGTATTTTTTATTAAAAATAAGAATCCTAATAAACACAAATAAATAGAACACAAATAAATAAAAATAAAAAAAAGAAGACGTTTTTATCTTTTTTTCTTAGCAGCTTTTTTCTTCGTTACTTTTTTCTTTGTTGTCTTCTTCTTAGTAACTTTCTTTTTTGTTGCTTTTTTAGCCATCATAACACCTCTTATGTTTTTATAACGGAAGAAAAGATGTTTACCTTTTTAAAAGTTTCCTTTTTGCACAGAAAATTTTCAAAAAAAAAGGCACGATGCAAGTTTATGCACGCCGCCATAAAATTTGTCGACGAAAATGTGACGGAAAAGAAAAAGAGAGCTATAACACTCCGAAAAGATTGTTGTTACGTGTGCCATTTGTTGTTTCAGAATGAAACAAAAGAGCAGAGCGTTCGCCAAGCGGCATACCTTTTTTTTCTATCTGTTCATGTCATTGCCAAGAGAGAAGCTATTTTATAAAGTTTTAAAAAGAGGATTGTATTTTATCCCTAAAATGGATAAGGACCAGCCCCAGAAAAAAATGGTTTATTCTGAAACTGTTAACTTGCAAGGACTGGAAGCAGAAAACGAAGCCTTAACTTCCTCTCTTGAAAAACTGGAGCAGGAAAATAAAGTTATTTCTACCACGCTCAACAGATTAGAGGAAGAAAGCGCCGTGCTTCGGGAATTATTTCATAATGTAAACACGGAATTGACCAATCTCAAAAAACCGGCGCTTCTCGTCGCCGAAATCATGACCATCATAGAAAACAATAAAGCCGTGATTAAACTGCCCAACGGAAATAAGTTTTATTGCTACATTTCCAAAGACGTGCAGGGCCTGCAATGCGGCGAATCGGTGCTTGTCGATCAAAAATCCCTGAACATCATGGAAAAAATCGAGTTCAATTCCAATCTTGAAATAGAGAAATTCGTCATCATCAACAAACCAAAGGAGAGCTGGAAAGAAATTGGCGGGCTTAAAGAAGAAGTCCAGGAAGTAAAAGAAGTAATTGAACTTCCTCTTAAAAAACCAAAACTCTTTGAGAAAGTGGGCATTCAGCCGCCCAAAGGAATCTTATTATACGGGCCGCCTGGAACAGGAAAAACACTTCTGGCAAAAGCAGTAGCCCACAGCACGGATGCCACATTTATTGAAGTTGTAGGATCAGAATTAGTGCAGAAATTTATCGGCGAGGGGGCAAAATTGGTAAAAGAAATTTTTGAATTAGCACGAAAAAAAGCGCCTTCCATCGTCTTCATCGATGAAATTGATGCTCTTGCCGCAACAAGAATGGATACAGGCACATCCGGCGAGCGGGAAGTGAACAGGACTTTTATGCAACTGCTTGCGGAAATGGACGGCTTCAAACATCTTGACAACGTCAAGATTATTGGCGCGACAAACAGGATTGACATCCTCGATCCGGCGATTATCCGGCCGGGCCGATTAGACCGGCTTATAGAAGTAGGCCTGCCGGATGAAGAAGGACGGCTTGAAATTCTCAAAGTTCATTCCAAAAACATGAATCTCCAGAAGGTGAAGTTGCCGGAAGTTTCTGCGCAGATGGAAGGATTCAGCGGTGCAGAGATTAGAGCCGTTTGCACCGAAGCCGGGTTTTTCGCCATCCGCGAAGACAGGGAGTATGTTACGCCGGAAGATTTCTTGGGTGCGATAGAAAAAATACGTTTTGAAGATGATGACGAATTAGAACCAGGATTTTTTGGATAAGATTGGTTATATTAAATTGTTTCAGCTCTTTTATACTAACTTCTACTCTTTTGATAATTTCTATTTTTTCTCCATTCATTTCATCTCACAATTACAATCATCAACCCATTTACAAAAACCACATTCTTCAGAGGGGGCGGGAATTGCTGCTTCTAAAACCTGAAGTGCTTTCTTAAAAATATTCTCTGCGTTCTTGATATTGACTTTAACCTTAACAATGTCTGTATTAAAACAAACATGGCCATTCTCTTCTACTTTATGAGGATGGTAAAAAACTAAATAAGTATAATCTTCAGTTTCATAACTGTTTTTTCTAAGTAAGAAATTGTAAATATCCATCTGATCCTGATAATGTTCGTGCGTATCTTCTTTCAGAGGATAACCTCTTGTCTTATAATCTAAAACAACTAATTTCTTACCTTTTACGAGAATATTATCAATCGCTCCTCGGAAAAGATTGCCTTTTTTATCAGTCCATTGGATGCCTTTAAAGTTGCTTCGCCAGACCTTCAGCAGTTCTTCGTTATCAAAGAGCTTGACTTCCCCATTTAACTTTTGCAGTTCTGGTGGCAATTCTCCTTTCTTCATAAATAGGTCAAAATGCTCTTTGAGGACTTTATCCATACCTGATGGCAGACTGGGAAAAATAATATCTGGTCGCTTTATCCCTTTATTAAAATTGAGCCAGAAGCATCTAGGGCAATCTTTCAAAAGACTTAATGATGATGGGCTGAATTTATGTGTCATTTATCCCAACCTCTTTTGCATCTTTCTTTTAGAAGCTTCTGCAAGCTTTTCTTCTTGAGATTTTACTCTCTTTTGCAACTTTTTAATGTCTTCTTCGGGAGGAAGGTGTTCTGGTATAATCTTATTTTTTGCTAAAACTCTCCTCATTTCTTTGTTATTCTTAACGTGCTCTTTGGTTATTTTTATTTCTCCTTGTACATCATTCTGTTGTACATTAAAATTAGTGATTTCAGTGGCAAAATTTTTGGCAGCGATGGTTACGGTCGGTAAGAAATCAGCCAGGGGCCTATTTTGGGGGATGTCAAGCTTTAGTTTCATCTGTTTGGTATCGTTTCCTCCAAACAAGGCTTCATCACCTTTGCTTCTGATCCGAGCAAAGCCGGCATCATCAACACCTCGTTCATAGATGAGCTTGGAGAGTTCTGTTTCTGCGGCAATGAGCTTATTTCTTGCTTCAAATCTTTCCTGCAAAGCAATTCTTTCTTCTATGAGTTCCTGCTTCCTGGTTTGTATCGCAAAATAGCTCTGCGCAAAGGCAATCTGCTCTTTGCGGGGGTCACCATTCTGGGCGATGAGATAACAAGCATATCGGGTAAGAATGAAATCATCTACTTCTCGCTCTGCACCTGAGCCTAATGAAACCATTTTGGCGGCTCCGACAAAATGGTCTGGGATAGCATAACCTGACTTTGTACAGGCTTCTTTTGCTTTTTCTATCACGCCTAAAAACTTACGCCATTCGGTATATCCCAAGAGGGTCTGCAATTCCCGGGCATACCAGAATTCAACTCCGTCTACTATATGGGCACACCCTTCAAATGATTTTTGTAAAGTGCTGATAAGTTCTTTTTTCATTATTTTCACCATCATGGGGCCTTGTGTGCGCTGGGAAGTTACTACCGTTAATCATTTCCTTGCGGATCATCTGGTGTTCACTACCGTCATTGCGCATTCCACGCCAAGGAGGTAAAAAGTTAAATACTTTAAAAGATTTCTTGAAGAGATGTTCCGCAAATACGGCATCTTAGGCATTATCCTGATACTTCTCGTCCAGCTTAATTTCTTTTTTAATATCGAACCATTCGCCCGCTGGTACTTCCCTCTGATCTGGTTTGGCTATATTTTCCTGATTGACGCCATTGTCTATAAACTCAAAAACCATTCCCTGCTGATGAATAAACCAAAACAATTTCTGCTCATGCTTATTTTGTCCTCCCTCGTATGGTGGATGTTTGAATATGTTAATTATGTTCTGAGAAATTGGCAGTATGTTAACATAGATGTATTTACTTCAAAAACAGAAGTGCTGCTATTTAGTTGGCTGAGTTTCGCAACTGTTATCCCTGCGGTCTTTGAAACCGTCGACCTCTTAAGAACGATTCATCTTTTTGATAACGTAACGTTGAAAAGAAAACATAACATCACAAAACGGTTCTTATACTCCATGATCGGAATAGGAATCGTTGCGTCAATGTTCATCATGCTTTTCCCTAAACAATTATTTCCTTTCATTTGGGTGTCATTTTACCTCATTCTAGATCCCGTTAACTACATGCACAAACAACCATCAATTATCCGGCACCTCAAAGATAGAAAACTGGCCATACCTTTAACTTTATTCATAGCGGGCATCGGCTGCGGAGTGCTGTGGGAATTCTGGAATTTCTGGGCCTTGCCCAAATGGGCGTATGTATTGCCAGCATGGACCGGGCCAAGATTGTTTGAAATGCCGCTGTGGGGATACCTCGGATACGGCCCATTCGCCTGGGAATTATATGCGATGTATTATTTCGTGCGTAATTTGTTTTCCAAGAAAAAAAAGGAATTTTTTACCTGACAGAAAGTAAACAATGCCTTTTAGCCTTTACATTACTTTCAGATCAAAACAATAGCGATGCACGCCCGGTGAAAACTGGCCGCAGGGCACCGTTCGCAGGATCTGCACGGGATGTTTAGAGAGGGTACTAATCTTTTTTATCTTCTTTTTATGCGGTTGAACCTCATTTTCGTGCAAAAAGGCGTACAGATGAACAATTGCCCCTTTCTTCGCTTTTTGCAGCGCCAGATGCAAGAAATCCTCGCCCGTCTTGGGGAGAGGCATGACGATGCGATCAAACTTTTTCCGCAACTGGGGAAGGAGCGTCATCACATCTCCTTCATGGACAACAATCTTATCTTCAAGATGATTGAATTGTATATTTTCCAGCGCATACTGGTGAGCCAGGACATTAATCTCAATCCCACAAACTTTTTTCACGGGAGAATTTCTGGCGATAACTAAAAGATAAGGCCCAGCGCCGGAAAACATCACCAAAACTTCTTCATTTTTTTTAATTTGCTTGGCTATCCTCAGGCGTTCATTCGCCAGCCTTGGAGAAAAATACATCTTTTCCAGATGGATTTTCATCTGCACCCCATTCTCCCGATGGACTGTTTCTTTCTTTTTCTTCCCCGCCAGGATGCGAACTTTTCTGGTACGAAAAACACCGGAATGCATATCTGTTTTTTTAACGACCGTCGCCACAGTTTTGTGATATGCAAGATAGGCTTCAGCAATTATTTTCTCTTTATGCTGCAATTCATCAGGGATCTCCAGAATCAGGATATCACCGACAATTTCCTGTGTTTTGGGAATAAGAGCCATTTCTTTTGCAGTGAGCTTTCCTTTCAAAAGATCGTTCAGCGTGACGGCCATTTCCCGTTTTGGAAATGAAAACTTGGTGTCTACAACCTTAGCATTGGCAACGGGAATTCTTTTGGTGACAGGAAAATAAATGCGATCAAGCTCTTTTACCGGCTCGTAATCAGTGTGAAGAATCTTTTTCTTGATAAGAACCTCTTTAACCTTTTGGGCATTTTTTAATTCCGTATATGCGGCAAGCATGAAGAAAGAAGAGAATAAGGTTTTATAAACATTGCGAGGAATTATGGTTCTACGCAATTTTGATTTTTTCTTAAAGGTGATTCCTGCCAATCCAAGCAGTAATTCCCAGCCTAATTCTCCATATTTTTCTTTAATATCGAAAAATATATAAGTAAGATATGTTTTACTTATCCTACAGGTGATGAATATGCAAGTTGAACTGACGAGAATATCGGAAAAAGGACAAGTTGTTATCCCCTCTTCATTAAGAAAAGAGATGGGAATTAAAAAATCAGACCAATTTATGGTATTTGGAGAAGATGGAACGGTTATATTAAAGAAAATAGAAACTCCCGCAATTAAAAAAACTTTTGATGAGATAGCAAAACCATTACGACAGGCGGCTAAACAAGCAGGCTTGACAAGAGCAGATGTAAAAAGAGCTATTAAAGATGTAAGAAATGCTGCTTAAACTTATTCTTGATACTATAATAGCGGCAGTATATTTTTAATCAATTTGTCGCTATTATATCCCAGAGGAAATAACAAATGGTATTAATAACTTATTTCCTCTGTTATAACATCATTGTTTCAGCTTTCTTTTGGGAAGGAAACGAAGCTGAACTATTTAGGAAAATTGAACAAGGCAAGGCAGAATTATACCTCACAATGGAAATTCTTAAAGAAATTGAAGAGGTTATAAAAAGGCCGAAATTTAATGAAGTTATGAAGAAAGCTGGATTAACATCAGATCAAATTATGCAAAAGATTGTTTCACTTTCACATGTAGTTATTGCTCTAAAGTTGAATATAAAAGTTTGCAGAGATGAAAAAGATAATAAATTCCTAGAATGTGCAGAAAGCGCAAAAGCTGATTATATTGTAAGCGGAGATGAAGATCTGCTTTCTTTGAAAGACTATAAAGGGATTCCTATTGCTAAAAGTGAAAGAATATTAAAGTTATTGGAATAATGATTATGCTAAAATTCTTGTTATAATTGTAAATATAAATACCAAGATTTCTTCCATTATTAAGACGATAAATAATTTAAGAGAAAAAACTCCCCAGCCCTTTCTGGGCCATCTTCCCTTTCTGTTCCTGCAGCTTTACCAGCTTGCTCTTCACCCGTTCTTCACTGAAACCGTGCTCTTCAACAAGTAACTTCCACAATCTCGGCTCATTCAGCGGCTTCCATTCCAAGGTATAATCATCCATAACAGGCATGGCCGTAATCGTATCAAACACTTCCTTCCAGGAGAGTTCAGGAAAATGATCCTTCCATTGCGCTTCAGAGAACAGAGCTTCAAAATTCTTCCCATGTTCTTTCACCAATTTCAAGGCCGTTTTAGGGCCGATCCCCTTCACGCCGCCGGGATTATAATCAGTTCCCACCAAAATCGCAAGCGCAATCAGCTGATCTAACGTCAGCTGGAGGTTCTTCAACACATCGGGCAATGAAATCAATTCTGGATTTACCTTTTGATAGGCCAGCGTTCCTGCTTTCTTGCGGCGGCCTTCAATAGAAAGATTCCGCACCATCAAAGGACAGCCAAAGATAAGGTTGTCATAATCCTGCGACACGGAGGCATAGGCATCTCCTTTTTTTACCATGTAGGCTGTTTGCGCTTCTCCTTCCGACGGCGCTTGCACAATGGGCAGGCCCAGAGCTTGGATCACTTCTTTGGCATCAGCAACCATCTCTTTCGTCAGGATCGCTGTCCGGCCTGCATACCTCTTCATCTCTTCAATATTCCCTGTTTCTTCTGCTTCTTTGAACTTTAAAGCCGCTTCTTTCTTGACTGCCGTACGTTTTTCCCACGTTTTCTGTTTTATTCCCGGCGGCTTTCCATCAAAGACAAACACCAGCTTCAATCCTTGCTCCATCAACGCCGTTGTTCGGTTAAATAAGCCAATAAGATGGGAGGTAACCCTTCCCTGCTTGTCTGTAAATACAGCTCCGCCGGGACCGCGGATGGTGGTAAGAAACTGGTACAACATATTCATGGAATCAACGGCAAGAATCTTATCGTGAAGATCGCGGATGGAAATTTCTTTTTTTATAACAAGATCCTTAAATTGTAATCCCATCGTAATTCAACATCCCCACTTTTTTCCAATTCGTTTTCACTCGATTTTTTTAATGAGAGTATTTAGGAAAACATCCGTTTCTAGCATTTCCTGCACTTTCGGTGTAAGTTGATCTGAATATAAGAAAAGAAGGGGCAGTTTTTTAATCTGCGCTTCCATATACGCTGCCGAAAGATCTTTCTCATCACAACGTTTTTTATTCTTCGCTTTGCAAAAATAGGTTATTTCTCCCACCACAGAAGGAACTTGTACACAAAGATCTAACTCTTTATTTTTCCTAATAATCTCGCTTTGTTCCACAGTGATTTGCCGTTCTTCAAAGAACTGTTGTATCCGTAGTAAAAAAGGATCAGGCGCTGTTTCTTTTTTCTTGTCAAGAGTTTTATTTCTTAATTTTGCAATAACAGGTTTTTCTTCTTGCTTTTGTTCTTGTTCTTTTTCTTGTTTTTCTTCTTTCTCCTCCTGTCCAGCGTGCAGGACATCTTGAGGAAGACTTTGTTTTTTTATAGGTCGCGTTTCTGCTGATCTCCTTGTTCTTTTTCTTGATTTATTCTCTTCTATACTTGTTGCCTGTTGGTCACGTAATGTTGTTTGTACTTCAGGCAAGGAAATTTCCGCTGCCGGAGGGGAGACCACATCCCCGGTTTCCGGCATTTCAGATGCCTTTTCTTTTGGAGGGGCGGGCGGAGAAAGAATATCTCCGATAATGTTATTAGTTTCTTCTTCCGATAATAGATGCCATTTCCAAAACAGTTCGCTGGTCTGCTGCGAACGAACCTGCAAGGGAATGGCAAAATCTTTCAAGGAACGCAGCGCTACTTTCGCCAGCAGATCAAGATCTTTTTCCCGCAACACTTTCTGTTCTTTAAGACGTTCGAGAACCTGAACATCTTTCGGATTAAGATTTCCCGCAGCAAAATTATACAACTGGCTTTCCTGCCCGGGTAAATAATATAATGGAGAGCCGCCTATTTTAAGAGACGAAATTTTAATTTTGCCTTGCGACGCGAGGTCAGAAAGATGGGCAGAGGCAATAAGAATTTCCGTCTTGATATTTTTAGCTACTTTCGTAGGCAAGGTTGGCCCGGTAGCACGAAGAAAATGAAGTATTTGATCCTGAACGAACATAGCAGGACGGGGTCATGGCAAGTTTAAATAATTTTTGCAACTGCAGAATCTAGGGCCGCATCCATTTAATCTCATAATAAGTGACATCTCCTTCATCATCAACAATACCTATAAGTAACCGTTTTTTCGTGGAATGGGCCACCCTGTTTTTTGCGGCAAATTCGTACCAGGTAAGGGTATCCCCTTCATGAACAGGATAGATAATCCAGCGGGCGTGATCCTCTCCCGGCTTAACACCTCTATCATAAACCCGGAAATCCGCGCCAAACTTAAGCGCTGTTTTAATGATATACCCGCGATTGCGCATATCTTTAAATACGACATAACGGATCCAGAAATTAGGTTCCACTTTTCGTGCTTTTTTAACATATACTTCAAAGGTAACAACTCTGCCGACTTCACTTTTGACAATAAGCCGTTCCCGTTCCATCAGATACAATCCTTCCAGCAGCGAAAGTTCAACTTTCCCACCTTCAACAATGTTTCCAAAACGAGATTGATTATAAAATTCACGCGCGTCATCGGACGACTCGGTAATAACACGTTCTCCAGCAAGGATGCCCATCACCGGTTTTTTCTTTTTCTTTTCCGACTCTTCCAGTAATTCTTCTTTCTTTGCTTCCTTTGTTTTCTTTTCAGATTCTTCCAGCGATTCTTCTTTTTTTGCTTCTTTCTTTTTCTTGGCGATGGACTTTTTCTTTCCCATGAAGCTATATCTAAGTGGGGTGTATTTAAAAGTTGTGTTTCTGTTTATGCTCCTGCCAACTCCACCAGCGATCATGGCCAAGGACGATATGGTCCACAAGCTGGATGCCCATGATCTCTCCCGTTTGTGAAAGTCGTTTTGTCACTTCCATATCTTCATCAGACGGCGCAGGATCTCCTGAAGGATGGTTGTGAAGCACAATCACAGAATGAGCCAGCTGCTTTATCGCCCCATGAAAAACTTCCCGTGGATGAATAACCGAAGCGTTAAGGATTCCCACCGTGATCGTCTGATCGCTGATAATCTTGTTTTTAACATCTAAATATACGGCGATGAATTGCTCTTTCTGAAGATGTTTCATTTTAGGAAGATATAACGCAGCAATGTCGGCAGCGCGCCGGACCGCTATTGCTTCTTTTCTCTGTTGCGGTATCCTCTGATACAGTTCAAACAAGGCCACCAATTGAGAAGCTTTCGCCTTGCCAATCCCATACTCTGCGCACAATTCCTGAAGCGAACAAGAAGAGAGTTTTTCTAAACCATATTTTGACAACAGTTTTTGCGCGATTTCCAGCACATTTTCTTTCTTTGTTCCTGACTTCAGGATAATGGCCAGAAGTTCAGCGGTAGACAGGACCTGAGGACCTTCTTGTTCTAATCGTTCGCGAGGTCTGTTTTCTGCAGACATGTCTGTTATTTTCATAAAAAATTAATTTTTATCTTTTCATTGCTCTCTTTAATTCTTTCATCGCTTTCTGAGGATCAGCTGAATTTGTAAGATACGATCCTGAAACAACATCATCAGCTCCTGCATTCCGAGCATCTTTAATTGTTGCTGGATTCATGCCTCCGTCAACGATAATCTTAATCTTTGGATTTACTTTTTTGAGCGGTTGAATTTTTTTCAATGGCGATTTCAGATATTTTGCTCCATAGAATCCCGGATGAACGGTTAAAATCAAAACAACATCAATCTCCTGCAAATAGGGCTTTAGGATGGTCCATTTCGTTTCAGGATTAAGAGCAAAGGCAACTTTCTTCTTTTGCTGTTTTGTTTTTTTTATATAATCATCAATATCTTTTATAACCTCAACTTGGACGATATACGTCCCCACAAGTTTCCCATTCTGTTCAATCCACTGTTCAGGATTTGTGACCATTAAATGCGCCGTATACCGAAACGTAGAAGGCAACCTAACATCAAACCATAATGACGTATTCGGCACAAATGTTCCATCCGCAACATCAAGATGCACTTCTGTTGAGATCCCTTTCAGCTTACTCAATAAAGAATCCATCTCCTGCTGGCGTTTGGCCATAATAGAGGGAAGTATTCTCATTGTTCGTGCTGTTCTCATTGTTTGTCCATTTCTCATTGTTCATATTTGGCAATCTTACGTAATCTTCTCGTATGTCTAGCTTCTTCAGAGAACGGTGTTTCCAACCATAATTTGACAGCTCTCTTCGCTTCCTGCGCAGAGACAAACCGTGCGCCGAGAGACAACACGTTGGCATCGTTATGTTCCCTTGACAAGGTTACTATTTTCATGCTTCCCCCATAATATACCACAGCACGAATCCCTTTCACTTTATTAGCAGCAAGGGATTCTCCCTGACCGGAACCTCCTAACACAATCCCTTTACACCCCTTATCCTTTGCCACTTTTTGCGCTACGGGAATGATGTAATCAGGATAATCATCATCCTCGTCATATGCTGAAGGGCCAAGATCAACAACTGTGTATCCGGCTTTTTTCAAATATTCTTCGAGAATGGTTTTTAATTTGAACCCGGCATGATCAGAACCGATGTAGATTTTTGTTGTAGGCATTTTGATTTCTTTTTTTCTTTTATGTTGTTGTTTTAATTTTTATAAGAGTATTTTAAATCACTTTTCTCATTTTACCTTTTTCCTGCACTGCTAAATAATCGAATGCGCTCCTCTGCCATCTTCTGAACAGACTCCCGCGCCGGGCCGAGAATATGACGGGGATCAAAATCCTTTGGCTTTGTTTGAATTACTTTCCGCACTGCGGCATCAAACGCTAACCGCAAATCCGTGTCCGTGTTAATTTTTGTAATTCCCTGCTTGATAGCTTGTGAAATCTGTTGGCTTGGAACTCCCTGCACCCCTTCCAGTTTCGCGCCATACTTCTCTGCTTCTTTCACTATTTTCTGAGAAACACCGCTCGCACCATGTAACACTAAAGGGACCCTAATCGCTTTCTTTATTTGCTTCAAAATATCAAGCCGCAGCTGCGCTTTCCCTGCAAATTTGTATGCTCCATGGCTCGTGCCAATGGCCACGGCCAAAAAATCGCAGCCGGTCTGTTCCACAAACTCTCGGGCCTTTGCCGGATCCGTATACAGAATCTTCCGCGAGGAAACAAGATATTCAGCTCCGCCAATCGTGCCCAGTTCCGCTTCTACGGAAACACCTTTTCGATGCGCCATCTGCACGACTTGTGTTGTACGCCGGATATTTTTCTCAAACGGTTCATGGGATGCATCAATCATCACAGACGAATAGCCCATAGTGATAGCCTTGCGTATTACTTCCAGATCCTGCCCGTGATCCAAATGGAGAGCGACGGGAACATTCACCTGATGAGCTGCTGTCTGCGCCAAGCAAAAGAGATATTCCATTCCAGCATACTTTATTGCTCCTTCTGAAGTTGCCAGAATAACTGGTGCGTTAAGTTTTTCTGCGGCACGAACAATGCCTTGCACAAGTTCCATATTGTTAATGTTAAAATGACCAACAGCATAGTTGTGCTTTTGGGCGTTCTGCAACAACTTCTTCGTGTCCGCAAACATCTTAAAAATCATCTCCTGTTTGTTCCATGACTTTCTCTACATAAACATCAACACCGATAAATAACAAGCCGACGATGAAAAAAGGAGAGCTTCCTACAAGATAATAGATAGAAAATTGATTGCCTAAGGCAATTATTAAATACAGAAATCCAATCAGGATAAACATGACTCCTCCAAAAATCGTATTCTTCCACGCCATGACGGTGGTAAAAACAAGAATCAGCCAAAAGAATAATCCTAACATAAAATACGAACCAAAACCATTGAAAAAAACAACTGCCGCTAACCAGACAATGAGCAGAATAAAACTAAACCAGCGCGGGATCCATGGCAACTCTTTTTCAATGTTAAATTTCATCTTGATGCACTCTTATTTTATATCTTGCAGACAACTTCGCTGCTTCCCTTGCCGTAAGCAGCTTATTTTTTGTCCCGATATGCTGAATGACAGAAAGAGCATTTACCTGGCCCAGCCGTAACGCATCCTCGAGAGGATATTTTTTAATTATACCGACCAAAAATCCGGCCGTAAACGCATCGCCTGCGCCTGCAGTATGAACTACCTTGACCTGCGGGGGTTGAAATGAATAGAGAACATTCTCCGCATACGCAACCACCTTGTTGGGACCATCGGTGATCACAACTATTTCCGGGCCAAGCGCATGAAGGGCAAGAGCCATTTTTTTCAAGGGATATATCGTCGTGCCCAGTAGAACCTCTGCCTCTTCTTTATTTAAGACAAGAACTGTTGCCGCACGAAGGAGGGGACGGAGAGCTTTCCCTTTTTTTGCCAGATACAACGAAGGGTTGAACAAGAGCTTGATCTTCTTTCGTGCCGCAAACGACGCGATCTGTTTTGCTGTTGAAAACGATTTCCCCACCAAAGTTGCCATATAGATCCAACGGCTCGCAGCAACCTGCGCCATTGAATAATCATAATTCAACAAATCGGCCGAGGCACCTTTATGCACAAAAATGATCCTGTCCTTTTCTTGTGTTGAAGAAATTATTGTTGAAAAATCAGTACTTTTCCGGCTGTGATGACGACACAGATTACGAACATTATACTGTTTCATCTCCTTCAAAATAAACTCAGCGTCATGATCGTTTCCTAATTTTGTAAGCATACGCGCCTGCAATCCTAATTTTGACAGAGCTGCTGCGGCATTGCTCGCGCCACCGCCAGAATGAATCTCACTGGAAGTGACCAGAACTTTATCGCCCAACGCGATGGAAGAGAGGGATTGTTCTATTGTTACAAAGCG
>Ga0209542_10003800_pt1 | contig 31880 bp, 29 predicted proteins | sample RifCSPhighO2_01_FD_184028 | JGI IMG/M metagenome (GOLD analysis project Ga0209542, IMG submission 184028) | Soil microbial communities from Rifle, Colorado - Rifle CSP2_plank highO2_0.1 (SPAdes) (version 2) | ecosystem: Environmental > Terrestrial > Deep subsurface > Rock core/Sediment ... | reverse complement strand
TATTTGAAATAAACTCTTGCCAGTGAAGATTAATATCAATTACCATAGCTCCGATAAATACCGAAGTTGGGCCGATTAAAAATAGTAAAAAATAATCCTTTGTCTTTCATAAATAGTCGGAGGGGTACTTTGCTTTCGCATTTCCCATCCATTTCTTCAGGAGTGCCGAAATTATAGATATTATTAAATATGACTCTAAGAAAGTAAGTATTAAAGAGATAACTGATGGGAATAATAGCATTAGTGGGTTACTTTGATATGTACTTAAATTCACTTTAATTGGAATAAGACCAATAATAATACGAATAGGATAGTAGATAACCTCCGTTACTATCATTAATACTTTTATAGGTAAATTGGGAGGTTGGAAACCATTCTCTGTGATGGTTGTTGTAAAAAGATAAAACAAAGGTGTTCCCAAAATTATGAGGAACAATATTAAAGTAAAAATAATTTTAAAAACAGCGGGACGCAAAAATGTTCTCATGGTTTGGTTATAACAAATTTAATCAAAATTAAAAATGGGGTGGATACGAACGGATTGTCCGTATCCACCCCTCGCGGACTACTTGACCTGAATGTACACGACATCCGAGTTTCGGTAGTTCTTGATGTAGAACTTGTACTGCATGCCCCACGTAGCAGGCATTGGCACGGGTGCCGCATTGGGCCAAACTGCGTAGTTGCCCAGTTGTTGCCTAATTCATGAGAAGGTGCAGGAAGAAACAGTCATGGCTGTCTGGACAGGAGTTTTGTTAGCAGCCATTATCCAGTAGTTGCCCGGAGCGTCCGACACTGTGCATGAGGCAGGCGCCCCATCAGCGTAGTAGTAGACGGTTACGCTTTCCCCAGGAGCGAGGCCGTAGTTGAGGGTCTGTCCTCGTTTGATGGTGACAGAGTAGTCAGCTGCCGTTGCGGAACTGCCATATAGCAGCCCCAGAAAGACAGTGAACAGAACCACCATCACTGCTTTGCGTTGAGACATAGCTCAACCCTTTCTGAAAGAACAGTAGTAGCCACAACGAAGTTGTTATGGATACCTACTCCCCATCTTATCAAAATAAATTATGTTGTCAATAGGTATGACAACAAAGTTGTGTATTTAGGCAAAAATAATAGATCCTACAATGCCTTGAATTACGAAACACCCCATAAAAAGCAAGTACCCTGTGTAGACGTCCAACGTCTACAGGTTGTAGACGTTGGACGTCTACGGAATAGCAGGAAAGCATTTCGTAAAATGCCCTACCCCACAGGCAACTCAATATAGAAGGTCGAGCCCTGGTTTTCCCCCGGCGACTCTGCCCAAAGTTTTCCATCGTGTCCCAAAATAATCTTATTAGAAAGAAATAACCCAAGGCCGGATCCGGTCGCAAAGGTTTTTTTGGCCTGCTCGCCTCTTTCAAAAGTTCTGTTAAACAAATTCTGCAGCTTTTCCTGGGTAATGCCAATGCCGGTATCAGAACATATTATGGTTACCTTATTATCGCCATTTTCTACTTTTACACTCACCCCGCCTTTTGGGGTGTATTTTATGGCGTTGTCAAAAATATTGGACAACGCGGCCCGCAATTTTTCTTTATCGGCCTTAACGGTGTGTAATTTTTCCGGCTTGTCCTGGGCACTCAAGGGTTTTTCAAATTTTAAATAAATTCCCTTTGACTCGGCTTCAAATTTTAACTCGTTGACAATCTCGTCTAAGATGGGCTCCAATTCTATGCTGGGCTTTAATGACATCACGTCTTTGCCCAATTGAAACTGGGTGATATCCAAAAACTCATTGACCATTTTTATCAAACTTTCCGTTGATGTCTGAAACTTACGGATGATTTCTAATGTCTTTTTTGGCTGCTTGCCAAAGGCGCCATTGACCAATAAATCAGCGTACCCCATCATGGAGGTCAGGGGCGTGCGTAAATGATGCTGGATGGTGAGAAGAAATTGATTTTTAGTTTTATCCAAATTTTCCAATTCTTCCTTGGCCTTCTTTTCTATTTCGTAGGCCTTTTGAGTGGCCTCAGCCATTTTCTCAATCTGCTCACGCTGTTTGACTTCTTTTAAAATACCTTTGACAAATAAAATTCCGAAGAAAAGAACCGAAACAAAAATAACGCTATTAAATAAAAAGTTATAAGGATAATCAAATAACACCTTAACTAATAATATAATCCAAATAGCGACAATTGATAATTCTGCTACGATAACTTTAAAATCTAGCAAACGATACCTTAATATTGCCAGTGCCGTAAAAAAGATAAAGAACAACACGAATGGAGGCCCCAAAATACTGGCGATACTGAATCCTAAAATTGGTAAAATAATATTGGAAATGACACCTAAAAAAACACTCGAAAAACTACCGATCAGTATTAGTCTTGATTGTGATTTTATTGGATCTAATGATGTTTTATAAATACTAATAAGAATATAAAAAATGTAACCAAACCCGATCAAAAGGTATATAAATAAAAAATAATAAAGAGAACCGGGAACATATTCTGTACCTATCGAACTTAAATGTACTTTTTGTATATTATATGTAGTAAAAACAAATAAACTCATCACTACGCTTATCAAAGAGAATATAGTAAAAAGTATTTTATGAAATTTTTTATAGTTAAATAATTCTGTAACAAGGTAAAAAAATACCATTGGCAAGAAAGCAGGTCCTAATATTGCAAGCCTAGACCAAAACAAAGCCGCTGAAATATTTCTTGATAAATCTGCCAGTAGATTTGTCAAAATCCAGAAAGCAATTATAAATCCTAATAATAAAAATGACCTATTAACTTTATTTTTGACATCCCTTATAAAAACAAAAAGGGAAAATACAATAATGACAACAAAATTAATACTCGATATTGCTATATTTAAATCCATAGAGATTATTTAATAATAGCTAAGATACTTTCGCCTGCTTTTACCTTATCTCCCTTTTTGGCAATAATTTCAACGTTTACTTGAACTGGAAAAATAATATCAACCTGTGAACCCATCTTAATAATACCAATTCTTTGACCTTTGTTTACTGTGTCACTTTCCTTAATCCAAGGTTCAATTTTTTTAATATAGATATCAGATATTTGGACTACAATAAGCGGCAACACTCCTGCAATAAAAGTAGTATTACGCTCGTTTGATAAAATATGCTTACTATAAAATTCGTATGGCTCCATATTGAGTAATACTCTCCACCACATCAGTGTCATCGGTAAATTAACACCACGAGTATATACCATTTTTTTTATTGTTCCCGCGATAGGGGCTCTATTTACATGAATGCTAGTTGGATGCATAAACACCCCCACTATATAATAGGGATCTTTCAGATTAATTGGGAAATATTTTGTAATTTCTTCGAGCGTAATTTCTTTTTTATTTTTTATAGAAATAGGAACATTGCCACCTATTACTTTTTTCACATATACAACAGTTCCATCTGCGGCAGAAACAATATTATTTCCTTCTGGAATATTCCTTTCAGGATTTCTAAAAAACCAGAAAAACCTCCAAAAAAAATACAGAGTAATCAAGAGTAATAATAAAATAATATAATACATTACAAATAAAACTAGATTTTTTTTACTAAAGAAACAATATATTTTACAATTGATAAAAACCCAAATTGAGCTCTTACCACAAATTCTTTGCCCTCTCTTTTTTTATAGTTTAAATATTTTTCTGCAAATTTATTAATTCTCTTATCAGGGTTATTACTCCACGGTATATCATCAATTTGATAAATTAGCCAAGGTGTGCGCTGATACGATCCCTCTAGTACTAATCCCCCTCTGTATATCTTTCGATGAGGCATATCGCTTTGTCTAATTATATCCTGTGCCATTTTCCAAGTGGTGTCGTCTGCTGGTAAAATTACCCCCTCTTTATTTGAAAGACAAGGATTAGGATATATGTACTTTGCAAATTTAGCCATCCACGTCAATACTCTTACGTTTGGTGTAATAAACATCACCTCAAATGGATTAAACAATATTATGGGAACAATTTTTATAAGGCTGTTGCGCATTGTCATCCCTAATAATTTAGATCCTAAATTCATATTCTGAAATGCTTTTTTGACTACTAAAAATTCGATGTAATGGATTTTCTTCTCCAATACATTTTTTATACTCACACAACAAAAACCCACATATTCATTATTTTCTTTTGCTAAGACTATTTTTTGAGATCTTAAAACATGTTTTTCAATAAAATCATCTGGAAATTTACCCCATGCATCTTTTAAAATAGAATCTATGTGTAATTTTAAATCATCGATTTCTGTTTTGTATAGGGAATTAAAAACATTAGAATAACTTAAAAAGTTCATTTTTTCGGCCTATCTTTATTTTTGTTTAAAATTTGACTTTCTATTATTCTCATTTTTTCATTCGCAATACTTCCAAGAGTTTTACGAAGGCGCTGTTCAAGATCAAGATTTCTTTTAGTTTCTTCCAATAATTGATCACTAGTCCTAATTGTCCTGAATATGTTTTTTATTATTAGATAACTTAAATAAATAGAAACTAACAACAAGGTACCACTCCACATATAATCATTAAATGAGTGAGAAAACAGAAAATTTAAAAGAAGTAAAGATAAAAATATAATCACTAAAAACTGAGTTATCATTATTTTTATGCCAAAAAGCTGATGCTTTGTCATAGAATAAGATATAAAAACTAAAAGAGGGAGATAAGCTAAAGTGACCAAATCCACAACTTCAAAACTATTAAAAAATAATGGTATAAAAAAATCCACAAAAAAAGCCAATAAACCAAAAAGAACAGAGCCGATAAAAATTGATAAAATTTGTTTTTTCCTTAAAATGTTCTTTTCTTGGATTGATTTTTTTCCTAATTTATAAAAACAAATTACTATAAATAATAATAGATATAATGAATATACTGGGAATAAAACACCCTTTTCTGCTCCAATAGAACCAAAAGACCCCAAAACACCGGAGGGGGATTCTACATAATTAGTGAAAGAAGATATAAAAAACACTAATATGGAAAATGGTACTATGAAATAAAGGACAAATTTTGGTATTTTTTCTTCTACTAAATTATAAACCCATATTAATGCAAAGGTTGCTACAAGAATTCCTAACCCGTATGATAATCTTTCGTAAAAACCACTAGAATAGATTCTTAATAAAAAATTATCAAACAACCAAACAGTAGTTACAAGAGAAAACACAAGAAAAGAAATATGTTGTTTGGATTTTTTAGCGTTTAAAAACACAAAAAGAGTTAATAGAAAATTAATGATACTAATAAATAAAATTATGTTATCAATTATCATATTTTACGCTTTATTTTAATTACGGTTGCGTCCTTCTGCCCTCACTATACCACAAAAACGCGGAAAGGGGTATGACTGCCACGAGCATGTTTTCGTAAAAAAAGCGGTTTCGTTATCACAATAACGAAACCGCTTTTTTTAAGGGAAAATGGATCAAGTACGTTTTTCTAATATACTGTGAATTACGAAATGGTTTCTTTGGATTTTTCCCAATTTTTGGTAAGCAAGGACAGTCCTGGTAAGCAAGGACAGTCCTTGCTTACCACTGCTCACTGACCATCTGATAGTCTAGGCAACGACGTTGGTAAAAAGCTTGGAGTATTCTGCAAAGAAGTTTTGGGGTTTTGACCACCACGGTAAGCAAGGACAGTCCTTGCTTACCAGTCCTTGCTTACCACAGTCCTTGCTTACCACAAACCTTATTTAGGGACAGGTCTATACTATTTTTTACTGAATATTTTAAAAATACTATTTGAAACATCTCTTAATATTGCTTGAATTTGCTTAAATGCCTGCGCGAACTGTTCCCGCATTAATTTTTCCAGAAAATTTATTCGGGAACCGGTAATCCTATTTTATACAGAGGCAGATAATTGAAATAAAACGAGCAACCATTTATAGAAATGATGTAATTCAAAACATCTTTATATTCTGCTTTTTTAAACCAATCACTTAATATATAAATATATTGAACCTCAATATTTAAATTTACCAATAATTTTCTATATTGTTTTATCTTAAAATCACAAGTTTGTAATTTTTCATCCGTAGAACCCGCACCGTGTTGGTACTTTATTTCTATGATAAATAAGGTGTTATTCGCGATCACAAATATAGCGTCATCTGGTAATAATTTTCTTGAAATAAATTCTTTATAATACACACCCCTTTCCTCTAGAAATTTATAAAAACCGTTTTTCTTGAACGTGATGCCGACTTCCTTGCTATTATAAAAGATAATATTTGTTTTGACTGTGTAACCCTTCTGATTTCTAATGAAACTTAAAAAATCAACTTTTCCTTCAAAAACTAATCCCGTTTTTGTATTTGCCCCTCCTTTGCCTCCTTTTTTCATAACTTTTACGATGATTTAATATTTTTAATACTAGACCCATTATAGTCCATATAACTATTTTGATTACTTTCTGTTGTAAATTTCTTTAGGTTTAAATCTTTAAATCTTTTTATAGACAACTCCAAATATTTCTTTTCTGTATCAATTCCTATAAATCTTCTATTGTTCAAAATAGAAGCCATGCCTGTAGTAGAGCTCCCGGTAAAAGGATCCAAAATTACATTGCCTTCGTTGGTACTCGCTAAAATAATTCTTTTTAACAAGTCCAATGGTTTTTGAGTGGGGTGTTTCCCATTTTTTTTTTCTTCCGGTTTTGGGGTGCCCATTGCCCATACAGAGCGCATTTGTAATCCTGGTTTTTTAAGTTGATCCTCTGGCCAATTTCCATTTTTCATTAGGTAATAATTAAAAATATGTTTTGCTTTTTTGTCTTTTCGCGCCCAGAGCAATGTTTCGTGACTCGCAGTAAAATATCTACAACTTAAATTTGGCGATGCATTTGGTTTAAACCAAGAAATATCGTTGAGTATATGAAATTTATTAACTTGCAAAGCAAAGCCGCAAGTGTAAATAGAGTGATACGTACCACTAATCCAGATCGTCCCGCCTGGCTTGAGGACTCTATGGCAATCCTTAATCCACTCAAGATGAAATTCAAAATCTTTTTTTAGTCCATTACTCACATCCCACTGCCCCTTATCAACACTCACCATTTTACCAGCATGAACAGTAAATCCGCCATTTGATAAAAAATAAGGCGGATCTGCGAAAATCATATCAATAGAATTCTCGGACAATTTCTTAAGTAAACTTAAACTGCTTGCGTGATACAAGACAAAATCCTCTCCGCTAAAATATGGTTTTTGCTTTATATGCGAAAGGATTGATTGTTGCATTTTTATGGGGAAGTTTCCGTAATTCTACTATGTATCATGATCGAATTCAAATCCTCGTCCTCTCAAGAACAGTTTGATCAGTGAGAACATTTGAGCTGTTGAGCGCATCGCCGGCGCGGGTAAGCAAGGACTGTCCTTGCTTACCGCTGTCCTTGCTTACCGCAGTCCTTGTCCTTGCTTACCGCAGTCCTTGCTTACCCCTTCTCGGGTAAGCAAGGACTGTCCTTGCTTACCGCTGTCCTTGCTTACCGCAGTCCTTGTCCTTGCTTACCGCAGTCCTTGCTTACCCCTTCTTAATACCTGTTTTTTGTATGCCTATCTGCATAGCAGTATTTATTACTTGCGCGGGTGTTTCTACGACCCAATTTAGTGCCGCTTTTGCAATGCTTGTTATTGTAGAGGATGCTCCGTTTATCATACTACCAAATATACCCGCAGTTAATCCTGAAGACGCTGCGGAAATACCGACTGAAGAATAATCATATTTTCCGAAATTGAAACCGTTCTGAGAAAACTGAGGGTAAGCAAGGACAGTCCTCGGGTAAGCAAGGACAGAGGGTAAGCAAGGACAGTCCTTGCTTACCCCGGTGGAGGAATTGAGCGCGTCGCTGGCGGCATAGTATATTTTAGCACTAACACCGGTGCCTGTCACGGTGGAAATGTCTTGTCCGTTTGCAAATAAGTGTTTGGTTATGGTGTTGTCCGCAGATAATGTGGGTAAGCAAGGACTGTCCTTGCTTACCCCTGTCCTTGCTTACCCGAGGTCTGACCTCGGGGTTTTAGTTAAATGGTGGCTGACCCCATTTCTTGACCCCATTTCTCTGACCTCGGGGTTTTAGTTAAATGGTGGCTGACCCCATTTCTTCCCATTTCTTCCATTTCTCTTTGCAAAGATAAATGGTGGCTGACCCCATTATCGCCGTATAAAATCACAAAGTACCAACGGCAAATAATAGCACTCAAAAAAAGCCGTTGAAGTCAGCCCAAACAGTCCTATTAATGCGAATCTCGTTTGGCAAAATATAAAAAGAGTTTCGGTCTCTTTGCGGATAATTTTGCCGCCAGCTTCGTAAAAATTTGCTGGGCGTAGGTAAGCTACGGAGATGGGAAAATTTGTTGCTACAAATTTATCCACATCTTGACCTAAAAATTTTTACGAAGCTGGCGGCAAAATTCTCTCGCAAATAGATCCGATTGCCAAACGAGATTCGCATTATTTGAACAAGAAAAGGTAGCCAAAGCTGCCTTAAATCCCGAAATGTGCAAGAAGTGGGATGTATAGTCCAGACATGGCTATGGGAAAATATATCAGTAGGTCTAATAGCACAATCAGCAAGCACGATTCCTCTGGCCCGAAGGGTCGTAGCCGTAGGTTATGCTCATAGCCGGAGGCGGCGTGGTGTAGGTTATTTCAAGCACGGGGTCATAAGCAGAACCCGAATACTCCAAAGACCGTATTTTTAACGCGTCGTATTGGTTTTTGCTTCCAGAAAAAGATATGTTTTTGACGTCGTGGCCTTCGCGGAGGAAACCCCGAGGTCTGACCTCGGGGTTTTAGTTAAATGGTGGCTGACCCCATTTCTTCTGTTCCCGCGCCAGTGGGAGCGCCAAAGGTGTAACTGCTTCCTCCTCCGCCGCCTCTTGCATAAGTTACCGGAGCGCCTGAAATTGCGGAGAAATGAGAAATGGGGTCAGCCACCATTTCTCTCTGGGTCGTAGGAGTACGTGGTAATAATAGGCGCGGGAGTAGCCGGAGCGGGGGTGGTGTAGGTTATTTCAAGCACGGGGTCATAAGAAGAACCCGAATATTCCAAAGACCGTATTTTTAACGTATTGTATTGGTTTGCATTTCCCCGAAAAGATATGTTTTTAATGTCGTGGCCTTCGCGGAGGAAACCCCAAGGTCTGACCTCGGGGTTTTAGTTAAATGGTGGCTGACCCATTTCTCACAACCGAATATATTCTTTCTCGCTCTATTCATAGGGGTATTGTAACCATTTTAGGTTACGAACACCACTAATTACCTAAAAATAAATGGTCCAACCAAAGAAATAACCGCTACAATAATACTAATAGCAGCTATAATTTTTTCTACTTTTATTCCATTCTTCCATGTAACCATAGATATTCCGATTAAGCTTAAACCTACTGGCGCGGGCCAAAAAATATATACGAACATTAACTCATGATCCGTAAATATGACACTATATAAAAAATAAATACCCAATAAAATTAAAAGGGAAAATAGAAGATACCTTGTAATTATTGTTTTACTTTTATACCAATTATCTTTATTAAGATAACCAAAGTATATAATTGATAAAATACTAATCGATACTGGTATCAATGCTTGAATAATCCCGAAAAGTATAACTAATGAAAATGTTAATATGTTTTCAGCCATACACTATTTTTTATTTATTTATTTGTTTATCTATTTTAGACCAAACTGATGTACTTGATAAATTTTGATGCACACGCGTTATATCCAAACCTGCTTCCCACGTCACATTCACATTCTCCGCTCCACTGAATTTTTTACCGGCTGGACTTGCTTCTCCCCACCCCAGTTTATATCCCACCCCCGCTCCAATCGTAGCTCCAATTGCGCTACCAATTGGTCCGCCAATTGAACCAAGTATTCCGCCTACGATTCCTCCTGCCCAAGTTGAACTGGGGATTTCTCCTCCAAAAGATTGGACGGCGTCAAGATAACTAAAAGCATTTATGTGTCTTTGAATGGTGGAACCGGGTTGGTAATCAGCGCGTTCTGGCGTTCCAAGAGTAACCAAGTTGTCAATTTTACGGTCAGTCATTTGACTAACAATAATGCCTACATTTCCACCATGCGAATGTCCGCCAATATTAAATGTTTCACCTTCTTTAAATTGATATGTGGAAAGATAGTCTGTGAATTCATGAGCAACGGCTTGGCGGGAGGCGTCATTATCGTAAAGTTTTTGAGATGGCATCCAAAAATTATCTCCACTGCCTTGTTTTACAAAGGTGCTTTTAAAATCCGGTATAAAGTTGGCGGAAATATTTTTACTTTCAGTCCATGTGCCTGGAAAGAAAGCTGTTAATAACCCGCTCGGGTCGCTTCCCGCTATCGGATTGTTTCTGGCATACGCATAACTGTTTTGGTTCTGCGGATCCGTGAGCCATGCGACATTGAAGCTCCAGAACATGGGATCCTGCGAGATGAACCTCGCCAGCGTGGCGTTGTAGTATCTGGCATTCAAATAGTTAAGCCCCGTATCTGCGTCGTACTCCTGGCCTATGTATTTGCGTTGCTCGGAGAAGGCTCCGATTTTAGAATCTATTCTCAAAGAGCCGAATGGATAATAATCCATCGTCTCGGAAATGGCGCCCGCGCTGTCGGTCATCACGGTGGAGGAATTGAGCAAGTCCGCGGCGTTGTGGTATGCCTTGGCCGCAGATCCCGTCCCTTGTATTGTAGCAATATCCTGGACTCCTGCAAATAAATGGTGGCTGACCCCATTTCTCATTTCTCACCCCATTTCTCAAACGCGTAAGTCCTAATCTTGTTAAATGGTGGCTGACCCCATTATTCATTATTCCATTATCCTACAGAGCATGGCTGACCCCATTATCTCATTATCATTATTTCATTATTCCCATTATTGTAATTTCAGTTGATTTAAAATCTTTACCAAAATCTTTGCCGTATAAGTCTTGAAGATTTTTCACATTATAACCGATAATATGTTCTTTAAATTCGAGGGTGTCGAGGTTGAGCTCGCCTGCCATAATAAGGGAGGGGCCATAGTAAAAAGGCGGAGAAAAACTGAATGTTGGTATTTGCGCACGGTGATCGGGCCAAATAAAAGTCAACTTATTATCCTTAATATAAGCGGCTAAAATTTTTCCGAACGTAATGTCGGCATCTTTGGTCAATGTCTTCTTTTGAATTTCGTTTTTTCCATACAAGGTAAGTAGTTGAAAACCGAAAATGCAATAAATTTTTCTGTTATATGTGGTTGCAATATCGCAACCATAAACTTCGCTATCATTTAAGGTTATAAGTTTTTCCCACACATCACCCTGACTATTTGAAGTTTTAATAGAATAGATAGTATTTGCGATAGTTGAATCTCCTTTGATATAATCTGCATTATCTGCATCCAATCTTACTAATTCATTATTCCACGAAATAGCAGCGGAATGAGCATTCTTCCAACCAGCAGAATATGCACTATCTCCAATAAAAATAATATCCTTACCAAAAAATCCTGATACCAATTGTAAATCACTTTTTACTTTTTCAGCAAACACATTATCAATTCTATAACGGTATGAAAGTTTTTTTACAGCATAAAAAACAGGAAAATATAAAACTATAATTATTATAAAAATAACTATAAATAATTTTTTATGTTTTTTAAGTATACTCATATCGTTGGTTATTTTTTAAGATGACTGGTTATTTGATCTCGAGCAGCAGATTCAAATATAGTTGCAGAATGTTCATAAAATGGACCTATTCCTCCATACTTTCTTTGTGATTCATTAATTGATTTAGTCACGTTCACATTATCCGCTCCTGAAATAGTCCTCCCCGCACTACCGTATTCTCCCTTATTTAACGCGTAACCAAGCATGAATCCAGCAATACCGCCCATCGGATTGCCACCCGACAAGATAAAGCCAGCTGCTACGCCTAAAACGGCGCTCATGTTTAAAAAATTTCCTCCCCCCACTTGCACTGGATCATCGGTGTTATACGCCATCACTACATTGTCAACGCCAATAGTATCAAAGTCGCCCTTTCGCACAGGCGTCCCACCCATTACCACATTTCTTACATCATATCCGTTTGATTCCAGTATTTGGGCTGCTTTCCCATCCACAATTCCGCCGTCGCTGTGAGCTATTAAATCTATGGGGTCTCCAGGTTTATTTTCTGACATAATGCGGCTGGCAAGACCTTGAGCGGCGGCGTTAAACGCGCGGGTATTATCTTGTTGCGACCAACCATAAAATTCTGCCGAACCAAACTGATTTACCATCCACGACATCACACCTTGCACTCCCGGATCATTAACGGTGGTTCGCCCTGAAAGCGGCTGCGCGAATCCCGGGGTAAAATATGCCTTAAGCCCACTCGGGTCGCTTCCCGCTATCGGATTATTCCGTGCGTAAGCATATGAGTTCTGGTTCTGTGGGTCGGCCAAATTCTGTTTCCCCCAGAACACCGGATCCTGCGAGATGAACCTCGCCAGGGTGGCGCTGTAGTATCTCGCGTTCAAATAGTTAAGCCCCGTATCGGCGTCGTACTCCTGGCCTATGTACTTTCTTTGCTCCGCAAAAGTTCCGGTTTTGTTATCTATCCTGATTGCCCCGAACGGGAAGTAATCCATCGTCTCGGAAATGGCTCCTGCGCTGTCGGTCATGACGCTGGAACTGTTGAGTAAATCCGCGGCGTTGTGGTAAACTTTGGCTCCGGCCCCCGTCCCTTGTATTGTAGCAATATCTTGGGCTCCCGCAAAGAGGTGCTTGGTTATGGTGTTGTCCGCAGATAATGAGCTTGCCGAATTATAGAATTTGGTGGGATAGGTTGTGGCGATTTTGCCATTTGATACCTTAACTCTCTGCCCAAAAGGGTCATAGCCGTAGGTTATGCTGATGGCCGGAGGCGGCGTTGTGTAGGTAATTTCTAATACGGGATCTGATGCGGCGCCGCTGTACTCAGTTGTACGAATAATCAACTCGTTGTATTGGTTGATTGATCCGGCAAAAGAGGTGTTTATTACGTCATGCCCTTCGCGCAAAGCGAGTTTAGTGAAACCAGTCTTTGAAATCCAGCCCTTGCCCGTGTCATTAAAGTTAAACACCATGTATTGTCCGATGGTTACATTGGTAATATCTTTACGCTCTACGGTATCAATGCCTTCGATAGAACCAGTTTTGTTGTAATCGTTCTTGATTAAGCTGTATGCGCTGGATTCTGACCCGGACACTACGCTAACCCAGTCAAGGTTGTCATTATTGCCGTTTGATTTGGCGTGAACATACACTTTGAGCGTAGCCGAGGTGATGGTGGCGTTATCGGGCAAGCTGGAAGTATTGAATGGAAAAAATGCCCGCTGAATCTCATATTTATTGGTATTATTTTTACCAGAGTTAACTTTTAATGTAGTTGCCTTGTAATTGGCGAATATTCCAACTGACGCATCATGGGTTGCGGGCCAAGAATCAGAAGCGCCGTAACGCACCGATCCGTCGCCCGCGGTTGAATAAAAAGTTTTTGCAGATGGAGCCAGAATTGTTGTGCCAGAAGCCGGAACGGAACTTTTAATCAAACGGTTGTTGTAGTCAAACGTATGTTGCCTGTCCCCTTCTTGTGTCATATTGCCGTTGTTGTCGTAAAAGTAATTGGTGGCATTGGCGCCTGCGGTGACACTGGTTGCCGCGTGCGGGTTGGCGTAACTTGCTCCCGTGTTGCCGGCGTAGGCATAGGTGAAAGTTGCCTCGGGGTTTACGCCAAGAGTTTCTGTTTTAGTTACAATATTTCCTATGGCATCATACGTGAATGTTTGGTTGTATGGCGCTTGGCCCGCGGCTACGTTGCTTACGGTGGCAGAGGTTAAGCGGTAAAGATCGTCGTATCCGTACTGTGAAGTTTTAGACGCGGCGGTTGCCGATGTGTCAACGATGCTGACAATATTGCCTACGTTGTCATAGGCATAGGCAAGGTCTTGGCCGCGGACTTGGCCGGCAATAGTGGTAACTTTATTGGTTAATCGGTAAAGTTTTGCGGCATCGTAGGTGTTAGTGGTTATGGTTCCATTGGCGTTGGTTTGAACCGTAACTTGGCCAAGCGGCGAGTAGTCAAAATTAGAAACTACGTTTATAAAATCGGCATCGACTTCTTCTTTGCGTTGGACTTGCTCAAGCAACCCCGCAGAGTTGTAAATATTTTTTATTTGCGAATTGTCGGGATTGGTAACGATTGTCTGGTTGCCTTGCCGGTCGTAGTCATACACGGTAAGGTAAGGCACGCCTTTGATAGCTTTTAACTCGGTTTTTACAAGCCCCAGCGCATTGTAAGTATTAGCTTGCGTCATGATTGGAGAAACAAAACCCGCCAGACGGCCTTTACCGTCTATGCCAGTGTCGTAGGTATTGGTAACTTCAACGCCCGCTTGCCCGTCATCATTTTCGGACAATTGGCGATTCAAACTATCGTAGGCGTAGTTTACGATTTGGCGTTTAGGATCTATGGTTTGGGTCAGGTTTCCTGCGTCGTCATAGGTGTAAACATAGCTGCCGAAGGTGGCGTCTGCGGGCGCGTGCAGGTCTTGCGCAGTTAATCTTTGGCCAAGCCCGTCGTAGGTAAAGTTACGGATGTTGCCTTGCGCATCGGTGAGTTTGGTTATGCTGCCAAAATAATTATAGTTGTAAAAAGCGCTGTAAGCGGCGCTTAAATTATGTTCGTCCATTTGCGCCAGATTGCCGTAGGCATCTTTGTAAAAATCTTTGGACTTGCCGTTGGCATCGGTAACGGTAGTTTTCCAATCGTTGTAAGTGTTGGTGGTGGCGCCAACGGCGTTGGCAGAAGCCGCCACGCGATTTACCGGATCGTACGTGTGCGCGGTGTAGAACGCCGCATTGCCGGTTGGCGAAGTTTTATTTGGGCCGGCGGAAAAATACGACAGCGATTCTTTTTGCAGCTGTCCCAAATTATTGTAGGTGTAATCTTTGGTTGAAAAATTGGCCCCTTCGGATTCTTGGCGTTCCTGGATTTTTCTGCCAAGACCGTCAAAATAAGCGTAGCTGTCGGCAACCGTGGCGGCGTCCAGATAGCTTGATTTTTTGGCGCTTGCGGCATTGGGCGTGTCAGTGTAGTCATAGGTTGCCTTAATAACAAACATTGATGGATCGGCAAGATCGGGTTGTTTTTCTTGGGTTAATCTGCCAAGCCCGTCATACGCGTATTGAAATACCCTGCCATTGATGTCAGTTTTTTGGGTGACTTGACCTGTCGCATAATCATACGCGTATTGCGTGGTGTGAGTTAAAGGATTTACCACGATGGCGGGGTAAAGGTTGTGAGTTTCGTAGGTGTATTGGGTGGTGTTGGCTCTGGGATCGGTTGAGTTTATTACCAAGCCGTAGCTGTCATAGCTTTTTTGGTTGCTAATGTAAGAAGTTCCTGATTTCCAATCTTCTTGTTTTGTGAGGTTTCCCTTGGTTGCAATTCCAAAAACCTGCGAGTCGTAATAAAATTTGCTTTCTTTTATATTGATGGCATTTTGGTCAATGGTGGTTGTTTGCGACGGTAAAGCCACGACACTACCTCCCGAAGCGTAAGCATAATTGGTGGTAAATTTATCGTTGCCGGTGTCGGAAAATGTTCCGTCGTCCGAGCCCGCAACCTCTCCCCATTGCGTTTTTTGCGTTACGTTTCCATTACTATTATTGTAAGCGTAACTTTGGGCAATATCTTTGTGGGTGGTATTGCCGTCGTAGGTTTGACTTAGAGTTTGCGCCAGCGCCACAAACCTGGCGCCGTTGCCAAGGCCGACATCATCCCACTTGTTTATGGTTTTTTGGTAAAGATTGCCGGTGGCATCAGTGGCTTGGGTGCGGTACACTTTGCCTATTTTCCAGTAATCGTCCTGGTATTCGCCCTGAGAGGCGTTTGATAAATCACCCTGGTGAAAATAAGTTTTAGTGGAATTTCCGGCAAGGTTGGTTTTGGTAATCACGCCAAAGCCGGCGAACTTTTTAGTAAAAGGATCCGCCGACTCAAAATAAAACGAGCCGTTGGCATAGGTATACGTGTCAACACTGCTGACATTATTTACCAAGTCAGTGGCGGTGATAGTATTTACCGTTTGCACCACAAAAGGAAGTTTTGGGTTTGAAAGGTTACCTGCGGCGTCTTTGTATTGCGCGGAAGGTTTATAGGCAATATCAACTCCGCCTCCGGCGGGAAGAATGATTTGATTTAATGGATCAACCTGTTTGGTGTTATTGAGCCACACTTTGCTATTTACTTTATAAGGCCAAAAAGTATCAATAGAAATTGAAACAATGTCTACTAATCCATCGCCGTTAATATCCAAGGTTCGAGTGCCGTAATCACCACCATACGCATTTGCCCCGTCTTTGCTAGAGAGCGGCACTGGCAGAATCCACGAAGCGTCATAATTCCAGCCGGTTCCGGTATTAATCCAAACTTTACTGATTACCGGATATGGAGTTGATGAATTATAAGGAGTTAAAGAAGAGTCAATAGTAATTGAGACAATATCTGTCAGCCCGTCGCCGTTGATGTCTATGGTCCGGGTGCCCGTTTCAAAAAGCATATGATTGCCGTCTTTGCCGTATAATGGCACCGGCAGAATCCACGAAGCGTCGTAATTCCAGCCAGTTCCATCATTGAGCCAAACTTTGCTATCCACTTTATAATTATGTAAAACATCAATTGATACTGAAACAATATCAATAAGTCCGTCACCATTGACATCAAGGGTCTGATTGCCATTCTCCAAATAGCCGCCAATATTACCATATAATGGCACTGGCAGAATCCACGAAGCGTCGTAATTCCAGCCGGTTCCAGTGTTTACATAAACCCTGCTCGTTATCGGTTGATTTGTTCCATTAATTGTCATGGAAACAATATCTACCAATCCATCGCCATTAATGTCCAAAGCTCTTGTTCCATAGTCGCCATATCTATTTTCTCCGTCTTTGCCGTATAATGGCACCGGCAGAATCCACGAAGCGTCGTAATTCCAGCCAGTTCCATCATTAAGCCAAACTTTACTGGTTATCGGCTGATTAATGCCATTAAGCGTCATGGAAACGATGTCTACCAATCCGTCGCCGTTTACATCAAATGTTCTGGTACCAAAATCATTATAGCTGTTTTCTCTATCTCTCCCCAATAGAGGTATCGGGAGAATCCACAAAGGGTCGTAAACCCAACCAATTCCGTTATTGAGATACACCTTACTGGTTACCGGCTGATTAATACCATTAAGCGTCATGGAAACAATGTCTACCAATCCGTCGCTGTTGATATCTAATGCCCTTGTTCCATAGTCGCCATATCTATTTTCTCCGTCTTTGCCGTATAATGGCACGGGAAGTGTCCATGAATTATCGTAGGTCCAGCCAGGATTTTGCGCTTGATACGAAAATGTGGTTGCCGGTAAGGTGGTAATAATATTATTGATATCTTTCCCCGATTCGGTTGCCGATGCAAGTATTGATCGCGCTTCATTTGCTCCGATGCCGTACGCTAAAACATATTTGCGAGCCCACACGCCGCTTACCAATGTTTGAATTTGGGAAATTCTGTAATTTGTTGTGGCAATAAAACCCGGAGCGCTGCTTTGCATTGCGTCGCTTCGCGTCTCTCTGGTAAATACTACAGAAAAAATTCCGGGGACGGCGGCGTTTCCTGTATAGGCAATAGTATCAGGATATATTTGACCAGCATCTTTAAAATAAGAGTAGGTAATAAAATTGCCGTTTTGGTCTTGCGCCTTTTCCAGCATCCATTTATATACTTGGGTGGCGTCGCCCGGATTGTCTTGGCGGCTTGAGTTTTGCTCGCCAAAAGTATACATCGTGCCGCTTTTATCGGTTGCCGTCCATGTGTCTGAAATAAAAGTATATTTTAAAAAGTCGCCATTTTCTACTTTTGAAGCATAATTACTTCCGGAAATATTTGCCAATTCGCCCGACAAACTTGAAGTAAAATAATTATCAGTAAATAACGTGTTAGTCCCCTTTTTATTTACCCTGGCAATATAGGGAATATTTAATGACCAGCCGAATCCAAAAATACTGTCTTGAGTGGTATCTTGGCTATTGTAACGCAATTGTAAATCCGGCTGCATGCCATTTCGGCCAGGAGGAGTTGCAATGGGATAATTATATACCAACGCTCCGGTGGAAGGGTCTGATTCGGGAATGATTGTTTTTTTTGGCTGGACGGACTGGCCTATATCCTGGGTGGCGGACGTGGAATCCGCTGAACTCGCAGACGCAGAAAGCGGCGACGATGTCTGAGTATCATTGTTTGGCGAATTTTTTGGGTTTTTGTCTTTTGCGACACGCTCGGGTTTTACCGGTTTGTCGGCATTATCTGGCATAGTTGTGATCGGGACGTCGGCCGCGACATCGGGAGGCGTCAAGCCATCTGGCAAAGCGGCGGCAGCGGCATTGTCGGCGGCCGGCGACAGCACATCAACGGCAGGGGCAGCAATGTCCGGCGCAGGCGCGCTTGGCGTATCAGAAGGCGCCGGCACAGAAACAGGAGCCAAAGCATCGCTTTCCATGTCGGCTAACACCGGCGTTAACGGAGTAATAAAAAATGCGAAAATTAACAACACAATAACGTATTTTTGCGCGATCTTTTTTTGCGCCGACGATAAATGGTATTGCATATATTTTTTTACCGTACTCTTGCAAATGTGACGATTGTCAAATTCGTAAGAGCGTGGTAGATATTTAGTTTAGGGAAAACTATTTTAATTTCTATTTCTTTTTTCATTATAAAGTTCGTAATCTACGTTACTTAATTGCACTATTAAAAATTCTGTGGCAAGGTTCCGTGAAGTCCTTATTGCCATCCTACATGAACCAATACATGTTGTCAATAGATACGACAACATGTATTGACAAAATTTATTGTTTTTAATAAGATAATAATCGAGAGACAGGTAAAAATTTTGCCCTGTAATGCACATTAACAAAAGAGGTTGACAAGTGAAAATTCTCCACATTAGTGCTGGGGGCCGCGGAGAACGAATCGCCAGCTACATCACTTCCATCAGGCCGTTTCTTCCAAAACATCTTTTGCCGATCCCGACGGACGGCAAAACGATTATTGGAGAAATTATCTTCAAAGCCCAGGGTGATTTTGAAAAAATCAAAATCTGGTCAAGTAGGGAAACTTATCCCCAGATTGCCATGGCTTTAAAGGAACTGGTGGCAGCACAAGTCATGGTTGACACCAAGATGACCGGCCCCTTGGGGCCAATGACAAGAAGTCTACTGTCTGATAAGACAAGGACCTTCGGCTGTGCAGGCGACTTCTATTGTGACTTTTCTTGGTATGAGTTTGAGAAATTTCATGAGAGTCATGGATTGCCTATCTCAATTCTTGTTGCCAAGAGTGTCGCGGCGCCAAAGGGCGCCAGGTTCCACGTCAGCGAAGGAGTTATCACCGGATGGGAAAGAGTTTTAAGGACAACCAAAGAAGACCTGATCAACATCGGATGCTACATCGTTGATCCGGTTCCCGAGGTTGTTTCTCAACTCAAGCTCATGCAAAAGCATAAGGAAGATCTCTTCTTTGACGCTTTTGTTCCTAAAAAGCTGGCGGCTGGATACGACCCTGGCGCCATCGGCTTCAACGTCAATGTTGCGGAGGTGTACGAAAGCCTCTTGCACAACTTTGAATAACACCCTCGGGATGTCGTCGTATGGCATCCCTTTCTCTCAAAGGAGGCGCATGAATACAAGTAAGTTTTTGGTGAGCATGCCAGAAGAACGCACGATTGAACAAGTTTTAGCGGCTGGCAACTACGGCGAGGTAAATTTCGTCATCAGGTCTGGAGTCCATAAAAAATTCCTATCCATGAAGGGAGAACCTTTGGGAAATAGGAAAATTGTGCTCTTGGAGCCCGATGACAGGATTGCCACCTGCCAGCTTCTGGAAGAAGCGAGAAATCAGAAGTTACGCCGCCCAACCTACGCCGATGCTTTTCTTTTCGGGGAACTATACCCTGACGAGCAAAACAAAGGGCCCATCGTGTTCTTACACGACCCCGCGTATCTTTGGAGCGGACACTCTTTCTACCTCGTTCTTAACGTCAAGAATGGTCGCCGAGCCATCAGTCTCATCTCGGTAGGCGACTGGTGGGAGTACGGACACCGTTTCGCCTTTGTTGGCGAATAAAACCCCGTACTATAGAGCCAATGACACGCCCTGTCATTGGCTTTTTTCATTAAAATAATATAAAATTTACCCAATATGAATAACACTAAACTTATATTTCTACGGCACGCTGATACCCAAAAAGACCCGCATCTTAATGCCGCATTATGGGAACTTTCTGACAAAGGCATAAAGCAAGCAGAGAGGGTTGCAAAAAATCCAATAATGAATGCCGTTGACGTAATTTATGTTTCAGAAGAACAAAAAACTTCTTTAACCGCAAAGCCCATTGCCGACGTTCTTGGCAAACCAACGATTCTAATGGCTGAATTTAATGAAGTGAAAAGGGGCGATAAGTTTCTTGCCAAAGAAGAATTTGAAGCAGAAAAAAACCGCCAACTTGAGGATTTATTCTACAAAGCATTTGATGGTGAATCGGGACATGAGGCGCTTGAAAGATTTAAAAAAGGAGTTGACAAAGTATTAAAAAACAATGAGGGAAAAACGATCCTCATTGTTACTCACGGAACTATATTGAATATTTACTTCGCAGATATGCTAAATGCTTATCAGGAATTACCGGAACGATGGCAAAAAACCGATTTTTGCGCCTATGGCATTGTTGAAAATGGCAAGGTTGTAAAAGATATTATTTCATCTTAAATAATCGTGATTTCTCCTTTGGTTGCATTGAGTTCTATCGTTTGATTATCCTGCAAAAATTTGGTCGCGTCTTTTACCCCAATACAACAGGGTTTTTTTAGTTCGCGACATACCACTGAGGCGTGACTTAAAATCCCTCCTTCCTCGGTAATAACAGCAACGGAACGATACATTGCTTCTATTAAGTCAAAGTCCGTGCCGATGGCAATCATAACATCTCCGACCCCAACTTTATCTGCATCTTTTTTAGTAAGAACAATTCTGCATCTGCCTTTGACTATTCCCGGTGAAGCACAAAAACCTTTTAAAATATTTTTCTTTTCTTCGGATTTTTCCATTGGCAATATGCCGTCCTCATATATTTTAAAATCTTCATAGCGGGTCAAAACAACACCTTTTGTTTTTCGTAATTCAATTGTCATCTCGTCTAATTTTTTTCCATTTTTCAAAAGGGTCGTTATTTCAGATAAAAGATAAAAGTTAAGGTTATCCCGTTTTTCAATATTTCTCCTTGCTATTTCATCAAGCATTAAAAAACGATATTTAATGCTCTGCCCCAATAATGCTTTATTGGTATCTCTAAAAATTCCACCTTCCACAAGTAATGGAACAAGAACATTAAGTTTTTTATTTTTCAATTCTTTTAAATTTTTTGCAGCCTCCTTATTTAAAAGAGTTGGGAATATTATTTTTGGCGGAAGAATTTGCTTATTTTCCAGATAATCTTTAAAAGTTGACCAAAAATCCTCACAATTTCTGGGAGTTTCGCCGTAGGCAGAATAAAGATATTGGTATTTTTCACAATGCCTTAATACTTCTTTTTTTGCTTTATCCTCATTATACAGTGACAACTTTTTAAATAGTTTCCATTTTTTTGCAATAGAGTATAGCTTACTCCTTTCGTTCTGTGAAGCAGTGGGAATTTCGGTTTGAATAAGCGTTGAAAAAATGCCTTCAGTTTTTTGAGCATCAGAAATAATGTCATTAATAATTTGTTTGGTGGCGGTATTTAATCCATGTTCGACCTGAACAAAATTTAATACATAAAGTTCGCCCAAAACCAGTGATTGGAAATTTATCAGAAGCGAAGCCAGATCGTTGTTTGGTAGTGAAGCAAGATCAATGCTTTTTATATAGTTCATAAAAGCATGAAAATGCTCACGCTTGCGGCGATAAAGATTTTTCGTATGTCCTATGACAATAGGATTAAGAGAATAGTACTGGTATCCCAATAATTCCCCCAGCCGATTCCATTCTTGCAATGGCGCATAGGAATTTACAATCCCGTCCTTCCAAATGCTTACGGTATGGCGAAACCTGATAGAATTTATTTTTGGCTCATGCCTATTGTAGAGATCATGAATAAACTCCACCGCCAACAAGTGGTCTACGTTGCGCATATTGATGCGCTTCCATTCTTTGGAATTATTTTCTATATTTTGCGCATCAAGCATAATATAATTTTTATACTTTTATTGTGGTAATTGGCCTGCTCTGTACGATATAAAATCTCCCCCCTTCAAACGCCCACTCAATATCGCATGGAAAACCATAGTGATTTTCAATGTGTAAAATGATTTCTGAAAGTTCTAAAATTTGCTCGTCAGTGAGGGTTTGTTTTTCGCCATGATCTCGCAAAACATCCTGCCATTTATTACCTCCCATATTCGCACGAATAAGGGCTCTTGTTTGAGTAGAGATATTCTTATCAATAATTCGTCTTGGTTCTTTTTCCACCACATAACTGTCTGGTGTGATTTGACCTGAAACGATAGCTTCGCCAAGGCCAAAACCTGCCTCAATAATAAGCTGATTCCTATCTTGGGTAACTGGGTGCACAGAAAACGCAATGCCCGAAACTTCACTTTCAACCATTTTTTGCACTACTACCGCAACTGATATTTTTTGTTTATGTAATTCTTTTTCAAAGCGGTAAAAAATGGCTCTTGGGGTAAAGAGCGATGCCCAACACTTTTTTACATTTTCAAGTAGATTTTTTTCTGTGGTGTTTAGAAAACTATCGAGCTGGCCGGCCCAAGCGGCGCTTGCCGAATCTTCGACGGTTGCCGATGATCTAACGGCTACATATTTTGTATTAAGCCCTTTAAAATGTTTTTTAATTTCTTTGATAATGTCTTCTGGCATCACTGCGCTTAAAATCAATGCTTGGATTTTTTCTGAAGCGTTCTCAATGGTGTGCATTTCTTTGTGGTTTACTGCGTGTAAAATTGAATCTATTTCAATATTTAAATCTGTTTCTTCCAAGAATTTTTCAAACGCGCCGGAGATTATTACAAAACCAGGTGGGACCAGAATGCCCACCTGAGTCATCTCTCCTAATGACGCTCCTTTTCCGCCGGCGATGACTGTGTGATGTTTATTGATTTCTTTGAAATTACAAACAAACTCCATAGTCATTCTGGTCTTAACTTTTCAAGTAATTTACTAAAAAAATGTATTCTGATTTTTATCTTTTAATTCACGCGAATAATTTTTCTTTGACAAAACCTTTCACAAATCTGTACACGCCTTTGTAATCTTCGCGCGAGCCAAGGTACGCCTTGGTGATCCTTGATTTTTCTAAAATATTAAATTGCTCAAAATACTGGTGTAGCACTTCTGGGTTGCCCTTAAACTCTACCAAAAATCCGAACGGGAGATGGTCAAAAGAAATGGTGATTTCTTTGTCAAATTTATTTTTTTGTTTTTTGCCAAACACTATGTCTTTTATTATGAAGGCGGATTCTTTATTAAGTGCGGCTTCTATTTTTTCGTCGTCAAAAATTTGGCCGCTTTTTCTTGGCGCCCTTTTAATGGTCAAAACCACGTTTCCCTTTCCCAAAAAGTCCTCTTTAAAGGAAGTAGCATTTTTTTGGGCGCCAAACCCACCAAAACTTTCGGCAAGCTTTTTAAATTCTTTTTTGGTTAAAGCAAGGTTAATTTTCATTTCTTTTTTCATATATCTTCCATCTTACACGATATAGTTATTGTTGTCAATAGGAACGACAACAATCATGCATACCTTGACACTACTGTTAAATAATGATACTATAAGGATGCATTGTCAAAATAAATCTGGTATAATGGATATCAATATAAAACTATGGAAAACAAAGACCAAAAATTAGAGGACTTGCTGGATACCCTTGTCTTGCGGGGAAATGAACGGGACGTGTACGCCCTCTGTTTTTTACAGGGTCCCCTGCCCGCTTTGGCAATTTCAAAAGAGCTGAAAATAAACCGCGCGGCGGTGTACCAGGTCATCAACCAGCTGGTGGAAAAAGGGTTGTTGAAAAAAGAAAATGTTTCCGGCCAAAAAACCATGTTTAACTCTATATCCGCCAGAGAGTTGCAGGACATGCTGTTGCAACGGCAAGAGCAAATTTCAAAGATAAAAGACCAGATACCCTCGCTTGCCGCCAAGAAAAAAATACAGAAAGAAAGCGACGCATTGTTGGTGGAAACGTTCCACACTTCTTTGTCGCTCAAAGAGATGCTCTACAAAGCCATGGAAAACACCGCCTCAAAAATGTATCTGATTGCCAGTGTTGACAGCCCTTACAATGTGTACGAAAAAAAAATATTTGATGCCTTTTTAAAAGAATTATCCAACAGAAAAATTACCTTGCATATTTTAGCGCCCAAAGACGACAACGCGCAAAAAAACAATATCTGGAACCACAAAGCGATAAAAGTTAAGTTTTTGGAAAAAAGCGATTACCCGTTTTCTGACGGACTGCTGATCTCTGACAAATTTTTGTTTATGTTTTCGTGGAATCCGCAAAACCCCAAAGGGGTGATGATTTCGGACAAAACCATCCGGCAAACCTACGTATCATTATTTTTACTGCTCTGGGAAAAAAGTATATACTCTGAACAAAAAATTGAAGAAAAAAAGGTGTTCCCCGGCGATATGCAACTGATTCCCAGTGGTGAATTTTATGTTGGCGACGAATCAAACGCCAAAAGGATATTTTTGGACTCGTTTTTAATTGATAAGACCCCGGTGACCAACCTTCAGTATCAAAAATTCGTGAAAGAAACCGGGTATCGCGCGCCGGAACACTGGCCAAACGGAAAAATTCCAAAAGGCCTTGAAGACCATCCGGTAGTTAACGTGTCTTGGTACGACGCCACGGCCTTTTCTGATTTTGCCGGGAAAAGATTACCCACCGAACAGGAGTGGGAAAAAGCCGCCCGGGGAAACGATAAAAGAACATATCCATGGGGTAATAACTTTGATGTGAACTTTTGCAACGTGTTAAGAAAAATAAAAGAAACCACGCCGGTGGAAAAATATCCCTTGGGAAAAAGCTACTACGGACTGTACGACATGGCCGGAAACGCATGGGAGTGGACCACTGCCCCGGACAACCAAAAAAATACCTACGTCACAAGAGGCGGGTCGTGGAGCGACAACGAAAAAACCGCCCAATGCTTTTACCGCGAATCAGAACCGGCCGATAAAAAGTACGACAACCTCGGCTTTCGGTGCGTGAAGGATATTATTTAACCTTGAATTACGAAATACGCGTTTAAAAAGCTCTTCTTCTGTAGACGTCCAACGTCTACAGGTTGTAGATGTTGGACGTCTACATGGGGTACTTGTTTTTTATGGGGTATTTCTTAATTCAAGGTATTTAACTTTGACGTTTAACGAAAACCAAAAAATCACGCTCACAGAAGCGGGATTTTTTAGTTTCTCATATTTGCGGTATAATTTACGGCAGAATTTGTGGTAGGATTAGCCTGCCACAAAGCTAATCATACATTGCCGCGATGAGTTTTTTGTAGTGGGTTTCAATCACGCGGCGGCGCAATTTTAAAGTGGGGGTAAGTTCGCCGCGGCCTTGTGAAAATTCATGGAACAACAAGGTGAATTTTTTTATTTTTGCCTCATCGGAAAGCTGCGGGTTTATTTTTTCGTCAAGGTGCTGTTGGAATAGAGACAAAATCATGGGGTGGCGGATAAGCTGTTCTTGGCTTTGCAACGGCACGTTATTTTTTTTCAAAAAGAGCTCTATTTTCTGCCAGCTGGGAACCACCAACGCGGAAATAAATTTTTGGTCATTTCCCAGCACAATGGACTGGGAAATGTATTTGTCGTTATTTAACAGGTTTTCCACGGGCTCTGGCCAAACCTTCTTCCCCACCGACAATACAATCAACTCTTTTTTCCTTCCGATGATGGTTAAAAAGCCGTCTTCATCAATGCTTCCAAGGTCGCCGGTGCAAAACCAGCCGTCTTGGGTAAAGCCAAGCGCGGTTTCTTTTTTGTTTTTAAAGTAGCCCCCAAATACATTGGGCCCTTTCACCAATACCTCTTTCTCTTTGGAGAGCTTTACCTGGACCCCCGGGATAACCCTTCCCACGGTGCCAAATTTAATATTTTTTTCGTCGTTGCAGGCCACTACCGGAGATGTCTCGGTAAGCCCGTAACCCTCAAGGATGGTGATGCCGATTTTTGAAAAAAACTCGCAGATATTTTTATTTAAAGAAGCTCCTCCGGAAATCGTCAAACGCAAGTTTTTACCCATTTTCCGCCGTATTTTTTTAAACACCGCCGCGTCAATCAACCAGTGGAGCAACGTGCCTTTCTTGAGGGACAGCGCCCAGTGAAAAAACTTTTTTCTTGCGGGAGACATGGCATTGACGGTATCCCAAACGGCGTCGTGAAATTTTTCAAAGACGCGCGGAACGGAAATCAATATCGTGGGAGCCACCTCTTTTAAGTTATTTGATAATTCTTTAATATGTTCCGCATAGGCGATGGTGGCACCAAAAAATATCGGCATATAGTACCCCACCGTTCTTTCCAATACGTGGGAAAGGGGCAAAAATGACAAAAATACATCGCTCTTTTTTACGGGAACGGTTTTTTGCAACGACTCCATGTTGCTTAAAAAATTCCGGTGGGTCAGCATCACGCCCTTGGGGTCGCCCGTGGTGCCGGATGTGTAAATAATACTGCAACAATCAGTTGGATCCAACGGCACGTACTGGTAGGTTTTATTGGCGGACAGAGAAAGGATTTTTCTTAAGCTTATGATCTTGTCTTTTAAGTTTTCTTTTTGGAGGTGGGTCAGTTTGTTTAAAAAAATAATTTTTTCCAGGTACTTTAACTTTTTAAAGTTAAGCAAAATTTTGCCCAGCATAGTGCTGTCAGAAACAATGATAATCTTTGCTCTGCAATGGTTGAGTATTTTTAAAATCGCCTCGGGACTAAAGGTGGTATGAATGGGCGCCACCACGCCGCCAATTACCATAATGGCCATATCGGCGATAACCCATTCAGGACGATTTTCTGACAAAATCACCACTTTGTCACCCTTTTTAATGCCCATACTTTGCAGGCCGGCGGCAAAGATTATTATTTTTTTTGACAGCTCGCGGTACGTGACGGGAAAATACACGCCTTCTTTTTTGTATAAAAGCGCGGCTTTGTGGGGATAGCTTCTTGCCGTTTCAAAAAAAAGCGTGGGCAGCATTTTATTGTTTAAATCAATCTTAATTACCTCTTCAATGAAATCAAGGATCCTGGAAAACACCTCTTTTCTCCTGCCCTCCACGGTAACCGAGTGGTGGTTGTTTAAAAACCAGTGCTTCTTTTTATATCCCGAACCCAGGCGATCATAAATGTAGGTTGCGCTTTTGGGATTTACCACGGGGTCTATCCTGGCATGGGTAATTAAAGCCGGAATCCTTACCTTGTCTAAGTTTGGCGCGGTTTCTTTTTTTATAAAGCGCAAAAAATCACGCAAACTTTTTATCGGAATGATAGGGTAAGATACGGTGTCAACGCCGTCGATGTAGTCAGCCCGGTACATGCGCGGCGACTTACGATAGTATTTTTTAAATATTCCGTAAGAATTGAGACGGAGCCAAATGATAAAATGGTTTCGCAAAAAAATAGGGGCATCCAGCGTGATAACCCCGATGGCCTCGTTGTTAAATTCTTTAATCAGCCAAAAGGCCAGGTTTGAGCCAAACGAATTTCCTATGATAAACACTTGCTGGCAATTATTTTTTAATTTTACGTATGCTTCCCTTGCCGAAGCCAGCCAATCTTCGGGGTTAGTTTTTAGCAAATCTTCTGGCTGGGTTCCGTGCCCCGCGATCAAGGGAGCGTAGACGGTAAATCCCCTTCTTGATAAAAATTCGCTTAATTCCCTGAACTCATGGGGGGAACTGGTAAAACCATGGAGCATTAAAATACCCACTTTTGAATGGTGGTTGATAAAAATTGGCTCGGCTCCTTTTATCATATCTATTTTGTGTGATAAAAAAACACGCTAAAGCGTGCGGGTTTTTTACCTTAATAATAGCAACAGCGCCGCGCCACCCGATTGTAGGTGGCTGCCTTTCACTTTTCCCACCGGATGGTTGTTATAGTCGCGCACCATTCCATCGTTGGTGACGGTTCCAATATGGGTTCCTCCTTCATACACATACCCCCTGCCATCCACATTTCCAATTTTTCTTTCCAAATTCCATACATCTCCGTTATTTAACACAGAACCGATGACCACGTTCTGCGCATTGCGGACTTTATTGTCTTCGCCCATAACGCCAATTTTTTGGTTTAACGCGTTAAGTATGTCTGACATAGTAATTTAACCTTAATGGTTATTTTTAAAGATTAACATTAAAAATCTTTTTTGTCAAATGATTTTTCAATTCTTAAAAAAAGCAACAAAACTGTTACCAAAGCAAAAGCAGTCAACGCCATCAAGGGAATGGTGACATATCCAAATTCAAACACGTAGCGCTTCACGCATGAAACCCCTTGGCCGGCCAGCTGGCAAGTTGCAAGCAGCCCCCCCTGATAATAATAAATGTAGTTATGGTAAAGAGAAATGAAAAACCCGGCCGCCGAAAGATATAGGGCGCAATCAACAACTTTAACCTCTTTTTTGACCAGGGCGACCAAAAGCAAAATAACCAAAGGGTACATAAAAATTCTTTGAAACCAGCATAATTCGCATGGCGCAAAGCCGGCGTACTCTGAGTAAAATAGGCTCCCCAAGGTCGAAGCGAGCGCCACTAAAAAAGCCGGCAGCAGTCCGTGTTTTCCAAGAAATTTGGTGATGGAATTTTTTGCGCCGCGAAAAAATAAAAAATATACTATTGCCAGAACGATAAACACCTGGCCCAAAATGACGCCAAGCGCGAGTATTTTGTTAATGAAGAATATAATATCCATAATTACCCTAAATTACTGCGGCAATTGGCATCCTGTCTTGTCTGCCAGCTCCCGCAAACTTAACTCGCCCTCAACTTTTGAGCCATCGGTAAATTTCCAGGTGGGATATACAGCGATTTGTTGGTCTTTGCATACTTGTAGCTGTCCCTGGCTGTCGGGAGTTGAGCACTCAATATAGGGAAGGTATCTTTTAGAACTTCCAAACAGGGCTTTTTGGCTTTGGCAGTGCGTGCACCAAAACGCCCCGTAAAACAGCGCCCCTTTATCTTTAAGGCACATGGCAAATTGATCAAACTCTCCGGAGCCCCGCTCTTGCATCCATAAGAAATAAAAAGCCCCACCGACCAAAAGCAGCGCCGCGATTATTAATATGATAAGATTTTTTAATGTCATAGGCGTGGTTTTTTAAATGTGATTTTTTATATTAAACTCATTTGATTTTTTAATGACTCGTTTTGGATGAGCTTGCGATAACCGCAGTACTGGCAATCCTTGCCGGATTCTGGAATTTTATTCGACTCAAGCGCCAATTTTATATCCGCCGCCGCCTGGTCAACCCACGAAATGTCGCCCCGGTAAGGAATGATAGATGTCTCAAATTCTAATTTTCCGTGGAAACCCGGACGTTTTTTAGTGGCGTTGGCAAAAAGAAAATATCCGGTATTAGAAACCAAAAATCCCATGCGCTTGAAAATCCATTGGTACACCTCCATTTGCCTTTTATACCCTTCTTTGTATTTACTGTCTAATGATATGGGGTAATCGGTGCTGGTGGACTTGTAGTCAACAATGTAAAGCTCCTGATTTTTTATGTCAATCCATAGGTCGTCAATAATTCCATGGATATTTAAATTGGTATCTTTGTGCAAAACACCAGCCCCTATTTTTTTATTGCTATCATCGCGCCACAGCGCAAAATCGGGGTGAGAAAAGGGCACGGCGTTAATGTTGTAATCCACCATTAACTGATGTGGCCTTTTTTGCTCTCGCAACAAATCAAATTCATTTTTAAGCAAGGTGTCCACGGCGCTGTTAAGCGACCAGCCCGGCATATCGGGCCGCGCAATCCCCAATCTTCTGTCTAAGTAAAAACACTGCGGACACTCCAAAAAAAGGGCGATTTTTGAACGGCTCACGTTAAACGGCTCTTTAGAATTTGAGTTGTATAAATTGGTTCTTCTTTTTTGCATTGCGATAATGATAATCTGCAAATGATATGCCACTGATGCAAATACCGCCGCACGAATTTGCAGCATTGGCGCAATATTCGCATATTGGCATTATATTTACTCTGTGGTCTTGCCGTCAAACTTATCGTTGGTATCAGCCATAGCATCTTGTTTGGTTTTGTGCGCGGTGTCTTTTAAGTGTTCCGGCGGAGAGTAAATGGTGTACAGTTTCATTTCGCCATCCATGCTGTTTTGCACGTTGTGGATGGCTCCCGCCGGCACCACAATGGCAAAATCGTCTTCCACTTCATACACTACGCCGTCTAAAATGGCCTGGCCCCGCCCCTTTTCAATTCTTAAAAACTGGTCAACTTCGTGCACCTCTTGGCCAATATCTTCCCCGGGCTTTAAACTCATCACCACCAGCTGGCTGTGCTTGCCAGTGTAGAGCACTTTGCGAAAATTAGTATTTTCAATAGTGTCTTTTTCGATGTTTGATACATATCCTTTCATAAGTTTTTGATGTTAAATTATAATTTTCTTCATGTTAGCAAAAATAAAATAAAAAGTAAAAGCCCGCTTTAAAAAAGCTGGCTTTTACTTTTGCATAGATTAGCAGCACTTGCACATTCCTGACTTATCAGCCCACTTCATCGCTCCGGCAATAATCACCAATATCGGCCATACCATCGCCACAGTGCCCCAGCTGAAGGTGCCCCAGTTGCCCAACAAAAATGTCAAACCGAATAATATCACCAATATCGGCATGACTTTATGATGAGGGCAACGGCACGCATTTTTGCCTCCCATATTATTTTGCATATTTTCCATAATATTGTAAAAATATTGTTAAAATAACGGACCTTTATTGTATTTTACCACGATTAAAACCCATAGCAAGTATTGAAAAGATTTTAAAAGTGGATTAGTATAACATTAGTTATTCCGGTGTAGCTCAGCGGTAGAGCGATTCCCTGTGAAAGCACTTTAAAATGTCATATAATTGGTATATGGCAGAAAAAAGAAAATATGCCGACCGAAGAGAATAATTAATCAAAGCCGTCGCAAAAAGAAGGCGGAAGATTAAATTCATGGCAATAGAGTACAAAGGAGGTAAGTGCCAAATTTGTAACTATAACAAATACCAAGGTGGATTAGACCTTCATCACATTGATCCAAAAACAAAAGAATTTGGAATTGGCGATAAGGGATATACTCGTTCTTGGGAAAAGGTGAAAGCAGAACTGGACAAATGCGTCATAGTTTGTGCAAATTGCCATCGAGAACTCGAAGCCGGCGTCACGCAGCTTCCTTGGGAAACCAAGGAAAGTAAACGAGGTGAAATCGGGGAAACCCTGCACAATCAGGGTAATCCCGAGCCAAGCCTTAATGTTGAAACATTGGGGAAGGTGTAGAGACTATCCTTTTTAGGAGTAGCCCCCGTAAAACAGGGTCGAAGCGCCTCGCACCCTAATCTCAAACTGAGATGGGTGATGATATAGTCCACACTCGTGGCAACACGGGACAAAGTGTAAGGAATGGGTCGTAGGTTCGAATCCTACCACCGGAGCCAAGAAATTAGATACGAACTCGTTTTTTGAAGTTGAGAGGGTTCGCTCGCCCAGCCCCGCCAATGGCGGGG
>Ga0209542_10003799_pt1 | contig 31881 bp, 24 predicted proteins | sample RifCSPhighO2_01_FD_184028 | JGI IMG/M metagenome (GOLD analysis project Ga0209542, IMG submission 184028) | Soil microbial communities from Rifle, Colorado - Rifle CSP2_plank highO2_0.1 (SPAdes) (version 2) | ecosystem: Environmental > Terrestrial > Deep subsurface > Rock core/Sediment ... | reverse complement strand
CGAAGCTCGTTGCCGAACCTGCCACGAAGTGCCAGCAACTTTAAACATCAACCGATCAGAACACAGCCAGATTCCAACTTTCATTGGTGATTATTATTGAACCGTTCCCGACCCTTCCCTGTTCGAATCCCCTCAACCAAAAATAAAACTTCCCAATAGAGTTGAGAAGTTTTATTTACCGCCAACGGGATTCGAACCCGTGTTCCCGCCTTGAAGGGGCGGTGTCCTAGGCCGGGCTAGACGATGGCGGCATAGTGGCAGAATGATACAAAAAAATTCGCGCCTCTGTCAATCGCCAACTCCTCGCCTTGCGAGGATTTTTTGGTTATACTATTTCCATATGGAATCCTTCCCTTGGCTCACTCCCCAGGACGCGCCTTACCGGTTTCAGGTGCGCGCCGCCGAAACCGACCCCCTACCCTCGGCCGACGAGGGCCAGCTGGCCTTGGACGTGCTGGAAACCGCCGGCGAAATCATCGTCACCGCGCCCATTGCCGGGGTCAAACCCGAGGATCTTGCCATTTCCCTGCACCACGATATGCTCACCGTCCGCGGCGAACGGAAACCGGCCATAGATGAAAAAGGCCGCTACCTCTGCCGCGAATGTCATTGGGGCAAGTTTTCTCGAATGATCATCCTTCCCGAAACGGTCAATCCCGACACGGTCGAAGCAACCTTCCGCTCCGGCATCATGATCATCCGGCTCCAAAAATCCAAACTCAACGGATCAATACCAGTGCAAATTATAAAAGAATAGATATGGATCCCAAAGAACTCCGGCTGAATCTTCCCAACATCCCCCGGGCCGCGCTTGTCGGTGCCGGGATTTTTGTCATTCTGGCCGGGACGCTTGTCGGCGCCGTGGCCGCCAGAGCGGCGAAATTCCAAAATAAAATTCTTCCGGGTGTAACCATTCTTGAAATCCCGATCGGCGGCCTCACTCCGGAGGAAGCCCGTGCCGCCGTCCAAAAACGCGCCGATGAAATTCTTGGCCGCGGCATTATTTTCTCCGCCGACGGCCAAATGACCACCCTCTCTCCCACTACCATCTCACCCAACGATCCGGACCTATCGGTCGAGCTGGTCAAGTATGATATCGCCGGCATGGTGGAGCGCGGCCTGGTTTTTGGGCGGCGAAAAAATTCTCTGGAGAGCTGGCTGGAAATGACCGCGACCTTTGTCTCCCGCAAAATCCCGGTGACACCTCAATATCAAGTGAACAAGGAAGCGCTCCTGCTGTTCCTCAAAAACGAATTCGGAGATCTGGAAACTCCGGTGAAAGAGGCGGGATTGTCGGCGACCGCCGGCGAGGAGGGCCTGCGCTACACCGCCACTGATCCCCGACCGGGGCGGACCCTGTTCTACGAAGCGGCCGTCAATGCCCTAACCGAACAGATCAAGAGAGGATCCCTCGCTCCCATCGCCATCGCCTTGACACCCGTCGAACCAAACATTACCCGATCCGAGGCCGCGGCCCTTATCCCCGAAGCCGAGCGTTTCGTCAGAACCGCGGCAACGACCACCGTCGCCGTGGGCCGAAATGAATGGACGGTGAAAAACGAAGAACTATCCCTCTGGGTGACCGTCGAGGAATCGGACGGGCGGGCGCGCCTGGCCTTCGACCGGACTAAGATAGACGCTTTCCTTGATCCCATCGCCAAAGAGGTCGAGGTTCTGCCGCGCGACGCCAAGTTCAAAATCCAGAACGGAAAGGTCGTCGAGTTCCAGGGCAGCCGCCAGGGCCTGCGCATCGATCGAGAGGCAACGCGTCGGGCCTTAGAGGAGACCTGGATCATGCGGGGTGGCGGAAAAGTGGAACTGGTCACGGAAAAAACCGAACCGAATGTGGCCACCGGCGACGTCAATGATCTGGGCATCAAGGAAATCCTGGGCGTGGGCCGCTCCAATTTCTCCGGCAGTCCCAGGAATCGCGTCAAGAATATCAGGAACGGGATGACCAAACTTAACGGCATCCTGATCAAACCCGGAGAAGAATTTTCGCTCCTGAACGCCCTAAAGCCGTTCACTGTCGAAGGCGGTTACTTGCCGGAGCTGGTCATCAAGGGTGATAAAATCATCCCCGAACTTGGCGGCGGTCTGTGCCAGATCGGCACCACGACTTTCCGCATGGCCATGAACGCCGGCATGTCCATCACCGAGCGGCAGAACCATTCGCTGGTGGTGCGCTACTACAACGACAAGAATGGCAACCCGGGCACCGATGCCACCATCTATGAACCCAGTCCGGATTTCAAATTCGTCAACGACACCGGCGCGCATCTCCTCATCACCACCGAGATGAACGAGACGACCGGGGATTTGGCCTTTACGCTCTGGGGCACTTCTGATGGCCGAGTCGGGTCGTATTCAAAGCCCGTGGTGCTCCGTTGGATCAAAGCGCCCGATCCCAAGGAGACGCCGACCACCGACCTGCCGCCCGGCGAGCGCAAATGCGACGTCCCCCACCCGGGCGCGGACGCGAGCTTCACCTACACCGTGGAGCTGCCCGACGGAAGCAAAAAGGAAACCGTCTACACCTCTCACTATAGGGCCCTGGCCCAGGTGTGTCTGGTAGGCGTGCCGCCGGACCAAATACCGCCAACTCCTGACAGCAATCCAGTCGCTGTGGATACAGGCGTCACCGCGAACGCCAACGTGCCGGCACAATAATCCAAAAACAAACCACCCCGCAAAAACGCGGGGTGATTTGTTTATGACTGAAGCCTTAGGTACCAGACCTCAAGTTCGCGCTCAAGAAGACTCACAAGAGGAGAAGTCGAGTCCGGAGACCCGAGCTGCCCTTAAGCGAGGCCCCATGCTTGTCGTGAGCGCGAACTTGAGGTCTGCACCGTCCGACCTGTCTGCCAACGGGCGGATTCGAAATAACTCGCCATCCTACATGACCTTAAAAAACCTGTCAAGTAGCTGTACAAATTAGGACAAAAACCCCGCCTCATGGGCGGGGCCCTTTGTTTCTACAGTTGGAAGGATGAGGGGTTACGCTGCCTCAATAATCTTATCCGCCAATCCGTACCCGACCGCTTCTTTCGGATCCATGAAGTAATCGCGATCCGTATCCTTCTCCACCTTAGAGAACTGCTGTCCGGTGTGTTTGGCAATGAGTTTGTTCAGCCGATCCTTGAGTTTGAGGATCCGTTCAGCGCGGATTTTGATGTCCGCGGCCTGCCCCTCGGTGCCGCCCATGATCTGGTGGATCATGACCTCGGAGTTGGGAAGAACAAACCGTTTCCCCTTAGCGCCGGCAGCCAGCAGGATGGCCGCCATGGAGGCCGCCATGCCGATGCAAATGGTCTGCACGTCGGGCTTGATGTACTGCATGGTGTCGTAGATGGCCAGACCCGAAGTCACTGAACCGCCCGGGGAATTGATGTATAGTTTGATGTCTTTGGTCTTGTCTTGGCTCTCCAGAAAAAGAAGCTGGGCGACCACCGTATTGGCGATTCCGTCATCAATCGAATCGCCCAAAAAAATGATGCGATCCTTGAGCAGTCGCGAGTATATGTCGTAGGCCCGCTCGCCGTAGGTGGACTTCTCGATCACGGTCGGGATGAGATAGTTCCCCCGCGGGGCTTCGGATCGGACCTGCCTGCCGGCAAGGCAGGTTTCGTAGGGGTTGGTCATAAGGTCGCTTACTGACTACGGACTACAGACTACTGCTTTTCCGGATAAAAAACAAGCCCCCGACAAGATCCGTCAGATCTATCCGAGAGCTTCGAAGGCCGCGTTGATGTCCGTGCATCTCATGTTGAGATGCACGGCGAAGGCGACGATGGCGAATATCTCATCGACCTTCGGCGTTCTCTTGGCCGCCTCCAGGATGTCCTTTTCATCCGTCGGCTTCCGAAGATCGTATTCTTTCACCAGAAATTCCACCAGTTCCCTCGGTCCAAAGACGACCATTCCCGAGGCCTCGTTCATCTTGCTCCCTCCTTTGCCGCGAGATTAGATGATTTTCCACGTTCCGTCAACCTCCGCGAGCCGGCCGCGCACCGTGAACCCCGCCGCCTTCTTGTGCCCGCCGCCACCCAGAGCGACCGCCAGCTTTGAAACATCTCGCTCCTCCACTGTCCGGAGCGACCCGCGGACCAACCCGCCCGGCGCCTCGCGGAGTACCATGATGGTCGGCGCATCGAGCACCGCGGCCAAGAAATTGGAAATCCCCTCGGTGGACTCCTCATCCACGCCGCAATCTTCAAAATCTTTAATGGTCAATGCCGTCGTTGCCATCTGGTGGGTGTTGTTATAACGAAGCCGCTCAAGCGCGATCCCCCACAGACGCAAAATCCCGACGGATTTATTTTTCACCAAATGCCGCTGGATATCTGAAAACTTCCCGCCGGCGGCAAGAAGCTCTGCTCCGAGACGGAGCGCCGAGGCGCTCGTCGCCGGATTAGAAAAATTCGAGGTGTCGGTGCACAGTCCGGTCAAGATGCAGGTGGCCATGTCGCGATTGATCCGCGCGCCGATCCCGGACAGAAAGCGATGGACCACCTCGGTCGTGGAGGCAGCGTCAGTAATGAGCACGTTCACATCCCCGTAGCGGGTATTGGAGGCATGGTGATCGAAATTGACGACGGACGGCTTCGTCGGAAACGCCCGGACGAACTCCTCCATCACCGCGTGCTTCAAATCCCCGGCATCAAAGACGAAAACCGCATCCGGCTCCCGCCGCTGGGCCTCATCGAAATCCGAAATCACCCGCTCGATCCCCGGCAGGAAGGCATAACCCGGCCCCGGCCGGTCGGCGCAAAACCGCGTGTGTTCCTTGCCAATGGCGTCGAGATACCCCCCAAAAGCCAGCATCCCGCCCAATGTGTCCCCGTCAGGATTGCGATGAGAAACGAGGAGCGGATGCCGCGAGGCGCGGGCAACAGCGTCGGCCTGATGAAAAACATGCATAAGTAGGCCATCCTATCTTCCACACGATTGATTGTCAAAGGTAGTCCACTGTGGGAAAATACTCGCGATATGTATTTGCAAAAGCTTGAACTCCAAGGATTCAAATCGTTCGCCAACCGCACGGAGCTGGAATTCCTCGGGCCCAAAGCCGGAACCAAAGGAATCACGGCCATCGTCGGCCCCAACGGCTCGGGCAAGTCCAACGTCGCCGACGGCATCCGCTGGGTGCTGGGCGAGCAGTCCATGAAACTCCTCCGCGGCAAAAAGTCGGAGGACGTTATTTTTTCCGGATCTGAAAAGCGAGCCCGTTCAGGGTTCGCCGAGGTTTCGATGCTGCTCAATAACGAGGATCGCAAGGCGGATATTGAGTACCCCGAGCTCCTCATCACCCGCCGCCTCTACCGCGACGGGACATCCGAGTATCTGGTAAACAAACAGAAGACGCGGCTCACCGACATCCAGCTCTTGCTGGCCCGCGCCTCCTTCGGTGAGCGGCACTACTCGGTGATCGGCCAAGGGATGATCGAACAGCTCCTTCAGCTCTCCCCGGAAGAACGGCGCGAATTTTTCGAGGAAGCGTCGGGCGTCAAGCCCCTTGAACTCAAAAAAGACCAGGCCTTGGGCAAGCTGGAGTCCGCCGAGGAGAACCTGCGCACCGCCGAAGGACTCATCCGCGAAATCGAGCCCAGAATGCGCTCGCTCTCCCGCCAGGCCAAACGGCTCGAGGATCGCGGGACCATCGAGGAGGAACTGCACGGCCTCCAGCACGCCTACTACGGATCGCTGTGGAAAGAGAGTAATGCAAAATGCAAAGTGCAAAGTGAAAAATTGCGGGAGATCGAGGGGCGGCTCGCGAAGAAGAGGGCGGAAGCCGCGGCGATCGAAACGGAATTTTCCAAACTGGAAAAGGAGGAGACGCGCTCGGACGCGTTCCTGAAACTCCAGCTCGAGTACCAGAAACTCGTCGAGGAGCGGAGCGCGCTCCGCGAGAAGGAATTCGAGGCGCGCGGGGCAATTGACCGCGCACGGAGCGGCACGGTCGCTGTTCCTCTTCCGATTTCCAGGATCATCTCAGAACTTCAGGCAATCTCGGCGCTCCAGGATGAAACGATCGAACGGCTTACAAAAGCAACGTCAATGGACGACGTCCGCGGCATCCTGAATGAAACTAAGGATCTCGCCAAACGCACTCGTGATCTCCTCGACCGCCTCGAGCGTCCCGCGCCCGGGAAGACGGATACGAGCAAGACAGAACGCGAACTCTCCGGCATCACGGAGAAAATGAAAGACCTCGCGGGAAAACTCGCGGACATCCAGAAGCGGATTGAGGCCGCCGGCAAAGAGGAAGCCGGTCGCAAGGGCGCCTTCTTCGAGGCCCAGCGGCGGCTTCAGGGAAAACAAGAGGAACTCTACGCGGTGGATCGCGAACTCTCGGAGGCCAGGATCGAACTGGCCCGGCTGGAAACGCGGCGCGAGGCGCTGGAAAATGAGATGGCGACCGAACTCAAGGAGCGGCTGGAGCGGGTAAAACACGAGGTCGAGAGCCGCGAGGCGCCGTCTCCCACTGCCAAAGGCCCGCTCCCGCAGGAGGAGATCCAGGCCAAGATCCAGAAACTCAAATACCAGCTGGAACTGATCGGCGGCATCGACCCGGAGGTGATCAAGGAATACACCGAGACCAACGAGCGCTGGACCTTCTTGACCACCCAGGTTGATGATCTGCGAAAATCCATCACCGATCTTGAGACGGTGATCGTTGAACTCAACCGCCTGATCGAAATTCAGTTCTCGGAAACCTTTGAGCGCATCAACGAGGCCTTCGGCCGCTATTTCAAAATTCTGTTCAACGGCGGTCAGGCCAAACTGGAACGGAAGCGGGTGGCCCCGACTCACAAACGCGAGGAGGAAGAATTGGAAGAGGGGGTGGAGCCAACCAAAGCCGAGGAGCGACCGCCGTCCATCGCCGAAAAATTCGCCGCCGAGGAATTTGAAATCGAAATCCACGCCTCTCCCCCAGGAAAGCGGATCAAGTCGCTGGCCATGCTCTCCGGCGGCGAGCGGTCGCTCTCAGCCATCGCCCTTATCTCGGCTATCATCGCGGTGAACCCCAGCCCGTTCGTGGTCTTGGACGAGGTGGACGCGGCGTTGGACGAATCCAACTCCATCCGCTTTGCCCAAATCGTCCGCGAGCTTTCCTCCCAAACCCAGTTCATCGTCATCACCCACAACCGCTACACCATGGAACACGCCTCCACCCTCTACGGGGTGACCATGCGCGACGACGGCACCAGCCAGCTCCTCTCCGTGAAGCTGGAGGATATCAAGCGGTAGTTCTCGACAAGCTCGAACAATATATTCTTCGAGCGACCCCGAGTGTTCGGGGGAGTCGAGAAGTTCCTATATCTGGTTGACATCCAACCGCCGTTTATCTATTATCAACCAGCTGCACCTGCCTGCCGGCAGGCAGGTTCGGATCGCGGCGCACTCCGCGATCCCCAATACCTCGAACTAGAAACTAGAACCTCGCACCTAGAACCTATGTTGTCGATCCGCTTAACCCGCGTGGGTAAGAAGAAAAAGCCCTCCTTCCGCCTGGTCATCATGGACAAGCGCCGCGATCCCTGGGGCAAATCCCTGGAAAACCTCGGCGTCTACAATCCGCAGGCCAAGCCCAAAGTGATCCAGTTCAAGGCCGACCGGATCAATTTCTGGATGTCCAAGGGCGCCAAACCGACGCCCACCGTCTGGAACCTGCTGGTTGAACAAAAAATCATCGAAGGCAAAAAAACGAAAGCCCATCCCACGCACAAAAAAGCAGCCGCGGAAGCCAAACCAGCCGAAAAGAAAGAAGCGGCGCCTGCCGCATAATCGGAACAAGAGCCCGCATTTGACATCAAAAGCGGGTTTTTGTTATTCTTTTCATCGAACCAGGACTGGCTGCGCTCGCGGCAATTTGGTCCGTGGAGGCACGGAAGGTCGACAGAACTGGCAACTTGTTACTTCCAAATACAAGACAAACTATGGCTATCGAGAAGGATCAGGAGTTTGTCGAATACGTGGCCAGGGCCATCGTCAACCATCCCGAGGACGTCAAAACCGAACGGACGGTGGACGAACGCGGCGTGCTCATTACCCTCCACATCAATCAGGAGGACATGGGGTACGTCATCGGCCGCCAAGGCCAGACCGCGCGGGCCATGCGCACGCTCCTGCGCATCGTCGGAGCCAAGTCGAACGCCCGGGTAAACCTCAAGATCTTCGAACCCGAGGAAGCCCGCCGCGCCCGCTTCGGCAGCGCCGCGACCGAAGAGGTCGACACCAGCGCCGTCGACGATCTCAAGCTCTAGGAAACAAAACGAAAATCGTGGTACCCTCAAGGTGCCGCGATTTTTGAATCTATGAAATTCGATATCATAACGATCTTCCCTCACATTTTTGACTGTTACCTGGGTGAGTCAATTCTGGGACGGGCACAGAATAAAAAACTTATCACCCTTGCGACGCACGATCTACGAAAGTGGACGTCGGACCGACATAAGACGGTCGACGGCAAGCCGTACGGCGGCGGGGCGGGAATGGTGTTCATGGCAGAACCAATATTGAAGGCTGTGGATTCGATCAAAAAAAAGAAAAAATCAAAGGTGGTCGTCTTTTCAGCCAAGGGGAAACCGTTCGATCAGAAGATGGCCTATGAGTGGACGAGGAAATACGACCATCTAGTTTTTGTCACCGGCCGCTATGAGGGAATTGATGAACGAGTCGTCGCTGCCCTCAAGGCCGAGGAAATTTCTATCGGCCCGTATGTGCTCACGGACGGCGACGTCGCGGCTATGGTCGTGATCTCCTCCGTCGCGCGGCTCATTCCCGGCGTGATCAGATTGGAATCACTCCAGGAGGAATCACACTGGAATCTGTTGGTCAAAGGCGAACCCGCGGGCAAGGGTCTCGAGTATCCTCACTACACCCGACCCGAGGTACTGACCTTCAAAGGGAAGCGCTATCGCGTTCCCAACATTCTGCTCTCCGGCAACCACAAAAAAATCGCCGAGTGGCGGGCGAAGAAGTCGAAAAGATAAAAAAACCACCGGGCGGTGGTTGTGCTTCCGGGGCCGTCACGCTTTTTGCGTGATGGCTTTTTCGAATAGTCCGGCTTCGTCGGAGCCGAACTCCGTGAGGGCGATCGTGAGCTCCCTCGCTACCTGCCGCTGGTTCTGCGCCTCGAGGGCGATCGTGGCGCAACGATGAAGGCCCTCAAAAACGGCCAGCTCTTCACCCTGTCGGATTCCGATGATCGTCGTTGGACCGGGGAAGGACTTACGCAGGCCGATGACTTTGCTGTTGGCGGGAAGATCGGGATGCCGTGCGATGTCCGCAAGCTGGGCCTTCCCAGCGCCGACCGGATAGTACCGCTTCCACCCGCTGTAGGCGACCGCCCACATCTTCGGGATGAGCACCGCGGGTTCATCTACTCGATACATCTCCCATGTGCGCTCCTGGAACTGGAGCGGCGCGGTGTACGTCGCGCGCCACGCATCCCACGACTCAAAGCCGCGCGAGCGCCAGACTTCTTCCCACCCCCACTCGGCCTCGCGATCGCGCCACTCGGAAAGAACCTCGGCCCATGACGCCGGACGAACGAACGAAAGATGCTCCATAGAACCTTCGCGGCAAGAATAGCACAACGAGTTTCCGGGGTCAAAAAAAAAGACGGTGACCTCGCGATAGGAATCACCGTGTTCAGCCCTCGATCTCGGCCATGATCCGGATGTCTTCCGGATCCATCGTTTCCCGGTTGTAGGCGAACTGACGCTGTCCCGCGCCGGCAAACGGCTCGTAGAAAACCTGCACCTCGTCGCCGGCGCCAACACGCAGACGATGCGACAGGATTCCCCGCTGATCGAGCGGATCAGCGCCGTTGATCTCGAAAAAAAAGTTGCCCACCGTTTCCGCCATCTCGATGATGAAGGGCCCGTTGCGTTTCGGAATGTAACCCACCCGAAACCGCTGATCAAGAAAGGCGTAGAGTCGCAGGCCGTCTTCGCCGGACGCCACGGTCTGCGATGGGCCGAACGGTTCGCCGTAACCGCCACCGACGCATCCCGGCAGAATCCGCGTCATGGCCGCGCCGCCAATCGCGGTGAGCCCTAGACGGATCACCTCTCTCCGCGCAAGGACGGCTGCTCCACTCAACTTGACGATCATTTCTCCCTCCTTTGATATCGCTATTGTACGGGGGCGGCTCATCAGCGTCAAAAGTGAAAAAAATAGCTTAACTGAGGGGTTTTTTCGGCCGTGTGGATAAACTGTGGCGAACGGGTCTTCCCCATCCTTGACAGGCCCTGGTCCCTCCGGTAAACTTTCGGCGCGACCTGATATGACGGGTCGAACAGAACTTTGACAACTGAACCAGACAACCAAAACAATATATCGCAAAACACATCGGTGGGAAAAACAGCGTCGAAGAGACGGTGTTTTTGTTCTCTTCAGATCAAAAACCGATGATGCCTTTTGCGGTTGCAACGTCTATCAAGTAGAAAATTCAACTCCGGACAACAAAGTCCGGATCTACTCATCTGATTGAATCCGAACTTCGGTTTGGATTTTTACTGAGAGTTTGATCCTGGCTCAGGATGAACGCTGGCGGCGTGTCTAAGGCATGCAAGTCGAACGGGTACGGGGAGCAATCCTCGTGCCAGTGGCAAACGGGTGCGTAACACATTGGTAACCTGCCTCGAAGACGGGCACAACCCTTCGAAAGAGGGGCTAATTCCCGATACGGATGCGGGGGCGCGAGCCATTCGCATTGAAACGTCCAAAAGACGCTTCGAGAGGGGCCTATGCCCTATCAGCTAGTTGGTGAGGTAACGGCTCACCAAGGCTACGACGGGTAGCAGGCGTGAGAGCGCGACCTGCCTCAGTGGGACTGAGACACTGCCCACACTCCTACGGGAGGCTGCAGTCAAGAATCTTCCCCAATGGGCGAAAGCCTGAGGGAGCGACGCCGCGTGCGGGATGAAGCCCTTCGGGGTGTAAACCGCTTTTGCACGGGACGAAGCCGCAAGGCTGACGGTACCGTGAGAATAAGAGGTTGCTAACTCTGTGCCAGCAGCAGCGGTAATACAGAGACCTCAAGCGTTATCCGGATTTATTGGGCGTAAAGGGTCCGCAGGTGGCTTGATGCGTCCTTCGTCAAATTCCGGGGCTCAACCCCGTAACTGCGAAGGATACGATCGAGCTAGAGGCCGGGAGAGGCGAGCGGAATTGCCGGTGTAGTAGTAAAATGCGTTCATATCGGCAAGAACACCAAAGGCGAAGGCAGCTCGCTGGAACGGTCCTGACACTCAGGGACGAAAGCGTGGGTAGCGAATGAGATTAGATACCTCAGTAGTCCACGCCCTAAACGATGAGTGCTAGGTATTGGAAGTATCGACCCTTCCAGTGCCGTCGAACCAAGCTAACGCGTTAAGCACTCCGCCTGGGGAGTACGGCCGCAAGGCTAAAACTCAAAGGAATAGACGGGGACCCGCACAAGCGGTGGAGCATGTGGTTCAATTCGACGATAAGCGAGGAACCTTACCAGGGTTTGACATGTCGCTGCAAGCGCACGGAAACGTGTGACCTTCGAGGGTGCGACACAGGTGCTGCATGGTTGTCGTCAGCTCGTGCCGTGAGGTGTACCGTTAAGTCGGGAAACGAGCGCAACCCCTGTGCCGTGTTCAATGGACACGGCAGACTGCCCGCGTCAAGCGGGAGGAAGGAGGGGACGACGTCAAATCAGCATGGCCCTTATATCCTGGGCTACACACGTGCTACAATGGCCGGTACAATGGGTTGCCAAGCGGTAACGCGGAGCTAATCCCATCAAAGCCGGTCTCAGTTCGGATTGAGGTCTGAAATTCGACCTCATGAAGCTGGAATCGCTAGTAACCGCAGATCAGCCTCGCTGCGGTGAATACGTTCTCGGGTCTTGTACTCGGGTGCCTGGCAGTGAAGGAAAAAAACGGGTGCGAATCCCGTGCGGTGCGTTGGAACACCGAAAGCAGACGGGCAGGCGCGCAGCCGTGAGGTTGGCGCTGAAGGGCTCTGAAGCATTCCGCAGCTTGAGTTCACATACAGGCGATGGTGACCGGCGACCCGCCGAGTACGCGGGGAAGCCTTCCAATCTATGGCGCTATCGTGATCGGTTGAACCGAGACGCGGAAAAAAGTTTTCTTTCATGACCCAGGGAGATCTTACATAGTCCTCTTTGTTTTCCACAAGAAATAAACTTATTTCTGTGGTAAACTAACACCGAGGTAAGGCTGGGGAGCAATCTCTAACCGATGCTATGCAAGAAGTCAGCAGAGTCCGTAGTACTCATGGGAACCGCAATCCAAAACTCGCGGAACCCGTAAGGAAGGGACAAATCCAACGAAAAAAACTTCACCCGCACTACGTGGTTGGGTTTATTGACGGCGAAGGATCATTCTCTGTCAGCGTCAATAAACACCGAACGATGAAAAGCGGGATTGAAGTGAAGCCGGAATTCGAGATCGAGCTTCGTGCAGACGATCGTGAGATTCTTGAACGAGTCATGGAAACGATCGGCTGCGGAATCCTCTACGACTGTTCATACGAACGGTATGGATGGTTTCCGCACGTGAAATACAAAATCACGAGCACGAAAGACATGGAAAAATATCTCTTTCCATTCCTCGATCGCTATCCGTTGCAAGCCAAGAAGAGACAAGTGTACAAATTGTTCCGCACAATCATTCTCCTGATGCGAAGCGGAGAACATCGTACCGAGCGAGGAATCAGCCAAATCCTCGAGCTCAGGAATGAAATGCGGAAACTCGGCAAAAAACACAATCACAATTCGACACTTGATCCATCGTTGGAAACCGCCAGGATACGGGAAAACCGTTCGTCCGGTGGTGTGGAACAGTGAAACTCATTGATTCCGATACCGCCCGTCAAGCCAAGAGAGTCGGGAGTACCTAATGCCTCGCAAGGGGTTAGGGTAAGCTCGATGATAGGGGCTAAGTCGTAACAAGGCATCCGTAGCGGAAGCTGTGGATGGATCACCTCCTTTCTAGGGAGTTATCACCATCGCAAGATGGCTGACACCTAGGTCGACCCCGCCGATGGCGGGGGGACGTTGCAACCGCAAAGGGCATTCGATAGACTACTGTCTACTGACAACGGTCTACAGAACTGTAGTCTGTAGCCTGCCTGCCGGCAGGCAGGTCAGTCGGCGGTAGTCTTTTCGTATCCGGGCGTGTATCTTCGTTTACTCGATACATGCCCTCGTCACTCGGGAAACCAAACTTCGTTCGGTTTCCGCTCATTCCTCGGGCGTGTAGCTCAGTTGGTTAGAGCGTCACACTGATAATGTGAAGGTCGATGGTTCGACTCCATCCACGCCCACCAGAGAAAGACGCTTCCCATCACAGGAGGCGTTTTTCTCTTGATCGGATGGGGATGGAGTCGAACGGGAAGGGGCCGGGAAACGGGAGTTTCCCGTGGCGGAAATACTAAAACCGAGGGGTTTTAGAAGCCCCGCCCCGCTTAGCGGGGCGGGGCGCGTGAGATTCCATCCACGCCCACCAAAAAACCGGTCCTCGGACCGGTTTTTTGATTTCAGAATACTTAGAACATCCGGTTCTGCGCCGGGCGCATGGTCTTCCGTTCCTCGTCGGTGAAAATCTTCACGGTTCCGTATTCGCTCCGGCCTCGGAGGTCCAACCTCCGAATGTCGGGAGGTTGGACCTCCGGTCTGACAGATAGGAACAGCCCCCTAGCGCTGGGAGATAATTTCTTGCCCAAGTTCGGAGGAACAAGCGTTTACATAAATCCTTTCTCCGCTTGTTTGTTTGATCGCATAAAAAGTCCTCTGACTATTTCCAGTCAGCGGATCCTGGGGGATGCTGGCGAGATAGTCCGGAACCAGCGCCGGGGAAAGATCCAAACACGATGGCGAAGTCAGCTCTCCATTGATGGTAACCGAGGTAAGTTCGGGAGTGAGAGAACTGGTGTCCGTCTCAAGCGTAGCCTGATACTGGAAGTAACGATTATTGATTACGTTAGTGAGAGGGAACGCGGGGATCGTCAAAGAGGTGCTTGAGGCCTCGGTGTAAAACGTCGAACCGCCGCCGTCCGGTCCGATGAATGATTCCCCGACGCAAGCCAAGTCGTCGCACGAACGGACTTGATATTTCAAGCGCAGCACTCCCCGTTTATAGACATCCAAAATCTCCGTCGGCGCCAGCCCCCGATTCCACATCGAAAATTCATCCATGCGGCCGTCGTAATAAAAAGCCGCCGAAGACGCTCCATTGTGGTAAATCGAGGCGCCGTTGCTCCGGCCAATATTGACATCCCCGGGGTGCGTAAACAGCTGTCCTCCGCTGCCGCTGCCAAACTCCACCCCATTCAAAAAACCCTTAAACTTATCGGCCACCACCGCCGCTGTCCCATCCTTCAGCCGTAGCGCCACGTTGTACCAGGTGCTTGTCGCAATGGTCGTGCTTAACCAGGTTCCCGCCCAGCCATATTCCGCGGTGTTCCACCCGCCGACATACACGTTCCCACTGTCAATGTAGATATTAAAGCCGCGCACTCCCGCCCCTTCCTCATAAAGCACGTGTCGGCCGGTCGTCGTGTCGGCGTTGAACCACAAGGCAATGGTCCTGTTGGTGTACGGGCCAGCGCTGTTGATGTCAGTGGAATTAGCGATCACAACGCGGTCGTTGATCCCGTCAAAATTGAGCGCGGTACGGAGTTTCCCGCTTGCGCCCAAACCCACTCCTCCGGCCGCGGTTCCTGGGTTTCCCTCTCCGCTTGAATCGGCAATCGCCACTCCCGAGAGCTCATTCAAGTGAAGAAGAACGACGTTGTTGGTCATGCTGGCATTGCCTTGCGGATAACCAACCTCGGCGCCGAGAAGATTAGGCAATTCCTTTCCGTAGGGCGCTTGGGGCAGCCAGGACAAAGTGTTCCAGGGGACGATGGACAGCGCATCCTTGATGCTGGAGCTGTAGGTGCCGGAACCGGCAATTTGTCCGGCTGGCGTAAGCTCGACCCAATTATTGCCGCTATCATACTGCGTGTTGCTGAAAGTGCCAGCGGAAAATTCAGCCGAAGTGTCATCAATGAAAAACGACGCGCTGTCTCCGCCGCCGCAGATAATGCCGCAACTCGATGTCGCTGTTCCCAACATTCTTAACGTTACATCGATGCCGGTGGGCAGCACCTTGTTATCGGTGGAATAGAGCAGCACCGCCTCCTCTATCGATCGCGTGTCTTGCTGACGAGTGGCGTTGCGCGCTTCGGCGAACCTTCTGGCCGGATCAACGGCTATAAGGATCACTATAAATAATGCGGCAACAATACCAAGAATGATGAGTAATTCTATTAAGGTGAACCCCCCTTTTTTCTTGACGGAGGAAATCGTGCGGCAGAAATGGCTCATAACCGAGGACTCCAGACAAGCTTGTTTTGGCGCGGCTTCATCCCTTTACGTTCCTCATCCGTGAAGATCTGCACCGTGCCGTACTCACCGTCGTAGCCGGGGAGGACGGTGATCTTCCCCTCTCGCATGCGGCGGATTGCCTCGGCGACTTCGGGGGATGAGTGGGCTTCGATCTCTTTGATTGGCGCGTCGAGAAGAATGTGGAACTCGCTCCCGACCTTCTCGACCAGGTGCTCTGTCATCTCGCCGACGAGTTTCGCTGCCTTGGTCTTTCCCAGAGCGTCGGCGACGACTTCCATGAGCGGAACGAGACGGCGATAATCCGGCGCTCCGGGGGGCCGGAATCCGTCGGGTCGATCCGCGAGCGCGTCCACGCGGTGCATGACGCCGACCGTCACCGACTTTTTGCAGGACGGGCAGAGGCCGTGATTTTTTTTCGTCTCGGCCGGCGTCAGCCGCACGCCGCACACACGGTGACCGTCGTAGTGGTACTTCCCTTCCTCGGGAAAGAATTCGATAGTGTAGAGGAACCGCTCGCGCTGATGCTTCCGGAGAACGTCTGCGAACGCAGGATACGACCGTTCGGGCAGATCCATCACGTTCGCCTCGCGGCCGAGATTTGGCGCGGAGTGCGCATCGGAGTTTGAGAGAAGCATGACGCGATCAAGCGCCGAGAGCCGCCAGTTCATCGAGGGGTCCGAGGAAAGTCCGGTTTCGATTGCGTGGATCTCCGGCGCGAGATCCCCGAAACATTCTTCAATGGAATCAAAACCGGACTGCGATCCGAAGATGGCGAACCACGGCGTCCAGGCGTGCGCGGGGACCATGAGCGATGACGGATCGGCATCAAGAACAATCTTGAGGAGTTCTTCGGAATCAAGTCCGAGTATGGGCCGGCCGTCGCTTTTCACATTACATCCGCGCTTTTCGAGATTCGAGGTGATCGCATCCGCCGCCGCGTGCGACGGAACGAACACGCAGTGGTGCACGCGGCGAACCTTGCCGCCGCGCTTGTAGATGCAGGAGAGCTCGGTGGTGAGCATGAACCTTACGTCATCGCGAGGACGCGAGGACGAAGCGATCCCGACGGGATTGCCGCGGTCGTTTTCACTCCCTCGCAATGACGATTTCAATCGAAACAACCCCGGTTCGGCCGGCTCGAGGTCGCGTTCGATCTCCGCGCGCCACGCCGGGTGCGTGAAGTCCCCGGTCCCCACGACATCAATCCCCTTCCGCTCGCACCACTTCGCGATGGTCGGGAGGGTCAAATCCTTCGAGCACGCGCGTGAGAACCGCGAGTGGATGTGCAGATCAAGAACGGTTTTCATATAGCGACTTCAGTATAACAAAAAACCAGAGTTCTTTCGGAGGTTGCGCTTCTACGCTGCTTAGGGCATATTCAGAGGGAAGGGAGAGACGGGTCATGATCACCAGATGTTTTGGCATGTCCCTTTTCCTTACAGTTCTTCCGGGCCTTACTTCCGCCCAAGAGCGAGAGGAATCCCTCCAACCGTCCTTTGACATCGAAGCGAATACTGTCCGCGGGAGATTGAATAAAACTCCGATCAGTCGGTTTGAAATCCGACCGCGGGCGCGCTTGCTTCATTCCGGCTTTCTCGAGTTCTTCATCGCCACGCCGGTAGGTTCCACGAACTTCCGATATCGCAAAGAGGCAATGCTCTACACGGTCTCGAGCGAGCTCACGACCTTTGCTGATATTTCACTTGGCGGCGGCGCGCGGCTTACCTTCCGCTCCGCTCGTCCGTGGATTCTCCGGGCCGGGCTGGGAGCAGAGGTCTTGGTCTTTGATGGAAATCCGGAACCGAGCCGAGTACGATTCTCGTACGGCGATTTTGAGTTCAGCGGACTTGGCCGGTTTCGAAACCACGTTTCACTTGACCTCCACTGGACGCGAGTGGCTGGCTGGTTCGACGCAGGCCGTCGGTTTCGATGGTTCGAGCCCTCCCTGGGTTTCGGACTCGAGGCCATTCTCTTCTCGCTGCGCCTTCATCCTGACAAGTACCTCCGTCCCATGATGTCTCTGGCCACAGTCGGCGAGGATGATCTGCGCACGGACAGGCACGGAATCGCGTTCTTTACCCGGGCGGCCGCGCGGATCCATTGCTCGCGCGCGTTGGCCGTGGACATCGGAGGATCCGCCGCGCTTCCGATCAACGCGGTTCTGTTTACCGCGTTTCTGGGAGTTGCCTACGCTCCATAAGGGTGTGTGGGCTTTTTTTATTTACTGGGGAGATCACGCGGCGGGGGGCCGTCGTAGCGGTACTCGTCCTCGCCCAGGCGGCGGAACGGCTTCTCGCGGCTCCGCTCCTCGACGACATGCGCGCAGATGCCGGCGATGCGTCCGATCAAAAACACCGCTTTGCCCGTCTCCGGCGGAAACCCCGTCTCCAAGAGGAGCGCGGCAATCGCGCCGTCGACGTTCAGGGGCAGCGGCCGTCCCTTCCGTGCCGAAAGGGCGCGGGCCACCTCCTCCGCGATGGCCATGTGTTTTCCGTTGATCCCGAGCTCCCGCGCAAGCGCGAAGAGCCGTGTGGTCCGCGGATCAATTTCAAAAATCTTGTGGCCGTATCCCAGAATCCTGATTCCGGCCGCCTCGGTCTGTTCCACGACCTCGGTCGCGACGGTCTTCGCGTCCCCGGGCGCCTGTGCCGCGGCGGCGAGCATGCGCATGCATCCTTCGATCGCGCCGCCGTGGAAGTCTCCCGCGGCAAGCACCCCTGCGGAGACGGCGGCGTTCACCGAATTTCCTCCCGATGCCACGATCCGGGCCGCGGTTGCCGACGGCACTGCGATCCCATGATCCGCGACGGCGACAAGCATGGCGTCGAAGAGCGCCGCCTGATTCTTTTCCGGCAGTTCACCGCGAAGCAGGAGCCAGGCGGTTTCGGCAAAGGATCGCCCGCCGATGAGTTCTTCGATCTTATATCCGCGGATCCGGCCGCCGCCGTCCTTGTCATCGGTGATCGCTGTTTTCCATTCGCTCATAGATTGCACGCTGTTCGGATTAGTGACGGAAGCTCTTCGTACCGTTCGGCGATATGAACTCCGACCGCGCGGAGCGCTTCTTCTTTTTCTTCTACCGTACCCCGGCCGCGCTCGATGAGCGCCCCGGCGTGTCCGATCGGAGTGCCGGCCGGGAGATTCTTCCCGAACCTGCCGCCGATAAAGACGGCGATGGGCTTGGTGAACCGCCGCGCCCGTATCATATCAGCAATTTCAAATTCGTAGAGGCCGCCGACTTCTCCGAAGACGACTACACCCTTCGTCAGAGGATCCGTTTCAAACATCGGCAGAAGATCGGCGTAGGAGGTTCCGATAAGGTAATCCCCGCCGATGGCGACAGAGGTGGATTGCCCGAGGCCCGCGCGGCGGAGCATCCAGGAAAGCTCGTTCGTCATGCCGCCCGAGCGGGAAATGACGCCAATGGGTCCCGGCGCGTAGATGCGCGAGGGATCGTCCCCGCCGATCATGCCAATCCGCCCGCGTCCCGGCGCGATGACGCCGACCGATGCGGGGCCGAGAATCCGCACTCCCCGAGAGCGCGCGGCGGCGAGACATTCAGCGACATCCCGGATGGGCATGCGCTCGGTCACCACATGGATGAGCGGGATGCCGGCGGCGATGGATTCAAGAATCGCTGACTTCGCGAACTGCGGGGGCACGTAGACCGCCGAGACATGGATGCCGGGATGCGCGCCGATGGCCTCCGCCACCGTATTGTACACCGGAACACCGCCGGCCATCTGCCCGCCCTTTCCGGGCGTCACCCCGCAGACCACATTCGTCCCACCTGCCTTGCCGGCAGGCAGGTACACCCGCATGGCGACCGCCGCGCGCCCGCCTTCTTTTCCAGTGATACCCTGCACGAGCACACGGGGATGATGGTCAAGAAGGATTGACATATTATGCCACCGCCGAATTCCCGAAAGGTCCCGAATCTCCCGAATTAGTGAGATTCGGGTTGATTCGGGTATTCGGTGGTAGTGATTGAATCATGTCCATGAGAACGCCGGCTGTTTCGGTCATCGGAGTTTCCGCGCCGAAATAACGGAGAGTAAGTCCGAGCTCGCGGGCCGCCTCTTCCATAATCCGCCGCCCCTCTTCCTCTCCGGGACCGGCGCGGCGGACGACGATGGGATAGCGAGGCCGGACCTCGCGGAGCGCGTCCACGATCCCCGCGAGCGTCTCGTCAATCTGCGTGAAATTCGCCACCCCGCCGCAGATCCAGAGTCCGCGGAGTCCGGGCTTCGAGAGCACGACGCGCGCGAGCGACGCCACTTTCTCCCGCGGAGGGTTCCCGGAATACTCGGAATAGTTTGCGGGCCTACCGCCCGCGGCAAGCAGGGCGTCCATGTTCGCGAGCGAGGCGCCGCCGCCGGAAAAAAGAATCCCGACGTCCCCGCCGAACTCGATGTACTTTGACGCGGTGCCGCGATGCGCGAGCGGTCCGGCGTCGATCGCGCGCGCCGCACGTTCACGGTCCGTGGGCCCTCGGCCGAGAACCGTGCGCTCTTCGAGTGCCGACCACTCCGGGTGCCGGAACGCCGCGTCGTCGTCCAACGCCACTTTGGCGTCAGCGGCAACGAATCTTCCGTCAGAGGTTCGTACCAAAGGATTGATCTCAATCTGCCGCGCGTCCTCACCAACAAACGCATCACCCAAGAGTTCAATGATCTTCCGAAGCTCTCCCCGCTCGTCTTCGGAAACAAGCTCGGATACTTTTTCTCCAACTGTGGAATCTAAAAAAAACCGACGTGGAGGGTGGCTTGCCTCAATCTCCATCCCACCTGACGTCGAGAATAATACTGCTGGACGCCCCGCTGTCTGATCATAGATAACGGAAATGTAATATTCCTTGGCAACGGGGAGGACTTCCTCTACTAAAACGCTCCGCACCGACTCACCAAGAAGCGTCGAGCCAAGTAGATTTTGGACTGCGACAACAAGCTCTTCGCGCGATCGAACGCCGCGCACCCCGCCGGCCTTTCCCCTGCCGCCGGCAAGCACCTGGGCTTTCACCACGAGCGGAAATGAGCCGTGCGCGGCGCCGACCGCCTCCGAGGAGCGTACGAGAACCCCGCGCGGCACGGGAATGCCTGCGCGCGCGAGGATCGCCTTCCCTTCATGCTCATACAAATTCATACCCCGTTAGAAGTCTGATCATTCATTGTTAATGATGTGCGCTCGCAAAAAAATGTTTTCTTCGAAAACCCCGTTTATTCGGCACGGAAAAATTTATAAATTTTTCTGCTCAGGACTTCTAACGGGGCATAGGAAGAAAAACTTTACCACCGTGATACCCCGCTGGCAAGATATAAAAAATGGGACAGAAAACATGATCCTGTCCTAAACCCGCGCCCTCGGCCCTACTTATATATCTCAAGGAACATGCGCTCGGCTTGGGCCAACTGTTCCGGCGTGTTCACGCCGAGCGCCTCGCGCGCGTCCTCGAGCGGAAAGGTCTCGACGGCGACACCCTCCGAGACCGCCAGACCCAGGAGATCGGTGAGGTAATACTCTCCCTGGGCGTTCTCACACCCTACTTTCGGAAGATGGTCCCAGAGCCACTTCGCCCGGAAACATAAGAATGACGGATTCACTTCGGTGACGCGGAGTTCGGTTCCCGTCGCGTCCTTCGCCTCGACGATGCGCTGCACCCGGCCGTCCCCGTTTCGGATGACGCGTCCCCAGTCGGCGAACCCGGCGCGCCACCCGGAGAAGTCGGGGAGCGGAACCGTCGCCATGGTGAGCGTCGCGCCGCTCGCCACATGCTTCTCGGCGAGGCGCCGGATCGTCTTTTCCCTGATAAGCGGATGGTCGCCGTATAGGACAAGCACGTTCTCCGCGTCCCCCAGATCCGGACGGGTGCAGAGCACGGCGTGCCCGGTGCCGCGCGGCTCGGGCTGGAGCACAAGCCGGACATCCGGCGGGATGGCGGCGAATACCTTGGACTCGACCGCCGGACCCACGACGAGCGTAATCCCTCTCGCTACTCCGCTCTTCTCGATGGCATCAAAGAGCCGGAGAAGCATGGGCTTCCCGGCAATGGGGACGAGAACTTTGGGCACGCCGGGGAAGGCCTGGTGGATGCGCTTGCCTCGACCAGCGGCCAGAACGACCACGTCAACGGTTCTATTCATATGACCGAACTATTCTACCTGCCTGCCGGCAGGCAGGCAGGCACGAAAGTGCGCATATTGTTTCGCATACCGCGCACCCTTGTCAAACGCACCACTCTTCCCTCTGTGGAAAACAAAATCTCGGAGCTTGGCTCCGAGATTTTTGATATCAAAAAAGTCCAGGGTTCTGGCGTCGGTCTACTCTCCCGGGCGTTGGTTTACGCCAAGTACCATCAACGCTGGGCGGCTTAACTGCTCTGTTCGGAATGGGAAGAGGTGTGACCCGCCCGCTCAAGACACCAGAACTCTGAACGTGTTTGATGACGATAACTCTGAATGTGTTGTAACTCGCAACTTGTATCTTGTAACAATCGATCGGCGCGAAACGCCAATGTTTCATGTTACATGTTATAAGTTACAAGTTTAGAACGACTTCGTGTTTCAGTGGGTTTGAAAAACACAATGACCGATTAGTACGGCTCGGCTCAAGCCCTTGCGGGCCTTACACCTACCGCCTATCAACCTTCTCATCTCGAAGGGGTCTATGAAACCTAATCTCGAGGACGGCTTCGCGCTTATATGCTTTCAGCGCTTATCCGTGCCGAATTTCGCTACCCAGCGGTGCCCTTGGCAGGACAGCTGGTACACGAGAGATTCGTCCATCCCGGTCCTCTCGTCACTTAACCCTCTGTCACCAGAGGAAGTAGACTATATCTTCACCCGCCTTACTTTTCTTTAAAAGTTTGACGGGGTCAGCGTGTGATAGAAATATCCGTACTTTACCGTATCCATTTCTATCTCACCCTTCCTGCTTAGTAGCAGGTTGGGATCAGTCGTTACGGGGTCAAACCAATCGCAGTGCACAACTCACGGAACGTTTTCTTGCGCCTTGTTGCGTAATTGTGCTCCTGAACGGTCAATAGACAATGACACAAGAAGATTTTATCTTTTTTCGTGAGTGCGGACATTTCTTTCCGAGCCAGCAGATCGCACGCGCGATAGATGACTCGGGCCTGAACTTTCTTGAAGCGCGTGTACGGAAGCAGCCAAGAGAGAATCGTGCGGACTTGTTTGAATCCGTTGATTCTGATCTCGCTGATCCCATCGTTGCGCCGGGACAAGTAGCCGATTCCCAACTGCGATCTGATCCAATGTAGGGGTTCTTCATGGCGTGTATCCTGATACAGACAAATCGTTGCCATGAACCGCCACCCACGTAATGTGTCAGTTCGCTTTTTTAGTTGGAACATCAGGCTTCCGTCTCCGTCAAGAAAGCCGGCGATGTATGCACAGGTTTGCGATTTAGGTCGACTTCCCACGGTATTATCTTTACGGCTTAAGCTGGTCCTCAAGTACATGATACCGCTTGTCTCAGGACCGAGCAAGACGTGCGATTACGCAACCAGCGCCGCTCGCAAAGACTTCACCGTTATTAGCTGAATTGTCATCACACCTTGCGGCGTGAAGTAGCAGGGCCCGTACGGGCCTACTAGGGATGAGCCCTCTCAAGTTTCCGCGCCCGTGGTAGATAGGAGACCGACAATGTTGTTACTACCCGATTGCTCGGGCGGCGCAGACATTTCTGCCGCGCTCTGCAAGTCGCCATGTCCCGCACCCTATTATTTAATTTAAGGTTTGCGGGACCCCGCTAAATTGCGGGGCAGTTCGGACTATATCTTCATCCGATTACTCGGAGTTCGACGTATAGTCTCTGAGGATTCCTTCAATTTCACGAAGGACTTTCCTGCTGATTATCTGCGCTGGACGAATTGTTACCATTTTTTGATGTCATCCCCGACCTGATCGGGGATCCAGGCTGGATTCCCGCTTTTGCGGGAATGACATGTATTTGGTATCGCCAGATACTTCGATCTCATCTCCTGGAAGAGATCGGCCAGACTTTCCAGCATTTAGTCGAATTTATAGACAGCAAGGTCTTACTGTCTCACGACGTTCTGAACCCAGCTCGCGTGCCGCTTTAATTGGCGAACAGCCAAACCCTTGGGACCTTCTCCAGCCCCAGGATGCGACGGGCCGACATCGCTGTCGGTTTTCGATTCCATGCTTTCGCATGGCGTAGACTATATCTTCATCTCGCCCCGGACCGTAGCGTGTTCTTTCGCGTAGTCTCGGTTGAATTGGCGAGTGTCGGCGTGTTGCCTTAGCCTTGGCTAAAGCCTCCCCTTTCGGGTCAGTCGTTACGGGGTCAAGGTCAAAGTTTTGTCATTACAAACATACCAACCATGGATTGATCTCCTGCCCCCAGGGCAGATTTTTTTGTAATGACGAATAGACCTGACTTCCCACGGTATTGCCGGGTGATTTTTAAATCACTGACGGTTCCACCGTAATAAGCCGAATTTTTGGTACAGGATCGCTCCTGTAGCACCCCGATATTTTAAGGTGCCAAACCGGGTCGTCGATGTGGACTCTTGGACCCGATCAGCCTGTTATCCCCGGAGTAGCTTTTGTCCGATGAGCTTCCGCCGTCCTATATCGAACGGTCGGATCACTAGCTTCCGCTTTCGCGACTGCTCGGCTTGTAGGCCTTGCAGTAAAGCCGGCTTGTGCGCTTGCGCGTCCAGCTCCGTTTCCATCGGAGCTAAGCCGACCTTTGTAAACGCCTCCGTTACCTTTTAGGAGGCGACCGCCCCAGTCAAACTACCCACCAGACGCTGTCTCCTCGGCCGGATTCACGGCTAAGGATCAAGACGACACGGAACGCAAGGGTGGTGTCTCATTGGCGTCCCGCCTTGCGGCGGGACTCCCACCTACGCTGAACATGCGAAACATGACGCCAACGTCAAGCTGTAGTAAAGCTTCACGGGGTCTTTTCGTCTAACCACGGGTATGGAGCATCTTCACTCCACTTGCAATTTCGCCGAGTCCCTCGTTAAGACAGTCGCTCAGGCGTTATGCCATTCGTGCAGGTCGGAACTCACCCGACAAGGAATTTCGCTACCTTAGGACGGTTATAGTTACCGCCGGCGTTCATCAGCGCTTCAGTTCAGGGCTGCCTCCGCCTTGCGGCGGAATGACCCCTCTCCTTAACGTTCTGACACTGGCCAGGCATCAGCCCCTATACATCGTCTTTCGACTTAGCAGGGACCTGTGTTTTTGGTAAACAGTCGCTAAGCGTCTTTAGCTGCGCCCCGTATTGCTACGGGGAGGCCTTATTCCGAAGTTACGGCCGCTATATTGCCGAGTTCCTGAACGAGGGTTCTCTCGTACACCTTGGCACACTTATGCCTACCCACCTGTGTTGGTTTGCGGTACGGGTCCCGTCGTGCGTAACGTCGCGGTTTTTCTAGGCTCCACCTTTTTCTCCCTTGCCAGCCCTCGCGGGCCAGCTGGCCACAGCGGCTTGTTCCCCTTGCGGAGTCCTTGCCGCCGCGGATGTACATAGCCAAAACACACGGAGAATACGGTGAAGCGTCGCGCGACGATAACACGGCGGGAGCGCAGGAATATTAACCTGCTCATCCATCGGCTACGCCCTTCGGCCTCGCCTTAGGACCGGCTCACCCTGGGACGATTTGCGTTGCCCAGGAAACCTTGGGTTTACGGTGGACGGGGTTCTCACCCGTCTTTTTGCTACTTATGCCAACATTCTCTCTTCCGAGCGCTCCACCGCGCCTCACGACGCGACTTCAGCGCACTCGGAATGCTCCCCTACCGCTCACGCCTTGCGGCGCGAGCCCTCGTCTTCGGTATCCAGTTTAGCCCCGGTAAATTTTCAGCGCGCGGCAACTTGACCAGTGAGCTGTTACGCTTTCTTTGAAGGATGGCTGCCTCTAAGCCCACCTCCTGGTTGTCGAAGTCGCGACACCACTTTTCACACTTAACTGGAATTTAGGGACCTTAGACTGAGATCAGGGCTGTTTCCCTTTTGAGCGACGGAGCTTAGCCCCCGTGCTCTGACTGCCGGGATCATTCGTGAGTATTCGGAGTTTGGTTAGGATGCGTAGGATTTCTCCATCGAATCCCATTCAGTGCTCTACCCCTCACGAACTGTAACCGACGCTAGCCCACAAGCTATTTCGGGGAGAACCAGCTATCACCCAGCTCGATTGGAATTTCACCTCTAGCCACAGCTCATCCTAGAGTGTTGTACGGCTCACAGGTTCGGACCTCCCCCCCGCTTTCGCGGGGGTTCATCCTGGCCATGGCTAGCTCGCCGGGTTTCGGGTCTTGTCTACGCCACATTTTCACAAATGGGCGGTGAGCAGTCTTGCGACGGCTCCTCGCTCATAAGTGAAAAACGCCCTTTCAGACTCGCTTTCGCTGCGGCTTCTCCGCCTCGGCGGATTAACCAAGCGACGCAGATCAAACTCGTTGGCTCATTCTTCAATAGGAACGCCATCACCCCCACACCTTTTGGACAATGATGATTTTTTCGATGATGTGCTATCACCATCAAACATTGTCCGTACACCCTTTGGATTATCCAAAAGGTGTGGGGGCTCTGACTCCTTGTAAGCGTATGGTTTCAGATACTATTTCATCGCCCTCCCGGGCTGCTTTTCACCTTTCCCTCACGGTACTGGTTCACTATCGATCACGAGATGTGTTTAGCCTTGGGGCATAGTCGCCCCTGTTTCCCACAAGATTTCACGAGTCTCGTGGTACTCAAGAATAATGACAGAAGAGGCATGACTCCTTTCGCGTACGGGACTATCACCCGCTATGGTCGGTTTTTCCAAACCGTTCTGCTAGGAAAGACATGGCCCATTTGGGATTCCTCTTCCTCGGCGTTGCAGGCGCCGAACGCCACTCTCTTACAACGCCCCGTCGGACACAAAGCCCTGAAGCCGCCATACGGCACGTGACCCCGCTTGCGCGGGGCCCGCTTCCGCACTTGGCCCGACGAGGTTTGGGCTGTTCCCCGTTCGCTCGCCACTACTTGGGGAATGCAGCTACCACTGATTTCTCTGACACGGATGGCACAGAAAATCTGTGCGATCTGTGACGAGAAATCTGCGGTAGCAATTTTTTTCTCTTCCTCCAGGTACTGAGATGTTTCACTTCCCTGGGTGCCCTCCCGTCGCCTATGTATTCAGCGCCGGGTGATCCCGCCTTCTGCGGGACCGGGTTTCCCCATTCGGAGATCCGCGGATCAAAGGTTGCTTGCCACCTCCCCGCGGCTTATCGCAGGCTGCTACGTCCTTCTTCGGCATCTCGTGTCTAGGCATCCACCATACGCCCTTATGTGTGCTCCCTTACCCACTGAAACACGAAAACGTCCTGTCTTCATGTTTCAGAGTTATCGTTCATTCAATTGTCAAAGTCCTGCTGCGGCTCCTGGGCTTTGACGACCGATCCCGGGGATCCGTAGCCAAAGGCATGAGCGCGTTTTCCTCTCAAGGAACAAAAAAGGGCCGCCCAAGCGGTCCCAAAAAACCAGACGGGGACTATCCGCTTGGGGATATAAACTTAGAAGATTTCCGCTTCATAGAGGAATTTTCTGGCTGTTGATGACCTGTGGAAACATCCACTTCGCCCCAATAGTGTACTGGAGGGTGAAAATACCGTCAAGGGAGCTGGCGCGCGAACAAAAAACCCGACCTCGTGACTGCCGAAACGCAGTGTCTCAGGACGGGCGGATGTCCGCGTAGGAGGGACGCCAGACTTCGACGCGATTGCGCGAGGTCTTGGAGCGATGGGCGGCGGCGTCGGCGCGGTAAACGAGTTTCTGGCCGTCGGCTTCGCCTCCGTCCATGGCGGCGACTCCCACCGAGACGGTAACCGGCAGACGGCGGCGGGTGCGGGGGCAAAGAATCTCCCCCGATGCGATGGCCCGGCGCGCCGCCTCGCCGACGGCTTTCGCTTCGGACAATGTCCGTTGCGGCAGCAGAGCCACGAACTCATCGCCACCGTAACGGGCGACAAAGTCCGTCGGTTCGGCCAGACGCGCCAGCTCGGTTCCGATCCTCCGCAGCGCCTCGTCGCCCATCTGGTGGCCAAACTCCTCGTTGATCTTCTTGAACTCGTCGGCGTCGACGAAGACCAGGGCCAACGGACTGCCGAAACGGCGGGCGCGGGAGACTTCGCGGGTCAGCACGCGGTCGAAGGTGCGGCGGTTGAAGATCTCGCGGATCAGGTCATCGCGGGCGGCCAGCTCCTGCAATTCGCGGTTCTTGCGCTGGAGTTCGGCGATGAGGTCGATCTCGCGCGAGACATCCTTGGCCACTCCGACGATGTATTTTACCTTTCTCGATCCGTTGCGCACGCAGTCCAAGGACAATGTGACGGGGATAATCCGTCCGTCGGCATGACGTACGGAGGTCTGAAGGTTCTCCACACCGGCGTTCTCGCGGAGGGTACGGCGGATCGTTTCCCCGTCAGGCGAACCGTCGGCCTTGGTGAAAAATTGGAGCACGCTCTGGCCCTTGGCCGTGGTCGCAGAGATGCCGAGCAAGCGCTCGGCCCCGCTGTTGAAGATGCGGATCCGCCCGCGGGGGTCGGTGACGATGATCAGGTCGCGGGAGACCCGGATGATCCGCTTGAGCATGCGGATCCTTGAGAGTTGTTCCGCCAGCTGCGCTTCGGCGTTCCGTTTTTTTACCGGCACGTTGCCTCCTGATGTCTGATATCTAAAGAACGAAAACGGCGGCGGTGATCATATCCGATCTTGCCGCCGCCGTCAATGATTTTCGCCTCGATGTCAAAAAATTACTCTCCGGCCGGAAGCTCCTTTTCCATTTTCAAAAGAAAATCCCGGCGTTTTTCAGCTTCCTGAGCTGGTCCGACAACTTCAGCAATTCGACTTCCCTTACCCGCCTCCGTAATCTTTTCCTTGGCGAAGTCAGAATAGATCTCGACCAATTTTTCTTGAGCTTCTTCGACCGATTTTTCGGCATCGGTTCTGAACTCAGTGATAACTTCTTGCACCGACCGACCCTTCAATACTTCATTCTTCACTTCGTTCAGAATCTCCGCCTGGCCTTGGAGCGCGTCAAACTGCGCGCCCAGCTCCGCTTGTCGCTGCTTTTTCTTCGTTTGTTGCTTTTTTTGCTCCGCAGTGTCGCCACTCCATATGACCGCCTTTGTTTCCTCGGCTTCCAGCGCCTTTTGAACCCTGGCCGACTCTTTAGCTATCGAGTCCATCATGTTCAACATGGATGTTACTGGATCAGCTTCACGGATTATGGCCCGCGACAAATCCGGACTTTTCGGCTGCTGCGGCCCGGCTTCGGGAGTTTCGGTCGTTTCCGGAGACCCGCCACTCTTAGATTCACTTCCCATAAGCGATCATCTTAATGATAAAACTTTTGGTGCCGGTGAGAGGAGTCGAACCTCTACGCCTTGCGGCACATGGTCCTAAGCCATGCGTGTCTGCCATTTCACCACACCGGCGCAGGCATTGGCGGGCAGGTCTGCCGTTCCGCCACTGCGACCCTGATCTATGATAGAGAACCGCGCATTATAGGGCAAGAAGACCGTTTTGTCAACGGTCGCTGACAAAAATCGCTTGCCGGGGGAAGGCCGAAGCGTAGGGTGAATATAGGGTGAAAACACGAACATTACAAGCTCGCGCTTGAATATGGAAGGGGGATTTACGAAGAATTCGGCAGATGCCGAACGGGTTTCATTCTTGTGGAAAAAGATCGGTTTTAACGGCCTGGCGGAAAATGGCCGAGGTGTGGAAAAAGGCAAAAAAACAACAGCCATCTGCCACGGATGTCAGCAACCGCTGTCACGCGAGCACAGGGCCTTCCGCAGGATGGCCGCGGTCGTGGCGCTGGCGATCGTTGTCGGGCTCACACCGATCCCGGCGGCGGCAGATGGCGCGCCAGTGGTCATCTCGGAGATCGCCGCCTTCGAATCGTCGGATCACGAATGGATTGAGGTGGTAAATCGAAGCGATTTGCCGGTTGATCTGGCTGGCTGGAAATTTTTCGAGGATGGCGCCAATCACGGGCTGACGCTGACGCAGGGATCGGACATGGCACTCGAGCCGGGCGAGTACGCAATCATCGCCGACGTGACAACGAATTTTATTATTGACTACCCCAACTATGACGGCACGCTTTTCGACTCTTCCTGGTCTACTCTTAACGAAGACGGCGAACCGATCGCGCTCAAGGATGCGACAGGAGCAGTCGTTGAGATGTTCACCTATCTTCCGACGACCGATCACTCCATTGAACGGATCAACATCACAAAAGACGACTATACCATCGCCAACTGGATCGAAAATCAAAACGGACCAACTCCTGGGGCGACCTACCAGCCGCAGGGGGAGGGAGGAGAAACTGGATCCAACGACGATGCTGATCTTGGAGATTCTGTGTTACTGGGGACCACAAACGAAGAAGGAACTCTTCCGCAAGATGACGACAATCCTACACTGTCAGGAACTTCTAGCAGAACTGAAGGAACGACAGAAACGCAAACTGAATTACAAGACGCCAACGAGGAATCTGGATCCGCGGAAAGGGCGACTCCCGGCTCGGTAGTGATCAATGAGTTCGTGGCCGATCCTGCGAGCGGCGGGAACGAATGGATCGAACTGTGGAATCGGACGGACTTTCTCCTCGACCTGCATGCTTGGAAATTGGAAGACGGCGCGGGAACGATCCGGACGCTGAATGTCCTGGTCGGTCCAGGCCCGCATGTCGTCGAACTCACCACCAGCAAATTAAACAACAGCGGCGATCTTATTGTCCTCTCTGACGCGCTGGGGACGGCGATTGATTCCGTTGCCTACGGCTCGTGGGACGACGGGAACGCTTCCGACAACGCGCCCGCGCCGGATGACGGAGAGGCCGTGGGACGCTCCCCCAATGCCAGCGGCACTTTTGCGGTTCTTTCCGCGCCAACGCCCGGGGCGGCCAACAGCGAACCGGCGGCTCCCGCTGTCACGGAAAATCAGCCAACTACGACTTCATCCGGGACCAATCTGCCGATTCCGCCCGCACCGAAGTCGATGATGATCATCTCCGAAATAATGCCCAACCCGGCCGGCGGGGACGAGGACGAGTGGATCGAACTCGGCAACATCGGGACAGCGGCGGCTGACTTGAACCGCTGGACCGTCGGTGACGGCGTGACGACCTATTTTCTTGACGGACGGGTCATTTCGCCTGGGTCCTTTCTTGTCCTTCCGAGAAGCGAGACCAATATTGCTCTTGAAAATTCCGGCCTGGAAAAACTGACGCTCCGCGACGCTTCCAGAAAACTTTTAGCGACAGTGAGCTACGCGGATGCTGGCGAAAACCTGTCCTACGCGCTCGACGAATTCGGCGACTGGCGCTGGACAAAAAAGTCCACTCCGGGCGCGTCGAATGAAATCAACTCTCCAAACGCGCCGCCATCCGCCGCCATCTACGCGTCCAACACTGGATTGGTCGGGGAACTTCTGCTATTCGACGCCACCGACTCCGTTGATCCGGAGGGAAGCCGTCTAGTCTACAGATGGGACTTCGGAGACGGGACCATCGGAGAGCGCTCGCGCACACTGCACGCTTTCGGATCCGCGGGAAAACATCGAATCACCTTGGTTGTCTCCGACGCCGATGGCACTATCGCGACAAAAAACGTCACAGTGACAATAAAGTCGACGGCTGCGGTTAAGCCGGCTGCCGCCTCCGAGATCAGTCCTTCTGTTAAACCCGGCTCGGTAAAGACGGCGGTCGCCAAAAAGAAGACCACCTCACAAAAAACGACGCAAACGCGCGCGACGACCATAGGCGCGATTATCGCCCTCCCCGGCGTGCTCAACAAACGAACCTTCCTCATTGAGACGGATTCCGGACCGACGGAGATCTACCTGCATACGGCCAGCTTTCCATCGCTGTCCTTGGGCGATCGGATTTCGGCAACAGGGCGGTGGAGCGAACGAAAGGGACTGCGCCGGCTTCTCGTTTCCGAAACGACGGATATCATCGCTGTGGAAAGAGGAGACGAGCTTCAGCCGATGAATACATCAGTCGCTGATCTTTCGCCGGAAGACGAAGGACGACTGGTCAGCATCTCGGGCGAAATCGTAGAAAAAACGCGCCTCGGACTGATTCTAAGCGAGGGAGGCGGCGAACTCACGATCGCCAAACCACCCGAAGGATGGCCGAGCGATGTGGCGGTCGGTTCGCGAGTCACTGTCGCGGGCATCGCTCTCGGAACTCCCCAAGGATTGAAAATCCTGCCAAGAAATGCCGAGGACATTTTGGTCGACTCTCCGTCTCCCGAACCAGCAGAAGAACGGGCGCGTCCGCCCCCGGGGCCGCCGCCGCTCGCCGCCGGACTGCCGGCCGCAGTCGCGGCTCTCGGCATCTCAGCCGGCAGCGCGGTTCTCATCCGTCGAAAACGCGGGAAATCTACTTCGACACCCCACTAATCACTAACTACTATTCACTACCTAATATATGA
>Ga0209542_10003798_pt1 | contig 31884 bp, 31 predicted proteins | sample RifCSPhighO2_01_FD_184028 | JGI IMG/M metagenome (GOLD analysis project Ga0209542, IMG submission 184028) | Soil microbial communities from Rifle, Colorado - Rifle CSP2_plank highO2_0.1 (SPAdes) (version 2) | ecosystem: Environmental > Terrestrial > Deep subsurface > Rock core/Sediment ... | reverse complement strand
GTTTTCGAATCGGTAGCGTTCGACGCGATTTTCTGTGCCATCGGCCGCCTGAGCAGACATATACAGATACACAAAACGGTTGTTCTTGAAATTCGGATGTAAAAGAATTCCGAGGAGTCCGCCTTCGCCGCGCACCTCGCTACGCTTGAGCGGTACCTCGGTCACACTTTTGTCTTGTTTGATATGGAGCAGAGATCCGGTGCGCTCGGTGACGAGCATGCCGCCTTCGGGTAAAAATGCGATATCCCACGGGATATCGAGGTTTTCGGCAACAATCGATACGGGTTCGGAGACCTGCGGTTCGATAACGATCGGGGGATGTGTGGGGGGCTCCGGCTGCATTGAGTACCAATACGCTCCCGCGCTGGCCGCTATCAATACGATGAGCCCGACAATATATTTGCGCATACGTAGCTTATGGCCGCACCGTGTTGTACTGCATGCCGAATGGGTCTTCGAGATGCACATGGTCTACTTCTGGTGTCACTGCCGGGAATTTCTCAAGCACCTCCACGGTTCTGGCCTCGGTATCGAGCTTGAATATCGCCCAGGCGATATTATTATCGAACGAGATTTCTTTTAGGCGTCGGTTCGGATTCACGACGAACGTAAGTTTATAGGTGCCGGATGCCAGTGAGGTGACATTGAGCGCCTGCCCGGGGTAATCGTAGTAGTACGTGTCACCCCAGCCGACCGATACACCCTGCAGTTCCTTCCCGCATATTTTGTATTCCGCCTCTTCGCGCGCATTCTCAAGTTCGAGTCCAATCACCTTGCTCACGTCGCGCAGACAGAATGTGGACTTGGTTAAAAGCCCATCAAGTTCCGGGTTGGGTGGTGCATCAACGACCGACAGGTCGTACGTGACGAAATCAGCGTAGTGGTAGTGCAAATGTTCCTGATGCCAGAGGAAGTTGCCGACCAGTGAATCCTCGTATGAGCCGTCCTTGTGGTATACGCGTTGTACAACATCGCGCTCGATGTCGGCGCGAATACCTTTTGTCTTCGGGTCGGCGCGCAGTTCGAATTGGCCAAGTCCGGGGTTGTAGTACGTCGTCGAGAAAAGCAGGAACAAGCCGTCCTCACGCTTGTCGAGCTTGATATCAGCAGGCGGAAGTGGGATCAGGTCCGGCAGGAGAATGTTGGGGTCAGCTGTAGGAGGCGTGGGCACAGATTCGGGGATATTTTCTGCCGCAACGATGGGACCGTCGCTGAGCCTGCTTGCGCCATAGTAGCCGATGCCTGCAATAACGAGCACGAGTATTAGAAAAAGCCCCTTTTTACCGAATGCCATGCCTACTCACCATACCCGATTTCCTGTCGTGTTCAAAGTGGAAAAGAAGTCGATATTTGAGATACTGTGAATCTATGGGTAAAACGATCTTCATTCTGGTCATCAGTATTGTCGTGCTTGTCGGCGTCGTATTGTATATACGCGAAGATGCGACTGCGCAAACAGTCACGCTCTACTACTACAACGCCTCAAAAGATACCGACGCAGAAGGAAATTTGCTCTGCAGTAATCAAGGCCTCGAGCCTGTTGAGCGTGTGGTTCAAGATGCTGAAGATGTGGAAGAAGTTATCCGAATTTTGCTCCGAGGAGAGCTCACAGACGACGAACGTTCGCGTGGCATCTCGACCGAATTCCCGCTCGAGGGTCTCGAGCTCGTTCGTGTGGAGAGAGATAGTGAAGTCGGTTTGCTGACGCTTGTATTTACTGACCCGCTCAATAAAACCGTGGGCGGTTCGTGTCGTGTGAACATACTCCGTGCACAGATCGAGAGAACTGCTCGTTCAATATCGCCAGTGCCAATCGTCCGCATTGAACCGGAAGAACTATTTCAGCCGTAGGGTATACTTGAGCGACGTCCTTAATCAAGAAGTGTGACACGCTAGAAGACACATACACAATCTATGGTGCACAGAATCCCACCCGCAAAATTGCGGACCACGCTTCTATTGGTCATCGCAGGACTGCTCGTTGTCGGTGCCGGAGTTATTTACGCGCTGGCGACGCGCTCTCTGCCGTCGCAACGAGGCTTAGAGCAGTGTCCGTCGGACGCGATGATGTGTGCCGACGGCTCGTTCGTACTCCGCGAAGGCCCCAATTGCGAATTCGCTCTGTGCCCAGCGGAATAACCCCTGTGATAGCATGCACGGATGTTAGTTGATGAAATAACGATACGACTCGTAGCTGGCGATGGAGGTCGCGGTTCTGTCGCGTTCAATAAAGTGCCAATGATGCTCGGCCCCACCGGCGGCGACGGCGGCAGGGGCGGCAGTGTGTTCGCCGAAGGCGTAGCCGATATCAATGCTCTGATGCAGTATGCAAGCCGCAAAGAGATAGAAGCGGAAAGTGGGAAGGACGGCCGCGGCCAATTCGTGGACGGCCGGGACGGTGTTGACGCAGTAATCAAAATCCCGACCGGTACAACGATAGTCAATACCGAATCCGGCTATCGGCAGGAAATGAACGATGTGGGACAACGTATTTTGCTCGCCGGTGGCGGCCGTGGCGGCCGTGGCAATTTCAAATTCCGCTCATCTACCAATACGAGCCCAAAACAGTTTGAAGAGGGAACGATAGGCGACAGTATCGAATATCGTTTTGAGCTACGACTCATAGCGGATGTTGGCCTTATTGGTTTACCCAATGCCGGCAAATCGTCGCTCATCAATGAACTTACGGCTGCACGAAGCCGGGTGGGTAGCTATCCCTTCACAACACTCGAGGCGAACTTGGGCGCATACTACGAGCTCATTATCGCCGACATTCCGGGTCTCATCGAGGGCGCCTCAGGCGGGAAAGGGCTTGGCGTCAAATTCTTGAAGCATATCGAGCGCACCAAAACACTCTTTCACCTCGTCTCCGCGGAATCGGACGATCCTGCGCGCGACTACCGAGTGATACGGACCGAGCTCGAGAAATACAATCCGGAACTTGTAGCCAAAAAAGAATTCGTGTTCCTCTCGAAATGCGACGTTGTCTCACCGGACGAAGTTACGGCGAAGCTGGCGGCACTCGATGATGTCGGGGTGGAAGCCCTGCCCATCTCTGTGCTCGATACGGACAGTCTCGATGCGGTGAAGAAGATACTGAACGGTATAAAAGATGCTGCCGAATGATGATCGTTGGACAAATGCAGGCGTACAGGTAGATTGCTATACTACGCATATGATGGAAACGAAGGGCCAACACTACTTTCTTCTCGCACTGCTCTTGGGCGCGCTTGTGCTTGCATTTTACATACTCCAACCGTTCTTGGCGCCGCTTGTCTTGGGTGCTGTTTTTGCCGTCGTTTTACAACCCCTGTATCGGCGCTTAACTCGATACCTGCGAGGTCGCGAATCACTCGCGGCGCTCGCTACAGTACTCATAAGTATCGTGCTATTACTCATCCCGCTCTTTTTCATCGGTTTTCAAATATTGCGCGAGGCACAGGAACTCTACGTGACGTATAGCAGTGTGGGATTTACAGATGCCATTAACGGGTTCGTCGGTACTCTCGCGAATGCAGCGGACTCCGTTGTGCCCGGCTCGGGTGAATCCATCATGCAGGTTTCATCGCAGCTCGATACATATGCACGCCAGGCGCTTGGTGTGATAGTGCAGCATTTCGGCGACGCCTTTTCCGGCATCGCAGGATTACTGCTCGCACTCTTCATATTCTTTGTGACACTCTACTACTTGCTGCGCGACGGCAAATCGCTCGTGAAGCGCTTGATAGACCTGAGCCCGCTTTCTGACCGCGATGATGAGAAGATATTCTCGCGGCTCGACCTCGCGGTCAATTCCGTGATCAAGGGAATGCTCGCGATCGCGATAATCCAAGGCGTACTCTGTGCGATAGGTTTCGCGATATTCAGCATTCCGAATCCGGTATTCTGGGGCCTCGTCGCCGCATTCGCGGCACTGATACCCGCATTTGGTACCGCGCTTGTTATTGCGCCGGCCGTAATATACCTAGCACTCGGCGGCGACATCGTACCGGCGGTTGGGCTTGCGGTCTGGGGGTCTGTAGCCGTGGGTCTTGTGGATAATATGCTCTCCCCGTACTTTATGAGTCGTGGCATGCACTTACATCCGCTCCTTGTCCTTCTCTCGGTGCTCGGCGGTATCATTTTGTTCGGACCAGTCGGTATATTTCTTGGGCCGCTCGCACTCAGTTTACTTATCGCACTACTCTCGCTCTATGAGGACGTATCACCTGTCGAACAGGAAACGTAATCAACACGAAGGCGATATACTGTACCGATGCAAACGAATCCGTGGGCAACGGCGCTGTCGCAACTAAAACGTGCACAGGAAGTGCAGCCGATATCGGCCGAGCTTGCGGCCCGGCTCGAACATCCGGACCGTACAGTCCAAGTCTCTGTGCCCGTTACAATGGACGACGGCAGTGTTCGCGTGTTTGAGGGCTACCGTGTCCAACACAACAATATTCGAGGACCGTACAAAGGTGGCCTGCGATATCACCCGCACGTGGACATGGAAGAGGTGAAGGCCCTGGCTTTTTGGATGACAATGAAAAACGCTGTCGTGGACGTACCATTCGGCGGTGGCAAAGGCGGCATCGCAGTCAATCCCAAGGAACTGAGCGAAGCGGAGCTTGAACGGATGACACGAGAACTTGCACGAAAACTGTATCCAGTGGTGGGACCGGAGCGCGATGTACCGGCGCCGGATGTGAACACAAACGCCAAGATAATGAGCTGGTTTCGCGACGAATATGGGAAGAAATTCCGCGAACAGCCGTCGAAGATACGCAAAGATGAAGTGCCAGACAGCTGGCTCGATGGTGTCGTGACGGGCAAACCGGTAGGCCGTGGCGGCTCGGAGGGTAGGACTGAAGCGACGGGCCTTGGCGGTAGTTTTGTGCTCGACGAAATCCTTCAGAAAGTGGCTAAAAAACCGCAAGGAATGACTGTCGCGATACAGGGCTTTGGCAATGTGGGGAATTATGTGGCGCGGTACCTACATACAGCGGGATTTACAGTCGTCGCACTCTCGGATTCCAAGGGCGGCGTATATATACCAAGTGGGATACCCGACATCGGGGCGGTCTCAGTATGCAAGGAGCAGAGCGGGAAGCTCGCAGGATGTTATTGCATCGGTTCGGTGTGCGATATAGACAATATGGAGAAATTGGACGGGCAAAAGATCTCTGCGGACGATATATTAAAACTAGAGGTAGACATACTCGTACCAGCGGCTCTTGAAAACTCGATAACCTCCGATATCGCCTCCGAGATAAAAGCATCCATCGTGCTCGAAATGGCTAACGGCCCGACGACGCCCGAGGCAGATGCGATATTGCGTGAGCGCGGAGTTATGGTAATTCCGGATATTCTTGCCAACAGCGGCGGTGTCGCGGTCTCGTATTTCGAATGGTATCAAAATATGCACGACGAACATTGGACCAAAGAAGATGTCTACAAAAAGCTCGAGGAAAAGATGCGCGCCGCCGCCGGTACTGTGTTTGATACCGCCCGCGAAAAGGGCGTATCACTCCGGGACGCCGCCTACGCGGTCGCTCTGCAACGACTAGCCCGCTCTTAATGATAGTTCGATCGGGGCCAGTCCCATACTATATCTACGCTATAGCGTAGATATAGTATGGGCATATCTGCTGGAGACGAGCTTGCTATACTAGGCGCATGGTCAGCGATTACTGGCACGTCGTATTGCGAGCGGGGGTAGCATTTGCGTTTTTGTATCCGCCGATACATGCGATTTGGCATCCGGATATCTGGATTGGGTATTTCCCACCGTTTCTTTTCGGGTACGTGCCGGATGAAGTGCTTTTGCACGGATTCGGTATCGTCGAGATTATTATTGCGCTCTGGATACTGTCAGGCCATAAAATATTCTGGCCTTCGCTTATCGCCGCGGCGATGCTTACCGGCATTGTGGTGTTCCACTGGGGGAGTTTCGAGGTGTTGTTTCGCGACGCCAGTATCGCCGCCGCCGCCCTCGCGCTTGCACTTTTCGAATGGAGGAATAAATGCACAGCAGTTGAGACATCGTAATCTGATAGACACGTTGAACTTTGCAAAAAAACCGAAAGAAATGTCCCAAGTAATCTCTGTTAGAATGTACGCATGGCAGAACTCGGCGAAAAGTGCGCAGTGTTCGGGGTTTATGGCAAAGGCCTCGATGTCTCGCGGCTCGCCTTCTTTGGGCTGTACGCGCTCCAGCATCGTGGGCAAGAAAGCGCGGGCATTGCGGTGTCCGACGGGGACGCGATTACGCTCCACAAGGGCATGGGACTCGTATCCCAAGTATTTAACGAGGAATTGATTGAAAATTTAAAGGGCCACATCACAGTGGCCCACAATCGTTATTCCACGGCTGGTGGCTCGAAAGTGAAGCATGCCCAGCCGATGCTTGCCGCGAGCGCGGCGTACCTCAAGCAGATAAAAATATCATATGCCGACGAACACCCGAGTCTCAACGACTCGGTTTCGCTTTGCTCGGGCCCTGACGACGGTGCGATAGCGCTCGTACACAACGGCAATTTGCCCACGACCGATGCGTTGAAAGAATTTCTGGAGTCACAAAATATCGATTCATCGGAGTTTTCGGACTCGCGCATGATCGTGGAAGCAATAGCCGCATGCATGCGCGAGGACATGGGAATCGAAGATGCGATAAAGCGCGTGTACCCGATGATGATAGGCGCGTTCTCTATCCTTATTATGTCGAGCGAAAAACTGATTGCACTTCGCGACCAATGCGGCATCCGGCCGCTTAGTATCGCGCGCTTGAATGGGGGATATATCATCGCATCCGAAACCTGCGCCTTTCCGCCCATTGGGGCGGAATTTTTGCGCGACGTGAATGCCGGCGAAATGGTGGTGATAGACGAATCTGGCATACACAGCGAGCAAATAGCACCAGCGAACCCAAAGCTCGACATTTTTGAATTTGTCTACTTTGCACGACACGACAGTCGGCTTTTGGGAAAATCGGTCTACGAGGTCCGCAAGAATTTCGGCTTTGAGCTCGCAAAGGAATTTCAAATCGAGGCAGACACAGTGATACCGGTGCCCGAAACGGCGATTCCAGCCGCGGTGGGGTTCTCGCGTCAATCGGGCATACCGTTCGAACTCGGACTTGCAAAAAATCGCTATATCCACCGCACATTTATTCAGCCGGAACAGCATATTCGCGAGCAGGGGGTCAAATCGAAACTTTCGCCCATTACCGAGGTCATTGCAGGAAAGCGACTTATCGTTATCGACGACAGCATTGTGCGCGGAACGACTTCGCGACAGATCGTGAAGATGCTTTTCGAGGCGGGCGCAAAAGAAGTACACTTTCTTTCCTCGTCGCCACCGGTGAAATTCCCAGATTTTTATGGGATTGATACGCCACAACAAGAGAACCTGATGGCGGCTTCAAAAACACTTGAAGAAATGCGTGAATACTTGGGCGCGACGACGCTTGGATTTCTTTCGTTCGAAGCAATGATACGCGCAACAGGACTTTCTGCCGATCAGCTCTGCGCTTCGTGCTTTACGGGAGAATATCCGATTGATATCCGAGAGCGCCGCAATGAAATAAACTACAACACAATGATTAGGCAATCGGAACCCTCGCCGGTATCATAATAAACGCTTTATATAGGCGTTTTCTGGCCCGCCCTACTATACAGCGAGGGGAACCCTCGCGTAGGTAATGCCATCCCAAAATGAACGTCTTCATCTTTGGACGGGTAATGGAGTTCGACCCCGGAAAACGGAGTCTGCCGGGGCTCCGTTTTCCTGGGTTGAGCATTTAACCCGAAAGCCGGAAACGGCCAATCTTTGGCCATTCGGCAGTACCTTTCGCACTTAACAGCTAATAAGATAATACTATGAACACTCGTAATCTTACGATAGGAGTAGCGGCGTTGATCGCCGCAGGTTTGGCGCTTCCTGCAAGCGCGCTCTCGATTAGCAGTCTCTTCGGCAACAGTGATGAACCGGTGATGTGTACGATGGAGGCAAAGATGTGTCCCGACGGCTCGTTCGTCGGTCGCACGGGCCCGAACTGCGAATTCGCAGCGTGCCCCGGTGTTAGCAATGATGATTCCAATACAGGCGGATCAGTCAATGCCGGTGCTTCCGGTAGCGGATCCGTATCTGGTAATTCGGGCAGCGGCGTATCCGGCTCTGCAAGCGGAGACGCAAATGTTTCCGGTAATGTAAATGCCGGATTAAATTCTGGTTCTGGCATTGGCGCCGAAATCAGCGCGATGATCAAGAGCTTCTTCGGTGTCTCTTCGACGAGCAACACCGACACGGATACCGATGCAGATACATCGGGCTCAGGTTCGGCGAACGCAAATGTCTCGGGCAACGCTGAGGCAAACGCCAACACGAATGCGCAACTCAATGCCGGACTGGGGAGCCTTATCGTCACGCGTGCGGACGTCCGGTCAAATGCGGTAATCGCCACATCGCGCGACTGGGCATCCGTTAAAAGTGATGCCGACCTCTCTGGCTACATCGCGGCTCAGATGAAAAATGACGAAAACATCGCGCGGGTACAGGTATCGCCGGCAAACGTAGCGGTGACCTACAAACAACAGGCGCGTTTCCTCGCACTCGTTCCGACAACGATCAGCGCCACGGCGATGGTAGATGCAAGTGGTGATGTGACGGTATCGTACCCGTGGTACAGCTTCCTCTTCGCGACGGAAAACGACATCAAAGCAAAACTTCAGGACCGTGTGCACGCGATATTCGATGCCAACGGTAGCTTGAGCGCAGCTGCGAATACAACACTCAATGCAAATACCGATGCGAATACCAACGGTAACGCTGGGGCAAACGCTAATGCAAGCGCGAATGCAGAAGCGACTGCGAAGCTCGCGGCAGAAGCACAGGCACGGCTCGTCGCTGAAATCCGCGCGGTGCTCGAAGAAGAGTTCAGTGCGCAGCTTGATGCAGATGCCGAGGTGAATGCCGACGCAAATGCGGCAAGTAACGTAATCGTTCAGTAATGTCAGAACTCTACGTAACGTATAGAGTTGCAAAAGGCCCAGCAGTGGGCCTTTTGTGTTGCTGGCACTTCTAGACAATTTCACATTCGGTAGGTACTCTAGTGCGATGTCATTCAATAAGCCGTATGTCCCAAGCGACACAATATTAAGAAGATACGCGGACATGATGATTAATTTCGCGCTTGGCGAAGGAAAAGGTATCAAGCGGGGAGATGTCGTCCGACTATCGGCAAGCGAATCCGCGAAACCACTCTACGTAGCGGTATGTAAGGCGATTGTGGATGCGGGCGGTCATGTACTCGCGCATTATGCGCCAGACGACGAGCGGGGCGATAAGCGCCGCAATGAAAGCTTCACTCGTTATTTTTACGAACGAGCCAAAGATCATCAGCTCGATTTCTTCCCCAGAAAATACTTGAAAGGTCTGGTAGAACAAATGGACCACTCACTTTTCATACTTTCAGATGCGGATCCCCATGCGCTGAAAGGCGTTGACCCAAAAAAGATAATGCGCAGAGGTCTCGCCCTGAAACCATTCATGGATTGGCGCCGCGACAAGGAACACAAGGGAAAATTTTCGGGATCCATTTGCATGTACGGTACACCGGCCATGGCCAAAGAGGCGGGTTTGAGCGAGAAGGAGTATTGGGATCAAATCGTTAAAGCATGCTTCCTGGATGAAAAGAGTCCGATAAAGAAGTGGAAAGCCGTGTATAAAGAGATTGAGAAATACAAAAAGAAACTGAATGTCCTTTCTCCCAAAATAGACCGTCTTCACGTGAAAGGCCCCGATGTGGATCTTTGGGTCAAGCTTGGCGAGAAACGCCAATGGCTCGCGGGACGCGGCGTAAACATGCCGAGTTTTGAAATATTCACATCGCCCGATTGGCGGGGCACGAACGGATGGATCAAATTCAACCAACCGCTGTACCGCTATGGCAGTAAGGTCACCGGCATAGAATTAGAATTTAAGAATGGCAAGGTGATAAAGTCGAAAGCCAAAACCAACGAACGGCTTTTGAAAGAGATGATAGCCACAAAAGGCGCCGACAAAATGGGCGAATATTCACTGACCGACCGACGGCATTCACGCATCACCAAATTCATGGCTGAGACTTTATACGACGAGAACGTGGGTGGCAGGTACGGCAATACGCATCTTGCGCTCGGCATGTCGTATCGTGACACCTTTTCCGGTGATGTCTCGAAGCTCACGACCAAGCAGGCCGAGAAACTCGGATTCAATGATTCGTCGGTACATACCGATATTGTTTCCACCACGCGCCGCACGGTAACCGCGCATCTGAAAAACGGCAAGACAAAGATAATCTACAAAGATGGCGAATTCGTCCTATAGAGCGCCATTCGCTGACCCCATCTGCATTGTTGCGGAGCCTCTGCGTCCCACTCACTGTACAGTTGTACAGCTCGCAGGACGCCTTCTCCGCACCTAGCATCTGGGGCCATCGTATGGGCTCTCAACAGTTGTGGTTGTATAATCGCGCTCATGGAAGGATGCCCGTTTTGTAACGATTCAGAAGTCCTCGACCGCGAAGTTGCTCGCAATAGTCTTGCGTGGGCATTTCTATCAAACACGCCGATCGTACCGCGACACATTCTTGTCGTGCCCGTTCGACATGTGGCGATCTTTGGAGAGCTCACACAGCAGGAATGTGGAGCCATTATGGAGCTTGTCCAGCAGTTGCAACAGGCACTTCGGCGTCACTTCGGCGCCGAGGGATTTAATCTCGCGTGGAATGAGGGTGCGATAGCGGGTCAGTCCGTTGCTCACTTTCATTTACACATCGTGCCTCGAACAGCGGGAGATACTGGAATAACAGAATATGAGCCACGAGCATTTCTGTATCGTCCGGGGACACGCGAAACAACTCCAGAAAGCGAACTGCGGAGTGTTGCGAGTGAATTACAGAACACGCTTAAAAGGTGATATGGATCGTGTATTCATTCATGATTTACATCTGCGCGGTAAGCATGGTGTCGGCGAAGCGGAGCGCAGTGTCGAACAAGAGTTCCTGGTAGATATCGAAGCTGAGTTCGATGCGCGCCCCTCGGCTCATTCGGACAAGATAGAGGATACGATAGATTACGCACGCTTCCGTGAAATCGCCCGCGAGGCGGTAGAACAGAATTCATTTTACCTCATCGAAAAGTTGGCGGAAACGATCGCGCAGCAGATCCTTAGTGATACGCGTGTACAGAAGGTATGCATCACGGTCCGCAAACCAGCAGTGTTCAAAGATTGCATCCCGGGTATTACGATAGTGCGAACGCGCGCATGAAGACCGTCTATCTGGTACGGCATGGGGAGAGTACAACAAATGTTGGTGGGCCCATTCTCGGTGCCGCGACACCGCTAACCAACAATGGTCGGGCACAGGCTGTAACTGTGGCAGAACGCTGCACGCGGATTCCGATAGACGTAATTATTTCTAGTACCCACGTTCGCGCCAGAGAAACAGCTGAAGCGGTATCTGCGAAGGTATCGAAACCCATAGAGTTCTCTGACCTGTTTGTAGAATGGGATCGCGGTTCGCATCGGATAGGCAGGTCTGTGGATGACACACAGCTAAAGAATGAAGAAAAGGAAATATTCGAGCACTTGGTAGAACCGGGATGGCGCGCGGCTGATGAGGAAAATTTTGAGGATTTAAATGAGCGTGCGGCCTCCGCTCTTACATACTTAGAAAATAGAGTTGAAAGTTCTATTTTGGTTGCGGGACACGGTTTGTTCACGAGGATTCTCGTTGGCCGCGCCGTGATGGGCGAGGATTTTACTGGTAGAGACTGTCTGCATTTCTTGAGAGCCTTTAAGACAGAAAACACCGGCATCTCCGTATTGCAGTTTGACAGCCCCTCGGGAGCCCAGCGCTGGAACCTTGTGACGTGGAACGACCACGCGCATCTCGGATAAAGGGGCAACACTTCACCTTATCTTCAGCACCAATAGTTCATGATGGGCACCTAAGAGGCGTTGCACGTTACGTGTACCGAGCTTAGGTCGTCACTTATTTTTTTATAACAGCCTGACACATATGTTGTATACCATTGCAGCTCTACTTCTGATCCTGTGGCTCCTGGGGATCGTATCTTCGTATACGCTCGGAGGCTTTGTGCATCTGTTGCTCGTTTTCGCCATCATTGTGGTGCTCGTACGGCTCATTCGTGGTGAAAAGCTGCTCTGAATCTTGATATATGCACAACCGAAACCTTGACAGAATCTTCACCTTAGCGTACAACCACAACCTCAACTCACGCACCCCATCTTTATGACACGGCTCATATTCAGATATATACATTTCATTCTTGCGATGGCGATACTCGTTGCGGCATTTGGACTTGCCTCGAGCGCTCTCGCCGCATCCGTCGAGCCGAGCATCTCAATAGCATCAAGCGGCCAGACAATCGTCCGCGGCGCACGTGTCACGTCTGTTTCCGGTAACGTTGTCACTGCACGAACAACCTGGGGTTCGAGCACTTTGAGCTGGAGCATTCGCACGAGCGGCTCGACCAAATTCTATCCGGCGGACGCTATCAGCTCGGACACGTTGCGCGCGATACAGCTTGGCGATATCGTTTCGTTTTCAGGCGAGCTCGACATGAACGTGGCGGGGCTTTCGGTACGGGCCGCGTCGCTCAAAGACGACTCGTTGCTGTTGAGCATTCAATCGGTTCGCGGAACGATAACGGAAATGAACGCAGAGAACGGGACGGCGGTTTTCACGACCGAAGACGGCCCGCATACGATAGCAACCTCACGCATCACGCTCGTCACCCTAAACGGCGACCCAATAGAACTAGAGGACTTGGCCATAGGCGACACGGTACAGGTTTCCGGAACGCGAAATACGATATCGAACGTCATCGCCGCGGACCGTATCGCTCTCGATAAGGGTGGCACGGCAGTCCAAGAACAGGGATTTTTCGGCAACATTTTCGGCTGGTTGATGGGTGCTCGTGGCGACCTAAGCACCCGTTAGAAAAAATCAGTTGTGCACATATTGTGCCGGGAGGAGTCGTGCTAGACTCTAAATCCCTACGAAGATCGAGACTGGAGCGCTCAAGTTTCTGATAGGTTGGACAGTCGTTTTCCTATTCCGCTTGATACCGTTCCGACCGCCCAATTTCGAGCCGATGCTCGCGACGATGATGCCGTTTTCCAAGCGGTATGGTGTTGTTGGCACATTCCTCTTTGGCTTCCTAGGCATTGTGTTTTTCGATGCGGTCACGAGCGGATGGGGAAGCTGGACCTGGATCACAGCTCTCTGCTATGGTGCGCTTGGAGTTGCCGCGCATCTGTTGGGTACAGTCGTTTTTGCGGCACTACTCTCGCCCGCGCTGTACCGATGGGTTGTCCAGAACGAGGTTTTTGAACTCAAAGTATCAAGTAACGGGTATCAAGTATCAAATAAGTAACAAGTATCAAACGTCCAACACTTGATACTTGGTACTCGATACCTGATACTTACCTCCGATGCACCATCTCATCGAGACCCAGCAGTTCGATAGGGAATCTCTACGTAGACTTTTTGATCTCGCGACGCGTCTAGAGACCGTGCGTAACGATTCGTTGCATGGCAAAATCCTTGCGTCTCTTTTTTACGAACCAAGTACACGAACCCGGCTTTCTTTTGAGTCAGCGATGCTTCGACTTGGTGGCGGAGTCTTGACGATGGAGAACGGCGGCGAATCTTCGTCGCAGGCCAAGGGCGAGACGCTCGAAGATTCCATCCGGGTCATCAATAACTACGCCGACGTCATCGTGATGCGGCATCCGGAAGCCGGAGCATCTGAGCGGGCCGCCGCCGTCTCAGATATTCCCGTCATCAACGCCGGCGATGGTGCCGGGCAGCACCCTACGCAGGCACTACTGGACCTCTACACCGTCGAGCGAGAGCTCGGGCGCGTTGACGGCGTGCATATTGCAATCGTTGGAGATCTGAAATACGGCCGTGCTGCTCGCTCGCTCGTGTATCTCTTGGGTAAATACAGTGACATAAAACTGACGCTCGTTTCTCCGCCAGAATTGCAGATGAACGACGATATCAAGGGATACATGGCCGAACACGGCATGAAGTATACGGAAGTTTCAGAATTGCCCGATGCGATGAAAGGGGCGGATGTTATTTATCAGACACGAATACAGAAAGAGCGTTTTCCTACTACAGAAGAATATGAACGCTTCAAGGATGTGTACGTAATAGACCGGACGCTTGCGGATTCGATGAAATCGGGCGGCATCATCATCCATCCCCTGCCGCGCGTCGGAGAGATCGCACTCGAGGTGGATGATTCGCCACACGCGGTGTATTTCAAGCAGGTGCACTACGGGCTGGTCGTGCGCATGGCGCTTTTAAGCACGCTGATGAACCCGGCGCGCGAGAGCTAGAGAAGTGTGAGCAAGCGCGGCAGGACAATCACGCCGAATGCTATGAGTGCCGGGAGCGACGCGAATACCACAAACGTCGCCGCGAGGTCCTTTACTTTCCCTATTTCCGCATCGTGCGCGGGGTGCAGCTTGTCGCAGAGCACCTCGAATGCGGTGTTCAAGACTTCCGCTGCGATGGCAAGCAAGACCGCTGAACTTAGTATCAAAAGCTCGGTGCTCGAAGCATGGACTGCAAAGGCGGACACTATAAGCAGGAGGCCGAGGGTTATTTGCGATGGGAACTGGACTTCTTTGAGCCACATGATTTTGAGACCATGGCCGACATGTCGTATATTGCGCACTTTCTTTACAAGCGACATGGCCGAATTATACCTTCCCGCTTGCCCACCTGGCCGCTTTCGGTTTCTTGCCGAATTGATATAGTCGAAGTATGTCATGGGTCAAAACGCGTGAACACGGACGATCTACCGTTCGATAAAGTACAATCATGATTTTCACGTCAGTACTTGTTGCCTCGGTGCTCGTCATGCTCGTTTCGCTTTCTGGCAAACTAGTCACCTGGCGAGGCGCCGGACCTATTATCGAGCGCAACCTACACTTTTTTGTGAGCTTTGCGGCAGGTGTACTCCTCGTGGTCGCGTATCGCCTAGCAGTGGAGATTGCCGAGCATGCGGGGTCTTTGAGTGCTGGTTTGCCGTGGATCGTGATCGGGGCGGTTGTCGTTCTTATTGCGTTCCGATATGTACCCAGTTACCACCATCATCATGACAAGGGTGAGCACGCACATTCGAAAATAGACGCGAATCGTATTCTTGTAAGCGACTCCATACACAACATTGGCGATGGCGTCGTCATCGTCGTCTCGTTCATAGCGTCGCCTGTACTCGGCATCGCTTCGACCTTTTCTATTATGGTCCATGAGATGCTCCAGGAAATATCAGAGTTTTTTGTTCTTCGCGAGGCGGGAATGCAGGTCAAAGCTGCACTGGTCTACAACTTTCTGACGTCATCGACGATACTTATCGGCACATTAGGCGCCTATTTTTTACTTGAGCGCTTCGAAGCGCTCGAGGTACCACTCCTGGGCCTTTCTGTCGGATCATACCTTGTCGTTGTATTCCACGACCTCATACCACACTCGCTCGGTAGTGCGGTAGGTATGCGGCACCTGCTCCGTCATTTTATTTTTTTTACCGTGGGACTCGTTCTTATGACCGCAATAGGATATTTTCTACCGCACGTGGAAATATAATACGCTATAATTTTCACCATGGAACATGATTGGAAAGGTCAGGTCGCAATAGCGGTGGTTCTGCTTGGGATTGGTGCTGCAGCAGTGTATTGGTTTGGCCAAAATATGTTGCCGTCCGTGGAAGGCATCGTATCAAATGAGCGACAATCGGCCGTTTCGGCGCAAACGGTTTTTACGTGCGATGGTGGCAAATCTATCGTCGTGGCTTTTGGCAGTGATCAGGCGCACCTGACGCTCTCTGACGGCCGCGAAATGACGATACCCCATGCGGCATCGGCTTCCGGCGCGCGATACGCAAACGCCGACGAGAGCTTCGTATTTTGGAACAAGGGCACCACGGCACTCATCGAAGAAAGAGGCGAAATGACGTATAGTACCTGTGTAACCAACTGATCATGGCTGAAGAGGATATACGTAATGAACGACTGAAGAAGTTGGACCGCCTTAAAGCGGCGGGGATGGAACCCTATCCGGCCGAGAGCTCGCGGAACACATCTGTTGCCGATCTTCTTCGATCTTTTGATTTGAATGACGGAAGTCAGACTTCCATCATAGCGGGCAGGGTGATGGCGCTGCGCGGCCAAGGTGGGATACTGTTCGTAGATATTTTCGACGGAACGGGCAAGATGCAGGCGGTATTGCAAAAAGACGATATGGACTCTGTGCACTTCGATCTCTTCGCCGACACTGTAGACATTGGAGATTTCGTCGAGGTCACCGGTACTGCCTACACAACTAAGCGCGGCGAGAAATCGATCAAGGCCGTACAGTGGAAAATGCTTTCGAAATCACTTTTGCCAATACCTGATCAGTGGTACGGATTAAAAGACGAGGAAAAAATACTGCGTGAGCGCTACCTCGATATACTGCTCAATGACGAAGTGCGAGCGATGTTCGAGCGCCGAGAAAAGTTCTGGGCCGCTATGCGTTCGTTTCTTAAAGCACGAAGTTTTCTGGAGGTTGAGACACCGATACTTGAATCATCGCCGGGTGGTGCAGATGCTCGACCCTTTACTACACACCACAATGCATTGGATATCGATGTCTCTTTGCGCATCTCGCTTGAACTCTGGCTCAAGCGCCTCCTTGTCGCTGGTTTCCCTAAAGTGTTTGAGATTGGACGCGTATTTCGCAATGAGGGTCAGTCTCGCGAACACTTACAGGATTATGCAATGCTAGAAACATACGAAGCGTATAGCGATATCAAAAAAGGGAAAGAATTTGTAAAAGAGCTCTATCGTCACATCGTGAAAGAAGCGTATGGAAAATACACGTTTGAGATACATGGGCACACGGTGGACTTCGCCGAAGAATGGGGGGATGTGGATTTTTGTGCGGCGATCAGGGAAGAATTTGATCTAGACCCCATACACTGTACTGAAGACGAAGCGATACAAGTGGCGAAAAACGCTGGTGTTGAATTCGGTGAAGCGCCGAACAAGACACGCTCGATTGACGGACTGTGGAAACAAATACGCAAAACTATTTCCGGACCGGCATTTCTTGTCGGCACTCCCGCATATCTCACGCCGCTTGCGAAGCGCAGAACTGATAATCCCGAGTTGGTCGAACGTATCCAGGTATTGATAGCTGGTTCAGAAGTGGGGAACGGATATGGAGAGTTGAACGACCCGCAGGATCAGCGGGCGAGATTCGAAGAGCAAGAAAAGATGCGCGAAGCAGGCGATGACGAGGCTCAGCGATTGGACGAGGACTACGTACGAGCAATGGAATACGGCATGCCGCCTGCGTTTGGCTTTGGCGTCTCCGAACGTCTCTTTGCATTCCTCGAAAACCGCCCCGCCCACGAAGCACAGATATTTCCGTTGATGCGACCAAAAAGTGGTGATTGACAATATCATTATGAATGTTACAATCCTCGTACCGTTGCGATCGTGTAACGGAGAACATTGAGAGGAGAGCAGAATGGCTCAGAAAGAGACCGTTCTTCTTGAGCGATTCATCGAGGTCTACCTTGATGAAAGGATGCTCGAATGGAAAGCAAAAATGAATGAGACCGCCGACAAGCTCGGCATAGACCGCTCACTGTTTGCTCGAGCTTTGGCCAACGTCCTTCGAAAGAAGCTCGATAAATTGGACAGCAAGTAGCACACGCTACTTCTAATGCTCTCGACAGTTGTGAGTTCCGTCTCAAACTGAACTCTCCGACAGTTGTGGGTGCCGTCGCTAATTGAACCCTCAAAATCTTTCAAAAAAGTCAAAAGCCGCGATGAGATCCCGTCTCATGGCGGCTTTTGATTTGCTATCATGCTCGCATGCAGACAGCGGTATTCGGCGGTGGGTGCTTTTGGTGCACGGAGGCGGTTTTTCAAATGTTGAAAGGTGTGAGCAAAGTGGAGTCGGGTTACGCCGGCGGTACGAAGGACCGTCCTTCGTACGAGGAGGTAAGTGAGGGGAATACAGGGTACGCGGAGGTGATACGGGTTACCTACGACCCAACAATAATTTCATACGAAGATCTACTCACCGTATTTTTCGGCTCGCACGACCCGACGACGCCGAATCGGCAGGGTGCAGACGTGGGCGAACAGTATCGTTCGGTAATTTTTTATAGTTCAGATGAGGAGAAAGCCGCGGCAGTAAAAATAATCAAAGAGGTCAACGAATCGCTGACCGACGGCACGCGTGTCGTCACACAGATTGAGAAGCTCGTCCAATTCTATCCGGCGGAGGGTTACCACAAGGATTACTACACGAAGAACACGAGTGTCCCATACTGCCAGCTCATCATCGAGCCCAAGATCGAAAACGTCCGCAAACGTTTCTCAGAACTCGTACAGCTATGATTATTGCCACCTACACACATACATTGCTATAGCAATGTATGTGTGTAGGTGCACATAATGCGAGTGCGTGATATTTTTACACGATGGAACGAAATGAGTTTGAGAAATTGGTGGCAGAGGGGTTCGAGAAACTGCCGCAGTGGGTGCGGGAGAAAATAAAGAATGTAGCGCTTTTGGTGGAGGACGAGCCGTCGGAGGAAGTGCGCAAGCGAGAGGGCCTGGGAAAGGACGAAACACTGCTTGGCTACTACCAGGGTATACCGCTCACAGCGCGTGGCGATATGTATGGGGTCGGCGCGACTATGCCTGATACCATCACCATATACCAAATGCCTATTGAAGAAGCGGCCCTTGAAACACTCCCAAATGATGGAGGTCCGACCTCCATCATTGACCGAGAGGCGTTTAATGAGGCGGTGAGAAAGGAGGTGGCGGATACTATTTGGCATGAATTCGCGCACCATTTTGGTATGGACGAGCACGAAGTTCGATCCCGCGAGGGACAAAAGAAGGCCACGCCCGGCGAGTAACGTTCATGCTATAGTTTTGCCATGCCAAAATTGTCGGAGATACTCAAAAATAGGGGATATGTGCATCAATTTTCCTCAGAGACTCTCGAAGAGATAACTGATCCGCCGGCTGGCGGAAAACGCACGATATATCTCGGCGTCGATCCCACGGCGGATTCCATACACGTGGGCAACCTCGTCGCATACATGGTACTGCGACGATTCGCCGACGCGGGTCACCGCATCATATTGATAGTCGGCGGCGGGACAGGTCTTATTGGGGATCCGAAACCAGATGTTGAGCGCCCACTATTGGATATGGAAGAGGTGCAAACACGCGCGGCACGGCTCGGCAAGCAAGCGCAAAAATTGCTCGGAGAAAGCAAGCTTACCATCATCAACAATCATGACTGGCTCGGACAGCTCGAGCTTATTCCGTTCCTTCGCGACGTCGGTAAATATTTTACAGTCAACTCACTCATGAAAAAGGATGCCATCAGCGCACGGCTCAAGAGCGAAGAGGGCATTTCGTATACCGAGTTCGCGTATCCCCTTTTGCAGGCGTACGATTTTTGGCATCTCTTCAAAACCGAGAAGTGTGACGTGCAGATCGGGGGATCAGATCAGTGGGGCAACATCGTCGCCGGTGTCGAATTGATCCGCCGTAAAGAGAACGCGGTCGCCTATGCGCTTACGACACCGATAGTAACCGACAAGGCGACAGGTAAGAAGTTTGGCAAAAGCGAGGACAACGCCGTGTGGCTCGACGCCGAAAAAACCAGTCCATTCGAGTTTTATCAATTCTGGCTCAATGCAAGTGATGAGAGTGTAGCGGATTACCTGAAACTTTTCACACTGCTCGGCGACATGGAAATGGCGGCCGTAATGGAAATGCATCGGCACGACCCGGCGAAGCGCCATGCGCAGAGGCTTCTGGCTCGCGAGGTCACGAAGCTCGTGCACGGCGAAAAAGAATCAGAGAAAGTCGAATCGGTATCCGCGGTACTTTTTGGTGATGCGGACGCGTCTACGCTCGACAAAAAGGCGATTGCCGTGCTTGTAACAGTGGCGCCCTCGCACACGGTCCAGATAGGGGACGCGATTGTAGAAATACTCGTCGTGGCGGGTCTCGCGACCTCGAAGCGCGAAGCACGACAGTTTCTGACCGATGGAGCAATCAGCCTGAACGCAGCGGTTGTGGATGAGACGAAAGTAGTCAAGGAATCGGACCTCGTGAACGGCATCGCGATTCTACGACGCGGCAAGCGCAACGTCCGCGTACTTACATTGAAATAATACAATTGCATTATGAAAAATAAAAAAGGGATATCGTTGCGTGGCATGGAAAAAGCATATTTCAACAAGAATCGCCAGCAAACGCCGCCGCGTGTCGCTGCGCGCATGGAAGGCAAAGCAAAAAATACTGGTAGCAGGCCGGCGCGTAAACAGCCTCGTGGAAAACACTAAATCCGCGTACAATGGCGCGGATGAAACGGCCGATATCATTTGCAATTGAGACAAAAGTTTCGAACTCGCTTGCGTGTGCGGGTAGGATAACGACACCGCACGGCACGATAGAAACGCCGGCGTTTACCGCCGTTGCAACCAAAGCGACGGTCAAGGGGCTACTGCCGATGCAATACAAAGCATTTGGTACACAGGTCATTATCGCTAATACGTATCACCTGTACCTTTCGCCAGGAGAAAGAATAGTTGCCGATGCCGGCGGACTGCATACATTTATGGGATGGGATGGACCGCTTATGACGGATTCGGGCGGATTCCAGGTGTTTTCACTTGGAGTAGGTTTCGGTAAACGGCTCTCGAAATTTCTTCCGCCTGAAGTGACGCCGGAACCGGGCCTATCCTTATACGACGAAGATGTCGCAACACAGCACGGCAAACTTGCCATTATTGACGAAGAGGGCGTTACCTTCACGTCGCACATAGACGGCACACTGCATCGTTTTACGCCTGAGCGCTCGATAGAAATACAGCACGCGCTCGGCGCGGACATCATTTTCGCGTTCGACGAATGCACCGCGCCCAATGCCGACCATGCATATCAAAAGGAGGCAATGGACAGAACACACCGCTGGGCCAAGAGAAGTCTCGCGGCGCACCGGCAAGACATAGGGGCGAACGCTCGGCAGGGAATATTCGGTATCGTGCAGGGCGGGCGATTTTCTGACCTTCGCATTGAAAGTGCGCGTGAGCTTGCGGACATGGATTTCGATGGCTATGGCATCGGCGGCTCGTTCAGCAAGCACGATATCTTAGGGATCCTCGACAAGGTGAATAGAGAATTACCAGAGGAAAAACCGCGGCACTTGCTCGGTATCGGAGAACCGGAAGATATATTCATTGGCGTTGAAGCGGGAGTAGATACTTTTGATTGCGTCTTGCCCACACGCAACGGACGAACAGGCACTGTGTACACGCGCGATGGGAAACTGCACGTAGACGGCGCCGAACGGGCGAGGGAATTCATACCAATAGATGCTGAGTGCGGATGTTTCGTCTGTGCGACCTATACGCGCGCTTACATCCATCACCTCTTTAAGACTAAGGAAACGACGGCCCTTATCTTAGCCTCCGCGCACAACCTGTACTTTCTCACTAACCTTGTGAAAGAAATACGAGAGTCAATTGTAAAGGGGAACTTTTCGGAATATAGAAATTCGTTCATGGGACGTTACAAAATCAAAGTATAAAACGACGTGTAGCTTGGCGAAGCTGAATTTCCTGCATCATTTGATAGAGTGCTCGGATGGCATTCGAACTCAAAAGCTCCTATAAACCAGCTGGCGACCAACCCAAGGCCATAGAGGCGCTGGTGAAAGGCCTCGAATCAGGCGCGAAGCACCAAACGCTTTTGGGTGTTACGGGGTCGGGCAAAACGTTTACGGTAGCCAACGTAATCGAACGGACGCAAAAGCCGACGCTCGTGATCGCGCACAACAAAACGCTCGCCGCACAGCTTGCGGCGGAGTATCGCGAGTTCTTCCCCGATGCCGCAGTGCACTACTTTGTCTCGTACTACGATTTCTACCAGCCTGAAGCGTATATGCCCGTCACAGACACGTATATCGAGAAGGAGGCCATGATCAACGAAGATATCGAACGCTTGCGACATGCAGCAGCACAAGCATTGCTCACTCGGACGGATGTCATCATCGTTGCGTCCGTTTCCTGCATTTATGGCTTGGGGAGCCCTGTTGAATACGAAAAATACATACTCCGTATCGCGGCCGGAGAGAAGGTGACGCGCGCGGAATTGATACGACGGCTCGTTTCCATGTATTTCGAGCGCGTCGCAGGTGACCTGTCGCCCGGTACGTTCCGTGCGCTTGGCAGTCGCATCGAGATAATGCCTGCAAGCGAACGCGTGATTTACCGTATTGACCTCGCGGGCGGCACGGCAGACGAGATCGAGGCGCTCGATCCGATGACTCGGACTATACGCGGCACACCGGAATCCATGCAGTTGTTTCCTGCGAGGCATTATGTAACGCCGAAGGATGTGGTGGATGCCGCGCTCGCGGATATTCAAGCTGAACTAAAAGCTCGACTAAAGACACTCGACGCCTCGGGCAAGATATTGGAGGCGGAGCGCCTGAAGCGCCGGACGCGTCAAGATATCGCCATGATCCGCGAATTCGGCTACTGCAACGGCATCGAGAATTATTCACGTCACTTCGATCGCAGGCAACCGGGCGAGCCGCCGTATACACTGATTGATTACTTTCCAGAAGATTTCTTGACCGTGATTGATGAGTCGCACGTGACGGTGCCGCAAATCGGCGGTATGTATGCAGGAGACCGCGCCCGAAAAGATATGCTCGTCGAGCATGGGTTCCGTCTGCCAAGCGCCGTTGATAACCGTCCTCTGATGTTCCGAGAATTCGAAAAACGTGTCGGACAGAGGCTCTACACATCCGCAACACCGGGAAAGTATGAATTGGAGCACAGTGGTGAACCGGTGCAACAAGTCATTCGCCCGACCGGATTGGTCGATCCCGAAATCGTGGTGCGGCCCATCGTCGGCTCGGATACCTATGGGGGCCAGGTCCGAGATTTTATCGCTGAGGCTGAGAACGTGACGAAAAAGGGTACACGCTCTATGGTAACCGTACTCACGAAGAAGATGGCCGAAGACCTTGCGGCCTTTCTCGCAGAAAAGAAGGTCAAGGTGCGTTACTTGCACAGCGGGATTAAAACGATCGAGCGTATTGAAATACTGACCGAATTCCGTCGCGGTACGTTCGACGTGCTTGTCGGCGTTAACCTGCTCCGCGAAGGCCTGGACCTTCCAGAGGTCGAACTTGTGGGCATTTTGGACGCGGACAAAGAGGGTTTTCTACGCAGCGAAACCTCGTTGATACAAACAATAGGACGTGCAGCGCGCAATACAGCCGGTCGCGTCATCCTCTACGCGGATTCGATGACCGGCTCCATGGAACGCGCGATAGGTGAGACCACTCGACGACGCGATATACAGCTCGCACACAACAAAAAGCATCACATAACGCCAAAGACAATACAGAAGCGAATACACGATATCATCGGGGATATGCAACGTACGCGAAAATCGGCCGTCGTACAATTGGCCGACCTGGACGCAACGGCAGGCGACCCCAAAAAGGTTGTTGCTGAAAAGCGTGCACAGATGCACCAAGCGGCGGACGACCTGGATTTTGAGACGGCCGCGATATTGCGCGACGAGATACATGAACTGGAGAAGAAGCTCAAGGCAAGAAAACATCCATGACACTCAAGATACAAGAGAATATTCCGATTGCTCCGCTTACGACCTTCCGCATCGGTGGCTCGGCACGCTATTTCGTTGATGTCGCATGTGAAGCGGATGTGCTCGAAGCAATACGATGGGCCACAGAGCGACGCATACGATACGTTGTGCTCGCTGGCGGTAGCAATGTACTCATACCCGACGAGGGACTCGACGCGCTCGTACTACACATCACCGCGGGCGAGTCATCATTCGTGGGCAGAACCTTAACAGCAGATTTCGGGTGTAACTTGCTACAGCTTATTCGCACGGCGGCAGAAAAGAGCTTGGGCGGTTGGGAAAAGCTTGCGGGCATCCCGGGGAGCATCGGCGGTGCTGTGCGCGGTAATGCGGGCGCGTTCGGCCCGGAGATAAAAGATTTTATCGTTTCTGTACGCGCGCTCAATTCGGAAACGAGCGAAGTAAAGGAATTTGTGAATACGGAATGCGACTTTTCATATCGGCATAGTTTTTTCAAAGATAATCCCAAATGGATAATCACGTCGGTGCAGGTGCGGCTCGAACCGGTACATTCGGCGGAAAGTCTGCGACGTATCGAAGAAACAATCGTCGAACGCGAGAAGCGGCATCTGCAGAATGTGCAGGCTGCTGGTTCGTTCTTTATGAACCCGACCGCACCCGCCGACATCGTTACGATGTTCGAGATTGAAAAGCACGTAAAATCGCGCGAGAACAGAGTTCCCGCAGGGTGGCTCATAGAAAAAGCGGGCATGAAAGGTGCCAAAGTTGGCGGTGCGATTGCAAGCATCCAGCACCCAAATTACATCGTTAATACCGGCGGCGCGACGGCGCGCGAGGTACTCGAGCTTGCAAAGATGATAAAAACGCAAGTAAAAAAGCAATTTGGTGTAGAGCTCAAGGAGGAGGCCGCGGTACTGTAAGCTCGAGATTTCCGGTTGCGGTCGGTGCCAACAAAACGCTGGTCGGTCTGCTTTAAACACGTTGTGCTATAGTGGCCCGTACCTAACCCCTAGCGCACAGCGGGGGCGGTTTTCATGTCTATGGCAGATAAAAAGAACGAAATAGGCGAAGACAAGATCGTCATAAAGGGCGCGCGGACTCACAATTTAAAGAATGTGAGCGTTGAAATCCCACGCAACAAAATGGTGGTTTTCACCGGGATTTCTGGCAGCGGGAAATCATCTCTTGCGTTTGATACGATTTTTGCCGAGGGCCAGCGCAAGTACGTCGAATCGCTCTCTGCCTACGCGCGTCAGTTCTTGCGCCAGATGCAAAAGCCCGATGTGGATGAGATATCTGGTCTTTCCCCAGCAATTTCAATAGACCAAAAATCGCGCTCGAATAATCCGCGCTCAACGGTGGCGACGATAACCGAAATATACGATTACCTCCGCGTACTCTATGCACGCATTGGGCATCCGCATTGTCCGATATGCGGTCGCGAGGTGCGCAAACTTTCGAATGAAGAAATATTGGAAAAGGTGCTTGAGATTGTGGAAGAGTCGCAGAAAAAGGCCAAATCCGCGGCAAGGCCGGGCCTTGCCGCGAAAAAAGGTAAACTCACAACCAGTGTTTCGAAGGAAAAAATAAAGATTACCTCTCCGGTCGTCGTCGGGCGCAAAGGCGAGTATTACCAATTGCTCTATGATCTTTTGGGCAAGGGCTATGAGAAGGTGATCGTGGATGGTGTGGAAAAAGCTTTGCGTCAGCGCATCGAAATCGGCAAAAACGACCGGCACGATATAGACGTGGTCGTGGACGAAATCTTTATTACTGAATTTACGGATGATGCCAAAGGCGCATTCGAGCGTGCAAGCGAGGCAATAGAGCGAGCGCTCCTTGAATCCGACGGATTGGTTAAGATTATAGATGCCGATGGTACACCGCACATCGCTTCTGCTAAATTTATGTGTGCGTACGACGGCTTTTCATTCCCCGAGGTAGAACCACGACTGTTTTCCTTTAATTCGCCCTATGGGGCGTGTCCGGAATGCAAAGGCCTGGGCACACGCTACCTTTTTAGTGATGAGACATGTCTCGTGTGCAATGGCGCGCGATTGCGGCCTGAAGCGCTGAATGTGTTCCTGGGCTCGGTCAAAGAGCCCGTAGAGCACAAAGGTCCCGCGCAAGGAATGGATATCGTCAAAATAGCGTCGCTCTCCATCGAAGATGCGCAGAAATTCTTCGCCCAGTTGAAACTTACAAAAAAAGAGCAGGAAATATCAAAAGTCGTAATAAAGGAAATAACGTCGCGACTGCAGTTCATGCTCAACGTCGGCATTGAATACCTGACCCTCGACCGCAAGGCCAACACACTCTCGGGCGGCGAGGCGCAGCGGATCCGGCTCGCCTCACAGCTCGGTTCGGGGCTTGTGGGCGCACTGTATGTACTCGACGAGCCCACTATCGGGCTCCACCAGCGCGATAATGACAAGCTCATAGAGACCCTGAAGCATCTTCGTGATCTCGGCAATACCGTTATCGTAGTGGAACACGATGAAGATACTATTTACGCATCGGATTTTCTCGTGGATCTGGGCCCCGGTGCGGGGCTCCATGGTGGGACCATCGTGGCATCCGGATGGCTTGAAGACTTATTGACGGCCAAAAGGAATACATCCGGCTCACGCACACTCGCGTATTTGCGCGAGGAGGCGGCTATCGACATTCCCGATACTCGTCGCTCTTCCGATAAAGGCAAGATAAAGATACGCGGCGCAACCAAGTACAACCTCAAAAACGTAAACGCAGATGTGCCGCTGGGCAAACTCGTGTGCATCACTGGCGTGAGTGGTTCCGGCAAATCCACATTTCTCTATGAAATACTGCATCGCAATTTACAGGCGCGGTTCGACAAACGTTTCCGTACTGCGAAGCTCTACAATGTGAAAGAATTCAGCGGTACGGAATACGTGGGCCGAGCAATATTGATAGACCAGAGCCCCATTGGGCGTACGCCGCGTTCGAATCCGGCGACCTATACCGGCGCCTGGACACATATCCGCGATATGTATGCGATGAGCGAGGAGTCGCGCGCGCGCGGTTGGGGGCCGGGTCGGTTCTCGTTCAACGTCAAAGGAGGCCGATGCGAGGCGTGCCAGGGCAATGGTCTCGTGGCGGTCGAAATGCACTTCTTGCCGACTGTGTATGTCACCTGCGACGTGTGCAACGGCAAGCGGTTTATGAAAGAGACGCTCGAGGTGAAGTACAAAAAAAAGAGCATTCACGATGTACTGAAAATGACCGTCGAGGAAGCGATGAAATTTTTCGAGGATATCCCCGCGGTTCACGATAGGTTGAAGACACTTTCGGATGTCGGGCTTGCGTACCTTGAATTGGGGCAGAGCGCGACGACGCTCTCTGGTGGTGAGGCCCAACGCGTCAAGATCGCATCCGAACTGTATCGTCCGCACATCACCAAAAGTATCTATCTGTTAGACGAGCCGACCGTCGGCTTGCACTACGACGACGTCGCAAAACTCATTGATATATTGCAGACGCTCGTGAAAAAGGGAAATACAGTCGTTGTAATCGAACACAATCTCGATGTATTAAAGTGCGCGGACTATCTCATAGACATGGGCCCGAACGGCGGCCAGCGCGGTGGGCAGATCGTGGCCACAGGCACTCCAGAGGAAGTATCCCGCAATGCGGATTCACATACGGGCTACTATCTGAAAAGGATTCTTAAAAAGAATCGGGCTTGACAATATTTGGGAGCTGTGTACACTGCTCGAGCTACCTGAGGTTGCTGGTCTTTGATCGGCAGTCTCGCAGGTGGTGTCGGAGCGGTGTCTTGCTTCGGCGGTTTGCAGGGTAAGGCTTCGGCCGAACCCATTCACAATGTCGCGATTGAGTCCTGTTCGGAGAATGATGCATCATTCTCCGAGGATGCAGGGCATCGGTATAGTAGCGGACTTCGGTCCGCAGATCTGCGCGCCACCGGGTGGTGGCAATCACGGGTCCGAGGGTGTCCAGCGCTTCGTTTGGGAAGCCAGTGTCGCCGTCGACAGCCCGAAGGGGAGGTTGAGTCTTGGCTTCGGCCTATGATTCTCCTCCCCTTCTTTTTTATACGCGGTACTCGTTCCAAGATTTCGCTTTCAAATTATTTCCCACCTCTGCGAGCGCAACAATAAATGCTTCAGCAAGTTGGCGGTTTGTGATAAGCGGAATGTTCATATCTATCGCACGGCGGCGCACAACGAAGCCGTCGTCACTCGGCTTTAATGCTCGTTCCTGAATATTGATAATGAGATCCAGATCGCCTGACGTCAGCAGGTCTGCGACATTGGGTTTGGTGCGACGGTGGAGCTTAAACACTTTTTTGCACTTGAGCTTGTGTTCATTTAGGAAATCTGCGGTGTGCTCCGTGCCGAAGAATTTAAACTTCATCTCAGCCAGCTTCTGTAACGCTGGCAACAGCTTCACCTTGTTTTCTTCGCCGCCGAGAGAGACGAGAATATTTCCACCCGGCTTCGGCAGTCGAAATCCAGCGGCCATCATTGACTTGATGAGCGCCTCGGAATACGAATCCCCAAAACAGGCGACCTCGCCCGTGGAGGCCATTTCGACTGAAGTACGCGGGTCGGCTCCTTTGATGCGGCTGTATGAGAACTGCGGAGATTTGACGGCGACCGTATCGAGTTCTACCGTCCGATACTCGCCCTCAACATCTTCGCCTAGGATTGCGCGTACGGCGATATCTATGAAATTGTAGCCGGTCACTTTTGAAACGAACGGGAAACTACGCGATGCGCGCACGTTGCACTCGATGACTTGCAGGTGATTTTCTTTGGCAAGAAATTGGATATTGAATGGACCGGTGATCTTGAGTTCGCGGATGATAGAGCGCGCAATAGATTTGGCGCGACGGATAGTCTCGAGGTAGGTGCGTTGCGGGGGGAGAACGACGGTAGCGTCGCCTGAATGGGTGCCGGCATTCTCAATGTGCTCGGTGATTGCGTAGATAACAAGTTTTCCGTTTTGCGCTACACCATCTATCTCGATCTCGCGCGCATTCTCGATGAACTTGGATATAACGACCGGATGATCCTGCGAAACATTTGTCGCCTGTTTCAGGAATTTCACGAGCGATGGTTCGTCGTAGGCGACTCGCATCGCAGAGCCGGACAGCACGTATGACGGACGCACCAGCACCGGATAGCCGAGAACTGCGGCGGTTTTCTTGGCGGCGCTCATCGTCGTCAATTCAGCCCACGGCGGTTGGTCCACGTCGTATTCATCGAGCATCTTTGAGAATGTGTGACGGTTCTCGGCTCGGTCAATGTCCCGGGGATCGGTGCCGAGTATCGGTGCGCCATGGTTTCGAAGTGCAAGGGCGAGGTTGTTCGGTATCTGGCCACCAGTACTTACAACAACTCCCTCAGGTTTCTCAAAATCCAGGATGTCGAGTACGCGCTCGAGGGTAAGCTCCTCGAAATACAGACGGTCAGAAACATCGTAATCCGTAGAGACGGTCTCGGGGTTGGAGTTGATCATAATGGTATTGAATGTGCGCGCCTGCAGAGTACGTAGGGCCTGCACACAGGACCAATCAAATTCAACGGACGAGCCGATCGTATACGGGCCTCCACCGAGCACAGCAACCTGTGTGTCGCCGCGCGCGACATCGTGTTCAGAGCCGTGGTAGGTGAGGTAGAGGTAATTCGTACGCGCAGGGAATTCGCCAGCGAGCGTATCTATCTGCTTTATCATAGGAAGCACCTTCATCTTTTTTCGCAACTCGCGGATCTTTTGCTCGTTTGAGTGTCGTATCGTGGCTATTTGGCGATCCGAAAAACCGGCGCGCTTCGCTTCGCGCATGGAGTCTATATCAAGCCGTTTCGCAATACGGCGTTCGATGTCTATGATCCGCTTCATTTTGTGCAGAAACCACAGATCTATCTGAGACATACGATGAATACGTGATATCGGCATACGTTTACGCAGAGCTTCGGCAAGTGCGAATACACGTTCGGTTGTCGGTTCGCGAATCACCTTTGAATAATTCGGAATCTTGAAGTTGCCATTTGAGTGAGCAGTGAATCCACCTGCGCCGATGTTGAGCATGCGGATCGCTTTTTGGAAGGCCTCTTCAAAAGAGCGACCGATAGCCATTACTTCGCCCACGCTTTTCATTTCGGTACCGATACGATTGAGCTGTCCGCCAGCTGGCGGATCGAATTTCGCGAGGTCCCAACGCGGCATCTTGAGAACCACATAGTCGAGCGCAGGCTCAAAGCAGGTAGTTGTCTTTTTTGTGATGGAGTTCTGGAGCTCTGTGAGCGTATATCCCAGAGCGAGCTTTGTCGCGACGAAGGCAAGTGGGTAGCCTGTCGCTTTTGATGCAAGCGCCGACGAACGAGAAAGCCGCGCGTTCACTTCTATCACTCGGTATTCGCCATTTTTGGGATTGAGCGCGTATTGAATGTTGCATTCCCCGACAATCCCAAGATGCCGGATTGTGCGTATCGCTATCGCGCGAAGTGTGTGGTACTCGTCGTTGGAAAGTGTCTGCGACGGAGCGACGACAATGCTCTCGCCGGTGTGAATACCCATCGGATCTATATTCTCCATATTGCATACGGTGATGCAGTTGTCCGCGGCGTCGCGCACGACCTCGTATTCAATCTCTTTCCAGCCGGTGAGATTTTCTTCTATGAGGACCTGCGGCGCGCTACGGAATACTTCTGCCAGTTTTGCAGAGAGATCCTTTTTGTTGCGCACGACCCCAGAACCCTCGCCCCCAAGCGCGAAACCCGCACGGACCATAACGGGGTAACCGATGTGTTCTGCAGCTTTGATTGCTTCCCGAGTCGAACGGGCCGCACGGCTTGCGGCTGTTCTCACCCCTATCTCCGCAAGCCGCCGCACAAAGAGACCTCGATCTTCCGTGTCGCGGATGGCCTTGAGTTGCGTGCCGAGCACTTGGACCTTATGCCTTTTTAGTACATCATTTTTATCAAGGGCGAGTCCAAGGTTAAGTGCGGTCTGCCCGCCGAAGCCGAGAAGTATCGCGTCGGGCTTCTCACGCGCGATGACCTCAGCCGCGAATTGTTCGGTAAGCGGCAGGAAGTAGACGGTGTCAGCCAATTTCTCGCCCGCCCGAACGCCATCCATGGCGGGCAGGTCCGTCTGCACGGTTGCGATATTCGGGTTCATCAACACTACCGTGATGTTCTCCTCCTTAAGCGCCTTGATGGCTTGAGAGCCGGAATAATCAAATTCTCCAGCTTGCCCGATCTTGAGACCGCCCGAGCCGAGCAGTAGCACCTTCTTGATTTTTGTATCAGTCATATCAACGTGTGACAACGCGCAGTTTTCTGCGCGCACGTATTTCGTGCAGGAAATCTTCAAATATCCAGGCTGTGTCCACCGGTCCTGGGCAGGCCTCTGGATGGAATTGGACGGAGCGCCATGGGCGAGTGGCGTGCCTGATGCCCTCGACGGAACCATCGTTGGCATTCGTAAACCAGGGAGACCAGCTGTCGGGAAGTGATTTTGCGTCTACAGCGAAGCCGTGATTTTGCGAAGTGATGTAACAGGCTCCTCGCGCGTGGCCGCTCCCTCCCAACAGATCAACGCATGGCTGATTCTGCCCACGGTGGCCGTATTTCAATTTATATGTAGCACCGCCCGCTGCCAGTGCTAAGAGTTGATTACCAAGGCATACGCCGAGTATTGGCATACCGTCGCGCATCGCCGTGCGAATGTGATGAATAGTTGGAACACATAATTCGGGATCTCCCGGTCCATTGCCAACGACGACTGCATCGTATTGATCGCGCGTAAAATCGTAATTCCACGGTACTCGGATAACGGTGGTTTCGGCACGTGATATCGATCTGATGATATTTTCTTTCATACCGCAATCCACTGCGATGATACGGATTGGACCTGTGCCATAGGTACGTACATTGCGCGGAGATACGCGAGCAACAAGATTCTCTCGGTTCGGGTCTTCGAACTCAGGTCTATTTTTTTTGCCGAGTGCACCAAGCATCACTCCACGCTCCCTAAGTCGCTTTGTGATTGCGCGCGTGTCTACACCCGTCAGCCCCGGAACACCCGAAGACTTGAGCCATGCGCTGAGCGATTGCTTTGCATCGAAGTGGCTGAACTCTTCTGAATATTCCGAAACAACAAGAC